>ERZ651768.8-NODE-8-length-172248-cov-8.585592_pt1 | contig 172248 bp, 165 predicted proteins | sample MGYA00514754_ERZ651768 | MGnify/ENA metagenome assembly ERZ651768
GCCCCCTTACCTGCGGGTCTAAAATTTTTTTTCCTAATTTTGGTGCTTTTCGCCAAGGCAAAAAGCTTAATAGTAAAGCTTAAAATAGGCGGACACGCCTAAAGCTAGACGTTTCTTTCCGCCACTATCAATTTTTACATCAAATCCATGCCTATTGTCAAGGCTAGGCAGACGCAAATCTCTCGGTTATTTTTCCTAATCTAACCCTTTTCCCACTCTGATTCACTAACCTTTGCATACTTGTGCATACTTGCTAGCGGCATTGTTTGAGCTTGCTAACCAGATTACACGAAAATATTAGCAGACTCATCACTTCCGTCAATATTTTTTGCGCCGCATTTATCCCAATGTTTTTTTGGGGCTTTGCAAGGAATTTAAACCTTTCCTACTCCTTACCTAAACCAGTAAGGAATTCCTCATTGTTCTTAGTTTTCCTCATTCTATCCATTACTTTTTCCATCGCTTCGCCGGATGAGTTGGAATTGTTGGAAGAATCAGATTCAATCATGGTTATCATTCTTCTGAGTAGCCAAACCTTCTTTAAAGTCTCTTCACTCAAAAGCAGCTCTTCCCGTCGGGTACCGCTCTTATATATATCCAAAGCGGGGAAAGTTCTTCGTTCGGCCATTTTACGGTCGAGATGGACTTCCATGTTACCCGTTCCCTTAAATTCTTCGTAGACGACATCATCCATTCTGCTACCGGTATCCACCAGGCACGCAGCCAGTATAGTCAGGCTGCCTCCTTCCTCTGTGTTTCGGGCAGCACCAAAAAATTTCTTCGGTGGATATAAAGCAATAGGATCCATACCACCAGACAGGGTCCGGCCGCTACTGGGTACCGCTAAATTGTAGGCCCTGGTAAGCCTCGTAATACTATCTAATAAAATAACCACATCCTCACCTGACTCGACCAACCTTTTTGAGCGTTCAAGAACCAGCTCGGCTACCCTGCAGTGGTCTTCTACTGGTTCATCAAAAGTCGACGAGTAAACCTCGCCTTTGATAGACCGCTTCATGTCCGTGACCTCTTCCGGCCTTTCCCCAATAAGAGCAACCATGATGTGAATGTCGGGCGCGTTTTCCGTAATACCATTGGCGAGCTCTTTTAACAGGGTGGTCTTTCCTGCCTTTGGAGGGGATACGATCAACCCTCGCTGGCCTCTACCCACTGGGGACATCATGTCAATCAACCTTGTTGACAACTGCTTTGGTTCTGTTTCCATCACTATCATTTCTTCAGGAAAAATTGGAGTCAATTTTTCAAACTGCACCCTTTGCTTCGAAGAATCAGGATCGGTATCGTTCACCTGGCCTACTTTGACCAATCCGAAGTATCTTTCACCGTCCTTCGGAGGTCTGACATTACCAACAACATGATCTCCAGGCCTTAGGCTAAAACGCCTTATTTGTGATTGTGATACATAAACATCCCCAGATCCTCTCTGGTCACTATTTTGCCGAAGAAACCCGTATCCCTCATTGAGAATTGAAAGTATTCCGTCAGCATCAACCGTCTCATCTTTTTCAGAATATGCTTTAAACATTTTTCTTAAAATGTCCATTCTACGAGGAGTTGCCCCGTCTTCTACAACTCCCTCTCCAACAGCAAAATCTAAAAGTTCTTCATCATTTTTTTCTTGAAGTTCAAGTAACTTCATCTTCTTACCTCGATTTCTTCTTCTCTTACGTGTTTGATTTAATCCCAATTTTTCAATTTAGGGCAACGCAGGAATTTATTACCTACACCCTTATTAGTGTTGGGATGTAATACTGGTATCACTTTTACAGCAAACTCGGCACGACCAACCGACTAATCGATCCTCGAGCACTAGAGTTTTAAAGTGTAGGTTAGCGCGTTTTTTTGAAATCCACGCCGTCAAAACCAGAAACGAAACTCGCATAAAAGTTGGGAATTTCGTCGTCAGAACCGATGCTGCATCCAGCAGCACTGCACGAATAATAGCACTTTCGTCCTTCAGCGTCCAGAATAAATACAGTCCGTTTATCTAGAATTAGGTTCAAACCCACCTGCAGCGGCTATAAATTCTCTAAACAAGGGATGGGGTCTGGTTGGACGGGACAAAAATTCTGGGTGAAACTGGGTGCCTGCCATGAACGGATGGGATTTATATTCTACGATCTCAACCAACTGCCCGTCTGGTGAGATTCCTGTCGGGAGCAGTCCAACCGATTTAAGATCCTCTTTATAGGCATTATTAAACTCAAACCTGTGACGATGCCTCTCCATTATTTTTTTTGTTCCGTAGGCTCTAGAGATGATGCTTCCGTCTTCAATAACGCATGGGTAGACACCCAGCCGCATCGTTCCGCCTTTTTCTTTTACATCAACTTGATCCAACATAAGGTCTATAACCGGATCTTTTGTATCTGAGTCAAATTCAGATGAATTTGCCCCTTCCTTCCCAAGTAAATTACGGGCGGCCTCGATAACCATAACCTGCATTCCAAGACATAACCCTAGGTAGGGCACGTTATTTTCTCTGGCAAATTTCACTGTATCGACCATACCCTCGACTCCTCTATACCCAAACCCGCCTGGAACCACTATTCCGTCAGCATTTGACAGGTAGTTAGCTGCCCCATCTTTCTCAACATCTTCTGCCCCGACCCAATCTATTTCAATATCTCTACTGTGAAATAAACCTGCGTGTATTAAAGCTTCCTTGACAGAAATATATGAATCATGGAGATCCACATATTTACCAACAACAGCGATTTTTAGTCGTTCTTTTGGAGTTTTTATCAAATCCACCAAATCTGACCAGCCATTCAACCCAAATTTCTGATCCTCAACGTCAATAGCCATAGCATCAGTGATTAAAGCGGCAAGGCCTTGCTCTTCAAGTATCAATGGAACTTCATATATGCTGGCCACAGTGGGAACCATCAGAACCCCCTCCAGGGGTACATCACAGTGAATCATTATTTTTTTTCTCAAATCCTCAGGAATCTTCTCATCGCTGCGGCAAACAATGGCATCAGGCTGAATACCAATACTCCTAAGTTCCCTTACGCTATGTTGTGTGGGTTTAGTTTTAAGTTCATCAGTGGAAGAAATATGCGGAAGGAATGTGAGGTGCATGTAGAAGACGTTATCTCTACCAACCTCATTCCTCATTTGTCTTATAGCCTCAAGAAAGGGTAATCCTTCAATGTCGCCAACAGTCCCCCCGACCTCAACTACAATTACATCTGCTCCGCTTGACTCGGCCAAATCCAATATGTGCTGTTTTATGTTATCCGTAACATGAGGAACGACCTGAATCGTGCCACCAAGGAATTCTCCCTTCCTCTCCCTGGCTATTACATCGCTATATACCTGGCCTGCTGTGAGATTGGAAGCCTTGGTTAATTCAACATCCACAAATCTTTCATAATGACCCAAATCGAGATCGGTTTCACTCCCATCACCTGTGACAAATACTTCCCCATGTTGATAAGGAGACATAGTCCCCGGGTCAACATTTAAATAAGGATCAAGCTTCAATAAGGAAACAGTCATACCCCTAGATTTGAGGATCTTACCGATAGAACCAACGCAAACCCCTTTACCTACCGAACTCACTACCCCACCAGTTACAAATACAAATCTAGTCATTGATAAACCTTTTAAACTAAGAAAAAAGAACAGTCATTTTGAACTTCCGTAAGCCGGATTTGGCGAGGCTGTATTGTCGGCACCAATAGGGCAATTTCTTGCGGATTGATTACAAGTTTGAATGGGACAGATATCTTCAGGAAGAGTTCCCAGTGCAAGAATTGTCCCAAAATTTGAATCCTGGTGATAAACGATAACCAAGTATCCCCTTTGTCGGTTTCTGTAGTATAGTCACCCTCTTTTTTCTATGTCAAACGAGCACCCCTTCAACACAATCACCTTTGATCTTGGTAGAATTCGTTCATCACCTTAATTTAAGGAGGTTGAATAACTTTGCGTTACTACCGATTAGTTAACTCCATTGGCGACGTGTGTTTATCAGCAGAAACAGGGGAAGGATTGCTAGAAAATCTAACTTCTGTGGAAGATGACGTCACAGACATTTTAGACTTGATCAAGGCATCCTCTATCACTGGAGAGTCAATAGACGACTTAGCAAGAAGAATATTGGATTCAGGAAATTCGGAGCAGATATTACTGGCAGACATAATTCAGGAAAACCCTGACTTTGACGGTGACTGGACAATTGATAGGCCTTTTGACCCACCAGAGGTTTGGGCTGCTGGCGTTACATACAAAAACAGCGAAATGGAACGCCGCCGTGAAAGCGACACCCCTGATATATATTCGAAGGTTTATAACGCAGACAGACCTGAGATATTTTTTAAATCCACCTCGGAAAGATGCATGGGACCATTTGATAATGTGGGAATACGGTCTGATTCTTCATGGGACGCGCCAGAACCAGAATTAGCCTTCGTGATATATAAAGGTGAGATTGTCGGCTATACGATTGGCAACGACATGAGCAGCAGGTCTATCGAAGGAGAAAATCCACTCTACCTACCGCAGGCAAAGATGTTTGATAGTAGTTGTTCTATAGGGCCTTGTTTTGCCACGCCGGAGACTATTTCAAACCCTCAAGATCTCAGTGTAGATTGTGTGATAGCAAGGAATGGGGAAGAGGTATTTTCAGGGTCCACTTCAACATCTGAAATGGCAAGAACCTGTCAGGAAATATGTGACTGGGTAATAAAAAGTAATTTTGTGCCAGACATGACCACTGTTCTTACTGGCACATCAATAGTACCGCCACCAGATTTTACTCTTCAAGAGGGAGATAGGGTGATAATATCGATAGAAAATCTGGGTGTGCTAGAAAACAACGTAATTGAAGTCTAGATATCCAAATCGCTTTCATTTTGAGAACTCATCTCGATTTTTTCCTCAAAGGCTTTTTTGATGTCAGTAATCTTTATTTCAGTGTCAGATAGCCTTTTGTTCGCCTCTTCCGCTAATTTCATTCCTTTCTCATAAACTTCTGAAGCTTTGTTTAAAGGTAACTTCCCGTTTTCTAGGTCTGAAACGGATTTTTCCAACTCATCCATTATCTCTTCAAAAGATAAAGCATCCAATTCATTTTCTGACATGTTACTCACAAGCCCTCCAAAAGCCCAATACTATAAAAGATTAAGTTGATGTTCCTCTGGGACTCCGAGTCCCATATTTTCTCCGACCGTTTTGGCATCAATGACACCATCGCTCACTGTGATTGATATATTTTCACCACTGCCTACATCACCCACACTGTTAATGATTTTACCGTCCGAGGATTTTTGAAGCACGGAATAACCTCTTGCAATGGTTGTATGAGGAGCTAGGGCAGTCATTTTTTCCGCCAATCCTTTCAAGTACCCCTTGGTTAATTCATTTTTGTGAACAATGTTTGAATTCGCTCTGGTTATCAAATCATCAAGTCTTATCTTGTGTGTCACAAGATCTGGCAATGCACGATCAAGCTTGGTCACCGAATATTTCAAATCATTTCGCCCAATGTCGATCCTAGTGGAACAATACAAATGCATCTGCGATGTATAGTAATTTAGTTTACCTCTTAATTCCTCTATATCTGGAACAGCCTGCTCTGCGGCAGCTGTCGGTGTAGATGCTCTTAAGTCAGACACCAAATCTGCTATGGACCAGTCTGATTCATGTCCTACCCCACTAATCACCGGTGTAGCAGAAGCAAAAATAGCTCTTGCTACAACCTCTTCATTAAACGGCCATAAATCTTCTGGGGATCCTCCACCTCTGGCTACGATGATTGTATCTATCCCACCGACCTGATTTAGAGAGTTTATCGACTCTGCTATCAATGGGGCCGCAGTGTTCCCCTGAACAGGGGTATGCGCCAATACCAGTTCTACCCTTGGGAATCTTCGAGCGATCGTCTGCTGAATATCCTGCCATGCAGCAGCATCTTTAGAGGTAACGATCCCCATTACAGAGGGGAAAGAAGGAATGGGTCTCTTCCTTTCTCGATCAAAAAGACCTTCAGATTCCAACTTGTTTTTCATCTCTTCGAACCTGGCCTGGAGGATGCCATCCCCAGCTGGTTCTATCAGATTAGCTATAAGTTGCAACCGACCACTTGGACCATAAACTGAGACTCTGCCAAATGCGAATACCTCCGCGCCTAATTCCAAATGCTCAACACCAATTCCGCCTCTGAAGAGGGCGGAATCCAGCACTCCATCCTCATCCTTCAAAGTGAAATAGGCATGCCCAGATGCGGAACTTGTGACCCGAGAAACCTCTCCAATTACACATACATCATTTAGAATCGGATCGGAACCAAAGAGGTTATTGAGGTGCAGTATGACTTGTGAAACACTTAAAGCAGGCATTCAGCTAAACTCTAGAAATGTAACTTCCGGTTCTGGTATCTACCTTGATGACATCACCTTGATTTACAAAAAGAGGCACTTGAAGCCCAAATCCGGTTTCCAAGGTAGCCAATTTAGTCGCCCCTTGTGCTGTGTCGCCTTTCACTCCCGGAGGTGAATCGACAACTTTTAAATCAACTGTTGTAGGTAACTCAAGAGAAATAGGGTTATCTTCAAAGAAAATTAATTCCACCTCCGTCTGTTCAATCATGAAATCTAGCGTATCCCCGAGTTGCTCTGCACCCATGGGGAATTGGTCAAATGTGTCGCTGTCCATGAAATAATAAAAATCTCCATCCGGGTATATATATTGGGCTTTTCTCCTATCGACAGCTGCAGGAGTGAAGCTAACGTCGTAACCTGAAAAGGTTTTGTCAACAATCCGACCGGATCTCAAATTTCTGAACCTTATCTTCATCACCGGAGCTCTTTGTTGCATCTTGCTTCTTTCATAATCCACGACTGAATATGGCTCACCCTCGAGCTCTATCGACATGCCTTTTTTTAATTCACGGTATCCTATCGTCATTGTGATAACCCCTGTATAAAATATATGTGAAGCAAAAGACCCATCTAACTACTTCGCAGCGTTAGTTAACAAAGATACTTCAGCTTCCTCCAGCAATACCATGTCCTCTATTCTAACTCCACCCCAACCAGGCAGATAGATGCCAGGTTCCACAGTAAAAATCATACCTTCTTCCAAAATATGCTCAGAGGAAGGAATCACCATTGGCATCTCATGAACGTTAAGACCAATGCCGTGGCCTAATCCATGCGAAAAATTTTGCCCAAATCCGTGATTTGTTATTACTTCCCGGGCGATTAGGTCTAACTCTTTACCGATCACTCCTTGCTTCGCAGCTCCTATTGCCGTGATCTGAGCTTCCAAAACCACCTCGTATATACGTCGAAATTTTTCGTCCTCACCATCAACTAAAATGGTTCGTGTTATATCGCTTCTATAGCCATTGAGCAAAGCGCCCATGTCTATAACTAGCGGATCACCCGCTTTAATAATTGTGCTTCCAGCCCTATGATGCGGTTTAGCAGAATTAGCACCGGTTGCTACTATAGTGTCAAAGGCGACACCGTCAGCCCCGTTTTCCCTCAAAAATTTTTCTATAACCCATGCTATTTCAAACTCAGATTTACCTGGTTTTGATTCTTTGATGGCAAATGTTACGGCATCGTCAGCAAGGGAAGCAGTTTTTCGAATTAGATCCACCTCATCTTTGTCTTTAACAGCTCTGATTTTTTCTACTACTTCCTTGGAGGGAATTAAATTTACTCTAGGGTTCAGCAATTTTTCCAAGCCTATAAATTCAGAGTGGGTTAAGTGGTCTGATTCAAACGCGACATTAGTTATGAAATAGAGTCTTGATACTTCCTCTAATGCACTAAACCCAGATGACAGGGAAACTGTAATTTGATCACAGGTCTGTTCTCTACCCTGTTCTATATACCTGGAGTCAGTAAAAAGAAAATCTTTATTTCCGGAAATCAATAAAAACCCATTGCTTCCCGTGAATCCGCTCAAGTAACGAACATTTACCAAAGATGACACTAAAAAAGCATCTGCATTTAGAACATTGCAGGCCTTCTTTATCTGATCCAGTCTATTTTGATACTTAGATTGCATTTTCGAGATAATGGATCAACAGTTCGATAGCATACAAATATCCAGAAGTCCCAAACCCAGCCACTTGTCCGATAGCCACAGACTCCACCACAGAAGTTCTCCTATACTTTTCCCGCTGATGTATGTTGGATATATGTACTTCCACTAGGGGAATTTTTGCATCTATCAATGAATCCTTGAGAGATAACCCATAATGGGTCAAAGCTCCGGCATTAATCACAATCCCATCTGAAGTAGACGCTTCCTTTTGGATGAAACTAACCAATTCGCCTTCTGAGTTACTTTGGAAAAAATTTGTTTCGGCGCCGAGCTCCTTTGAAAATTTTTCAATAGCTGTAATGACGTCACTAAATGATTCAGACCCGTAATGAGATTCATCCCTTTTACCTAAATTGTTGAGATTAGGTCCATTGACAACCAGTATCTTCACTTATATTTTCTCCTCCTATTCCTTTGCCAAAGGATGTGCATCCAAATAGCTTTTCCTTGCTTCTACCCCTGTCACGTGGGTATATATTTGGGTTGTTGAAGGGCTGGAATGTCCTAGTAAGTCCTGAACAACCCTGAGATCTGCTCCCCCATTTATTAGATGGGTTGCAAACGAATGTCTCAAGGTATGAGTGTGAACCTCATTCCCTAAACCTGCCAGCCGCGCATACTTTTTTACCAAATTCTGTATTGATCTAATACTGAGCCTGGATCCCTGTTTACTTAAGAATAATGAGTCGCTTTTATCAAAGTTTTTAATTTTCGGCCTATCCACATTTATATATCTTTGTAGGGTAGATTTGGCAGGGACCCCGAGCAATGTCAGCCTCTCTTTATCACCCTTACCGATCACTTTAACAGTCTTGGAATGAAAATCCACATCGCCTATATTCAGTCCGTGTACCTCACTTACCCGCAGCCCCGAAGCATAAACTAATTCTAAAAGAGACACATCTCTATTTCTCAGTGTTTCAGAATATGTTCCAAATTTAGGTGAATCAATTAGCCTCACAACCTCGTCGTTGGTCAAAAATCGAGGTAATTTCACTTCCTTTTTCATAGTAGAGCGCCTAGGAACAGGATCTACCGACAACACACCTTCAGTTACCAGCCATCTGTAAAATCCTCTAAGTACGGAGAGTTTTCTAGAGATACTAGACCGTTGGTAATTTTTGTCGGCCAAGAAGACCAGAAACCCTCTCACGGTCCTACGGTCGACGTTTCTTAAATCACCAACTTCCGTCATTTCCAGAAAATTCATAAATGTGCCCAGATCTTGAACATAGGTTTTGACTGTTGCATCAGACAGGCCGCGGTAGCCTACCATATGCTCTAAATAGGGCTCAATATATGAATTCATGTCTTTCTCGGTTGGTTCATATCCCATAAAAATAGGATATTGACGTCTCTCGATATTTACTAGCAGTTAAGACACTAATTATTCACTGTACCGGATTAGCCGGCTAATCCAGCATTAACGCTCTCCGCCTCTTCCTCAAATTCTGTAATAGACCCACGAAATCCACATTCTTTCGACGCACACCTAACATTATCTCTACCTGACGGTAGCAATATTCCATCACAATCAGGACACGGATTGATAATTGGTTTGGTATTTACAGCAAAATTGCAATCTGGGTAGTTGGTACAACCGAAGAAAATTCCCCTTTTGCTTTTGCGTTCTGCTAACTCGCCCACATTACATTCCCGGCATTTTATTCCTATAGTCAAAGGTTTAGTATTTTTACAATCTGGAAAACCGGAGCAGGCGATAAACCTGCCATTTCTGCCTCCTCGTATAACCATGGGCCGCTCACATTTTTCGCATATCTGGTCACTCTCTTCATCGATCTTTTCTCTAGGGACCCTCACAGCCTCGACTTTAGCCGTCTCAATCGCTTGGTCAAACGGTCCATAAAATTCTTGCAGCATAGGATTCCATTGCATCAATCCTTCTGCTATATCATCGAGCTGCTTCTCCATGCCTGCTGTAAAACCTACATCGACAATATCTTCAAAGTGTTCCTTTAAAAATTCGGTCACTGCAATTCCTAATTTAGTGGGGGTAATACGGCCGCGATCTCGACGAACATAGTCTCTTTCCAGAATAGTACCTATTATGGAAGCATAGGTACTTGGTCGACCAATTCCTTCACTCTCTAAATTTCTTATTAAAGATGCTTCAGAGAACTTAGGGGGTGGTTCTGTAAAATGCTGATCTTTGATAAGTTCATTACAGTGCATTTCCTGACCATTGGAAAGGATTGGAAGCCCTTTTTCTTCCTCTTCGGTTTCATCGTCCTTGGCCTCTGTGTAAAGGACCCTAAAACCGTCAAATTTCAAGACAGACCCAGTGGACCTGAACGTATAAGCTTTTGCTGAAGACACACTTTTCGCACCAAAATCTACGGTAGTCCTGTCATATAGTGCCTCGGCCATCTGGCTTGCTACCAAACGCTTCCATATAAGATCGTACAAACGGTATTGGTCTCTATCTAATTTATGCCGCAATGTCTCCGGAGTCCTCAACACTGAAGTTGGCCTTATAGCTTCATGAGCTTCCTGGGCGCCCTGCACCTTTTTTGAAAAAATCCTAGGTTTTTCAAGAGCATAGCCTGAACCATACTTGTCATTTATATATTCACTTGCCTCAGTGAGCGCTACAGCTGAAACATTGGTGGAGTCCGTTCGCATGTAGGTTATCAACCCCTCAACTCCTGCGGCGCCCATGTCAATCCCCTCATAAAGTTGCTGAGCAAGTATCATGGTTCTAGAGGCGGAAAACCTCAATCTTCGGGAGGCTTCCTGCTGCAAAGTACTCGTAATAAAAGGAGCAGAAGGTCTTCGTTTACTTTCTTTGGTTATGTAGCTTTGAACCACAAATCCAGAACCTTTCAAATCCTTGAGTATTAATGCAGCGTCGTTTTCATTGCTTATTTCGGGCTTTTTCTTGGAACCTTCTATTGAGACCAAAGAAGCTTCCAGCAAGTTTTCTTTAGGCTTTACACCCAGCAAGGCATCGATAGTCCAGTATTCCACCGGCTTGAATGCGTCTATTTCGTGCTGGCGGTCAACAACCATTCGCAAGGCGACAGACTGAACGCGTCCAGCAGAGGTTCCTTTTTTCACCTTACTCCAAAGTACTGGGCTTAAGATATAACCAACTAGCCTATCCAACACCCGCCGGGCCTGCTGTGCATCAACAAGGTCCACATCAATGTCGCGAGTGTTTGCAAAAGCCTCTTCAATTGCGGGTTTCGTTATCTCATGAAATACAACTCTTTGAGTTTTATTCACATCAATCTTGGCAGCCTCGACGAGATGCCAAGATATTGCCTCGCCCTCTCTATCAGGGTCCGTGGCCAAGTAAACTGTACCGGCTGTTGCAGCCGCTTTTTTTAATTCGGAAACGATTTGTCGGTTGGTGACGGTGTAGGTCGGAATAAACCCGTTATCCCCAATTTCCACACCTAATTTTTTCCTAGGCAAGTCTCTTACATGCCCCATAGAGGCCTTCACATCATAATCTTTACCTAGAAACCTACCCACTGTCCTAGCTTTTGCAGGAGATTCAACTATCACAAGGTCTTTAGCCATTACTCTTTATCACCAAAATTACATTAATAAACGACTTAATTAAACAAAATTTTCAATAAGTATAAATTGCAGGCCCTAATAATACTTTAACGAAACACTCAATCGTCAATAACAAATTATTATCTGTCAACGAATGTCCATACAACCAAAATGCTGGTCATGGCGGAGAGAGTGGGATTCGAACCCACGGTTCCCCTTGTGAGGGAACACGCGATTTCCAGTCGCGCCTATTCGGCCACTCTAGCATCTCTCCATATTGACTGTTCCGGTTCCGCTGCGGCGGAGAGAGTGGGATTCGAACCCACGATGAGATTACTCCCATACTGGTTTTCGAGACCAGCGCCTTAGTCCGCTCGGCCATCTCTCCCAACTCTGACAAACGAGTATATCAGTCGATTTAAAACAATTGAAATCTTAACCCGTTTGAAAAAGGAAGGGATTCCGAAACTAGCTGCCATCTCCTTCCACACATCCCAGCAACCTACGATCAGTCCACTATCCAGTCCACAATTTTTCGCCTGCTAAATTTATTGATACAAACCCGATGAACCCAAGCTTACGGGGTGGTGAGCCTAGACATCTTTTGGAGAAAAAATGGAGCCTTTCTTAGATGAAGGCGGTCTCCTATTTAAGGCAGAAGTCATCATTCTCGAACCTACGATACTTATTGCTGCCGCTCCAATTATACCAATCGGCAAACCTTTTAAAAAAGTTCTACGCGAAAAAAACTTTTTCCGTTCAGATGTCTGGTCCATATAACCACCTTAAAACAATTTACTGAGTTTCCATTCAAATTATAAGGATACCAATCTAATGGATCAAGAATAAAACCCAAATCCTAAATTCCAATCGATTCGTACTTTGTCCTCTTTTCCAGGATAATTTTTTCTTCCACCAGGTCCACGTATATGCGGTCTCCGTTATCAAAATCCCCTTTTATAAGGGCGGTTGACAAAGGATTTTCAATATTTTTTCTAATGCTACGCCTAAGGGGCCTGGCGCCATATTCTCTATCAAATCCGTCGGACGTAATCCAAGATTTAGCGGCTTCGGACAATTCTAGATCAATGCCATGCTCCACGAGTTTTCCCCTTAGGCTTTCTATCATAATATCCACTATTTGGAGTTGGTCTTCTTCCGAAATAGGTTGGAATATCAAAATTTCGTCGACCCTGTTCAAGAATTCTGGCCTGAATGACTTCTTTAGCGCGTCTTCTATTGAAATTCTTAATTTTTCGCTGTCTTTTGAGCTATCCATGTCTCTCAAAAAGCCTAACGGCTCAGAAGTGCTAATCGACGACCCTAAGTTACTGGTCATGATTATTACCGTGTTTTTGAAATCTACGACTCTACCTTGGCCATCAGTAAGCCTTCCGTCTTCGAGAATTTGCAACAATATATTGAAAACATCAGGATGTGCTTTTTCTATCTCATCAAAAAGGATAACCTTGAAAGGCCTTTTCCTCACGGCTTCTGTCAGTTGACCACCATCAGAATAACCCACGTATCCTGGGGGAGAGCCTATCATCCTTGCTACTGAGTGAGGCTCCATATATTCACTCATATCCAGACGTACCATATTTTCCTCATCGTCAAACAGGTACCAGGCAAGGGACCTAGCTAATTCGGTTTTGCCAACTCCCGTTGGTCCTAAAAATATAAAACTCCCTATTGGTCTATTTTCGTCCTTGATCCCAGCACGTCCTCTTCTTACGGCTTCACAAACTGCTTCAACGGCTTCTTGTTGACCAACAAGCCTACTTTGGATGCGAGATTCCATGCTAAGAAGTTTGTCAGCCTCACTTTCTAACAATCTTTCAACAGGTATGCCTGTCCAAGTAGCAATGAGGGAAGCTATATCCTCGGAAGTTACTTGCCGTTCAGAAGTTTCGAAACTGTTTAATTGGTTTTTTTCATCTGTATAGTTTTCCCCAATTCGGGCTATTTCCGCCTTGGTTTCTGCCGCCTTCTCGTAATCCCCCATCTCAGAGGAAGCTATCTCTTCTATCTGTAGCTGACGAAGTTTAGATTCTTTTTCTCTCAAAGACATTGGGTGGAGCTGTTCATCAATTCGAATTTTACTTGCCGCTTCATCTATTAAATCGACAGCTTTATCTGGCAGTAACCTCCCAGATATATATCTATGACTCAACACTACTGAGGATTTAAGGGCTTCATCCTGTATTTTCAGCCTGTGATGGGCTTCATATTTGGGGCGGAGAGCCTTCAGCATTTCTATACTAGTATCTATATCTGGCTCTTCAACCAGAATCGGCTGGAATCTTCTTTCAAGAGCTGCATCAGATTCAATGTACCTGGTGTATTCTTCTTCCGTCGTAGCGCCCAAACACTGAAGTTCGCCTCTGGCGAGAGCGGGTTTCATCATGTTACTGGCATCAAGGCTACCGTCGGTAGCTCCAGCACCAACCACGGTATGAATTTCGTCGATAAAAAGCATGACTTGACCGTTCGACTGTTTTACTTCGTCCATAACAGCTTTTAGCCTCTCTTCGAACTCACCGCGAAATTTTGACCCAGCAAGCAAGGATCCCATGTCTAAGGCAAGAATTCTCTTTGACCTAAGCTCGAATGGGACATCTCCAGCGACTATCCTTTGCGCCAGGCCTTCTGCCAAAGCTGTTTTACCTACACCAGCCCCACCGATTATTACTGGGTTGTTTTTCGTTCTCCGTATCAACGTCTGCATGACTCTGGATATTTCTACATCACGCCCAACAATAGGGTCCAAGCGACCCTTTTCGGCCAACAGAGTCAAATCCGTGGCAAATTTTTCTAAAGACCTATATCGACTTTCGGCTCTTTGATCTGTAATTCTATGGGATCCCCGAATACCTTGAAGAGCTTTATATACCTCCTCAGTTGTGACTTTAAACCCACTCAGTAGTTCGGCTGATACTCCTGTCTCTTCCTCAGTGAGTGCTATAAGAATGTGTTCCGTTCCAATAAATTCATCATTTAACCTTTGGGATTCGTCGTCGGCCCTTTCAAACAATTCAGATAATCTGGGAGTAATAAAGATTTGATTTGCTTGACCAGCCACCCTGTCATCCTCTTCCAGGTTAGCGTGAAGAGCGGCATGCAGAGCCTCTAGATTCACACCTAAAACACTGAAAATTTCGGAAGGGACCCCTTTTTCCTGCTCAATTAAAGCCATAAACAGATGTTCGGAATCCCACTGGTTGTGTCTATACCTGTTGAGTATGTCCTGAGAGGCAGCTATTACCTCTTGGGCCTGATCAGTAAACCTATCTGGACTTAAAACCATGTTATCGCCCCCACTACAAATAAATTTTCATCGTCCAACTTATATAATATCAATAAGGTTGACACGATTCAACTCAAGGTTATGTAACATAGCTGCCGCAGCCCCTTATTTATAATCGATTCTAAGCTACCTTTGGAAATACATAGCATGACCATCAGTAACATATAATACAATCAATACACATGCTGATAGATATTCATACCCATACATACCCGACCTCTGACGACAGCACCCTGACCCCAGAAGAACTCATCACTCGAGCAAAATTGATTGGCTTGGATGGAGTTTGTTTGACTGATCATGACGGATTTTGGAATCCTTCAGAAGTGGAAAAACTCGGCAAAGATAATGATTTTCTAGTAATCCCAGGATGCGAAGTAACCACCGAAGAGGGCCATTTATTAGTGTATGGTTTGACTGAATATATTTTCGGAATGCACAAATCAACCTTTGTAAAAGACCTTGTAGATGAGGCAGGCGGCGCTATAGTGGTTGCCCACCCATATCGAAGGGTGTACCGCGAAACTGCCCCTCAGGATAAAACTTCCTATTCCGAAATGATACGCCGGGGGTTGAGAAATGAGGTGTTTGGCATGGTGGACGGCATAGAAATAAGAAACGGCAGGGGAACGGAAAAAGAAAATGAATTTTCTGGCAATTTGGCCAAGGAACTTAAAATGCCTGGGACCGGGGCAAGCGATGCACACAAACTATCTGATATAGGCACTTATGCCACAGAATTTTATGACAAAATTACTGGATTAGATGACCTCATAGTTTCGATAAAATCCGGCAGATACGATGCTAGAAAATTGGATATTCACCCTGTATAACAGGCAGTTAACGAAGTTCTGATATCAGTAGGTGAAAGGATTCTTGTTCAGTTAATTTTCCTTCCCTTACACGAGTATTAGATTTCAAAAGCTTATCGTGCATACTTATAATCCTGGCCTGGGAAATTTTTTTTTCCATCTCCAAAGTCTTCTGCAAGGGATAGCCAAACAAATTAATATGCTTGCCAATATCGCCTGGTGGAATTTTCCGACTCAATAAATTTTTAGCCAGTATTAGAAAGCGAAGTTGTCTTTCTATCATCCTCACAATTCCAGAAGGTGATTCTCCCAAACCTATAAGCATTAATGAAGCATTTAGAGCATCTCTAGTCCGACCTTCTAATACAGAATCTACAACTCTAAACACATTTTGCTGTCGCACATAAGGCACCATGAGGGTTATATCTTCTTTAGTTATTAAACGTCCACGCGAGTAGGTTTTGATTTTGTTTAGTTCAGAATCGATTAAACGCAATTCACTTCCTACGGAATCGGCTATAAGAGTTACCGCAGCGCGTTCGATGTTGAGACCCAATTTTGAACAGCGGGTGTTTATCCATCCTAATAGTTCCCGATGTCTAAGCGGTGAAAATTTTTCAACCTGTCCAAGTTTAGAAATAGTGGACACGAATTTATTAGAAGGTAATGATTCTCTCTCAATTAGCAATAAATTGGCTGTTGGAGGCAAATTCGTTAATAGATCTGGAAAGTTAAGCCACTCAGCTAAATCTTTTTTCAAACCGGCAGATCTTTTATCCACACCACTCAACCTATTAAGTAAACCCTCCACAATGACTAACCGCCTATCAGCCATAAACGGGACTGTTGATAATGATGTCAACAATTCCTCTACGGTTACCACATTTCCATCTAACATGGTGGTATTGATATCCGACATCTCCGGCGGGGTTACTGTTAGGCGAAACTCAGATACACGCTCTGAAAGCCTGAATTCATCTTTTCCTTCCAAAATGACGATCAATTTTTCACCCCAATGGTAATCTCAACAAGCCTTATATCCAGAAATATAATAAAATCTAAGATAGACATAAAATAATCACAACAAAAGCGAAAAACATGGGCCGGTTACCAATAATTTTCTTGAAATTAATGCTTGATAGAAGAATCCCTATCAAATACAAGCTCTTACCTGCCCTAGGCCTTGCTTATGTCATCTTACCATTTGACATCGTCCCCGACATGCTGCCGATCCTAGGGTTTTTAGATGACATTGTCATTCTTGTGGGCTCAATAATAATTTTTATGATTTTTGGCCCACTCAGAAAACTATCCGATACAATGAAAAATTCCAAAACAAAAGAAAATCGACAGAAAGAACCCGATATTGTTGAAGGAGAATATCGCATAATCGACGAACCTAAAGACCCCCAGTAATTCAATAAGAACTTAAGCCAATATGTTATAATTCCCGCTCTTGCCGAACACAAAAAAACAAACACGAACCTGTCATAAATACGATCAGACTTGCGGGTTACAGGACTATTAACAATGAGAGTTGTCTTTATAGAAGATGTTGAAGGGGTTGCATTAGGGGGAGAGATTAAGGAAGTAAAAAATGGATTTGCAAGAAATTACCTTATCCCTAAAAATCTTGCCGCGCCGGCCACCCACAACAACCTACAAAGAGTTCACAAACTAACCAAGGGTGCTGCCATTTCCAGGACATATCGGCTGGATGAAATGAAAAATTTGGCTGAAACCCTAGACGGGACGGAAATAGGTATTGAAATGCGAGCTGGATCCAATAATCGGCTTTACGGGTCCGTGACTGGCACCATGGTAGCTGATGCATTGGCGGAAGAGACTGGCATAGAAATTGAAAGGAGATTGGTACAACTTGATGATCCCATCAGAGAGGTAGGGACATACGAAGTCCCTCTAAGACTTTACTCAGATGTGAATGCTCTAATAAAAGTTACTGTTTACGCCACCGGCACCGACCCTTTTGAGATGGTTGCTCAAGAAAACGAAGAGTCGAATGAGGACAAGTTGTCACCGGAAGGTGAATTGGATGGGAACCCTATAGAAACCTCGAACTCGGATACACCAGAAGAGGTTCAAGTATCTTCTATTACGCTCGAAGAAAGTAATACGACAGAAGCCGAACCAGAGGAAGACTCCCAAGAGTAACCGGAAACTGAATTGTCGATAGCATTTTGACTTGATTGCGTGGAACTGATCATGTGATAATCGACAACCCATACGCCAAATTGGACCCCGGGAGATTGGGTTGTACACCGATAGAACTCTGCCACACGATATCGAAGCTGAACACTCAGTCATAGGATCTTTGTTACTAGACGGAGATTCATTGTCAAAAGTGTCTTCCATATTGAAACCCACTGATTTTTACCTGGAAAAAAACCGATACTGCTTTGAGGCTTGTTTGAATTTAGCTGGCAGAAATGAGGTCATAAACCAGGTAACCGTAGCTCACGAATTGTCCCTCCAAGAAAAATTGGAGTCTGTAGGAGGATCGGTTCATCTATCAGATATGGTCAATGGGGTGCCAAGCCCGGCTCACATACTGCATTTCGCTCAAATAGTCCAAAGAACATCCATTATGCGGCAACTTGTGCAAGCTGCCGGCTCTATTGCAACCATAGGGTATGAAAGTTCACCTGACACCGCCGAATCGTTAAATCGGGCAGAAGAGCTTCTTTTCGGCATCCGTTCCGAAGGAGGAACAAGGGATTTCACCACATTGCGTGAGGTTCTCGACAATTATATGGCTGAAAGTCTACAACCGGACATAAATACGTTAGCGCCTGTCCAAAGTGGTTACAATCAATTTGACCAGCTTTTGGGAGGTGGAATGCAGCGATCTGACCTACTAATAGTGGCCGCGAGGCCTAGTCTAGGGAAAAGTACCCTGGCCATTAACATGGCAGCTGCAGCGGCGGCTAATGGTAACAATGTTGGTATTTTCAGTCTAGAAATGAGTGCCGCACAGATAGCCCTCCGCCTTCTTTCTAGTGAAGCCCTTGTAGATAGCCATAGACTGCGGCTTCAATTAATCAATGAATTGGAAGAGCAAAGACTCGTCGATGCAATTGGCAATCTTTCTGACCTTCCCCTATACATCGACGACACTCCATTTCAAACGATCGTTGAGATGCGTAGCAAAGCTAGACGCCTTCAAACAGAGAAAGGTCTGGACCTAATAATTGTGGACTATTTGCAACTGATAAATGGCAGTGGTGGTAGAAATAACAACAGGGTTCAGGAAATGGGGGAAATATCAAGATCGTTGAAAGGTATGGCTAGAGATCTTAACGTACCGGTGCTAGCCTGCTCACAGCTAAGCCGAGCAATAGAACAACGTCCAGATCACCGGCCCATGTTATCCGATTTACGAGAAAGTGGCAGCATAGAACAAGACGCTGATGTAGTTGCTTTCATACATCGTGAAGATAGATACGTCGACCCTGAGGCCTGGGAAAAACGATATCCAACTCAAGAATATCCAGCTAATATTGCAGACATAATAGTAGCCAAACATAGAAATGGTCGAACTGGGGGAATAAAGCTTTATTTTCAAGAACGTTTTGTTAAATTTGAGAATCTAGAAATTTATCAGCAAGATTCAGTAAGTGCATAATGGCATTTCAAGGGTTTATAAAAGGAGTGAGGTACATACCCGTTCCTGCTCCTGTATTCGGGGAATTATTGCAGGAAATACAAGATATAACTGAGTTAAAAATAATTCTCCGGATTATCCGTCTAATACACAATAAAAAGGGTTTGGAAAGGTATGTGTCCATAGACGAACTGCTGGCGGATCGTGTTCTTTCAGTCGGCATAGGCTCGATGGATCTGGATAGTCGGAGAACACATATCCTTCAGTCTTTGGAATCTTCAGAAAAACGGAAAATATTAATCAAAATCAACAGAAAAGATACAGGCGCATTCGCATATTTCTTGAACACGGAATTCGAAAGGCAAGCAATCGGGAAAATGAAGGATTTTGAACACCAATCTGATTTTGAACCCTGGGAAACGGGCGAAGATAGACCAAATATATATTCTCTTTACGAACAGAATATTGGTATATTAACTCCAATTGTGGCAGAAAAAATCGGAGAAGCGGAACAAAGATACCCTGTGGAGTGGATAGAGGAGGCGATAACAGAGGCTGTATCTCTCAATTCAAGAAATTGGAGATATATTTCGAGAATACTAGAACGTTGGGAAATAGAGGGAAAACAAAATGGAGAATCTAGGAAGCATTCTGGCAAAGCTAGATACATTTAAAGCTAACAGAAGCAACGATCTCTCTCAAAATATAGATCTAGATCCGCCTATAAATTGTGATATATGCAACGATAAAGGGTGGCTAACTCCCAAACTTCCAACAGGTCACCAAGACTTTGGATCGATAAGATCTTGTGTATGCCGAAAAAATGTAAAACAGGAAGAAATGACGACCAGGCTACTTTCATACAGTAACTTAGGGTCTCTCTCACGCTACACTTTTGAAACCTTGGATCTGAAAAATGAGTCAACTCAGCAGGACGGAGGCGACATTTTTCGTGAAGCTTTCATAACCTGTTCCAATTACTCCGAAGGTCCGAGTGGCTGGATATTGATCAATGGCCCACATGGGTCCGGCAAAACCCATCTTTCCGCGGCAATAGCTAACAGGTGTATTTCAACGGGAAAGCCCGCCTTCTTTATATATGTCCCTGATTTAATGGATCACCTCAGAGCTAGTTATACAAATAATTTGGACTTTGACTACGATGACTTGTTCGACCAGGTTAAAAATGCACCAATATTAATCCTGGACGGTATAACTGACCACAGCGTAAGTAGCTGGTCGGCGGAGAAATTGAATCAGATACTCAATCACCGATCAAACGGAAGACTCCCCACTGTTTTAACCACTTCTGAAGATATCAATTCTTTAGACCCGTTTATCAGAAGCAGAATATACGATTCAAATCTTTGTAATATAGTCACAACGGATTTAAGAATTAGCAGTTATGACGAAATATCTTCTCTCGGAGCTATTCCTAAAGAACTTTCACAGATGAACTTCGATACCTTTAACCCAAAAGGGAGGAGGGGAAATTCCAATTTAGAACCAGTCTTTGAAAGTGCCAAGAAATACAGTCAGACCCCAGATGGATGGCTCACCTTCTACAGCGATAATTCAGGCGTGGGTAAAACCCATTTGGCAGTTGCCATCGGGAATTATCGCAAATCAGTTGGCGAGGATGTTTTCTTTGCATTCGTACCAGAATTAATGGATGAATTGAGATCCGGGTTCTCTCCAGACAGCTCGCTTAATTCATCCCGTATTTTCGATAGAGTTAAGGATTCCTCATTATTGATTTTGGATGATTTGGGAAATGAACAAGACACAGACTGGTCCCAAAAAACGATATATCATCTTTTGGTTTACCGACACAATCACAGGCTACCAACGATTATAACAACCAGGACAGATTTCACCAGCATAGCCGGTAGAAGCGCGCAAGCCTCCAGAATCCAAGATGCCAAGATAGGCCAAATTCTGAACATTCAAGCTCCGGATTACAGAATGGGTAAGACCCGATAAACACAGGAATCAAACTTTTAAATGACACTAGCTGAAGATTGTACGTTCTGCAAAATAATTTCCGGAAAGGAACCGGCTGCTTTCCACCACGAGGAAAAAGATTTTGTCGTGTTTGAAAATAACCTTAGATGGTTTTCAACTCAATTGCTTTTCGTACCCAAATTGCATATGAACCAATCTAATTTATGGTCATCAAAAAATCTGATGTCTGAAATCGGATTTCTCGCTAATGAGATGGGTCAGAAAAGGTGTCCATCGGGTTATAGAATCCTTTCCAATTTTGGAGAGGACGGTATGCAATCCCAGGAGCATGCACACCTGCACCTAGTTGGTGGAAGTAAATTGGGGATGTACGTATGGGGCAAGCCGAGAAAAAATCCACTATGACAAAGTATCGAAAACCCTCGAATATCTGTATTACGCTCCAAATGTCAGAATGCAGTTATATCCTGTGAACCATATTAAATATGTCTTCAACACTACGAACCAAGTGCATTATCAGCCCATAGGATTATTTCTTCAGTTTTATCCCATCCAACGCAGGCATCTGTAATTGATACACCATATTCCAATGTGCCTGGATCATTACCAAGTTTCTGACTTCCAGGATTTATATTACTCTCAAGCATCACTCCCACAATGCTATTGTTTCCGCCTGCTCGCTGTAAAATCACATCTTCAAACACCGAAGGCTGTCTTTCATGATCCTTGTTAGAGTTACCGTGACTACAATCGATGACCAGCCGCTGATCCAAATCCCCATGGGATAGAGCTTTATTAGCCGACTTTATTGAATCTGAGTCATAGTTTGGGCCTAATTTACCCCCTCTCAACACCAGATGGCCATGTGGATTACCATCAGTTCTTAGAACACATACGTGACCATCAGGACCAGTCCCCACATATGAATGCTGGCCACGAGCTGCCAATATACCATCCACCGCGGTCTCAAAACTTCCATCCGTGCCATTCTTAAACCCAACCGGAATACCAATTGCACTCGCCATCTGTCTATGAGTTTGACTCTCGGTCGTTCTAGCACCTATTGCAACCCAAGAGACTAGATCTTCAAAATAATGCGGGACTACAGGATCCAAAAACTCACAAGCTGCAGGCATTCCCATATCGTTGATTTCTTGGAGCAATCTCCTAGCTCGCTGTAATCCTTGTGAAATATCAAATGTCTCGTCGAGTCCAGGATCGTTTATCAGCCCTTTCCAACCCACCGTTGTTCTCGGTTTCTCAAAATAGGCTCTCATCACAACATATATTCTTTCACTAAGTCGATTTCTCAGTTCAATCAGTCTTCGAGCATAATCCAAAGCGGCTTCCTCATCATGAATAGAGCAGGGGCCCGTTATTATCATCACTCTATCGTCATCTCCATGGAGGATATTCTTTATTGTATTTCTAGCCTCTTGAACGGTTAATGCGGCCTCGTCAGATCTAGGAAACCTGTCCACTAGCTCTAGAGGGCTAAACAAATGATTTGAAGAAAACCCCAATCCTTCCAGATGGCTTTTTTGACTACTCATTTTTATCCTCAGTTTTTGAATTAAATGTTTTTCTACTTTTTTGGTTTTGTGATTTATTCACAAAACCAAAAAAAGCCCCAATCGCTACCGATTGTGGGCTTCTGTGTGACTTTGGATATATCCCTAGAGTTTACACAAGTCCTTTATCGGCAGCCGACTAAAGCTACTAAAATAGTAATAAAAGTGTGTTCCTTCGAAGAATTTATTTTCCATAGCATGGCGGATAGTATACTCTTTCACAAATGGTGTCAACAAATTTCTAACCCAAATCAAGAAGGACAAATATGTCTAATATCCATTCTAAAAGGAGCCCCTGCTGCACGGCATCCAGGGAATCCAAGTTGCCCATTTATACCTCAAAAATAGAAGGAACTAAAAAATCTCGACCAGAAAACATTAAGGTAAAAAACATGGTCACCATTACAGGTGGCACATTTCAGATGGGCACTGATTACGAATTCGGCTTTCCAAGTGATGGAGAGGGACCAATAAAGGAAGTGAGATTGGATTCTTTCCTAATTGACATCTTAGCTGTTACAAACAGGAATTTTGCTGACTTCGTAAAAGAAACAAAATACAAAACCGACGCGGAGAAATTTGGCTGGTCGTTTGTATTTTATAAATTTATTGCACCCAAAAATGCACGGACTGCCAGTCAATCTCCAGCAGGTACCCCGTGGTGGAGAAGAGTTGACGGGGCATCTTGGAAACACCCAGAAGGTCCTGGTTCCAACATAAAAACTATAATGAACCACCCGGCAGTCCACATTTCATGGAATGATGCAACTGAGTTTGCATCTCACTACGGAAAACGTCTGCCAACTGAAGCGGAATGGGAATTTGCAGCACGTGGTGGAGAAGAACAACAGTTATACCCTTGGGGAAACGAACTCCATCCAGAAGGTCAATACATGTGCAATATATGGCAAGGAGAATTTCCTACCACCAACTTGGAAGATGACGGATTTGCAGGTACTGCTCCAGCCAAAAATTATCCTCCAAACGGCTATGGGTTGTATAACGTAGTCGGGAATGTATGGGAGTGGCAGCAAGATTGGTTCAGCAATTCCTCCAACGACATAGATACCAAATATGACCCTAAGGGTCCAGATTTTGGTACATCAAAAACCATAAAAGGAGGCTCGTATCTCTGTCACCAATCATATTGTAATCGCTATCGGGTAGCCGCCAGAAGTTCAAATACCCCGGATAGTTCCACTGGGAATCTGGGATTTAGATGTGTGTCGGACATTAAAGCCTAACATTGTTAATAGCGGCATTAAGAATCTTGCGATACAATTTTGCCGGTTGGGTCCGATCATGAAGACTTTGCCAAAGAGTATTAGTTCACATCATGCAAATGGGTAGTTAGATAACCAATAAAATGACTAGTGATGAAATAAGGGAAGCCTTTTTAAAATACTTTGAGGATAAAGGACATCTCAGAGTCCAAAGTTCATCTTTAATACCAGTCGGTGATCCTACTCTCTTGCTGACAATCGCCGGAATGAATCAATTCAAACCATATTTTTCTGGACAGCAGACCCCGCCAAGGCAAAGATTGACCTCTGCTCAGAAATGTTTCAGAACCCCGGATATAGATATAGTTGGGGACGCCACCCACAACACATTATTTGAGATGTTAGGTAACTTTAGTATCGGCGACTATTTCAAAAATGAAGCCATTGAATATGCTTTGGAATTTCTAACTGGTAAATTAAATCTTCCAGAGGAAAAGTTTTACATTACTATCCACCACACCGACGATGAAGCCCAGGAAATATGGGAAAACATCGGGGTTCCTAAGGAGCGTATATATCGATTCGGTGACGAGGACAATTGGTGGGGCCCTCCGATACATGGCAGTGAAGGGCCATGCGGACCATGTAGTGAACTACATTATGATTTTGGATCGGACAGAGGATGCCTCAAAAATGACTGTGCTCCTAATTGTGAAAACCTAATGTCAACTGGTGAGAAATGCACTCGGTTTGTAGAGCTATGGAACTTGGTATTCATGCAGTACTACCATCACCCCGATGGGACCAGAGAAAAATTACCTGCCCCAAGTATTGACACTGGGATGGGATTGGAAAGAGCCACCATTGTCATGCAAGATGTAGAAACAATGTACGAGACAGACATATTCGCTTCTCTTATAGCGCAAGTTTGTTCAATCAGCGGACACAAATATGGGGAAGATTTAGAGACCGATTATGCCATCAGAGCAATTGCAGAACATACAAGAAGCTCCACATTTTTGACAGCTGATGGAGTGGTCCCGGGTAACGAAGGGAGGGGTTATGTACTAAGACGAGTCATTCGGAGAGCCATCAGACTTGCCCGAAAACTTGGATTGGAGGAATCGTTTATGTCACCCATTGCTGAATCTGTGATAGTGAAAATGAAGGCAACATACCCTGAACTCTACAATCATAAGGAATTCATTTTAAGCGTCCTGAAATTGGAAGAGGAGCGATTCCAACAGGCTTTCGAGAATGGATTCACCATGCTAGAGGAAGCGATGGAAAATTCTTCCACTTTGGAGGGGGATTTAGTTTTCAAGCTATGGGATACTTATGGATTCCCAGTAGAAATGACTCAGGAAATAGGAGCAGAAAGAAATATTACGGTGGATATGACTGGTTTCGAAAAAGAGATGGAGGCCCAGAAAAACCGGGCCCGATCTCACGCACAATTCGATGGCGATCACGCGCGAGTCCGTTTATACGAAGAGTTAGGCGTTGGTAATACTAATTTCACCGGATATGAAACACTGAACGGGAAAAGTGTTGTTGTTGGATTAATTTCAATGGGCCTATCTGTTACCGAAGTTTCGCAAGGTGAAGAATTACAGTTGGTCCTACGGGAAACTCCTTTTTATGCCGAGGGAGGCGGACAGGTAGGCGATGGTGGCACCATTGGGAACTCCGAATGTGAAATAGCCGTGCACGATACAAAAGAGGTAATCCCAGGTCTTATTGTGCACTACGGAATCTTGTCAAAAGGAACCATTTCAATCGGGGACACAGTGCAGAGCCACGTCGATCCAATTAGAAGAGATGACACTGCCAGAAACCATACTGCTACCCATATGCTACACGCCGCGCTGCGACATGTGTTAGGACCTCATGTAAGACAGGCAGGGTCACTTGTTACCGCATCCAGGCTCCGATTCGATTTCAGCCACATAAAGGCTGTTACTCCAGAGGAGATGTGGCAGGTACAATTCCTAGTCAACGAAAAAATAAGGCATAATGCAGAAATTAGTAGAAGTGAAGACACATACAGCGGAGCAATTGAAAAGGGTGCTTTAGCTTTTTTTGGGGATAAATACGGAGACACAGTACGGTTGGTAGAAATTGCTAACGGGGAAACTTTCAGTTTTGAAGTATGTGGAGGAACCCACGTGAACCAAACTGGCGAAGTCGGAGCGGTATATATTTTGGGTGAATCTAGTATTGGCGCAGGGATGAGAAGAATAGAAGCTATCAGCGGCAGGGAGGCGGAGAGGCTCGTATGGCAAAACATGCAACGAGATTCCAGAATCGCGGATATATTGCAAACCGCTCCATCCGATATCGAAGAAAGAGTAATAGCTATCTCAGAACAAATATCTTCGGCTAATAATCAAATCCAACAATTAGAAAGACAAATGTCGGCATTGGCCGCCACAGCCTTGCTAGATGAGGTACAAATAGTCAACGAAATCAAGGTCTTAATATCGGTTACAGAGGATCCAACAGTAGAACTATTACGATCAACAGGAGATTGGCTCCGAGACAAGTTAGGAACGGGTGTAGTTGCTATAGGTTCTATAGTAAATGGAAACCCAATGGTAGTTTGCATGATAACTCCAGACTTGGTCGAAAAGGGTATGAACGCTGCACACATGGTGCAGGAAGTGGCCAAAATAATCGGCGGCGGCGGCGGCGGAAGACCCGAATCGGCACAAGCTGGCGGAAAAGATTCTAATAAATTAAGGGAAGCTTTGTCCATTGTTCCCGGTATGATTTCAGACCTATCTGGAGGAGAGTAACCTCTGAACCCCGGAAGTATATTGGCTCTAGATGTAGGTAACGTTCGTGTAGGAGTAGCTGCCTGTGACCCTACACAGACCATTTCCACTCCACTACGTAGTCTAACTCGGAAAAATTCCATCTCAGAAATAAGAGAAATATGTTCAGCTAAAGGTATTGTATTGATCTTAGTCGGCATGCCATATTTACCTTCTGGAAAATCAGGTACTCAAGCACAAATAACGAAGGAATTTATTACCGAGTTGAGACTATCTACTGAGATCCCCATACGAGCCGTAGATGAAAGAATGACGACTATTGACGCAAAAATACGGCTTAAAGAGGCAGGTCATAAAAACACCAGCAGGACAAGTAACAAAGGAATAATTGATTCGGCGGCCGCCGCAGTATTACTGGACGAATATATTAGTTCCCTTTAAAAATATTTTAAAATCTTACAACCATTTGCACTTGGGTAGATGGTTTTACGAGAGCTTCAAAAGCCTCCTGTATACCATCTAGAGTCAAAATATCAGTGTCCAGCAACATTGGTTCCAGATCAACCTTGCCATTTGATATCAAATCAAGCGCTACTTTCCAATCATAAGGTTCAGCACCGAAAGTAGTGTTTAATTGAATTTCTTTTCCTGCCCAATCAACTGGGAGCAGTGGCACATTTTCCCAAGCTAAAGCGACGAGCATAACACTCCCCTTTTTCCGAACCATATTTAGAGCCGCATCCAAGGTAGAGGGAGCGGCCGCACATTCAAATACAACGTGAGGGCCATCGCCCTCTGCCAAATTAACTATTGAGGAGATTACATCCTCACTAGATGGGTTCACAACGGCATCAGCACCCAGTTGTAAAGCCGTATCCCTACGGGTAGCAGAGGGTTCTGAGACTATTATTTTTCGCGCTCCAGCAGCTCTTGCAGCTTGCATAGTTAGTAATCCAATGGGGCCGGCACCCAAGACAGCTACCACATCACCTAATTTCATATTTGACAATCTGACTGCCCTGACTGCAACAGAACAGGGTTCCGTTAATGCTGCCTTCAAATCACTAACGTTGTCAGGAATCGACAAAGGTGCCCAGTCATTCAGCAAGGTGAATTCGGCGTATCCTCTTTTCCGGGTGTCAGCAAATCCTTCTAACCGATAGTTGTATTGTTCCTGTCTTCTCAACGGGGCTTCTGATCCTGGTGGAGGTGTACCACCACCCCCTATGATTCTGTCACCTTCTTTCCACATTGTAACCCCCGGGCCCACGGCGGCTACAGTACCGCTAAATTCATGTCCCATTACAGTGCCAGGTGGGGCAATATCATAAAGAAAAGCATGCACATCAGTCCCACAAATAGCACTATGGCTAACTTTCACTAAAATTTCCCCTGCCCCAGGCTCAGGAAGAGGTAAGTCTTCAATAACAAGTTCCTGTTTTCCTTTGTATACGGCCGCTCTCATGTGTTCACCCCCAAATACCAGTAATATTAAATGAGTGCATTATAAATACCTAAGTCAATACAACGAAAAGTAAAAAGTGGAAATTAAAAGCCGGCGGTGCCCTAAGGAGCACCGCTGGCCTATTTAAGAGTGCAGGTAAGTCGTGGAAGTGACCTAGTCCTCAACACCTTTATCCCGTAGGTAATCAATGGCTGCCTGAACCGTAGTTATTGATTCAGCATCTTCGTCAGATATTTCTATTTCAACATCATCGGAACTAAATTCTTCCTCAAAAGCCATTATCAATTCAACCAAGTCAAGTGAATCTGCGTTCAAATCATCTGTAAAGGAAGCTTCAGGCAAAACTTCAGCCTCATCTACACTTAGTTTTTCTGCTACAACAGCTTGAACTTTTTCAAGTAGCGACATTTAATGCCTCCATTTTTTATTACGTTCTAAACAGCGATACCCACTTTCATATAAGATCCAAGAACCCCATTAACAAAGCTAGCCGAACTTTCTGACCCAAATCTTTTTGCCAGCTCCACGGCTTCGTTAAGCACCACCTTTTCAGGAACCTTTTCTTTACACCATTCTAATTCTGCAATTGCCATTCGAAGAATATTGCGATCCACTATTGCTATTTGCATCAAAGGCCAATCTGGAGCTAACTCACCGATTATAGTATCTATTGACACAAAGTTTTCAAGGGCATTTGCAACTATGTCACCAGCAAATATGTGAAAGTTGTTTTCAAATTCATATTCGTTAAAAACCCTCTCAAGAACCTCCATTGCGTCATGACCTACAGAGTCATATTCGCACAAAGCCTGCAATACCAACACCCTGGCTTCTTTTCTACTATAGATATGGGATTTATATTCCATTCCAACTACGAACTCTTCACTAATTCCTGCTAATTGCTAAAATAGAATCTATATCATTAATGCTAGATACATTCGCGGCTCTATCAATCTTTTTTACCATTCCCCCTAAAGCCCGCCCTGGTCCTATCTCGAGAAAATTTGTTACACCCGACTTTATCATGAAGTCAACAGATTTTTTCCATTGCACACATCCTGAGATTTGAGTTATCAATTCTCCTTTTATTTCGTCACCTGTTTGTAGGGGATTCCCTGTACAGTTGCCTACAATAGGAACTTCAGGATCATTGAATTTCAACCCATCGATGAATTCCAGAAGGCCAGCTTTCGCAGGCTCCATTAAACCGGAATGAAAAGCACCTCCAACTTTCAAAGGAATTACTTTTTTCGCTCCCCTAGCATTTGCCATATCCATAGCTCTGGCTACTGCAATTTTTTCCCCGCTTATCACGATCTGTTCCTGAGTGTTGATATTTGATATGTAAACACCAGATTCCCTCACTATTTCCTGTAAAACCATTTCATCCAACCCCAAAACTGCGGCCATGGTGCCTGGATTTGAATCGCAAGCATTTTGCATAAGTTCCCCACGTTCTTGAACTAGCAAAGCCGTGTCCATAACTGACAAAACTCCTGACGCCGCAAGGGCTGTGTACTCACCAAGACTATGTCCTGCCATTAGATATGGAACAGGCATGAATTCTTGTGCAATATTTTCTTTCATCGCTTCCATACAGGCCAAACTCACTGCCATGATTCCGGGTTGTGCATTCTTGGTCTCCCGCAAATCATCTTCCGAACCTTCAAACATCATTCTAGATAGCGGCCTACCTAAAGCTTCATCGACCATCTCAAACACTTTCCTACCGGAGTCCGACCCTTCGTAAAGGTCCAACCCCATTCCGACAGATTGCGCACCCTGACCAGGGAATAGAAAAGCTATCTTGGAATTTCTTGCAAAGGTCAGTGTCATATTAATGTCCTTTAGTAAGCTCCGTCCGAGATTTTATGCATTTTATACAACTGTTTGATCAGAGTTGGTCACGTTACGACCATTATAGGTGCCACAGCTCGAGCATGCCCTGTGTGGCATGCGAGGGAGATGACACTGAGGGCAATTAGAAAGTGAGGCAGGTTTGATAGAATTATGAGCATTCCGACCGCCTTTTCTTTTACGGGAGTGCTTTTTCTTGGGTAGTGGTGGCATATTAGTTTCCTTATTTATTAATCCGTTGGTCTAAAAGACCCTAATAGAGCAGCCAATTTAGTATTCTTTTTGTTATTTCTGCAGTTACATTTTTCTTTATTGAAATTTATACCGCAATCTACGCACAATCCCTTACAATATTCCTTGCATTTAGAATTGATGGATGAGTGCAATGAAGCATACTGCCACACCGCATCAGATAAATCCAGTACATTATCCTCTCCGATATAAAAATTATCTTCACCGATTCCTTCTAATTCGTTTCTTTCGCCAGTAACTAAATTAAACAATGGAAAGTATTCTTCCTCTATCCCTAAACCTACGGATTCAACATATTGATCTAAACAATTCCCGCATTGCCTATCAATTTTAGCCGACAGATAAGCACTTACCCATACTCCAACATCAGTTTTGGTAAGTAAAACTGAACCCTCAACATCGCATTTAAATTCAGACCGATCCACTTTAATGGTACTGCTTACACTTTCCAACTTTTTGTTACCACTACTCGCCTTTAGCAAGGTAGCTACTTTAAAGTCCATAACCGCCTCATGGTATCCATTAAAAGAGACAATTCAAACAAACACTATATCTTTGGTAAGGGAACTCGGTCAACCAGAATACAAGCTATTTTCAATCAATTATTTAACACTTAATGTATTTAGAATAAAAGAGTTTGAAAATCCGTTAAGGTTAGATTACATTGGCTGGCATAACAAAAATATCCAATGGAACCTATCAACAACCCGATGAAAAAGGCAAAAAAATGACATCCCCAGAAAAACACTATGACGTAGTGATAGTGGGGGCGGGAAACGCCGCCTTAACTTCAGCACTATCCGCGGCATTAAAAGGTGCGAAAGTAGCAATTCTCGAAAAAGCTCCTGAACACCTGCGAGGAGGTAATTCTTATTTCACAGGTGGACTTTTCCGATTTGCATACAATGGAATAGAAGATATTTCAGAGCTATTACCTGAAATAACACCAGAAGAAAAACAAAATATAGATGTAGGATCTTACAAAGAATCCGAATTTTATTCTGATGTTATGCGGGTTACTGAAGGTTTGTCAGATCCTTCCTTACTTCAAGTACTAACATCTCAATCATTCCCAACCATGCTTTGGATGCGAAATCAAGGCGTCCCATGGATACTCGCCTACGGCAGACAAGCTTTTGAACATGAAGGTAAACAAAGATTCTGGGGAGGATTGATTGTAGAAGCCGTCGGTGGAGGCAAAGGATTGTCTGATAGGCTTTTTGAATTGGTTGAACGAAAGAATATCGAAGTCCTGTATCAAACTAGCGGCACAGATTTGTTGGTCAATCAACAAGGACACATTGAAGGAATAAATGCGAAATCAAAATCTGGATACGAGAAAATCTCCTGTAAATCGGTTGTGCTTGCCTGTGGAGGCTTCGAAGCAAACTCAGAAATGCGAACCAGATATTTAGGCCCGGGTTGGGAACTAGCAAAGGTTAGAGGAACCCAATATAACACCGGGGATGGTATAAATATGGCTCTTCGAATCGGGGCACAATCCCATGGGCATTGGAGTGGTTGTCATGCGGTTGCCTGGGATTTAAATGCACCTCCTCACGGTGATAGAAATGTCGCAGACCTCTTTCAAAAACACTCTTACCCATTTGGGTTGATAGTAAATGTTGATGGAGAGAGATTTGTCGATGAAGGTGCGGATTTGAGAAACTACACTTACGCTAAATATGGCCGGGAAATATTAAAACAACCTCAAAGGGTTGCGTTTCAACTGTTTGATCAAAAGACTAAACATTTATTAAGAGATGAATATTTTATTCCCCAAGTGACCATGGTAGAGGCTGAAACAATAGAAGACTTAGCTGCCGGGTTAGACATTAATCCTGGGCAGCTACAAAGGACTATTCAGCAATACAATGGGGCAGTGCAGGACGGTGATTTCAATCCTACTGCGCTTGACGGTAAGCACACCGAAGGAATTACCCCTCCAAAGTCCAACTGGGCGCAAAAATTAGATAACCCTCCTTATTTAGGGTATGCAGTAACCTGTGGAATAACATTTACATTTGGTGGTTTGAAAATAGATACGAACACACAAGTCCAAGACAATTCTGATATGCCTATCCCCGGGCTTTACGCTGCAGGGGAACTCACTGGAGGGTTGTTTTATAACAACTATCCTGGAGGTTCCGGTCTAATGTCCGGTGCAGTATTTGGAAAAATAGCCGGTGAGAACGCAGCAAAGGAAGCCTTAATTTAAAGTATTCTTGACCAATCTCACATATAAACCTAAAGTATGGGTTCTTGCTATGATAATAAACCTATCGATTGCCCTGGGTTAGCCAATATAGAGGAGAATCTCATAATGCCGTACGGTAGTGGCGAATATACATACAAAGTCGATCAAGATTGGGGCAGGTTGCCGGAGGGGCACGAATTCAATCAGGTGGCCGGGGTGGCGGTGGATAAGGAAGATAATGTCTACCTTTATAACCGAAGTGAGCACCAGGTCATGGTATTTGAAAAAAATGGGGATTTTCTAAAATCTTGGGATGTCAAATTTTCCAATCCTCATGGAATGCATATAGGACCAGATGGAAACTTTTATTTTGCTGACCGTGACGCCCATGTAGTCCTTAAATACAGTCCAGACCAAACACTTTTACTCACTCTTGGCACCTACAATGTTGAATCAAATACAGGTTACGATGGAAATCTGATGGTAGTTCCGCACCCGGCTGGACCCTTTAACCTGCCGACGGGGGTGGTTGTCGCCGAAGACGGTAATATTTTCGTGTCGGATGGTTACGGAAATTGTAGATTCCATAAGTTCTCCCCCGACGGAGCATTACTAGATACTTGGGGTGAGGCAGGAAAAGATAACCCCATGGATTTTCATCTGCCCCATGGAATAGGTTTGAATAAAGATGGATTGTTAGCAATCTGTGACCGAGAAAACCATAGAATCCAATTTACAGATCAGGATGGAGAATTCATGTTTATTTGGGATGGATTCTTACAACCAACCGATATAGCCTTCGGACCAGATGGGGAAGCATATGTATCAGAATTGCAACACAGAATCTCGATATTAGATGCAGAAGGAAACTTGATAAGCCGGTGGGCAGATGAAAGTAGCTCATCCGCAGGTCATTTCATTGCCCCTCACGGAATCGCTGTGGACTCTTCGACGGATATCTATGTTGGAGAGGTTTTGGAAGGAAGGCGAATACAAAAATTCATTAGGCAATAATAGGCAATAATCAAAAAGTAAAAATAATTTAGGAGACGTTGCATGAACGGTGACCAATTAATGGCCAGCTTACTGAAGAAAGAAGGAACCGAATGGATTTCCTGCTTCCCGGCCCAAACCTTGATTGAGGCTTGCTCACAGGAAGGAATCAGACCTATCCTCTGCAGACAAGAACGGGCAGGAGTGAATATGGCCGACGCATACAGCAGGATCCACAATGGTAACAAGATCGGGGTCTTTACCATGCAACATGGTCCAGGGGCAGAAAATGCATTTGGAGGAGTAGCACAGGCTTATGCCGATAATGTACCGGTGTTACTGATACCAGGGGGATCCACTGCGGGAAGAGTAGGGGTTCATCCAGGATTTGACGCAATCCCAAATTATCAACATATAACGAAATGGGCAGGCCGTATAAACACGATCGAACGCATCCCAGAAATGGTTAGCCGAGCATTCACTCATTTAAGAAATGGAAGACCTGGTCCTGTATTGCTCGAATTGCCGGGTGATGTTGCCCATGCTGAAGTTCCGGCAGATATTGAAGAGTACCAACCCAGTCGTTCATATAAATCATACGCAGCAAATGAGGATGTGAGGGATATAGTCACCGCTTTGCTAAAGGCAGAAGCACCTGTTATAAACGCAGGCCAAGGCACATTGTATGCAGAAGCTACCGACGAACTAATAGAATTCGCCGAGTTAGTCAATGTTCCAGTCATGACCACCCTTGCTGGTAAAAGTGCCTATCCAGAAGATCACTCCCTAGCATTAGGCACTGGAGGCAATACGGGCACCTTAATGGTGGACAGGTTTCTCCAAAACACAGATTTCGTTTTGGGAATAGGAACTAGTTTCGCAATATCAAACTTCACTGCACCAATGCCACCCGAGGCCACGAAAGCACAAATTACCAATACAGCTGAGGATATTAACAGAGACTACCGTGTCGAATACGGTGCGGTCGGTGATGCTAAATTAGTTTTGCAGCAATTGATTGAGGAAGCAAAATCTCAGCTAGGTGAGCATGGAAGGGGTGATGTGCACGGGGTAAAAGAAAAGATATCCATAATAAAAGATGAATTCATGAAAGAATGGGGACCGAGATTAAATTCAGATGAAACTCCTATGAGCCCGTACCGAGTATTCAATGAGATGATGAAGGCTATCGATCCTAGAAATGCCATAGTCACTCATGACTCTGGGTATCCCAGAAATCAGCTCGTTCCATTTTGGCCAGCTCTCACTCCTCGCTCGTATATAGGTTGGGGTAAGTCAACACAGCTTGGATACGGTCTAGGATTAGCCCTTGGCGCCAAAGTTGCCTCACCGAATAAACTAGTCATAAATGTTATGGGAGACGCTGCGTTTGGTATGTCAGGTTTGGATATAGAGACCGCTAGCAGATCTGGACTTGGAACAATAACGGTCGTATTGAATAATGGTGTCATGACACACTATTACGATCACTTTCCGCATGCTACGGAGAATTGGAAGAGTAATGAATTAGGCGGTATATATTCCGACACAGCAAAAAGCCTGGGGGCACATGGTGAGCGAATACATAATCCGGATGAAATAGGTCCGGCAATGACAAGAGCTGTAGAAGCTGCCAACAGTGGACAACCTGCGCTACTGGAAATGATCACCAAAGAAGAAGAAAATATCTCAACCTATGGGAGATAGACGATAGAATTCTGTGTACACGTTGACTTTTATTCTATATTGTCGCCGTGTACACAGAATTCATCGCTAATGGTCTAAATTTGCGTTTGTATTGCCTCAGCCCGTCAATATTTAGGTCGCTGGCGTCATTGACTAGCCGATAATCCCTTAACATCCCAAAAGTTTTCCACCTGAGATATTCCGATAACCCATCGATCCCTATCACCGTCTTTGCCACAAAAAAACAGGCCGTATTTTGGTTTATGGGGCCAGCCATGGAAAACCCAACCAGTTTTTTCTCTATCTCGAGCCCCCAAGCCATTAAATCTTCTGTATCAAAATCACCAATGGAATTAACGGCAGCTCGTGTGTAGCCCCAGTCCAACAGAAATTTATTTTTCCTACCCTGAAGAGAACGCCATTTCCTCAACACTTCCAAGGCTGCAGGCACATCGTTTTTCTCCATTTGGAAAAATATAGGTTTTTTTCTGGTTACCCGGTTAATTTTCTTTCTAATATCCTTAAACACTCCACCTTCCAAATCAAAGACCCGATTAGGGTCATAAAGATATTCCTTTCCTCTCTCTTCAATATGGATATTGTCCCCAAATATATTTCTAAGATGTGAAACGTCTGAAGAATCAACCCACAAAATACGCATTTCTGATTGATTCAGAGAATCTTTAATGCCTGAAAGATAAGTTTTTGTTTCTGAAGTCGAAATGGAGGGGGGGATAACGAGGTCAATTCGATTAGAGTTTTTCCCAGTTGTATGTTGGAACAAGAAAAATGAGTCTCCTTTTCTGGTCAGATAAAGAGGTCTTCCGGGGGGCAAGCTGTAGCAAGCAAGATAGGGAGCAAAATAAACCCAGGAGTCCCTTTCTATTTTGTTAAATATTTCCCTCAGCGAAGCAATATCGAAGATCGTTAAGACTTTGTAATTATCTGATATATGTTGAAATAATTTCCTCAGATTGAAGTCTCCTTGGAATTCGTATAAATGAGATTACGGGGAGTAGGATCTGAGGTTTTCAGATATCCAGATGAGAAAAATTTTCCCATCTTGCTTATCCCAGCATGCTTTTGTGCGCCGACATATTCGTTGAAAGCAGGAATTAGTTCCTGAGGTGATAGGCCCATGCTTGCTATATTTTTGAACAAGCGAGCATTTTCAACTGGAATTAGATTCGAGTAGGATACGAATCCTAAACCGTTTGTTCTTTCTTTTAGCATTTCGGCACCAACAGAAATGAACCTCGTTAAACCCTCAACCGTATAAGGGGGATCTGTAATAAATACATCCTGAGAATTTTTGTAACGTGGGGGAATTTCCCCAATGAAATCGATCTTATTCAGGTGTATCTCAAAATTAAGTTTAAGGCTCATGGATTCAATGAAATTTAATATTCTCTCGTCAATATCAAAAACAGTTAGGCTATTTATTTTTAATCCAAATCGTGTAGAAAAAAGAATCATGGCAACTGAAGTTAAATCATCATCCCCTAATATTGCTATATCCCTTCCCTCTATTGAGTCATTTTGATGGCAATACATGACCCTTTTAAAACACGTCAGGGAGGTCGCGTGGGATTGATCAAGACTATAATCAGGAGAAGGTCTTTCCTTCGTCAATTCATCGAATTGAGAGACCAACTTGGTTACTGTATCTGAGACTTCATACTGGCAATTAAAGTCAGGGATCTTAGTGTCATATATTCCGATAGAACGCAAAAGCTTGATTCCAGTGTCCGTTAAAATCGCGCCTCCTTTTCTTGAAAGGAGTTTCCTTTTCTCCAATTCCCGCCGAGTTGCTGAAACTGCCGGTACAGGTATACCGGTCGCCCTGGAAATATCATGTATAGGTACCATTCCTCCTCTAAAGATTTCCCTCATGATTAACCTAACCCCCTGATATCCTTCCTGCAATCGGGAATCCACAGAAACCTGAATTAAAATATCCTCGGCCTCGGACTTATCCATAAATTACACATATCCCTCGATAATACTAATTTTATGCTGTTGGAATGATAAAACGTAATCCCCCAGATGGCTTCATCTCTAAATGACTAGTAATGGAAATGTTATACTCCGCCTCATCTTAGCGGTAAGTACAAAATTTAGGGAGAGCAAGTCATGTTGGTAATAGATGCTATCTCACAAATTCTAAAGAAAGAAGGTGTGGAGTACCTTAGTGCTTTTCCTACAACTTCAGTGATAGAGGCAGCGGCCGGATCAGGGATCAAACCGATAATATGTAGACAAGAACGGGTCGGGGTAGGGATTGCCGACGGTTATTCAAGAATTACCACAGGTAATCCTCCTGGCGTTTTTGCAATGCAATACGGCCCTGGAGCCGAAAATGCCTATCCAGGAGTGGCAACAGCATTTGCCGATGCAGTACCTGTGCTATTTTTGCCTCTTGGTCACAGAAGAGATCGTGATAGAGTCTTTCCGCATTTTAATTCAGTCGATAGCTTCTCTACCGTTACTAAATATGTCGAGCAACTGAATGAAGCAGAGTCAGTTGCAGACACAATGAGAAGGGCTTTTTCACGTTTGAAAAACGGCCGTCCAGGGCCAGTAATGGTTGAAATACCTGTTGACGTCGCCGAGCAAGAAGTCGAGGCATCGACAATCTCTCGGTACGAGAAAGCAATGACCGTGCGTTCTTTGGCAGAGGAGGAGGCCGTGCTGAGAGTAGCAAAAACTATACTGAGCTCAAAAACGCCTCTGATATATGCTGGGCAGGGAGTGTTATATTCTGGTGCGTCACAAGAGTTACAAGAACTAGCAGAGTTAACTAACATACCTGTCACTACGACAATGGCAGGTAAAGGTTCCATTGACGAACGCCATCCGCTATCTCTTGGCAGTTCATCTGTCGTAATGAATGGCGCCGTTCTACACTACATGAAAACAAGTGACACAATACTGGCAGTAGGCACCAGCCTCACAAAGCATGGAATGGTAACCACAATCCCAGACGGGAAAAAAATTATTCATATCACTAATGATCCTATTGATATTGGAAACTATTATCAGCCTGACGACGCCTTGCAAGGGGATGCAAAATTAGTCATTCGGCAGTTAATAGAGGCGTGCTCCGATTTACTTTCCACTCGAGATAGGCCGGAATCCCCAGCCAACCAAATTAGAGAAATAAAATCGGCATGGAGCAAAAGTTGGGAGAAAAAATTAACCTCCAAAGAGTCTCCCATGACTCCGTACAGAGTGATAAATGAATTCATGAAAGCCACGGATCCATCCCAGAACATAGTGACGCATGATTCGGGTAGTCCGAGGGACCAGGTCATGCCTTTTTATGAATCAGGAGGCCCAGGCACCTATTTAGGGTGGGGGAAATCGCATGGCCTGGGTACAGGGCTAGGACTGAATATGGGAGCGAAACTAGCTTCCCCTGAAAAATTTGTTGTGAACTTCATGGGGGATGCGGCCTTCGGCATGACGGGTTTAGATTTTGAGACTGCCGTTAGAAGCGGTATTCCGATTTTAACTGTGGTCCTTAATAATTCAACGATGGCCATAGAGACAGCTCACATGGCTTCCTCACATGAACTGTACAATACAAGAGATTTGGGTGGTGACTATGCAGACATGGCTAGAGCTATGGGTGGATGGAGTGAAAGAGTAAATGACCCAGAAGAAATACAGGGCGCATTCTCAAGGGCAAAAAAGGCAACTGAAAACGGACACTCGGCACTCCTAGAATTTATAACCTCGGAAGAGCAGGATTTTTCATTCAGGGGAGCATTACGTTAGCGATGTATTCCCGCGAAGATTTTAAAATTTCTTTGCAGCCCTATATTAGATGAAAAAGGTTAGTTCATATGAATGATATCTTAAACATTACCTTGTTGGGGACAGGTACCCCTGTCCCTTTAATAGAGAGAATGGGATGCAGCATTTTGGTGCAGGCTGGAGAGGAAAGCATATTAATAGATTGTGGTAGAGGAGCTGCGCAAAGGATCAACCAGACTGAAACTCACATAAAATCAATAACCACAGTGTTGTTAACTCATTTACACTACGATCACTACATCGGGGTCCCTGATTTATGGCTCACAGGATGGCTCTATGGAAGGAAAAATGCAATGTCAGTGTATGGTCCCCCAGGAACAACAAACATGATTCACCACTTATCCAAGGCGTTTGAGATAGATGTCCACATACGAAGAGATCTAGACGAAAAATTTGATCCCGAAGGGGCACTAATTTCAGGAAATGACATAGCTCCCGGGTTTATTTATGAAAAATCGGGGTTACAGATTGAATCCTTTGAAGTAGATCATTATCCTGTACCAGATGCCATGGGATACATAATCAGTTATGGAAAGAGGAAAGTGATCATCTCAGGTGATACTAGGTACATGCCTACCATGGCTTCAATAGCAAAAGGAGCTGACCTTTTGATTCACGAAGTTGCTGCACCTGAGGCAATTTGGAAAAGATCAAAAATGATAGGCAGAAACCCTGAACACACCAAGAAAATTATCGAACACCACGCGACACCTTCACAGGTAGGTTCGATTTTCGTCGAATCAAAACCTAGGTTAGGAGCCTTTTATCATATTGTGGGAGGTCCTGGGGCGGAAGAAGAGATATCACAAGCCATCAAAAAGGTATACGACGGGGATTTCCTCATACCAGATGACCTCACTGCTATTGAAATTGGAGACGAGATCAAGATATCCAAAGTACCTAGTTGAATATTACAAACCTAACCTCGATCAATTATCTCAAGTGCCCTCTTCTTCACTAACTCCTTATCATAGCTAGAAAAACTAAGCGCAGCAGTTCTATGAGGGTCACCACTGAAAAACCTTTCGTACAAAACCTGGCGGCCACCAAATGAACTTACACTAATATCCCAGCCCATGCGGAAAAGCTTGGTCCGCTGCTTGGCATCCAGGGTGTCAGTCGATAAATACTCCTCAAGCAATCCTCCAATATCGGAATCGAAGTCTGCATCACTCGGGACAGCTATTAGGCTGCTAGATCCAATAAGCTGCAAAATCTCAATTAACCTAGGATATGCAGAAGTGAAAGAGGATTTCGCAGCAGACAGAGGAGCAGAATCTGGCTCCATGACCCCCCATTCGTTCATCTTAGCGTTGGAGATAGAAGCTTCCAGGCAAGCTTTGCTAACCTCGTAAACCGTTATCAACTCTGAAGCAAGGGCCTGTATATATGGAGTTTCATTTGTACTTAAGGCTTCTGTCATCAAGGCTGCTAAGCCAAGTACAAATTCCGCCTTAGCCATATTTTTGGTAACTATTTGATGGTTAATATGGGGTCCTGCTCTGGTGTTCGAAAAAGCGGAATTGGCTATTTCAACGTTATTGCATATAAATACCTTGTCCCAGGGTACAAATACATCGTCAAATATAACGAGTGCATCACCCTCATCAAATTTTGAAGAGAGCGGATGGTCAAAGGCAGATTTACCAACAGACAAAGCTTCCCTACATAAGAATTTTAGACCCGGGGTATCGCAGGATATACCAAAAGCCAAAGCAAACTTTGATGCATCCTTGTCAGTTGGTACCACCGAGGAGGGAAACACTAGTATCTCATCAGAGAGTGGAGCAAGGGTGGCTAATATACGAGCACCCTTCACTATGATTCCATCGTCTCTCTCACGTGTAAGATGTAAACCCAGATCATCACCTTTAGCGTAGGAAGGGTATTTCTTCGTTTTGCGCACATTTACCAAGGTATGAGTAAGAGTTAAATCATTTTCCATCACATATCGGAAGTAATTTTTAATATTCTGGCCAAAAGCCTTATCGTCTTTGCCAAAAAAATCCGAGGCAGCTGAGCAGGCCATCAAAATTACATTCATGTAGTCGGGAGTCCTAGCCATAACTCCACCACTAAATCTTGCCCAACGGAGCATCATACTGCCTCTTTGGACCAAGTGTTCCTTTGAGGTGGGCGTAATGAAGGAAAGTCCCTCAGGTTTATCACCACTTCCCGGGTTGAAAGTCATCTTTGAAGAAAGATCAACATCATGTTGCATTTCATACAAGGATGCTATCGAGTCGGCACAACCAGAGAAGGCTCTATGGCCGGTTACATCTTCGACCTTCTCACCTTCAATCCAAAGGTTTTTCGGGTGTACCCGCAACCTTTCCAGATATTGGCTCCCATTTCTAGCTGGCACTTATCACCTAATATCCAGTCTCAGTCCTCTAGGATGAGGAGGTAATTTCAGCTTCAGTTAATTTTTTTACTTCTACACCAGCGAGAGAATCTGCACGCAGGACAATATGTCCTAACTGTTTTACTTTTACCATAGTTAGCATCCTCCCACTAAATGGCCTTTGAAATGAAATAAACCCTGTGAAACGATATTTTCCCCTTCTAAGTCAACAGCCAAACAAGGAAAGGTAGGTTTAATCCTATCCCTCTCTTGGAAACCAATAGCAGCCATACTCATCAACGCAGGGGGCACAGTGGGCAACTAAATGACCAGGAGAAACCTCCCTCATGACTAACTCATTAGCATCGCAGGCTGGGTCAGGGGAGGGACATAGAGGGTCGTAACTGCAGGCGGAGGGCGGAGACATCGGGCTCGGAACACCTCCCCTCAGTATTATTCTTTCCCTATCTGCCTCCATTAACGGATCAGGTATTGGAACAGCGGACAACAAAGCCTTGGTATATGGGTGAACTGGGTTATCGTATAGTTCATTTCTCTCTGCTATCTCGACGATATGACCTAGGTACATAACCGCAATTCGATCACTAATGTGCTTCACCACTGATAAATCATGGGCGATGAATAGATATGTAAGACCCAAATCTTCCTGAAGATCTTCAAGCAGGTTGATTATTTGCGCCTGAATCGACACGTCCAAAGCTGACACCGGCTCGTCGCACACTATGAAACTGGGATTAACCGCTAGGGCCCTGGCGATTCCTATCCTTTGTCTCTGGCCTCCACTAAATTCATGGGGATATCTATCTGCCATGTACGGGCTCAAACCACAAGTCGTTAGCAACTCCGAAACTCTATCTCTATATTCACCTTTGCTATCAGTCAACTTATGCACTTTCAATGGTTCGCCAACTATATCCCCACAGGTCATACGAGGATTCAAAGATCCATACGGATCTTGAAATATCACTTGCATCTCCCTTCTCATCTGACGAAGTCCGCTAGTGTTTAGGCTAGTCACATCCACGCCATCGAAGAAAACATCACCTGCTGTAGGTTTATACAATTGCAGAATGCATCGGCCAGTAGTTGTCTTACCACATCCGCTTTCACCTACAAGGCCAAGCGCCTCACCCTTATTTATGGTAAAAGTCACATCATCTACAGCTTTTACTTCGGCAACTTTTCTCTGGAATATGATGCCTTCATTGACTGGGAAATACATCTTAAGATTGCTAACTTCAACTAAAGTATCCCCTACCCGAGCGGCTTTGGAGGCACCACCTGTTTCTGTAACCATTTTTACTCCACGAAACGCTATTAACTATTTGTAATAAAATCTTATAGGTTTTTGATTAAATATCTCTTGGAAACCATTTACAGCCATATTCTTGTTCGCAATGAGCGCAATATGCAACCCAGTGATTAGGCTCATCTTCTCTGAGAACTGGTTCGCCAGTTAAGCATTCAGGACTTGGAGACGGGCAATTAGACTGAAATCCGCAACCCGAAGGCCTATCACCAAGATTAGGGGGCATTCCCTCAATGGCTTCCAGCCTTTCACGAGTATTATCGTCCGCATCCAAGCGCGGAACCGAGTTAAGTAACCCTATAGTGTATGGGTGCTTAGGATTCTTATAAATCCCCACTGCGGTAGAAGTTTCAACGATTTTACCCGCGTACATAACAATCACACGGTCCGCATATCTGGCAACTACTCCCAGATTGTGGGTGATTATTATTAAAGCTGTGCCTAAGTTCCTGGACAGTTCCTGCATCAGTTCTAATATTTGTGCCTGAATAGTGACATCAAGTGCAGTAGTCGGCTCATCTGCAATAATTAGCTGCGGATTACAGCTTAGTGCCATGGCGATCATAACTCTCTGGCGCATTCCACCACTGAATTGGTGAGGATAATCGTCTAAACGAGTGTCTGAGTCCGGAATACCTACCGTAGTCAGCAATTCTGACGCTCTTTCCCTAGCATTTTTTTTGTTCATTTTTTGATGCAATTCCAGAGTCTCAGTTATCTGACGACCTATAGTAAGAACTGGGTTTAGAGATGTCATCGGTTCCTGAAAAACCATCGAAATGCTGTTACCGCGAATACCCCTCATCTCTCGCTCGTCCATCTGGACTAGATCTTCACCGCCAAACAATACTTCACCCTCTACAATTCGACCGGGTGGGCTTGCTACCAATCGCATTATGGACATGGCACCCACACTTTTACCACACCCACTTTCCCCAACAATTCCTACTACCTCACCCTCTGCAACTTCATACGAAATTCCATCGACCGCCTTCACTATGCCGTCTGCGGTGAAAAAATGAGTTTTTAGATTTTTGACTTCGAGCAACGGAGCCATACAACGTTCCCCCTTGTTGCTTCTTCAGGTTTTAAATTTAATTCCGAACAACCAAACTTGATTTTGTGTACCACATTCTAATAAACCCATCCAATACTAACAACTCATAAATGCAATGATTCCATGGAAATTATTCAAACATACGACCATCAGCAAACGAATTCAGGTTTTGAATAACCATGTCAGCGGCATAATTTGTGCTAATTTCACTAGAGTTGATAGTGAAATGAAATAGATTAGGATTATCTGGTTCATCCAGCTCAAAATACTTTTTAAAAAAATGCTTTCTGGCCTGATCTCTTTGTTCGAGTGTCACCATAGCATTGTCCCTATCGATAGTTTCTCGACTCATCAAGGTCTTCACTCTATCTTCAAATGAAGCTACCACTCCCACTCGCAAAACATTAGGCATGTCCTTCAAAATCACGTGTCCACCTCTCCCGATGAATACCACATCACCATCCGCCGCCATTTCTTTCATAGCAGATTCTATAGCCTCAATATATACGTCGTCCTCCACTTCATGACCTCGGGTTATCGTCGGCTGCGGTATATCCTCATACTCTTCTGTTAATAAAGCCGTAATACCGGGCCCGAAATATGGGTCACCAGCCGACCCGGTCACAGCCGAACGCTCAAGAAGCCTTTGTATCACGTGTATCCATTTCTCCGATCGGGTTGGAAGTCTTTCTTCTCTTTGGTGTAAAGCCTCGACGGTAGCACCCACATCTTTAGCTACATTGGACAGAAAAATCCTATCTACATAGTCAGCCTTCAATTTTTGTGCAACTAAAGGGCCTATGTCCCTCGCGCCTCCTCCGGACATACCTCCAAGTGTTATCGTATACATTTGTCACCTCCACTGAATTAGGTTTATCCCGAATCTAAATTTCATGGAGTAAAAAGCAGTGAAAAACCTCTAAATCGAATGCTGACAAACATTAGTGTGTATGTCAACTCTAATCAGAAATCTACCAAGGAGAACAACACTTCATCATCCAAAATTTCTGGAATGCAAAGATCTTTCAAAATTATGACAGTGTTGATACCTACTATATTCCCGCCCATTTTTTCGATTAATTCCCTTGAAGCCCGGATAGTTCCACCAGTAGCGACCAAATCATCAACTAATACTACTCTTTGAGAGGGCTGTATTACATCTGAATGTATTTGAAGTATGTCAGAGCCATATTCCAGGTCATATTTAACCTCCCGGACAAAATATGGTAATTTGCCTGCTTTCCTTATCGGTACAAATGGTAGCTTCATCTCGTATGCAAGGGCGGAGCCAAAAATAAACCCTCTTGACTCTATACCAACTATCACGTCGGGAGAAATTATTTTTGCCTTTTTCGCGAAAGCATCAACACAAAATCGAAATGACTCTTGATGATAGAGTAAGGGTGTAATATCTCTAAACAATATTCCTGGTTTAGGAAAATCTGGTATATCTCTTATATATTGCTTTAAGTTCATTACCTAACCATTAGGACCGTAATTTACAGAGTATTGCAATGATAAATCCAAACTCGATGGGATTAGAGGAGATCTTATATGGTAAGTGAGGAAAGGGAAACCATAATCAACAAAGGTTCCGAGGCAAAATACCTGTCTCTCTGTAAAAAGAAGTGTGGCCTTCCCTTGAATCACATGGACGTAAGGTAATTTGTTTGATGAAAGGTCTCATTGGCCTGAGCCCCACCACATTAGTCCAATTAACTTCGTATAATGACATTCAGGCATGGGACGGTAGTCAAGACTCATGGCCCTCTCTCCCGGAACAATTTGTCGAAAGGGAGACTGTCAGAGTATTAAACCCAATGCCCCAGAGGACAAAGAACGTGATCCCGGTAGAAGATAGAAGACCCGTCTATGGATACCGTGAATTTATAATCTCACCGAATGATCTTTCAGAATTCGTCACCTGTTCAGAAAACGGTATATGGCCAAGAATCAAGCCTATGGGGGCTTCTAAAGAGTTGCGGGATATAGAAATGCCATATAGATCTCGAAGGATAGAATTGACAAAGACTACTAAAGTGAACCTTATGACATCTTTGGACATCGATCACTGAATTCGATTTTTTAAGACATATGTTAATCCTATGGGGGTAACAGAATGATTGGAGTTCTAACACATCATTGGGCCGAGAAAGACAAAGTCGAAAATGCTAGACATATCTTAGACGGGAACGGTGAAGCTCAAAGAAAGGCACCAGGGTTCATAAGTAGAACCACTCTTCTATCCAAAAGAGACCCAACGCAAATCAGCTCTTTGGTAGTTTGGGAAAGTGATCATATTTACGACAAATGGAAGGAAAGCGATGAAAGAGCAAAGGCGATGAAAAATGCAGCGGTTGTGTGGAGCCGACCACCCGAATCAGAGAGGTTCGACATACCTTAGATAAGGTATCTCTTTAAAGTCAGTCCTCAAATGAACTGAAAACAACGCATGCATTCTGACCACCGAAACCAAAATTATTGGAAAGAACTGTACTCACTTTAGCTTTTCTTGCCACATTGGGCACATAGTCCAAATCACAATTAGGGTCCGGATTATTGTAGTTGATAGTGGGTGGAATAAGATTTGACTGTATAGTTTTTACTGCGGCGACTGCTTCAATAGCACCTGCTCCGCCTAGGGGATGCCCAATCATCGATTTATTCGAACTTATGGGAATTTTATAAGCGAGATCACCAAAGGCGAGTTTGATCGCTTTGGTCTCTGAAGCATCATTTAGTGGCGTTGAGGTTCCATGAGCGTTGATATAATCAATATCCTCTAGTTGCTTGTCGGCATTCCCAATAGCCCATTTGATAGCCCTAGCAGCGCCTTCTCCATTTTGATCAGGCTGCACAACATGATATGCATCTGACGAAACGGCATAGCCAATAATTTCTCCCTTAATATCCGCACCTCTTTTTTGGGCGTGGTCCAAGGTTTCCAGAATGAGTATTCCAGCTCCTTCGGCCGGAACGAAGCCGTCGCGGTTTGAATCAAACGGCTTGCTCGCATCTTGCGGATTTCCATCAAATCTACTTAGAGCCCTTATAACATGAAATCCTGCAAGCCCTATCCTGCTTATACCTGCCTCACAACCCCCGGCCACTATGACATCGGCTGCACCCCTTCTGATAGCCTCATATGCCTCTCCAATCGCCTGATTGCCTGCAGCACATGCTGTTATAACAGTAGAGGAATACCCTTTCAAATTGAATACTCGACTAACTTGGGCCGCAGCCATATTTGGAAGTATCATCGGTATGAAAAAGGGGCTCACTTTCATCCCCCCTTTTTCAAACAGAATCTTTGCATTGTCTTCTGTAGTAGGGAAGCCGCCATTACCATTACCCATCACGACGCCAACTCGGTCGTTATTTAATGACAAATCTAGACCAGAATCTTCAATTGCGGTAGCCGCCGCCGCCACGGCCAACTGGGAAAACCTGGCCATTCTTCGGGCCTCTTTTGGATCTGCATATTGTCCCGGGTCAAATCCTGTAACTTCCCCAGCTATATCACTCGGAAATCCTTCAGTATCGCATAAGGTAATTTTGCTTATGCCAGAGTGTCCATTAGACAAGCCATTCCAAAATTCTTCTACTGTTTGGCCTAAAGGGGACATCACCCCTAACCCGGTTATTACAACCCTTATACTGTCTTTTCCCATTGTTTATGTGAACCCTCTACCATCAGTTAATCGTTCAATTAATCATTTTAATTCATAACCATCTATTATTTTAGGGCAAATTTGGATAAATCTCAGGCGGAATTTCTTTAATAACTTCCGAAACCTCTGCAGCAACAGACAGAGACCCGGTACCCAATATTAAATCATTCTGGCCTGCCAAACTAAAGGCGTGGTCTAAACCTTCAAACACACTGCCATATGGCTTGGTCGTGACAATATCGCAATTCGAGGAAGCTGTTCTAACAATTTCCGACCCGATAGCCTTGGGATGCCTCGAACATACTGGAATTAGCACGGGATCTAGTGACTTTAAAGGTTTCAGCATATTGACGATATCATGTCCCCCAATCGCCCCAAAAACCACTATAACTTTGCAGTTATCCATATGGTCATTAACAGTTTCCACCAACCGCTCCATTGAGTATGGATTGTGGGCCCCATCGACTATTAAAGTCGGGCCTGAGGTTTTTAACACTTCGAACCTGCTAGGCCAACAAATCTTGGACATCCCAACCTCAACTGCATCTTCATCAATTAGATATCCTGATTCCTTTAAAGTCTCAATAGCGCATATGGCAGTAAGGGCGTTTTCCGTCTGGTGAATTCCAAGTAATGGTAGTTTGAATTCGTAATTTCGTAGTGGGGTTTTTACCAGGAGACACTGGCCAGACAAATCTTTATTTTTTATACAAACAGAATAATTATCGCTAACTTTTTTTACCGGAGCATTACAATTAGCTGCAATTTCTGTCATGACATTCATCGCTTCCCAGTGCTGGGGAGATATGATTACGGGAATTTCATCTTTTATGATTCCTGCTTTCTCAGAAGCGATTTTAGCTAAGGTATCTCCTAAAATGTTGACATGATCAAGACTGATAGAAGTGATTACTGAAACGATGGGTAATAATATGTTCGTCGCGTCCAGCCTCCCACCTAAGCCTGTTTCTACCACCTGGAAATCAACATTCGATTCACGAAAAAAATAGAATGCTGCCGACACCATAAACTCAAACCAAGTAACCTCACCATATTGACTATTTTGCCCAGTCTCCAGAACCATCGGCCAGATCTGCTTAACAAGATTAGTAAAATCATTTTTGGAGATTGGTTCAGACCCTATTCTAATCCTCTCAGTTAAGGAATGTAGATGAGGTGAAGTTGCTAAGCCCACTTTGTATCCAGATGAACCTAATATAGCGGTAATCATGGCTGCGGTGGTACCTTTGCCTTTGGTGCCAGCTATATGAACAGAGGGAACACCTAACTGGGGGTTGCCCAACTGAGCACAGAGGAGACGCATCCTTTCCAAGTGAAAAAATGAATGTTCAGGACTATGTTTGCCTCTTTCAAAATCGGCTAAAGTAAGAGTTTGTTCAACAGCACGGGAATAGGCACGATCTTTCTTCAAAGGCGCTAGAACTGAGTTTGGAGAGGTAATGATCCTACTGCGGCTGAAGACTGTATAGATCCTAAATCTACTGTACCCGTCGCCTTTATACCTGATTTTTTTGATCCCGCGCGGTTTTTAGATGCCGAACGGGATGTACGCGAGCCACCACTCTGGGAGGAATTTAAAATATCAATAGAATCTGATTCAGTGATCAAAGAATTTATTCTTTCAACCAACGCTTTAGCTTTTTCGACACTATCTTCAGATATGTGGGCTTTGAAATCCTCAAAGTTTTCCAGAAGATATGCAGCAGGCACATATCGATCAAAAACACCCCCGGCGATTCCCGTTTTCGCGAAATATACTTTCAGTCTTTCCACGATTCTTGGATTACTCTCCGTGATGGACCTCATAGTCAATGTTTGGTCCAGTTGATTAGCATAGGAAAGGTTGACCAATTGCAAATAAATCTTTGGCTCAAACAAATCCTCGATGTCCGCGTCTCTTATTCTTGTAACTTGTACCCACTTTACAGGGTTCTCGCCTTCTAATTCGTTTTTTCTATTAATAGCCTCCATCTTCTCCTTATTGGTAGGAGTTAAGTCCATCATCACTGCGACACTAACATAGTTGTCCCCAAGAAGGGTGACAAAGGTAGAGAGGTTATCCGTGCTACCAACAGGTATTATTACCCATCTTGGATCGATCCTTATACCTGATTCAGCTGCCACCATATCGCCCAAAACTTGCAGGTATATCAAATCTGAGGGAGAGTTAACCATCAAACAGTGGGGAGATAGAAATAGGGTCTGGGCCATCTGGTACCCCAAGGCCATCTGCAAGGGAAATACAGTCTCCCTGTCATTATGAACAGGGTCATCACTTATCACAGTGCCTACACCATCCATGTCCTGAACTAACCTAATTCGTTGCAATTTTTCCAAATCAATCATAAAAGGTGAGTGGGTAGTGTAAATAACCTGACATCGTGGTGAAAGCCTTTCATCCATGAATCTTAAGAAATCTTTTTGGGCCATTGCGTGAAGCGCTGTACCCGGCTCGTCGAGTAGAATTATCAAGTCACCACTTTCTGTTTCTTCCAAATGCGAAAAATACGACAAAAAAGAGAAAAACCAAACAAACCCCTTCGATCTTTCATCAAATGACACAGTGACACGGTGCCTCGCATTTTCTATTCTTACATGTAAAATTTTGCCCTGATTCAAAGGAGCAGCATCCCTAGGGTCGGCCAGAGATACATCAAATTCAACTTTCAATTGGCGGTTTTGTTGCCAATATTCGAATATCTCATCAGTTATAGTTATTGAGGCTGATTCTAATTCAACTTTTATGTCCTCATACCCTAAATCCTTTTCCAAATCCTCTAGAGAAACACCCGATAAAGTTAAAAGAGCCAGGAATGTCCGATCAGCATCATCAAAAGGTCCCCCATTTTCTGTTCTCTGCCTGAGCTCATTGATAGATATTTTTCCTCTCATGAGGCTGTAATTGTCAAAGTAAACGAATTTTGGGAGCCATTTTTCTAAAAATTGCTCTGAAATTCTCTCCGAAACATTACTAACATTTTCCACAGTCTGAACAGCACTTTGAAAAGAAGTTGGGGCAGGTGTCGAAGGCTGAGTAAAAGTCGTCACGTTGGAAGGTTGAGAGACTGATTCTACAAGGTTAATTTTCCAATTTCGTTCATTTTTGTAATTCTTGGTGACGATAATTTTGTTTGAAGCTAATATCCCATCACCAAAATTCGCCTCAATTTCAGATATTTCTTCAGCATTCAGCTCAAATTCTGCCTGTGCTGTCTCGCATGGATTCTGATCATGAATCTTTTTATATTTGATGTACCCTTTTCGAGGGTAATCTCTAATCGAAAAAATATCTTCTTCACCCGAAATAGAATTAATTTTTCTAATAGCTTGAAGAAATGCCGTCTTACCAGACTCGTTTTTACCCACCAGAGCTGTAACATCATCAACTCTAACCCATGAGGAATCGTCAATACTTTTATAGTTGATTACTCGAGCCCGAGTTAGTTTCATAGCTTCTCCACCTCTACGATTTACACCTTATAATACCTTATAAATTCTTGCCATAGAGAGCACGTCCCCATTATATGAATGGCCAGTTCAAACTAACCACAGAGAGGCGTCAAAGGCAAGGCATTTATATACAAGTTTGGTAGGGTTGGTACTCCCATTTCGAACCCTGTTTGAGTGCAAATTATACTTGGCTATACCCACTACCGACTCGATCTTGATCAACCCCTGTACCTTTGGCTTCATTTACCCAGCCGAATTCTTTAAGAATCTGCTGACTATATGTAACTCTACCTGTTACTTTATCTAAAGGTTCAGTAGCCAATAATAGTGCCGCCTTGGCCATCAATTCTGGGTGCTCACCTCGCGGGTCATCCATACCGGTTACCAAATTATGGAAAACGGTTCCCGGTGTAGGAACTACTTGGGAGGGAGACACACAAGTTACTGAAATTCCATCGCCGTATACTTCCTGAGCCAAGCCTTGGGTAAATCTTTCTAAAGCTGCCTTCTCGGCTCCGTAACAAGTACCACCAGAGTTTGGTGGAACATTTGGATATGGACCGCGACCTGGACCGATCGCCGCTCCAGAGGAAATGTTTACAATGCTTCCAGATCCCGCTGAGATCATATCTTCCAATGCTAATTGGCTTAGAAGAAATGGGGCATGAAAATTGACTGCCCAAGACCTCATCCAGCGGTTAATCGGATAGTCCCTCACAGGAATAAAATATGTCAAAGCAGCATTATTAACCAGTACATCAACTTTTCCATATAATTCATGAGTCTCTGCAAAAAGGCGCTCGCAGTCTTCAGGCAATGATATATTGACAGCGACTGGTTTGGCCTCGCCTCCGGCTTCATTGATATCGCTCACTGTTTTTTGCAATGAACCCTCTAAGGGATGATCCCCCTCTTTTAAAGTTCTCGCTGCACAAACTACCTTTCCCCCTTCTTTCGCAAAAATTCTGGCAATCTCTGCCCCTATGCCTCGACTCGCACCAGTTACTACGACAGTTTTTCCATCCAAGATACCCATAACATTTCTCCTTATATAATTCCCATAACAAGCTGATAACCTACCACCAAATAGGAATTCGTTAAAGGATTTTATTTTACAAAGTCATCTTCACACAAGATATCCGTTCAATTTGTTGACCCATTTATTGATAAAAATTTATAATCTTCGATGAATAATCCTTACTTTGTACTGAGTCCCTGAGAGGTTTTACTAGTTGTGAATTTGAGACCAGTTATATTGGCAGGAGGTTCAGGTAAACGCTTATGGCCGCTGTCCCGAAATCAATATCCTAAACCTTTTCTCACCAATAATAGTCAAACATCTTTAATCCAAAACACCGTGCAGCGATCACTGAACTTGGAATTAGCTCTCCCTGTCATCGTTTGCAACGAACAAAATCGGTTTTTACTAACCGACCACCTAAATTCCATATCAGCTCAAGTTGAAAAAATTCTTTTGGAGCCTTTACCCAAAAATACCGCTCCTGCCTTAACGCTTGCAGCACTCTACCTTTTGAGGAATTTAGAAGACCCTATTTTATTTTCAATGCCATCCGACCATTTTATAGAGGAAGATGAAGATTTCTTTGAGGTTGTAGGTACTGCCTCTAAATTAGCAGAGGACGGAGGGATAGTTACGTTTGGAATAGATGTTGAAACCCCCGACATAAACTTTGGCTATATCCAAAAAGGTAAACCTACAAAAAGTGCCTACTTTGAATTGAAAGGGTTTCACGAAAAGCCGGATTCTTTGACCGCGAAGAAAATGCATGAGTCTAAAGATTTCCTATGGAACAGCGGAATGTTTCTTATAAAAGCTAGTTCATGGATTCATAACATGAAAATCCATTCTCCAAGAATTTTAGAGGCCTGTGAAAGATCCATTCAAAATGGCACAGAAGATGGCATATTCTTTCGCCCTGCACCTGAACCACTAGACGATTGCCCAAGCAAGTCTATTGATCATGCAGTCATGGAGAACCTGAAAAATTCTGAAAATGTCTTCAAGAATTGGGTGGTTCCCTTAAAATCACGGTGGTCAGATTTGGGATCGTGGAGCTCTTTCATGAGCTCTCAAATTCCTGATAAATCAAATAACCTGCTAAAGGGCGATGTCATTACTGACTCCGTCCAAAATTCCATAATCGTGAGCGACCACCGAACCGTAGCGGCTTCTCATGTGGAGAGTCTGATTATTGTAGAGACCCCGGATGCAATATTGGTAGCAGATAGAAATCAAGAACACAAAATTAAAGACTTAGTGAATAAAATCCCAGTTAAAAGCACAGCGATTTTCGAAAGCCACAAGAAAGTATTTCGACCATGGGGACATTATGAAATTTTGGATACCGGAAAAGAATTCCAGGTTAAAAGACTAACTGTCTTGCCGGAACATGCGCTTTCACTGCAAATACATAACCGCAGAACAGAACATTGGGTGGTGGTATCTGGAGTTGCAACAGTTACAAGAGGTAGTGAGACAATGACACTAGAAAAGAACCAATCGACGTACATACCAAAGGGAGTACAGCATAGACTGGAAAATAACAAAGGTGAAAATCTTGAAATAATAGAGGTGCAATCGGGTTCATACTTTGGAGAAGACGACATTGTCAGACTCGATGATAGGTATGATAGGGCTTCCGGCAAATCACCTTTATAAAGAAAAGATAGGGGTAATTTTATATGAAGGAAATACCACTCATATTCCCATTTGCATTGTTGGTCATAATAGTGGCGTTGATGTTTTCCACAGTCTACGGATTAGCCGATAGTGCGGTAAAAGCGAAGGGGGACTCAACAAATCAATATAAATGGGAAGAAAAAGCTGCTTTGTGGGTTTGTCCTTTTCATTGAATTCCAGTATTAAATTAGGAGATTACTATGAAAAACCTTGACGGTAAAGTGGCCATCGTCACGGGTGCCGCGACAGGAATTGGTTACGGAATATCCAAACGTCTCGCCAACGATGGGGCAAACTTGGTAATGGTAGATTTGGACGCCAATATGATGGAGCAATCGGCTAGTGAAATTGCGGCCAGAACACAGGAAGTAAAAATCTCCATTGGTGATGTTTCCGAACCTAAAACAGCTCAAGAAGCGGTCAATAAAGCAATTAATGAATGGGGAAAGATAGACATATTAGTAAATAACGCTGGGATAGGTGGGGTTAACGGAAATATTTGGGAATTGGACGTTGAGGAAATGGATAGAGTGTACAGAACTAATCTTCGAGGGGTCTTTTCCTTTTGTCATGAGGTAGTCCCTCATATGTTAGAAAACGATTACGGGAGAATTGTTAACATCGCCTCTATCGCTGGTAAGGAAGGAAATCCACGTATGGTCCCGTATTCGTCCACCAAAGCTGCCGTGATCGGCCTTACAAAATCCATAGGCAAGGAACTGGCAGGCACCGGAGTTTTGGCAAATTGTGTTACTCCTGCAGTGGTCCAAACTCGTATTTTAGAAGAATTCACCCCGGAGCAAGTTCAATATATGGTCGATAGAATTCCTATTGGAAGAACTGGTGAAATATCCGAAATAGCTGCTTTGGTGGCTTGGCTGTCGTCTGATGAATGCTCTTTCAGTACCGGGGCCGTATTTGACATAAGCGGAGGCCGCGCCACTTACTGACCTTGATTTGGATAAAAAAGGCTTTGGAAATATTGGAATTAGAGAAGTTACCCTTATATCTGAAGGATGTTTACCCCAACCTCAGAACCAATTGAAACAACCCCGCCTTTCTCTACAAATGCCAAGACGCCCCTCTTTCCATCAATTTCTTCCTTCAACCCAGGTCGTATTTCATCCATACGAGCACAAGGTTCGCAATCCCCGGTGATTTCCAATACCACGTCGGCACCTAAAGACACCCTATCCCCAGCGGAGATAGTCGATAAATCTAATCCTTCCAATGTTACGTTTTCACGTACTTGACCAGGCTCAAGACCAAAATGGTTTAAGGTCTCTACATCCATGATCAGTACCTGTCTCTTTGCCCGCAGCCCATCGGAACGCAAATGTCTATCACCTTGCATACCTTGCCCAGTAATAAAATTAGCCTGGGCAACCTCTTTCATAGGCTCACGGCTCCCCAAACATAATCGTAATGAAACTATTGAAACGGCCATAACCAGTAACCTCCATTGGGGCATTCATGCCTCGGGCTCCATTCTACACCTTTTCATTAAAAGTATCGTTGTATAATCCCGTCCACATCCAATAAAACATTTGGAACAATAAGATAAATAAAGCAATCACATAAGGATACTTATATGGATTCACAAGCAACAATTGGTAATGGCGATTTCAAATATAAGGTAGTTGCTAATTGGGAGCAGATGCCATCTGGCTACTCCTGGCCCGAAACTGCCGGTGTAGCTACGGACGAAAATGACAATGTATACGTTTTTAACCGCGGTGAGCATCCTATGATGGTATTTGATAAAGATGGAAAATTCCTAAAATCGTGGGGAGAAGGCGTATTCACAAGACCGCATGGTGTAAGCAGAGGACCAGATAACACCTTGTATTGCACTGATGATGGTGATCACACAGTTAGACAATGCACCCTGGACGGAAAGGTGTTAATGACAATCGGAAATCCAGGAAATCCTTCAGGGTTATTCAGTGGAGAACCTTTCAATAGATGTACCCACACCGCATCAGACCCAGAAACGGGCGACATTTTTGTGACAGATGGCTACGGAAACTCTCGAATACATAAATATTCCCCTGACGGAAATCTCCTGCAATCATGGGGAGGGCCCGGAACTGGCGAAGGTGAATTCAACATCATACACAACATTGCAACAGACAAAAATGGTTATATTTACATCTGTGACAGAGAGAATCACCGGGTACAAGTTTTCGATAAGAGCGGAAGTTTTGAAGCTGCTTGGTCAAATGTTCACAGGCCGTGTGCTATTTACATAGATGAACAACAAAGAATTTACGTTGCCGAGTTGGGCTACGGAAACAATGTAAGTAAAAATGTGCCAAACATAGGCCCCAGAGTCAGTGTTTTGGAGCAATCTGGAAAGGTATTAGAACGAATTGGACATATGGGATATGGATTTGAAAACGGTCAATTCGCTGCTCCACATGGCTTGTGCCTCGATTCCAATTTGAGCATATATGTCGCAGAAGTAGCCAGAACAAATATGAGTCATTACACTACTCCTCCTGATGTTCTCAGAAGCTTCCAAAAACTAGTCAAAGCCTAGTAACTGCACATAGTAGATGCTAATCTACCTCGAACGACAAACCCGAAAAAAATATTAACCAATCGAACGAAGGAGGCTGAAAATGGCAGCAACTAAAGCACACAGCAAATTGGTCCAACAAATGACCGAAGCTGGGTCCAAATTTTTAGAAAGTCTTTCACCTGACCAAAAAACCAAAGCTTGTTTCGAATATTTGGATGGGGAGAGAATATTTTGGTATTACCCGCCTATGAACCGCCACGGCTTGGCCTTGAGGGACATGGAACCCAATCAGAGGGATTTAGCTTTTAAGTTGATGTCGACTGGTCTGACAGACAGATCATACGAGCAAGCTAGGCAAATAATTGCTCTTGAAGACGTATTGGGACCCCTTGAGAAAGAGAGAGGTGTGAAATCATTCAAGAGAGATCCAGAATTATATTACTTCACTATATTTGGAACACCTGGTGGAGATGATCCTTGGGCCTGGCGGGCAGAAGGACACCACGTTTCGCTACATTTCAGTGTTTGGAAAGGTGAAATCATAGCTATGACACCTTTTTTCTTTGGCGCTAACCCTGCCGAAGTCAGAAAAGGGCCCAAAAATGGTCTGCGGATTCTGAGCCATCGGGAAGATATTGCGATCGACTTAATGAGCAACTTTGATGAAGGCCAGAAGAAGAAAGCGATAATTTATGGGTCCGCACCAAACGACATAATTACATATAACAGCTCCAAAGTTTCCTTGCCTGTTGAGGAAGGTCTATCAATCTCAAAAATGACAGGAACTCAACGAGCAATTATCGAAACTCTAATATCGGAGTACATAAATCAGGTACCCGAAGAATTAGCACAGAAAAAATTTGACGAACTTGAAAAATATGGATTAGAAAATGTGCATTTTGCCTGGGGTGGGGCTACTGATGCTAGCGGTGAACATTACTATAGAATCCACGGAGGAAATTTCGTGGTGGAATTCGACAATAGACAAAACGGTGCGAACCACATACATTCCGTATGGCGAGATGTAGACAACGATTTCGCCGGAGATGTGATGAGGCAACATCTGCTGGCCTACCACGTACTCTAGGGTCGTATTTAAGAGGGAGTAAAAATGATTTTCTCCCTCTTACCAAATTAAACCTCTCTAAATTCACCTTCTACGGTATTTTCTGGATCATCCGGTGAAGGGCTCTCTCCCTCTGGCGGTGCTTCGGGCGCCTCACCGGTTTTGCTGTAAACTTCCTGGCCTATCTTCTGAAGAGATTCTTGAAGTTGTTGAAGGGCCGGTTCAATAGCAGCATTGTCATCTCCCTCCAAGGTAGCCTTCAAATCAGATATTTTTTGCTCCACCTCATCTTTAAGTGAAGCATCAATATGCTCCTCATTTTCTTTAACCAGCGTCTCTGCTGCGAATACAGCCGATTGAGCGGTATTTCGAATTTCAACCATTTCACGTTTTTGCCGATCTTCTTCTGCATTTTGTTCAGCTTCATCAATCATTTGGTCAATTTCATCTTGAGATAACCCTGAACTAGCAGTTATTGTGATTCTTTGTTCTTTACCTGTACCTTTATCAGTGGCTGAAACATTTAGAATTCCATTGGCATCAATATCAAACGTGACCTCGACCTGAGGAACTCCTCTCTGCGCCGGTAAAATGCCGTCGAGATTAAATCTTCCGATGGTCTTATTCTCAGTCGCCATTGACCTTTCACCTTGCAATACGTGTACCTCAACAGAAGGCTGGTTATCAGAGGCAGTTGTGAAAATTTCACTTTTTGAAGTGGGTATAGTTGTATTTCTCTGTATCAACGGTGTAGTTACACCTCCTAAGGTTTCTATACCCAAAGTTAGCGGCGTTACATCTAACAGCAAAATATCTTGAACATCACCCTGCAGAACACCAGCCTGCACAGCGGCACCAATCGCTACGACTTCGTCCGGATTTACTCCTTGATGAACCTGTTTACCAAAGAAATCTTCTACCGCCTTTTGTACAACCGGCATCCGAGTCATACCACCCACAAGGATAATCTCATCAATTTCAGATGAACTAACTTCAGCATCTGTCATAGCCTTCTTACAAGGTTCTATTGTTTGTTGCACTAGATCATTCACTAATTGCTCCAATGTTGACCTTTCCATTGTCTCAACTAAATGTTTTGGGCCAGAGGCATCTGCAGTAATAAACGGTAAATTGATTTCTGTTTGCATCAAGGTAGAGAGTTCAATTTTTGCCCTCTCTGCTGACTCTCTAAGTCTTTGTAGGGCCATCCGATCACTCTTCAAATCAATCCCTTGGTCTTGTTTGAACTTATCGCAAATCCAATCAATAATAAGCTGATCAAAATCATCCCCTCCCAGATGAGTGTCTCCGTTGGTTGCTTTAACCTCGAAAACCCCATCCCCCATCTGAAGAACCGTAATATCGAAGGTACCGCCTCCAAGGTCATATACTGCTATCGTCTGGTCGCTTTCATTATCCAACCCGTATGCAAGTGCTGCTGCTGTCGGTTCATTAATGATTCTCATTACCTCTAGGCCTGCAATTTTTCCTGCATCCCTCGTAGCATTCCTTTGGCTATCATCGAAATACGCCGGCACAGTAATTACTGCTTGGGTAATTTCTTCGCCCAATTTGGATTCTGCGTCCTGTTTCAACTTCTGAAGAACCATAGCCGCAACTTCTGGCGGGGCGTAGTTCTTATCTCCCATAGAAACGTGAGCATCGCCATTTGTGTGCTCAATCACCGAGTAGGGAATTAATTCCTTATTCCTAGATACAGAATCATCCCCATATTTCATTCCCATGAAGCGTTTAACGGAAAACACTGTGTTGTCAGGATTTGTGACCGCTTGCCTCTTAGCTGTTGTTCCAACATATCTTTCATTAGATCTAGGATTAATACCTACTACTGACGGGGTTGTCCTATTACCTTCAGCATTTTCGATCACCCGAGGTTCACCACCTTCGATGATTGACATACATGAATTGGTAGTACCTAAATCAATACCGAGAATTTTCGGCATTATTTCTCCTCCTGTTTACTTGATTCGTCTTCTTGATTTTCTTGTTCAGTAAATTTTGAAACGATTACTCTGGCAGGCCTAATGATCTTTTCATTTAGTCGATATCCCTGTTGAATCACATTGAGTATCAACCCATCTTCAGTTTCAGAATTCTCTTCAAACAGAAGGGCCTCATGTTCTCGGGGGTCAAAAGATTTGCCTAGAGATTCGATTTGGCTCACACCCTCTAATTCCAGTACCTTTTCCAAATTCCGCAGTACCAATTCAACTCCCTCTGTCCATTCGGTTTGGGCCTCCTCAGGAACATTTTCAACAGCCCTTTCCAGATCATCAACTATAGAAATGAATCTTGATATCACTCCAACCCGGACTGCTCTTCTGGCTTCTTCTATTTCCTGGCTAGCCCGATTTCTATAGTTAACTAAATCAGCTTGCGCCCGCTGGGCAATAGATTTGTAATGATCTATTTCTTCGTTTATATCACCTAATGTTTCCGATACATCTTTCGAATCTTCTTCACTTACAAGGTTATTAGACTCTTGGTTATTTGACTCTGAGCCTAGATCTCCGGATATTTCTTTTTCTTCCAAATTTTCTCTCCATCAGATAAAAACATAAATTTAAGAAGGTCTAGTTTTTAATATCTTGAACATTTCATTCAGACAATTTTCCAAGTATTTTTTCAATTCACCATTTTCAGCCTGACCCAATCCCGATTTCATTTTCAGCATCTGGTTAAACATACCTATTGAAAGCTCTACACCTGCTAAATTCAAACCTAAGTCACCTACTAAATGTTTGATAAGTCTCAGCCTGACAATATCTTCCTCAGAATATAATCTGAGCATCCCAACAGTTCTTGACGGTCTTACCAACCCAGACCTTTCATATTTACGCAAGGTCTGAGGATGCATTTCTAACAACCGTGCCGCCACACTAATAACATAGAGTCCATCCGGTGAGGCATAAGCACTTTCAGTACTTCTGGTTCGCGGCCTACCCCGGCCTGACCTGGGAGCACCCTCGTTCACGGAAACTCCCAGCCGAATCACGCGTTGGCTTGAAATAGGACCTTGTTTCCTAGAGTCTCCATGTGACATAAAGTATTTCCATACTCCGATTAGATGTATACTGAAACCTAAGTATTTACTCGAATAAATGTTATAAGTTGATCCGTTCCATGTCAACTTACATTATATCAACCATTAACTACATCCAAACTAGTTGTCCGATGCCAGTAAACACACTAATGAGAAAACGTCCATGACACCTGATTTAGTTATTTTTGACTGCGATGGTGTACTTGTTGATAGTGAAACCATATCTAACTCAGTGCTTTCAGAGTCATTGGAAACCGTGGGACTGAATATCACACCAGAGGAATGTATGGATCTGTTCCTGGGAAAATCCTGGAATTACTGTTTTCATGTGATCAAGAAACGTTTGGGAACAGAACCTCCTCATAGCTTATATGAGACCTACATGAAAAAGCTGTTTGTTGAGTTTGAAAAAAACTTGAACCCAATCGAAGATGTACAGTTCGCCTTGGACGAGATAACTCACCCAAAATGTGTGGCATCTAGCGGGTCACACCTAAAGATAAATAAAACCTTATCTATCACAGGTTTGCTGGAGAGGTTTGGTGAGCACGTATACAGTACGGATGACGTGAAATTCGGAAAACCAGCCCCAGACCTTTTTCTACACGCAGCAATTGAAATGAATGCTACCCCCTCAAATACTTTGGTAATAGAAGACTCAACGGCTGGTGTGGAAGCGGCCTATAGAGCTGGAATGACCCCAATAGCATTTTGCTCAAAAAAGACTAACCCGACAATTGAACGATGGGAAACCATAGTTTTCCGCAGCATGAGAGAATTGCCTGGTTTGATAAATAGATTGTAGTTAGCAATCGGAGAAAGTTGTGAAGGACGAAATTGAATCTCTGCTGAAAAGGTCTATAGACCTCCACGTATACGCTGCCCCTGACATCCCAGAAAGGAGAATGGATGCCTTGGAGACGACCAGAGCAGCCTACGAAGCTGGAATGGGCGGGTTCGTATTAAAATCACCCAATTACCTCACATCTCCCCTAACCTACACCTTATCTCAGATGTATCCGGGGCTAGAAATATACGGATCAATTTCATTAAATTCATCTGTAGGGGGAATCAATCCAGAAGCAGTAGCAACAGCGGCCCAACTAGGTACAAAAGTTGTCTGGATGCCTACTATTTCTGCCGAGTTTTACCTATCGAAAACCAACTCTGGGAAAGGCCTGAGTATATTAGACAAATCAGAGAAGCTTACTGATGACACTATTCAAGTTATTGATATAGCCCAAGCAAACGATATGGTCTTGGCGTCAGGATGTATTTCACCACTGGAGACAATGAAATTATTTGAGGCCGCCAAAGATAGTGGCATAAAAAGAATGATCGTAACTCATCCTGAAGAACTCCTTGAAGACCAGGTAAAAGATTTGACCACGTTGGGAGTTTACATGGAATACAGTTTTCTTTCATGTATGCCTTTAAGAGCAAAAATAAGTCCTGTTAATCTGTTAGCTCAGATACTCAAAGCAGGGATTGAGAGATGCATAGTAACAACTGCTTTTGGGCAGCCAGCGAACCCTCCACCGTCGGAAGGAATGAGAATGGCTATAGCCACATTGCTGGATTCAGGAATGTCACCCAAAAATATTTCTCTATTGGTAAAAGACAATCCTAGTGGGTTACTTAGCTAGGTAGGAAATCTCCATTCCTAACAATACAAACTGGACTCGATCCTTCCTATCATCTTTATTTAGGCCTTAAGTGGAATTACGCTTTCTTTTTCATTACCCCTGACCTACAATTTTTGTTTATTAAATTTTGGACTCAGTTTTGGAGGCAGTAATGAAGAGAAATAGATTTGAAAGAAAATTGGATGAATATAATCACACGATGGAGCTCGTTAGAACTTTACTTCCTCTTTTAATGATAGTGCTGCAAGTAATTATATTGGTAAGAGTAATATAACTCGCAAGCAGTTGTCTTGTTATATTGAATACTATTAAAGCTAGCAGCAACCGGCCAAACATGAATAGTAAAGCCCGGAACGGGCTACAGCACCAAGCCAATTAAAAGGAGCTTAGGCGGATAAATTAATTTTGTATTATGAGGATACACGAGGGTACAATTCCAGACATCTACCAAAAGACATGATTTTATACACGGAGTGAGGAATGAGCGAGATGCCCGCAGCTATATCAACTGGGTTGAGGGAATGGCGATGTGATGCCATAGATATCCCAAAAATAGAACCTGGCAAAGTGTTAGTAAAAACGAATCTGGCATCGATATGTGGTAGCGATTTGCACATAACTTATATGGGTTGGAATGCACATGAATTCCCTCTTCCCCATGGTTACCCCGGACACGAAGGTATTGGACAAGTAGTAGACCCTGGTGATACCGATTTTACCGAAGGAGAATTAGTGCTCACTGTGCCCAATATATGGCAGTCCAGGTGCTTCGCTGGCTACCAATTAATCGATCCTAATTTTCTTTTACGGGTACCAACAGGTGTTCCAGAAGCGCATCTATTGATGGCACAACAGCTCGGAACAGTAGTTTTTGGAACAAGAAAATTGCCGACATTAGTAGGGAAAACTGTAGCCATTTTAGGACAGGGTTCTGTTGGTTTATTCCACGATTTTATGTTACGAAAACTCGGAGCCCATAAGATCATAGGGATCGAACCAGTAGCAGAAAGGTTGCAGGCTGGCCGCAATATGGGAATCGACGAAGCAATTGACGTGACAGGCGACAAAGCTACAGAAGCCGTCATGGATCTCACATCAGGTGAAGGTGCAGACTTGGTAATAGAAGCCGTAGGTAGTGTTGATACTTTGAACCAATCTCTGAAATTAGTTAAGCCTTTCGGAAAATTGGCGGTGTTCGGGTTACCCCCAACCATGGAAAAAATTCCTTTCGATTGGGATACATTTTTCCGTAAATGTATAGACATGCATTCAGTATTTGGAGCCCAGGATGAGCCCGGTTTGCCGGCTTTCCGATTAGCTGTAGATTACATAGAAAATGAGGAAATCGATATGGCACCATTCGTTACCCACCAATTTTCAATATCTGAAGTACAGAACGCTTTTAACTTGGCCGATTCTCGTGAGGACGGAGCCTTAAAGGTTTCCCTTACTTTTGAATAAGAATCAGGAACTTAAAAGGATCCTATATGGGGAAATCACTTGAATATTCTACGATAGAGGAATTGTCTAAACTATTAAGTTCTTTAGAAATTTCAACAAAGGAATTGGCACTTCATTTACTGGATCGTTCTGAAAAACTTGACCCAGATCTGAATGTTTGGGTAACGATGAACCCAAATTTGGAAATAGAAACCTACAGTCAGGGCAATACCAGTCAATTAGCCGGTATCCCTATGGGTATAAAAGACATTTATTGCACCCGCGACATGAAAACAACCTGTTGCTCTCCAATTTACGAAAAATATGAACCCGGCTATGATGCTCAAACGGTAAAAATGCTTAGAGATGCCAAGGCTGTGATTATGGGAAAAACCGTAACCACTCAATTTGCCTGTGGAGACCCTCCACCTACAAAAAACCCCTGGAATCTTTCAAGAACACCCGGAGGATCCAGTAGTGGTTCAGCCGTCGGTGTAGCTTCAGGCATGTTCCCGGCTGCTCTAGGGTCTCAAACTGCAGGCTCAGTTTTAAGACCTGCATCATACAACGGTATCGTTGGGTTCAAGCCCACATACGGCCTCGTCAGTAGGCAAGGAGTTTTCCCTGTAGCATTATCTCTTGACACAATGGGATGGTTTACCCGTTCTGTGAAAGATGCCGCAATTCTGTTGCGGTATTTATCTGGGTATGACGCCGAAGATAAGGATTCGGTAAAAGTGGACACCAAATCATATATTTCGAATACTGAACCGATTTCCCGACCACCACATATTGGCATAGTAGAGGACTTCTACTATGAAAATTCAGATCGTAGCACCATGAAAACATTTGCCCTTTTGTTGGCGAAACTTTCAAAAGCAGGGGCAATAATAGAGACTGCTAATACACAACTTGACTTTGACAGTATCTTAAAATCTCACAGAGTCATTATGAATTGCGAGGCAGCCAATACTCATAAAGATAATTATGAAATAAGACCTGACGACTTTGCTCCCAGAGTGAAAGAAATAATTGAAAATGGTTTGAATACCCCGGCACATACCTATATTCAATCAAAACATTTTCAACAAAATTACACTAGACAAGTATCAAAATTGTCGAAGAAATACGATGCTTTGATAATGCCAACAAGTCTCTCAGCTGCGCCAACCCCAGAGACTACCGGGGAACCTATTTTCCAAGCACCGTGGACAATGGCAGGGGTGCCAGCAATCTCTTTGCCATACGAGCTGGACGATGACGGTATGCCACTGGGAGTACAAATAATATCGAACCACTTTAACGAATTGAATTTGCTATCGACATCAATGTGGATTGAGTCGGTTGTGAATTTCACCCACAAGCCACCCCTTATTTGATGATTAAGGATTCTGACAGACCCTTGGATCTTTCCCAATAGTATGACTAGATTGGATACGTGGTTGGAGAGGCTAGGGAACCGATGGTTTTTCTATGGATGGCTTATAGTATTTTCTTCTTTCATCTCAAGTATGATAAATGCCGGAACTGGCAGCTATGCATTAGGATTTTTCATCATCCCAATGGGTGAGGACATAGGAATATCCAGAACACAGTTTTCCGTAATTCCTTTATTTAAACTCGCGGCAATTCCAATACTCCCGCTATTAGGTCTGTTGGTGGATAGAAGACATGGAGGAAGAATAATAGTTTCCGTAGGAAGTCTGCTTGGAGGTACTGCCTTGGCTTTGACTTCTCAAATAGACAAAGTGTGGCAGTTCTACATGCTTTACGGAATTATTTATGGTTTTGGCACTGCTGCCATGGGTAGTCAATTAGTAGGCCCATCATTGATGGCCAAATGGTTCGTGAGATTGAGAGGAAGAGCGATGGCCATCGGGACCATGGGGATATCAGCTGGTGGCGTTGTAGTCGCGCCTGTTGCGGGTTTGGCCATCTCCACCCTCGGATGGAGAGCAGCTTGGGTAGTATTAGGAATGATGGCGATATTTGCTATCGTCCCAGTATCGTCACTATTTCTTAGGCGAAGCCCTGAAGATATTGGACTGTTGCCTGACGGAAATACATGCGACTCGGATGGAGAAGATACCGAAGAAAATGAAGTAAGTTCCTGGACCCTCAAACAATCTATACGAAACGCTCAATTCTGGATACTTTTGTTGATTCAGTGTCTGGGGCTCTCAGGTTTAGTAGTGGTACTATTTCATGAAGTCGCCTACATTCAAGACAAGGGGCTAACCATCCAATCGGCAACCTTGGTAGCGACCCTATTAGCCACCTCAGCCATGATTAGCAAACTCCCTTTCGGCTATCTAGCAGAAAAAATGGATATAAGGAGAGTCCTTGCACTTTGCTTGATACCAGCTGGATTATCAACTTACATGATCATACCCATCGAATCTGCCTGGATTTTGGTGATTTGGGGAATTACACACGGGTTTTTTATGGGAGGATTCCCTACTCTAACTAATGTGGCATTGCCTGAATATTTTGGACGCCAATATATGGGAAGTATTAGAGGAGTTATTGCGCCTATCACCATGATTATTTCCGCTTTGAGCCCACTAATAGCCGGTATCCTTTGGGAAGAAAGTTACAGTTACTCAGTGGCATTTTTCTTGTTTGGATCTGCCTGGATAACCGGAGGACTACTAACTTTCACATTAAGTAAACCAAAGGACCCACCTGTTACCAAATATATATCGGCCCAAAAAGTGCAAGTTTGATGTGTGTGTGTGCCCGGGTGGTAAACTGACGTCAATTGTTATGGAGGACAAGCATGGCCCCACCCATTGAATTCATAGGTTTAATACCATCTTGGATCTTAGTATACATAGCAACATTAGGTTGCTTTGGAGCCGCAGCTTCCTTTTTATACATCAGGATGTTTAAGCCTATATTGCAAGGAAAACCTTCTGGAAGAACGGATCAGCTCCCCAAAAGAATCCTTGGAGCCATACCTTATATTTTGGGCCAGAAAAAAGTACTCCAAAGTACCGATGTAGCCAGAGACAGGGCAGGGATGGCACACGCCATCATATTTTGGGGCTTCTTGTCCTTCTCCCTAAGCTACGTGATTTTTATATACGGGGATTCGATTAACCCTAATTTCTCAAAAGCCTTACTTTCTGAAGCTGGATTAACAATTTTCGGAACCTATTTAGATATTTTGGCTGTAGTCTTGCTGTCCGTGATAGTTTTAGCTGTAATGCGAAGATGGGTATTTACCGCTAATCGTTTGAGATTTGACCTAACTCAGAAAAGAGAAGCTGCCATAATACTTGCCTTGATAGCCTTCTTGATGATCAGCACCATCATAGGGGAGGCCTTTTATGTTGCTGCCCAAAACATACATTCTCATTCTCCAATAGGTAATTTTTTGGGCGATGTATTAAGCGACGGGGGCTTTGACAGGAATGTATCTTCATTTATATACCAGACAAGCTGGTGGATACATCTGGCCATAATATTGGGATTCTCCGTCTATATTCCTATATCTAAACATGTGCACCTGGTTGGGGCTCCAATCGGTTTTGTTACTCGTCAGTTAGGTGCTAAAGGAACTTTGACAACAATAACTGACTTTGAAACAGCTGAGTCTTTTGGAGCATCGAAGATGAAAGACTTTAACCAAAAACAACTGCTTGATGCCTTTGCCTGTGCTGTCTGCGGTAGATGTACAGACGTATGTCCTGCCAACATAACCGGAAAAACACTCTCTCCGATGCATATAGTACAAGGGCTCCGCTACCATATTGCCGATGCTACCTCGGTTGATAACGAAGAGGATGTACCCAACATCATTGGATCACGAATAGAGAAGCAAGCCGTATGGGATTGTCTGACATGTGGCGCTTGCACCGAGGTGTGTCCAGTCGGCAATGAACCATTCCATCCTCTAGTAGACATACGACGCTACATGGTCATGGAAGAACCGGACATACCAGAAGGAGCAGAAGGAGCGCTGCGAAATCTGGAACAGAGAGGTCACCCATGGAGCGGCACTACATTCACCAGAGAAAGTTGGTATGAGGGTCTTGATGTTAAAACATTCTCGGAAAACCCAGAGGCTGAATATCTGCTGTGGGTTGGATGCACTAGCGCACTGGAGCAGAGGAGTCAGAGCATTCCCAGAGCCATGGTTTCTATTCTCAATCGGGCTGAGGTAGATTTTGCTATTTTAGGTGCCGAAGAAACTTGCACTGGGGATCCAGCCAGAAGGATGGGGAATGAATACCTATATCAAATGCTGGCCATGCAAAACATAGAAACTTTCAACCGGTATGGAATAAGGAAGATTCTCACTAGCTGCCCTCATTGTTTCAATAACATCAAAAATGAGTACCCTCATCTTGGTGGCACATACGAAGTAATGCACTACAGTGAATTAATCTCAGACCTTATTGAGAAAGAAAAAATAAAACCTGTAGTCACTATAAATACCACTTTGGCATATCATGACTCATGTTATTTAGGAAGGCACAATGGTATATATGAGGCGCCGAGACAGATTGCCAAATCGATACCAGGGTTGGAATTAGTGGAAATGAAAAAATGCAGAGGGAACGGTTTCTGTTGTGGAGCCGGCGGCGGGCATATGTGGTATGAGGAAGAAGGCAACCAAAGAGTTAACCATTCCAGGACAGACCAGTTCTTGGAAACGGGTGCCGATACTGTAGGAGTTTCGTGCCCATTCTGTATGCAGATGATGGAAGAGGGTGTCCAATCCAAGGGAGCAAATGAATCCAAGCAGGTGAAAGACTTGGTAGAGCTGGTAGAAGAAAGTCTGGGTTAACTTTTATCTTCTTCAGATTCTTCCATAGCAACATATTTTGATGGACATTTAACTATCACAATTTGGCTATCAAATTCCTGCCCCGGAGTATGAGTACCTTCAAGAATAATTTCTGAGTGCTCATTAAAAAACAAATCTGGCAACACCCCGTTATGAACCGCTCCAATTTCACCTATTCCATCCACCAGTGAAAAATGCGCTGAGGTGGACCCTTCAACCCTATGAAAAGACCCCGGTTTTAGTTTCCCACTAACCCTCACCGTACGTCCTTCAGCAGTAGCAGGCTGACTGGATATCTCGCTCACAGTATAGTAATAAACCATTGCCCCCTGAAAAGCCATGTAGGCGAAATACCCTAGAGCGGCGCACAATACAACAGCGGCGAAAAGAAACTTGCCTCGATTGCTTGTCATCTTGGATTCGGAGATATAACTGTCGATATTTCGATCATTCATTTTGGGTGTTATTTTTTTCAGAAATGATTTTTCTTAATATAGCTAGTTCATTTTTCATCTCTTTCAATCTTCGAGAAAGAAAGAAAATATACCCAAAAAATGAAGCCCAAACTAAAAAAAATACCGCAAACAAATATTTCAAATTTGCTGCAGGATCATTTTGTTTGGCTTCTGTGACTAATGCAGAATCGGCAAAAACAAAAGATTTTTCCATAACCCACATCGACACAACAGCGATGGATATGAATGACACTAACCCGAGATACCTAATAATTAAGGGATACATACTGATGAACCTCGTCTAAATCATCTTCGCATTTTCTCATTTGAATTCTTTCTAACATCACGTAAACATAAAAAATAGTAAATGTGATCAACGACACAAAAAATGTTATGTACATTTTGCCATCTAAGTCAGAACCTGATTCTGCAAGCGGCCCAATATTTAGATTGGGATGGGCAGTCCTCCACCAAATCGACGCTAAATATATAATCGGTGCATCAATGGCCCCTAACATAGCCACAACTGAAGCATACCGCCGCCCTTGAGACCCCGGAGCGGAGAAAGAACGAACCATCAGATAACCAACGTATACAAACCAAAGAATTAAGGTAGTCGTAAGTTTAGGGTCCCAAGACCACCAAACTCCCCAAACCGGTTTGGCCCATATTGCTCCAGTTATCAATATCAAAGTAGCAAATATTACTCCCAACTCAGCAGCGGAATATGCAATAGCGTCCCATAGGTTTTTTCTTGTTAACAGATGGATCACACTAGCTATACCGACCACAAAAATAGAAACCATTCCGATCCAGCCAAGAGGGACATGAACATAAAATATTCGTTGCGAAACACCTAGGTTCTGTTCAGTAGGCGCCCACATAAATACCAAATATACGGTCACGAGCATTAAAGTGCAGCTAGCGACAAATAGTACCGTTTTCATTTCCTAAAATTAACCCTCAACCTGCGGGAATAGAAACTTCAATCGATAGATTGAGACCGATGCTAGTGAATTGTATCACTAACTATTTAGAATAATCAGAGAGTTAGCTAGTAACGGCTCCAACTGAGGCCGAAGACACTAATTTGGCATATTTGGCCAAAACACCTCTCTCGTAATTGGGCTTTCTTGGGCTCCACTTTGACCTTCTATCCTCTAGCTCTTCATCGGTCAATTTTACACTCAGGTCCCTTGCTTCTATGTCCAGGTAAATTATGTCCCCATCCTCTATCAGCCCAATTGGGCCCCCTACTGCCGCCTCCGGGGAGACATGGCCGATTGAACCACCTCTAGTTGCCCCCGAGAATCTACCGTCGGTGATAAGAACTGTCGTTTCCCCCAAACCAGCACCCATGATTGCCCCCGTCACAGCCAACATCTCCTGCATCCCTGGTCCGCCTTTAGGTCCCTCATACCTTATGACAACCACATCCCCATCTTTGATAGAGCCCCCCGTGACAGCCTCAAAAGCACTACGTTCTCCATCAAATACTTTTGCTGGTCCTTCATGTTTTTCAATCTTGGTTCCGGCAACTTTTATGACAGCTCCTTCAGGAGCTAGATTACCTTTGAGGATAGCTAGTCCTCCCGTTGGACTTTTTGCGTTTGGAACCGAAAAAATCACCCTTTCATCTGGCTTTGTATCAACATCAGAAAGGTTCTCTTCTAGGGTTTTACCATTAATAGCCTTGGCATCACCATGTAACATTCCTGCATCTAACAATTCCTTTAGTACTACTTGAACCCCTCCAGACCTGTCGACATCAGACATTACATAGTTTCCTCCAGGCCGTAGATCAGTTAGGTACGGTGTCTCCCTTGAAAGAATATCGAAATCGTCTATTGTTAATTCGACCTCTGCCTCTCTTGCCATGGCCAAAAGGTGAAGAACTGCATTAGTAGACCCTCCCATCGCCAACACCAACCTTATCGCGTTCTCAAAAGCTTTTCGGGTCATGATATCCCTAGGTTTAATCCCATTTTCAAGCATGTAATATAAATGTTTACCTGCCTCATGAGCCACATCCAAATTTCGGGGATCCACCGCAGGGATAGATGCAGCACCAGGTATTGACATACCCATCGCCTCAATAGCTGATGCCATGGTGTTCGCTGTAAACATGCCGGAACAGGCTCCTTCCCCAGGACAAGCTACACGCTCCATGGCTATCAATTCTTCTAACGAAATTTGTCGAGTCGAGAATGCTCCTACCGCTTCGTACATATCTTGAACATTTATGTCCTTGCCTGCATAGTTGCCTGGGAGTATGGCACCCCCATAAACAAAAATCGACGGTATGTTGAGACGCGCCATGGCCATCATGGCCCCTGGCATATTTTTGTCGCATGCCGCCACAACGGCCAAACCGTCCATTCCTTCAGTAAAACACACCGTTTCAATCGAATCTGCAATCACTTCGCGGCTTACCAAAGACCCCTTCATGCCCTCCGTACCCATCGATATCCCGTCGCTAATCGTGATGGTGCCAAACATAAAAGGTACACCCTGAGCATCCCATATCCCTTTTTTCACTTTATCCGCGATTCTTGTCAAATGCACATTGCACGGGGTGACATCACTGGCCAAGTTAGCAACGGCAATAAATGGTTTCTCCATATCCTCGTCGTCTAGTCCAACGGCCCTTAGCATGGATCTCGCCGGAGCTCGATCCGGGCCCAAACTGACTTCTGCAGATTTATGTTTCAACAATTTTAAATTTTTTGTGTTGGTAGCCATTTTTCACTTCCTTAAATTTGGGTCCCCAGACCGATTGGGCCATTTTTGCGGCTGCAAATTATCATATTTAGGAGATATTTAGCGCTGGCATTATATATGAGAAGCCCCTGCCATCCCAACGATAAACTGGGACAGCAGGGGCTTCTATTAAAGAGCAGTTTTCAGATACTTGTTGGTCCGTATTTGGCCACTAATGCAATCACTCTGGGGTCTATCGAGTCCGGTATTTGCCTTCCTGAATCATGGTAGGCAATCGCCAAGTGAGCGTCTCTATGCAGCTGCTCACTTTCTGGCATCCCTTTGTAGTCGGTATTAAGTTCACCAAAAAGACCATCTATATGTTCTTTTTCAAATGTACTCCGACTTGTCATGCCGGTATCACCTGTATCTCAAAACCTTTATAATCCAGCATCGAAAATAGAGTCTTCAGACAAGATTTCTCCCAATTTCTCCACGAATTCCTGTTTCTCGTCTTCGCTGACCTTGCCTTTTTCCTCGATCTTCTGTTTGAACTGAGTGAACAACCATTCATCTTTTGTACCGTGGGGCATTTCAAAAAACTCCCTCTTAAACGAGGGAAGCTTACCGGGTCCGTAGTAACCTTTGCCCCGAATTTCATAGCCTTCCAGGTTATCCGTTCCTTTTCCTAGAATTTCTCCTGTCTCGACAAAATGCTCCATCACAGGGGCCATACCATAACGCTGTACGGGACAAACTAACATGCAAACCCCGCAACCTTCGTAGGTAGCCATTACGGGTCGACATCGATCGTACATTAATTTGTGCTTTTCAACACCCCTCCAAAAGACCTTCTCTTTAACCAAAGCTCTTCCAGGGCATCGATTGACACAAACCTGACACATTTCACAGAACTTATGAATACCATAATCGATTGGTTCATCGTACGTTACTATTGCATCTGTACTGATAATAATAAGTCTAGATCTGTTACCAAAATGTGGTGAGAGCAGCTGTCCATTGGCACCAAGTTGTCCAAGGCCAGCCTCGACAAACATCGGTATGTACGCCGCACTATTATCGTTCGGACTATGTATCTGAGCTCTGTAACCTAAATCCCTAATGAAGTCAGCAAGATCTAGGGCTAGAGCACCCTCTATCTCATATGTTCCAAAGTGGGCAAATTCAGCTTCCATACTTGGTATAGTTTGGGTTTGCCAATAATCCTGTTCAAGTGCCAAACATATCGCATGCTCATACTTGACCCAGGCTTTTTTACTTTTGTAAGCATATTTTCGATCGTACTTTGTAAACCCTACCTCACCAAACCCAAGTTTTTTTGCCTTCTCTCTGATCTCTTCCGTCACATCCTTAGCGGGAGCAACATCCCCAGTCGGCTGTTTATTGCCTGATATATATGCCGCTTCGATAAGGGGTTTATTGACCTCATCGTGATGTTTACGGTACTCATACATCTCCCCGGTATAGACCGTCCACGTCCATTCCCTATCCGCAGCCTTTTCAACATTCTGGCTAACAATTGGATAATTTCGGGAGTACCAAGCCACATCATTATCCTTTTTAACTACACCTGGTACCGTCGCCAATTCTTCTGCCACTGGAATTTCCACGGAATCGTGATCTTGAGTCCTACCTGGCCTCTTAACGGTATGGTGAATCTCCTTTAAGGTCATCTCTAATTCCCTCCAAAGATGTATTGCCGATTGCGATCATTCATATGACCATATTAAATATCACTTACAAAAGTGAAGTCTAGTAATATTGCGCCTACAAGTCAATAAATACTGTGCCTTTATCTTTAAATAAACCCTTCTATCAATAAATTTTGGACCTCATCTCCTCGGGTCACACTTAGTAAACTTCCAAAGAGCAATTTAAGTCGCATCGCCGATAGACGTCATTTTTGATCTTTTTTGAAACCATGTCTGATACAGCAAAAATGTAACTCCACCTAAAATTAACACACTTAAATAAGTTATTGACCTGTCCAACAGTGTAATAGAAGCAGCATCAGAACTTGAGACAGATATTATAAGAATTCCTGTTAGTCCAGGTTCCACGATCCCTATTCCACCCGGTGTTGGAAAGGTAGATAAGACGGCATTGCTCATAGCCGCCAAAATAATAAGGTATATGGACATTTCAACATCCAGAGAGTCAGCAACAAAGAACAGTCTTGTGATCTCCATAACCCATGTTGCCAATCCCAAAAAAGTGACCATAAAAACATTTTTAAAGCTATTCAAAACTCCGACTTTGAATTGTGAATAATGCGACCTTACTGAGATAGGTAGCCTAGACACCAGACTCTTCCTTTCAAGCGCAAGAAGTAAAACAAAAGCAGCAAGAATCGCAGTTATTATGAAGGCGAAAATTACAAGAAAGTCTAAAGTCTGGTTTTTTACACCGGACGAAAGCATCGTTACGGAAGCTAAAATCATCACAAATACAACGATCATATCCAAAAATCTTTCAGCCACCAAGGTGCCAATTCCCCAAGAAAATCCCAATTTCGAGATCACACCCAGACAATAGGCTCTGTATACATCCCCCAACCTTAACCAGGCAACTGAATTAACAAACCACCCAGATAAAACAAGAACACTATATTGAAAACTAGAAGTGTGGCTCAGCACTGAATCACAACGAGAAGATCTATCTAGCTGAGATGCGTTTAAAGAAATGGTTTTCCATCTGAGCCCTCTAAATAGAAAACTCAGATAGTACGCACTAAATGCAATGAAATATTTAACAACATCCAGTGTTTTAAAGGTGTCCAAAGTAGAGATCCAGTCGACCCGTAAAACCCTAAAGGAAAAATAAATCAGAAAAAAGGCTCCCAAAAGTGTGAATCCGGTACGAAGGGAAAGGACGGTGCCTAAAATCTGATTTTGACTTCCTGGGATAAAATCAGATTCGACACCATTTTTTTTCGATAGCTTTCTGAAAAGTAAAGAAACAAATCCTATCGGAGACTTCAAAGCGGCCTCTTTTTAGGAATTCCCGCCTTCCTAGGATAAATATCAGGAGTTTCTGCCACTTTCCGTATAACTACCAACTTACCTCGTAAAAACGGCAATTTATCCTCAACATTGACGACACTGTCTATTTGCCCACCTAATAAATTCAAAGCATTCTCCGATCGATCAATTTCAGACTGAACCCGTGAGCTTTTCATAGCAATGAAAGTACCCTCAACGCTACAAAACGGTAAAGCAAATTCAAGTAAAACAGGGAGGGTCGCAACAGCTCTTGATAAAACCACGGAATACTTTTCCCTATGTTTTCCATTTTTTGCTATATCCTCAGCTCGCCCAACAACTGTGTCCACATTAGTCAAGTTCATTTCCTTTACAGCAAAATCAATGAAATCAACTTTTTTCTTGACAGAATCCAACATGACCAAGTCATTTCCGGGAAACATCACCTTTAACGGAATCCCGGGCATACCGAATCCTGAACCTATATCCAGCATGCTTTCCCTTTCATCAAATAGGGATGGAACTGCCATGACAACACTGAGCGAATCCAAATAATGTCTGAGAACCACCTCAGGCCAGTCTAAAACCTTAGTCAGATTAACCTTAGAATTGGCATCTACCAGTAAATCATGGAAAAGCATCAATTTAGATATAGAAGTCCTCTGAGGGATTATCCCTAATGAAGAGAGACCAGAATAGAGTCTTCTTAGATTCCTAATCTCAGGAGGTTTTGAACCATGTTGTCTGGAATACGAAAACAACTATTCCTCCTACCCCTTAATTATTTATGAAACAAGAATCGTCTCTTTTCAACCAAATTTAACCAACAGTAAGAATATCTAAACATATTGTACGATGTGCCTAAACCGGTATTTCCAGTATTATTGCAGCAATTTCTATTGGAATCTTCTCCCGTGAAGTGCTACTATGCGGAACATGTTTGTGGTAGTGTTATAACTACGCGTAACTAAATAACTAAGACTGATTCAGTCAAATCATTGGTCAAGGAGGCATTGTTTAAGCTATGTTCAGGACCAAGACATTAATAATCATAACCGCATTGATGGTGTCGTTTCTAATACCGACAGTAGTCTTTGCAGAATCCGATGCTGTAACTTACGGTACAGCCGTAGTAACGAATGATCAGGCTGTTAACGACTCCTTAGTCGTTTCAATGTCGGGGGTTGCTCCTCCTGCCGAAGGTAGTGCATATAATGCAGTGCTCGTATCATCAGATGGTACTAAGTCTCTGGATTTAGGAGAGCTATCTGTAGTCCAACCAGTTATTCAAGGTGTTATCCAAGCAACTGGAAACATAAATTTCGTTTACGACAGTACTTCGGCAGGATATGACGGCCAAGATCTTTTAGTAAGCTATAGCCGGATTAAATTAACGAACGGGTCGGGTGGATCTACGGCCTATAGTGATAACGTACCAGTAAATGCTGCCGTTTATATCAATAACGCAATGGCTGATATAAACAGCATAGACGCGCATTTAGCAGCAGCAATAGCTAGCGCTTTCTCCGCACAATCGTCATCCGACATTGATGAGGTAAAAACTGAGATAGCTAGTGCCGTTGCGGATGCCTCCACGATTAGCGGTCTCGCCGACGGCTTAGGAGCTAACGTCACCGCCGCAGCTGCTGAAGACGCTGAAGATAGCAATCTGGCTGAAGGGGCTGCTGGGGTAATAGCCTCTGCAGCTAACATTTCATCGTGGGTTAATGCTGCAAAAGCTACTGCGGACAACGACATCGCCTCCCAAACCAGTGCATCCGTGGCAAATATTTTTGCTGGGAAAATTTTCAACGAACTTTCGGCAGCCAGGAATGGCTGGGATGCAAATACAGATGGATCCATTTCTTCCTCTACCGGAGAGGGAGGGGTTGCGCAGGCTAGAGCTAGCGCTCAGCAAATGGCCACTCTAACCTTAGAAGCTAAGGATCTCCCAGGAAGTGAAATAGCAACCGTGGCAGGTGCTGGCGGCGGCGGTAGTGTATTAGGGCTTGGGCTACCAAGCGTTGGGGAAAAAATAATTAGAGATCTTATGTTACTGTCATGCCTACTTGGCATCGCGATGGTAGGAGTTGGCTCTGTTATCCTTTCGAGGAACAGAACATAATTCAGATATAAAATTCCTTTGGATAAAAAAACCCCGCTCGCTCGAACGGGGTTTTTTTTTGCCTGCCGTAGTGAGTAATAATGATAAAAAATAATTTCTACATTATTCTAGTAGTCATTTATCTAGTTAGTCTATTAAATCTATCTTGTACATCAGATAACCCACTTTCCTCCGAAAGCCAAACCAGGACGGCAAAGCAAATATTAGACCAGAGCGGAACAATAATGAAGTCTGTCTCGTCTTTTGAATTTCGATTATCGCACAAGAATATTAGTGGCACCCGAATTGGTGATTTGGTTTTCTCGAGCGCAACCGGGTTAATATCTGATAGGAATTCAATGCTTATTGAAGCCAAATTCTTGTTTGGCAATTTGACCCTTTCTGGCGGTTTTTCAACGATCGGCAATACTACTTTTTTCTTAAACCCACTTACTCAAAAATGGGAGGTGACCGAAGATTCCGTAACCCCTCTTTCCTTTTTTGATCCCGAGAAAGGAATTGAGAAAATACTATCCAGCATTACTTCCCCAAAATTCAGATCCACTAGCGAGAAATATTGGAACATAGAAGGATCTATGCCGGCTTCATCACTTTCTAATTTGGTCGGAGACACAAGTGATAATAACGTTGAAATAATTGTGTGGATAGACAAAGACTCCCTCTACCTAACCAGAGCAATTATTTTTGGTCAATTGAATGGATATGATGATTCAGAAAATATAGACGAAATCCAAAGAATAATTGACATATCCAGATTTAATGAGGCAATAGTTATTGAGAACCCTTTAAACTAGTATTTACAGCTAAATACATAATGAAAATTTCCAACAAAACCGTAGCTCTGATCCCTGTTTTTGCAGGTATATTTTTTGCTGCCGACGATCAAACTGTAATCGTAACGATACTTCCCCAGATAATGTCGGATTTAATGGTGGATGTGGCAGAACTGGATAAGGCCATGTGGACAGTTACAGGTTACCTATTAGGATACGTATCTGTAATGCCTATTATGGGCAGAATTTCCGACATATATGGACGCAAATTTATCTACGTAGCTTCTATGTCGGTTTTTATGCTGGGATCGGTTGGTACAGGATTGACTAATTCCATGGGGTTCTTGGAATCTTATTCCTACCATGACAGTACTTTAATCAGAAGCTGTGTATCCGGCATTTTAGAAGTCACAAGCTCCATAAACTGGGTTATTGGCACTCGAATAATCCAAGCTGTCGGGGCTGGCGCCTTAATCCCAATTACGATAGCAATCATTAGTGATTTTTATTCAGGCAAGGAAAGAGCTATCCCTTTGGGATTGACCGGGGCATCCGCAGAAGCAGGCGCAGTTACAGGTCCTTTATGGGGAGGAATAATCACTCAGTTTTTTTCATGGCAGTGGGTATTTTGGTTAAACATACCAATCGGGTTACTCGTAATAGCGGGGATTTTATTTCTTGTCCCTAACTCTAAGGGCATCGCGCATAAAATAGATTACCTTGGCTCAGGCATAATAGTCGCCGCGATCTGCTTTATCACATTGGGATGCTCACAATCTGGAAGTAACACATCATTTTTGGTAATTTTTGTATCTGTGGGGGTATCTTTGTTAATCGGTTACTACCTGCTATCAAAGCAGAACGATAATTCCGTCGTACCAATTGACCTATTTAAAAACGTCCCATTCCTAGCCGCGAACACCTTACATTTATTCTACGGGGCAGCCCTTATCATAAGTATGGTGACAATACCACTAATGGTAAATACCGTCCTATCCGGCACCTCTCTTGAAGGGGGCTTAATCCTAATGAGGATGACAATCGCTATCCCAATAGGGGCGGTGATGGGGGGATGGCTTAGCAAACATTTTGATCTCAGGATACCAGCGATTTCCGGGCTTATATTTTGTTTTGTAGCTCTACTGTTTATGAGCCGCTGGAACGAATTAATTGGGGACCCACTGATGTCATATCATTTATTAGTGGCAGGGTTTGGCTTTGGGTTGATGATAGCCCCGATTACAACATCCGCTATCAACAGCTCTAGTACACAATACCAAGGCTCGGCAGCTGGAATAATCAGCTCTTCACGATTCCTTGGAATGACTTTTGGAATCGCTGCGCTATCAGCTTGGGGATCTCAAAGATTCCAAGATTTACTACTAGGTATAGGTTTAAAAATTCCTGGAACTGGAATTTTTGGCACCCCCACGTTGGAATTTGAAAATCTATTAATCCAAGCAGGAATAAATTTATTCCATGATTTTTTTATGATTGGTGCAATACTCTGCTTAATTGGAATATTTCCATGCCTTTTATTGGTGAAACCCAGAATGGCCAAGGATCCTATGGAATAGCACGAGCAATCATTTTAATTGGTAAACCGACCCCCATCCACGTTAATAGACTGACCTGTAATATTTTCGGCGAGATCGGATGCTAAAAAGGCCACCATATTTCCGATATCTTCCGGAGTCTGCTCTCTTTGAAGCGGGACCCAAGCTTTAACAGTTTGATCGAAAAGCTTTTTACCTTCAAGACCTTTGGTCTCAAGACTGCCTCCAAATTGGGATCTTTTTCTTGCGATCGATTCCCATATTGGAGTCCATATGAGCCCTGGACAAACGGCATTTACATTCACATTATATGCAGCCATTTGTAAAGCATGCGATTGTGTCCAACTCACAACTGCCGCCTTTGAAGTACTGTAATGTGGTGAATCTGGACTTCCCTGCCGAGCGGCTATTGAAGCAATGTTAATAATTTTGCCGCGTTTCTGGTTCTGAAACTCTTTGCTAACCCTTTCGGAAACCTTTACAACCCCTCTTACATTAACCTCATATACTTCGGTCCAGTCTTGACTATTCGGAATTTCTCTGTTCGACCAACCTTCAGATCCGATTATTCCGGCATTGTTGACCAATATATCAATTTTTTTTCTATCCTTGATGTGTTCTGAAATAATTTCATCAATTGAATTTTCATTAGTAACATCCATTTGCCTTGCTCTAAATTTATCACCGTAACCACAATGTTTTAGTGTATCCTCTGCGCCTTTCCCAGATATATCTGTCACTAACACATTTGCCCCTGCCAAGGCCAAAACCGAGCATATACCCCTACCTATACCGCTCCCTGCACCCGTGACTATAGCTTCTTTCCCAGACAAATTAATCATATTTAGTCCGACCTCAAAATCTTTTTCCATTCCGAAGTTACAAATCTTTTGCCCTGATACATTACGATAGGTCTTTTGATTAACCTAGGTTCTGCGATCATTAGATCCAACATTTCAGAGACAGACATATTTGATTTTTCCAAACCTAACTTTTTAAAAGAGGGGCTTCTCCAAGAAAATAGCTCAGATGGATCATCTCCTAATAAACCATCCTGAAGTTCATCCAAAGAAAAGGGATCCTTGAAAAAATCTCTTATTTCACAGTCAAATCCAGCCTGCGAAAGCTCCGCCTTCGCTTTTGTACAGCTACTTCAACGATTCCACCCGTAAAACAACAAATGCTGCATGCAAACCTCCAACGATAAAAAGCGATTATTCGACCACCCGGATCACATTACCTATCATTCTCACGACATCTAATTCCCTTAAGCTCGATACAGCCCGCGTTACAGAACTTTCATTGGCCTCGTGAGTCATAATGACCAGTTCAGCATTTGTAGATTGATCACCCAATCCCTTTTGGATAAAAGATGAAATGCTGATCCCGCAATCTCCGAAAACAGCAGCAATTCTAGCAAGTACTCCTGGTTGATCCTCAGCTTCAAGTCTAAAATAGTATTTGGTTATCAACGTATCTATTGATCTTATCTCTATCTCCTCAGATAACTGGACCGGGTCTAGTAAATCAGTACCACCAGCAATGGTTCGGGCAATATTGACGATATCCGCCACTACGGCACTACTCGTCGGCATAGAGCCTGCGCCTGGGCCATGAAACAATACTTTATCTACCAAATCTGTCTCTACTTCCACGGCATTCAGAGCATCATCGACCTTGGCCAGCATTTGATCCTCTGGGATCAAAGCAGGATGAACTCTTCCTAGTACACTAGAACCGGTTCGGGTAGCTATAGCTAACAGCTTTATCGAATATCCTAATTCTTTAGCATATAAAAAATCCTTATCAGTAAGGTTAGTTATCCCTTCCGTATATATATCAGTGTTTTTCACGCTAGCCCTGAAGGCTAAGGTAGACAATATCGATAATTTATATCCCGCATCTATTCCCTCTACATCGTTGGTTGGATCTGATTCAGCATAACCCAATTTTTGGGCCTCCTGTAGCACTTGCTGATAATCAGCTTGTTCGTTCGCCATTCGAGTCAGAATATAATTGGTAGTTCCATTGATGATTGCTTTAATAGATTTGATGTCATTAGCCACCAAGTCACGCATCAAGGGAGAAATTATTGGTATTCCCCCACCCACACTTGCTTCGAAAAGTACTCTGACGTTATTCTCTCTAGCCAAGGAAAATATATCAGCGCCATGTTTTGATATCACTTCTTTGTTCGCAGTTACTACATGTTTCCCATTTTTTACCGCTGCCAGAATCAATTCCAATGCTGGATGTTCACCACCCATCAATTCCACCACAATATTTACTGATTCATCATTTATTAATTCTTCAGGATTATCTCCTAAAATATTTTGAGCACCCATGAATTCTCTTTGCTTCGAGGTATCACGAACTGCTACTTTCATTAGCTTTAATGGCAAACCTACGTGACTATGCAATGCGGTAGAGTTTTCAGTTATTACCCTTGCTACCCCTGATCCAACTACTCCCATTCCAATAAGTCCAACCCCTATAGAGCTTCTCATAAAGCGCCTTTACCTAGAATTCAATATTGCTTCAAATGGGTCCGGTGTCGGAGTTGGGGCACGAGATGACAGCCGCAGCTGTTGAAAGATCCAATCGTAAATTTCTGAATTGAAAATCGCATAGACGTCATGGTTGCTTCTTTCGTCATTAACCCAATCTTGTAGAGCCTTCGATTTTAGTTCATTGCGAACTTCAGATGACAATTCTTTCGCCGGTTGACGTTCAGAGATCATAAAAAAGAAAGTCTGAGTGAGGTTGTCTTTGTTTTTGACAGGCTCACTTAATTCTCCAGGCTGTAGTAAGAAAAAGTCCCGCTCGTAATCTGGGATAACTCCTTTGGCAATCCAACCCATGTCTCCTCCCAACCTGACTTTTTCTGGTATATCTACCGAAAATTCTCGTGCTATTTCAATATAAGCTAACTGAAATTGGTTTGAATCTGTGATATCCCTCACCGCATCCTCATATTTGACTTGCATTATGTCCATTTCACCAGTTTGTGGCATCACAATCCGGAAAAGGTGAACTTGCTCCGCTACAAATGGAACCGATTCTCCAACCTGCTGTCTAAATTTTTCCCTAAGGATCGCCTTCCGCACTAACGACCTATGTGTTGACTCATCTATCTGAATAGTATTCAAATAGTTCAAATATCGCTCAGAGGTTTCTCGTACAATCTGTTCCTCCGATTTACCTAAAGCCATTTGCTTCTCAGGCCGCATTATGACAGCGATTTGCCCATCTATTTCCTCGTCAGAAACAAAAATACCCTGAGATGGGCCCATTTGCATCAAAACCTCATTTTCTACCACCAATTGGAGAGACTCAAATATTCCGGAGCTCGCATCAAATGTACCTCCCAGAAATTCAGAACTTTTTTGTTTTATTCTCACTAACTCAACCAGATCTCCTCTTGTGTACTCGACACCATCCACTTTAACTACTAACTCCCTATGTGGCATTACAAACACCACAATGTAACCGGCTATGAATATTGAAATCACTAACAGAAAAGATATTCCTAAGAGGCCTATAGTTAATTTTTGACGACGTCTTAGCACAGGTTGCTGCATAGCAACCCTTCTTTTATCTACGCGTAGGGAACGACCAGAACTCACTTGATTTGAGACTTTCCTGGAATGATTAATTATTTACACGAGGGGTAACATACAGGTTGGCTATGACCTAGGCCTGTAATGAACAGGCAAAGCACCTTTCTGGGAGGGGGAAAAAGGAAGTAAAGCCAAGTGGCGGGCCTTCTTCACGGCTTTTGCCAAAGACCTTTGACATTTCGCACACATGCCACTTTTTCGACGAGCCTCTATCATGTACCTTTCAGAAAGAAATTTCTTAAGATAATCAACATCCTTATAGTCCAATTCTTTTTTATCCACGCAAGGTTGGCAAACCTTTCGACGAGAATAAAAACGTGGGCGACCTCCAGGCCTTCTTTGTGGGGTGCTTTCTCTTTCTGTTGTCATCAATGGACTCCGATTTAGTTACTACACTTCCGAAAAGTTATAAATTCCTATCGATCACCAAGGCAAATCATCTTCGATTTCCCCTTCATCTTCAATTGAAGCGGCTGAAGAGGAAGACCCTGTAGAATCGGGATTGGATCCTCCTTCCGAAAATCCTCCTGATGAACTCGTATTGGCGCCCCTACTATCGATGAATCGAACCTCAGAGGCATTCACGTCAAGGGACACCCTAGTTTCTCCATCATTTCCTACATATGTCCGGCTACTGAGACGGCCTTCTACGTACACCTTACTCCCCCGTTGCAGATATTGATTGCATGTTTCTGCCAACCTATTCCAAGCACTAATCCGAAACCATTCAGTTTCTTCTCTATTCTCCCCATCAGACGCCCTGTATCGGCGATTTGTTGCGACAGTGAATGAGGTTACCGGGTTTCCGTTAGGCGTGTACCTCATTTCAGGATCAGATCCTAAATTCCCAATTATGAGTATTTTATTCATAGTCATATCAAACCCCGCCTCTAACGAGAATTACACTTTTGATATCAAATGTACCAGTACATCTTGATTTGCGTTCAAAGTCCTATCCAACTCTTTGACGTTAGAGGAATCCATTGAAATATCAGCTTTGTAATAGCTTCCCTCCTGAAAGTTGTTTACCAAATAGGCAAGTCTTTTCACACCCCATTCTTCCCGACCTGTAACCTCTCCACCCGACGAGGTAATAACATCGGCAACACTGTCCACAATTACTGTAGCCTCAGCCTCGGTTGAAACCGGGGACAGGGCCATAATCAACTCATATTTTCGTTTTCTCTCAGCCAAAGCCAAAACACTCCAATGATTATTTTTTAGCCAAACTTCAGTATAGCACGCTGAAGGCACGCTCAACAATTTCAATTCCAGCAACAATTCGCGTCTATTTCATACCCGGAGAATGCAAAATTCTAAGGCTAAGTGATAAGATTCTATGAAACTAAGAGTTCCTGGAGATATTAATGGCCTTCAAAGAAAATCCTAGCGTTTATCTGGTCACTAAACCAGCTATTAATTGGTCCCAAATCGCTAATTTCTTTGAAGAGGAAAATGTGCCTCCCATTCCTGACTCGGTGAGGGCTGGTGACGACGAATCAGCTGCTGTTATAGAGATATCGGCAAGAATGTGTTACATGAGCTACGGCAGGGGCCGTAGAGACATCACCGATTTTATAAACAATCTATTAAGCTCTAAAGATGGGAGTGTTTTTGAACACGTAAATTACGGTTTCATCGTGACCGGCGTTTCCAGAAGCCTTACTCACGAATTGGTTCGGCATCGAGCAGGATTTGCTTACAGTCAAAGATCTCAAAGATACGTGGATGAAACAGAGGGGACATTTGTTATTCCTCCAGCCCTGTCGTCAGAAAGAGAATTCACGAAAGAAGCGAGAAAAGTATTAGACAACGCGTTGGTACAAGCAGCTGAAAGCTACACTGAATTAGTGGCTGCCTTAGAAAAATCATTACCAAAATCAATATTTAATAGCAACACTGATAGAAGAAAAGCCATAAGACAAGCAGCCAGATCGGTTTTGCCAAATGCAACTGAAACGAAAATTTTTATTACCGCAAATGTGAGGGCATTAAGGCACTTCATCGAATTGAGGGGTGCCGATTTTGCTGATTGGGAAATAAGGTTCCTCGCAATTGAAATACTTAAATTACTTCAGGTCGAAGCTCCATTATTATTTGGTGATTTTCTAATTGAGGACCTAGAGGATGGCACCCAGATAACATATCCAGAATACTCCAAAGTTTAATTGGCCCCGTATTTTAATTAGGGGTCTTGGTCCTGTTTTGTTCCATAATGTAATAAACCCACCGTAGTAGGGAGAACGTACAGTTGTCAGAGATATTTGAACCGCGCGGCAAACCTAAGTTTGATTGGTTCATACCTATCGATGGAGATGGGGAGCATATAGGCACAGACAAGGCAGAAATCCCTCCAACATTTGATTACCTCAAAAAAGTGGCGCTCACGGCAGAAAAAAGCGGATTTTACTCCCTCCTTGTGCCTACCAGATTTTCAAACGGTCTCTTTGACGAAAACGCTCCTCTTGCAGAGACCTGGACAACAGTTGCCGCTTTAGCTTCAGTCACAGAAAAAATAAGATTCCTAGTTGCGGTAAGACCTGGATTCATATCGGTAGGGTTATTCGCACAAATGGCAGCCACGCTGGATCAAATTTCAGGTGGAAGGTTAGATCTGAATATAGTTCCAGGTGGAATAGAGGGGGATATGGAAAGATTGGGAGAAAAGACCGATCACGACACTAGATACGAAAGAGCTTCTGAATTCATATCTGCCTGCAAAAAACTATGGGAGAAACCAGAGGCAATTAAATTTAATGGTGAATTCATTCATCTGAACGGAGCAGTTTGTTCTCCTGGCCCAAAGGGTAACCCAGCATTTTATCTGGGCGGGGCATCGGAGGCTGCGCTGAATTTATCGGCCGATAAGGCTGATACATATTTGGCATGGATTCTTCCCCAGGAGACCTTGGAGCCCCATCTGAAAAAAGCGCGAAAGAAGTATATGGATAAAGGACGATCTCCTCGTTTCGGTTTAAGAACTCACTTAATAGTCAGACAATCCGAAAGAGAAGCATGGGAAATTGCCGATGAACTACTATCTCAAACTTCTGAATCTGTTTTGAAACAAAGGGCTAAGTCCTCCAAAAACACCAGTATGGTAGGTCAAAGATCTCAAACCCAACAATATGAAAATGACAAAATGGGCAGACATTTATGGAATGGCATATCCAATGTTCGAGTGAATTGCGGGACAGCCATTGTCGGAAATGTGGAACAGGTCTCAGAAGAACTGCTCAGCTACTGGCGGCTTGGAATAGATGAGTTTATATTGTCCGGATTCCCTCATGTTACTGAATGCAACATAGTTTCAGAGCAATTATTGCCTGTCCTTAAAGACAAAATAGACGAGGAGTTAAGCGTATGAGATGGCTGAGGTGCCAGACAAAAGATGAGCCGTTCTACGGTTTCTTGAACGATAATACCGTATCCAAAGTTCATGGGTCACCATTTGACGGGTATGAGCAAACCAATCAAAAAATCCCGATTGAAGAGGTGAAAATATTACCTCCAGTTATACCGAAAACTTTCTACGCCGCGGGGGTAAATTACAAAAAACATGTCTTAGAGGCAGCGTCTCTACTGAACAGGGAACCCAATTTACCTGAAAAGGCCGATATAGGATATAGAGCCAATAATGCAATCATAGGCCATGGAGATCCCATAGTCATACCCAAGGATGCAACAGATAAAATTCATTACGAAGCTGAGCTGGTAGTGGTTATCGGCAAAGTCGCCAAAAATGTTTCAATGGAGGATTCCCTAGATTATGTTTTGGGGTATACGGTGGGTAATGACGTCAGCGAGAGAACATGGCAAGCCTCTGATAGAACTTTATGGCGTGCCAAAAATACTGACACGTTTAAGCCTATGGGACCTTGGATTGAAACTGACGCAACCCTCGATGACATGGTGACAACCGTCAGACTTAATGGTAAGGAAACCATTTCGTTTGAAACTAACGACATGATTTTTGGAGTAGAAAAATACATATCGGAAATTACCAGGTACCTAACTTTACACCCTGGAGACGTAATCTGGATGGGAACCGATGGTACGTCCAAGGATATGAAAAATGGAGATACCTGTGAAATTGAGATTTCAGGTGTAGGCACACTTAGTAATCCCGTCATCAAGGATAGTTAGGCCACAGTCAAAAAATGCTACTTATGAAGAAGGTACTATGAGCAATATAGAATCAGTTTTGGGCCCGATGGAGACTTCTGATTTAGGTTTCACCTTGTCGCACGAACATATCGTGGTTAGTTCTGCTGGAATACCTCAAATATATCCGGAATTCATACAACGAGAAGATTCAATAACTGAGGCAATAAAGGTTCTCTCCGAAGCAAAGGATGAAGGCCTTGATTCGATAATTGATGTGACGACACTCGACCTCGGCAGGGATATCCATATGCTGGCGAAAGTGTCAAAAGAATCGGGAGTGAACATAATATGTGCGACTGGAACATGGAGGGATATACCTAGAGTATTTTGGAATGCTTCGATAGATAGTGTTGCGACCCTGTACAAGAGAGAAATAACAACAGGAATTGAAGATACCAATATAAAAGCTGGGATAATTAAAGTGGCTAATGATGTTGGGGGAGTTACCAGAGAGGGAGAAGTCATACTTAGGGCAGCAGCACGGGCCCAGAAAGAAACCGGGGTTCCAATATCCACCCATACTTGGGCCCCTGATCGCGTCGGCGAGCAACAGGTCAGAATTTTTGAAGATGAAAAAGTTGACTTAAATAGGGTTTACGTCGGACACAGTAACGACACCATGGACATACATTATCTAGAAAGTCTACTCGATAAAGGTGTTTGGATAGGACTAGATAGGTACCCAGGAGGCAGAACTGTGGGAACTCCAAATTGGAAGCAAAGAACCGACACCGCGATGAGACTAATAGCGGACGGATATGGAAAAAGAATCATGCTGGGGCACGACTGGTCAGTCCGACTCAGCATAGATTCAAAAGAAGGACAAACGAGTCGGTCGAAGTATAACCCGGACGGATATTTATTCATAAGCCGGCAAGTTCTACCTAGACTTAAAGACTTGGGCGCATCAGAAGAGGACATACAAAACATTATGGTTGATAACCCAAGAAGGTTTTTTGAGGGAAAAAACTAAAAGCGCCCGAAGCAGTAAACCTACTCCGAGCGCTTTACATGTGGAGGCGTTCCAGAGAACACCTACCTGGTCGACCTCCTACTACTACTATCCAACGCTACTTACCTCCTTTTAGAAGACCCTCTGTAAACTTTCATCCACCCATGCGTTTCTGTCTTCCATGATCATTATATACATGGACATAATAAAATTGGAAACCGATTATTAACCAAATTTAAAGTAAAATAGAGGAATCATGGTCAGATTTTCAGGGGCAATCATATGGACATATGACTTAGCTCGTCTAAGGCATTTTTATGAGGATATCCTAGGTCTTAAACCCCACTCTGTGAGAGACCATTTCATTGCCTACAGATGGGAGAACCTCAGGTTTAGCATCGGATCCCATTCAGAGATAACAGATAATTCCATAGAACCTCTAAGAATAATGTTGAATTTTGATGTCAAAGATATCAAAAAGTTCACCAATGGCCTTAAAAGTAACGGTATAAAGTTTCTTAGGGAACCCGAAAAAGAACATTGGGGCGGGTGGGTCTGTACATTTCAAGACCCAGACGGAAATACCATCCAACTTCTTCAACAACCCGATCACTAACCATTCTCAAATCCTCGCTTCCTAAGATTAACAGCATCTCGAAGATAAATATTCACAATATCAGAAGGATTTTTGTCAGTATTCACGTGCACCATAACACGGATGCATTTCTGCAATGCCCCAGGGACTTTCATTTCGTGAGAACACATTAGAGCTACATTTACCCATCCCATTTTCCTAGCAGCCACTGGAGGAAATTCAGCATTTAAGTCTTGAGTGGTTGTAAAAAATGCACTAATAATGTCATCAACTTTCAGTGAGTTTTCTTTTGTTATCAAATCCAACATTTCGGTGGTAGCAGCAAGAATTTCCTCCGAACTATTACTGGGGGATGTTGTTGCACCTCTTATGGCCCGTACTTCAGACATTACAACCTCTCTGTTTTATTTCACCGATATGCTCTCGATGAATTCTCCAGCCGACGATATCTCACTCCCCTCGCTGGAATTCGCTATATGATCCAAAAACGCACTTCCAACGACCGCACCGTCTGCAAATTTAGATATCATCTCAACATCTTTTTTCTGAGAAACTCCAAATCCAACCAACACAGGCAAATTCGTATGAACTCTGATTCTCTCAACCAAATTTTCTACACCCTTAGATAAACCGTCACGGGCTCCAGTTACACCTGTAAGGCTGACACAATATATGAACCCCCCCGCCTGTTCACAAGAAGATTTTATTCTTTCCTTGGTACTGGTCGGAGCCAATAAAGGGATATGGTGTATTCCATTTTTCCTGCACTGCTCAGATATAACTACCGATTCTTCCATCGGTAGATCAGGGATTATCAAACCATCAAGACCACGGTCCGATGCGTCTCCCATAAAACGTTCCAGCCCATATTGAAGAAACGGGTTGAAATATCCCATGAATATAATAGGAGAATCATTGTTTTCTTCCCGAACCTTAGTTAAAACATCCATACATACCGAAAGACTGACACCGTTTTCGAGAGCCTTGAAACCAGTTTTCTGAATAGTTGGCCCGTCAGCTATGGGATCACTAAAAGGTATTCCTAATTCCAACATATCAGCCCCGGACACAAGGGTCTTCAAGGCTATTTCCGCTGACAGTTTTATCGAGGGATATCCAACAGTTAGATAAGGCACTAAAGCCGGCCTATTCTCTGATTTCACCTCGAGGAGTTTTAAGTCGATTCTATTTTCCACTTGGTTACCCACCTGATCAATATAGGATTACGTGCACAACATTCTGCCCAATTCAAGCAGAAGCCGCAACTATCACAACTAACAAATTCAGGGCAGCATGTGATAGAAAGGCTGGCCACAAAGACTTAGTCTTTATGAAAAGATATGAGATCAATAGGGAACTCGTGAATACTGGAAAATACAATCCCGGGTGCGAATGTACAAACATAAATACCAATGAAACAAGCAATATCGATTTCGCATGGCCATACTTGGGAATCCAGGAGGTTAACAAAAAACCTCTAAAGAAAAGTTCCTCCACAAAAGGAACCCAAACCACTATTGCGAATAAATTAATCAACGTAAATCCCCCCTCACCCAATATATTTTTGGGAACTTGAGGCGGCATCAAATAAGAAACATCTATTTTGTAGATAGCGAATGAGTATAAAAATATCGCGACAATGCTAGCCGAAACCGTCATTATTGAGAGGCGAATCCATCCTTCGCTATGTGGTATGTGAAGAACAGCTCTTATTGGTTTACGATCATCTCCGGAAATTGAAACTATGAACAACAACAGAATCAATTGAGGTACAGCTAATACCCATGGATAATACCAAGCAACCGGTAAATATGGAGTGGTGGAACCAAAGGCTATCTTTAACAAAATTGTAAGGGTTAGCGTCGCCAATAGAACAAGCAGAGCAATTAAATTCAAATTGGGTAAAAAGAGCAATTTCCCTAAAAGCGGCAAGTGGAATTCTAGCTTTTTAGCCACTCAACATCGCCAAACAAATCGTCCGGGTGGGTTTTAGAGGAATAGATTTCATATTCCTTTCTAGCTGTGCCCAACAAGCCATCATCCCCATGTCCTGGGTAGAAAGAAACGTCGTCTCCTAAAATAAATAGCCTGCTTGTTATGCTCTCAATTATCTCTTTTAGGTTATCAGACGTTTTAGTTTTGCCTGGACCACCAGGGAAAAGAGTATCTCCAGTAAACAGATGCCCGTCCAGAAGTAAACATGTAGACCCCTTAGTATGACCAGGGGTGTGAATTGCCCTAACCGATAAATCTCCTACGCTTATCTCTTTACCATCCTCTAAGAACAAATCAGGCGCCACCGAAAGTTCATTAGAATCAGATTCTCCAATCGCAATTTTAGCTTGAAAAGCTTCTGTAACCTCTTCAAATCCAAGCAAATGATCCATATGATTATGAGTAATTGCGATATATTTAACTTGGGTAGTAGATGCCAGCGCAACCAAAACGGAAGGTTCAGCTGGAGTGTCTATCAAAAGACTTTCGTTGGTTCGATTACATATGACTATATAGGCATTATTATCGTATGGTCCGCACGTAATTTTATGAATAGTAAACTGGGAGCCGGTGTAATGTGGTTTCATTATTCCCTCCTAGATTTTTTTTATATTAAAATTTACGGTGCCTTAGTAGGCAATAGGATTATATCAGTCAGTTTTTTTAATTACTTAAGTGGGCCTGCTAAACAGCAGAAACAAAGCCGTAAGGAAGGAAGATGAGCACATATGGAATCACAATAAAGGATGCCTCCGAAGGAAAACGTATCACCCTCACATGCGAGCACCACGGTGGAGTAATATACATAGTCCCTAGTGAGTCAAGTTGGGTGTGTAGCAAGGAAAATATAGACGCTCATGCAATCTCTGGTTTTTTTGAGGATCTTACCAGCATAGAAAACACACAGATAGCGGCACTAATGCAAAAGTGGGGACTTTATTATCGAACACTGGATGTTATCGAATAATGGTGTGTCTAAATTCAGTCCAATATACCCTGACCATCCAAGGGTGACTCACCAGACAAAATTTTTGGAATCAAAGGTGAAAACACCTCGTCGTCTCCAGATTCTGTATCATCATCAGACCAATCCTTGAGGTGTGCTAGTTTGCCTGCGTCGTTGAGTCCATAACCCAGAGCTGCCATAGGAACATCTACCAAAACGCTGGATTTGGCGGGAAATGAGGACTTATTGGATTGAGATGGATGCCTATACGTTTCTCTAATAATAACAGTAACACCGTCTTCTCCTGCGCTTGTTATATTTGCAGAATAAGTATTCCCTCCCTCCGCTAATTTTTTCAGTCTTAGGGCAAGCTTTGGTTCTATACTACCGATTTCCACCCCTTTTCTATCCAATATCCTCATACCTCTTTCTACTGAGATCAAATCTACGCTATGTCCCGCAATCAAATCAGTCACATTAAAACTTCGGGGGATATTTACTAATTTCGTTACCCCCGTGCGACCTGTCTCCTCAATAAACGACCTTTCTGGTGTTGTAGCTGAAATGGTCATACTTGATTTAAACCCAGAAGTTTTCTCTAGGCGTTTCATATTTTTTTTGGCTATCGGGCTGTTAGGGGAAATGACAAGAGCACACCGGAAAGCCTGGATAGCCTTTTTATTTTGTCCCTTTTCACTCAAAGCTTTTCCAAGTCGATTATATGGTTCTAGATCCCACGGAAATCTGTCGATGATGTCAGAATTGATTTGAATAGCTTTGTTCCAATCAGATCGCATGGCACTATCTACCGCGATTTTTGTGTTTTCCTTCTTCGTCTTTTCTAGGAAAATAGAGGATTGGTAAGCATCATGGGCTTCCGCACTTTTCCCTATCTTGAGTAGAGCATCTCCAAGTCTGTTATATGCCTTTTGATCACCATGATTGATATCAATCATGGTTACATTCACATCCACCGCCTCTTGAAAAAGACCGTAATGCATCAGTTGATCGGATTCTTTAGATTTTTCTTTTCTAAGACTTAAAATAGAAGATAATTCTTTTGCATTCACTTCACTCACCCTTTCCACTCATCTTTTGATTTCATGAGGGCATTCTAATCAGGGTGTTTTTGTCAGTGCAATATATTTTGAACCCATAATCGCAGCAAACTTCGAGCTATGTGTTGGGTTTCAGGAACTTAATAACTTTGAAAATTTTGAATCTTTCACAAATTATCTTAAATATTGCTTCTAACACTATTGCAATGGACATCTTTGAATCCCCAGATACCCGATCATTAAAAATTATCGGGTATTCTTGAATTCTAAAGCCATGATTCTCACACTGCATGGCAATTTCAATTTGAAATCCAAATCCAGAACACCGGATTTCATCCCAAAAAATATCTTTTAGAACGTGAGCCCTAAAAATCTTAAACCCAGAAGTACAATCATTCACTTTCAACCCAGAGACAAACCGAATCGCCCGATTACCGCCGGCACTTAACCCTTTTCGATATACACTCCATTTCTCATCAGATCCTCCTTCTTGACAATAGCGGGACCCTACTACGACATCATTTCTGGCAAGCAGTTCAATCATGCCCGGTAGATAACTAGGGTTGTGAGACATATCTGCATCCATTTGCACAACGAAAACTTCCTCTTCAGAAAGTCCCAGCAATACCTCTTTAAATCCTTCAACGTATGCGGAACCCAAACCTTTTTTGGTAGGGCGACTTAATATTGAAACAGAAAGTTCATTATTACGGGCATAGCATCGAGCCACTTTGGCGGTGCCGTCTGGTGAATTATCGTCAACAATTAAGATATTAATATTTTTTATTCCCAGTTCAAGAATTTCCTTCAACAGGACCGGTATGCTTTGAGCTTCATTGTATGTGGGTATGACCACGTAAACAGGAACTTGATTAACATTCATCTTCTATTCCCAAATTAGCTTCATTTATTTGTGAAACTTCACTTCCTATGCGACATCAATAATCTGACTCTCGTAAGAAATATGTCCCTTATCATCTGCAGGGCTGCCGACCTGAGATCGACTTTACTTTTTTTTCCATGACGCCAATCAATTGGTACCTGAGAGACTGAAAACCCATACCTGTCAGCCAACAATAAAACCTCCACATCAAATGCCCAACCGTTAGTCCTGACCAATGGAAAAATTTTATCGGCGGCCTCAGAGGAAAAACATTTAAAACCGCATTGAGTGTCTTGATATTTTCTTATAGCGACAAATTTTACAAATAAATTAAAAACCCTGCCTGCAAAATAGCGAAGCATGGGCTCACCAAATCTTTTTGAGTCGCTTAATTCTCTTGATCCAATCGCAATATCGCACCCGTTCGTTATTTCTTTGAGGAACCTTTCAATTTGATCCAATGGCATGGCCAGATCAGCATCACACATAAACCTGTACTGGCCCCGGGCAGTCACCATTCCTGTCTTCACAGCTGATCCTTTTCCTTTATGAGAAAGGGATAGGATTTGAAAATTGCTTTTCCCCCCAAAGAATTCCTTCGCTATCCTGGTGGTTAAATCATAACTACCATCGTCACACAATATAACTTCATAGGAATAATTTTGATCACCAAGATATTCATAAATAGCGTCAAGAGTCTGTTTTATCCCATGGGATTCATTATAGGTAGGAATCACTATGGAAAGATGAATATCAGTCACTTCATTAACAAATAAGTTTTGATTTAATCAGATTTCTCCAACTCAAACGCTGCATGCAGTACCTCCGCTGCTTTTGCTACCTGATCCGATTCAATTATGCAGGTAATCCTAATTTCCGAGGTGGTAATCATTTCGATGTTAATCTTAGCCTCGGCAAGAGACCTAAACATAGTCGAGGCATACCCAGGAGAATCTTGCATACCAGTCCCAACTATACTAATTTTGGCCAGATTTTCAGCTTTGCCAACATTAGTCGTACCAAGATCCCGGGCGACTTCCTCAACCACTTTCATAGCTCTATCTAAATCAGACTGTTTTATCGTGAAAGTCAAGTCTGTGGTACCTGATACACTAGCGTTTTGCACTATGATATCTACGCTAATATCAGATTCAGCCAAAGGATCAAATAGTGCCGCTGCAATACCCGGTCTATCAACCACCGAAAAAACCGTTATTTTGGCAACATCTTTGTCTGTAGCTATACCTCTTACTCTATTTCGTATCTCCCCAACCGTAGTATCCATATTGTCTCCATCATGAATTAAAGTACCTGGTTCATTATTAAAACTTGAAGCAACTAATATTGGCACCTGGTAAACCATACCCAATTCAATTGAACGAGGATTCATTTTGGCACCATAACTCGCCAATTCCAGCATTTCTTCAAATCCAACCTGAGTCATTTTCCTAGCATCTGAGACTAAACGAGGATCGGCGGTATATATTCCCTCTACGTCAGTATAAATCTCACAACGATCAGCATTTAGCCCCGCAGCTAAAGCCACAGCAGTTAAATCTGATGCCCCCCTTCCCAATGTTGTAATGTCACTATCACCGGTCACCCCTTGAAATCCTGCAACAATTACTATATTCCCTTTCTCTAACTCCTCATTAATCCTGCCAGTATCTATACCGGCGATTTTAGCTTTTCCATAAGAAGAATCAGTCCGAATTCCGGCCTGAGCACCGCTTAGGCTAACAGCCCTTTTACCCATAGATTTAAGGGCCATAGCAACCAACGCACACGATTGAAGTTCCCCCGTCGATAGCAACACATCGAGCTCCCTCAAATCAGGCATTTCTGATACCTTGGAAGCAATAGACAATAGCTTATCCGTGGAGTCACCCATGGCGGAAACAGTTGCAACCACATTTCCTTCCGTGTCATGTGCCGATCGTATTCTTGCAGCTACACTTTTAATCAACTCAGGGGTAGCTAAGGATGATCCACCGTATTTCTGTACTACGAGCGACAAGTTAATCCTTTAATCTTTTTCTATATATGCGCCCCTAGCAGTAGGGGACGTGAAAACAATCTCTCCGTCAAGACCAGATTTCATACCAGCATCAGCCATTTCATAGCCGATCGTATATTCTCTACCTTTAGTAAGGGCCATTATTGAACTACCAGCACCAGATAAAAAAGCACCCAATGCGCCTGATGCCATAGCAGCGCTAATAATATTTTTCATAGGGAAAAATTGTTTTTGCCGATCAGGTTGATGAAGCATATCTTGGGTAGCATACTTAAGATTACCCAAATCTCCTGTCATCAAGCATTGGACTAACAGGGCTGCTCTTCCGATATTATAAATGGCGTCTTTTCTTTGTATTTCTGGAGGCAGTATATTTCTTGCCTGGTCCGTTGGCATTGTTTGGCAAGGAACGTACAAAACAACGTTAATATCTTCCGGAAACGGAACCCTAGCGGTGACTAATTCTCCTTGGTCGTAAATCCCAATTTGAACTCCACCCAACAAGGCAGGCGCAACATTATCGGGATGTTTTTCAATCTCCGCCCCCATTCTCAGCATCTCTGGAGTAGAGAGTGGAAATCCTGCCATAGCGTTCCCGCTCATCAAACCACCTATTAATGCAGCAGAGCTACTACCCATGCCACGGGTCAATGGTATCCCATTAGTGCATTCCAACCTGACTTCAGGGACAGTTTCGCCAATTTTCTCAAATACCTTGCGGAAACTTTTATAGACCAAATTGTTATCGTCGGTAGGTAATTCATCTTGCCCTTTCCCAATTACTTTAATGGAAAAAGGGCCTTTGCTAACTTTTACTTCGTTCCAAACATTAAGGGCGATCCCAAGGCAGTCAAAACCTGGTCCCATATTTGCGGAAGTTGCCGGCACTTTTACTACAATGTTCTCATTCATTTCAATCCAAAGATTATATCATTCATAACTATACATATCAGTGCTGATAAAATAGCAGAATATGATCCGATCTATACACCTATGCGGCATAAACCATTGGCTATAAAACGAAGTACAGAGCCCGATCAGTCCTATAGAAAAAAACAAATCCTGTCCAGAAGTCTAGATTTGGTTGACTATGACTTCGTCAGACAGAAATTAGGCGATTTCTGTACTTTCTCTGGGTCCAGAAAAATAGTTAATGGAATGTTCCCTTCATATTTCCAACCAACAGTTTCTCAACTGCAAGTTGAGACAGAAGAAGGGATAAGGTTGATTTCAAACACCGGGGTTTTTTCACTGCGAGGAATTAAAGACCATGGGGATAGCATAAAAATAGCCGACTTGGGAGGCATCTTAACAGGACAGGAACTCCTGATAATCGCAAATACTATCGAGGCCCTATCCAATGCTAAAAATACCCTAATGGAGTACCCAGGGGAATTACCGGTTTTATTGGAGCTGGCAAAAGAAATACCTGATCTCTCCTATCTCGCATTCTCGATCACATCAAAAATTGCCGGCACCGGTTTGGTGTTGGATAGTGCAACACCTAACCTTGGTAATATTCGACGACAAGTCAGAGAATCATACTCTCGAGTCACCGGTGCACTTGAATCTATTATCTCCGAATCAGAACTGTTAGGAACAATTCAAGATGATGTGATATCTGTCCGAGGAGATCGCTTGGTGGTACAAGTAAAATCAAATATGCGAAGCCGTGTACCTGGCATCGTCCATGATGCATCCAACACAGGTATGACCTTATTTATCGAACCTTTCAAAACAGTCAGTTTATGTAATTCTTGGAGAGAATTCACATTGGAAGAAGAGCGTGAAGTCCAAAAAGTTCTCCACGATTTGTCTTCACAGGTCGGATCATTATCGCATGAGATAAATTCAGGCATTACAAGTGCCGCAAACTTAGATTTTGTTATCGCTAAATCAAAATACAGTATTTCATTAAGTGGGTTAGAAACAGATGATGAAATAGGTGGGCATTCCGGTCAGAAAGAGGCAATAAATCTTATTGATGCTCGTCACCCTATGCTGGGTGAGAATGGAGTCCCCTTATCATTGCAAATGAGTCCGAACTGGACTGTTTTAGTCATAACCGGCCCAAACGCTGGCGGTAAAACTGTAGCGATCAAGACCGTTGGACTTCTGGCCGCCATGAACCAATCTGGTATACAAATACCCGCTGCTGCAGGCAGCGAACTTCCGGTTTTCGACGGTATATATGCAGATATCGGAGACCAGCAGAGTATAACGAATTCAGTATCCACATTCAGTTCCCACATTAAGAACATTAATGATATTTTGGATAATTGTTCTTCCCAGTCCCTACTACTTTTAGATGAGGTAGGCTCCAGTACAGATCCTGAGGAAGGATCCGCAATAGCCAAAGCGGTTTTAGAGTATTTAGCGGAGAACAAAATTCAGGCGTTAATTACCACTCATCACAACACAGTTACCCTAATGGCCGAATCAGACGACAGAATGAGGAATGCAAGTTTTCAGTTAGACCCTAAAGATTTGAAACCAACCTACAAAATGGTTCTAGGCTTACCTGGACAAAGCTATGCTATGGCGGTTGCAACAAGATTAGGATTAAAAGACGAAATAGTTAAGAAGGCAAATAAATACCTATCTGCGGAGTTTAAAGAAATATCAAATTGGATCACAACAATAACCGATGAAAAGAACAGAATTTCAGAAACAATGGGCGAAATCGAAAGCCAGTATAAAGAAGTTGAATCTATAAGATCTGAGTTAAATGAACAAATAGATTACCTAATCCAGAATAGGCAAAGGATATTAGATTCAATCCATCACACTGCCGAAGAAAAATATAAGGATATTGAAACTCTTCTGAAAAAAGCTCAAATGGCCTATTCCTGGGTGAAACATACCAATGACAACCCAGATAGCATTAAGCAAAACATAGATGAAACTGAAAAAAAATTAAAGAGTCTACGAATTGAGAAACCCGACTCTACTATCCAGAAACCCAACAATGAGGAATTCCAGACCGGTGACTCGGTCACTGTGAGAGGGTTGAATCTAACGGGTGTAATCACCAAATACAATCAATTAACTCAGATCGCAGAACTGAAAATCGGCAATCTCAGAATGGATGTCGACATTTCAAGATTAAATAAAGGTACGTCTGAAGATAAAGCCCCCGCTCCTGCTGAGTCAACCAGATTAGGCCACAATACAAGTCTTATTGAACATAATTCATACAGTAATAAAGTAGACATAAGAGGCATGAGAGCAGAGCCTTCATTGCAGATTATGGAAACCTTCTTAGACGAATCTCTGAAAAATGGTTTGAGTAAAGTATTCATTATCCATGGAAAAGGGACAGGTGCTCTAAGAAAAGTAATACGAGAGTCTTTGGAAGGGCATCCCCTGGTTAATAGCTTCGGTTCAGAGCCTGATGCATTAGGTGAGGATGGAGCTACATACGTCGTACTGAACTAATTTTATTCCAGGTTATTTTACTTTTCTGGTTTGTTCTGGTGTGACCAACGTTAGAAGAGCAGGTAGTACCACCAGGGAAGATATTAAAGCGAAAAATATCATTAGAGAGGTCAGCTGACCGTAGGAAGCGAACATAGGCATAGGGGCAAACCCCATTATAGCGAACCCGACTATACTTGACGCTGCCGAGGCAACCAAAGCGACTCCGGTTCCACCCGCCGCTTTTTGAACCGCTAATATTTTTGATTCATTTCGGTTCAATTCTTCTCGGAACCTTATGGTCATGTGGATAGAATAATCAATTCCAACTCCTATAGAAATCGCTCCTATCATAGCTGTCACGAAATTGAGAGAAAATCCAAACATATACATAACACCATAAAGCCAAGCTACAACCAATCCAATGGGGATTACTGTGACTATCGCATACCGAAACGATCGCATGGTTATTAAGAGTAATATCGTGGCAGCCACTATAGCTATTGGAAGAGAAGTGTATAAAGTGCGGGTAGACTCAGATAATTGAACCTCTCGTTGGAATGCTGATCCCGTCAATGCCACTTTAGACAGTGATGGGTGATTTTCTAATTTCAGAACTGAGGGAGTAATTTCCTTAAGGGCAGCGGTCACAACAGCCTGATCCCTAGTACCTGGAATCTGGAACTGAATAGTGGTTAATGCTTCTTCATTCCTTCTGAAATATACTGCACCCTGTATCTGATCAGGTCTTAGCATCAAATTCTGACCATCACCCCACACACCGTTGAGTAGAGAATATTCGAATATAGTCGCTATCTGTTGTTTCGTATCGGGAATACCGTTTGAATTGGAATCAGTAATTGTTACTCCGGTAGCCTCCTCAATTGATGCGACGGAAAACGGGTTATGCATTATCGTAGTCAAAACATTAAGAGCATTCAGACCAAAAGTAACGTCTCCACTTGGAGTTTCACCGACAAAATCAATTCCCCTTAGGCTCTCAATATAGTTATTTATATCGTCATAAACTGTAGGGTCTGTCAAATCACCTTTAACAAAGGTAACTCCAGGCTCACCTCCAGCTATGAATTCATCAAATTTATCCAATCCCACCACGAAATCTGATTCAGAATCAAAAAAATCTTTTACATCAAAAGAAGGCGTCAACTGTAAAGCAGAATAGACAGAATACGCGGTTATCAGCACGGTTAAAATGATTACTTTTAACGCATTTGCAGCTGAGTATGTAACGATTTTAGCAACAATTTGGGCAAATCTGTCTTGGCGTGGTGCTATCGTTCCCATATTTTTCATATCTTCGAAAACTACATTAGAACCACTTCTCCCTAAAATAAACATAGGTAAGAGAATGAGTAAAAGAATGCAACCTCCGAGAAGTGCCAACCCTATCGACTTACTCACGGCCACCAACATAATTATTGAAGTTCCCGATACAGAGGCAACAAGGATTGAACCTAAGATTCGATAAAAGAACCATCTTCTAGTTTGAAAATCATACCGACTTTGAGTAATCAGTTGATCGACTTTCATGGTTAGAAGTGGGGCGGCTACACCTAAAATCCAGAAAGAAGCTATCACTGCGATGGCAGCAGCACATCCGAAGTGAATAACAGCTTCAATATTGGACGATAAATTCGAGAGGAAAGCGATACTATCACTCGCCATAGCCAGAAGAAGAGCCCCGAGAACTGAGGCATAGCCCAATGTGAAACTAACTTTAGGATTATTACCTTGAAGTAACTCCTCACGGTATCTGCGAACTGCATGTACAACAAAATCAACGCCTAATGAAATCATTCCGATCGGAACCACTAGATCTATAACCAAGCCGGTTTTTAGACCTATTAAGGCTGAAAACCCCTTTAGCCACACCATCAATATCGCAATCCCAACACCAGTGATCGCTGTAGCCCAATAAGAACCAAGGCTAAACCCAACTACCAAAACTGCAGCAATCGCTGTAAACATTATGAATATGCCTGCTGTTTTTCCTTCGTCCAGTGATTCCAGATTTGCATCTATTGCGATTCCCCATATTTCATAGTTTTGGCTGGAACCCGACATAACCGAACCTACATTTCGATTCAAATGTTCCTTATTGATAACATCTGGACCTCCTCCTAGGCCGATCTCCAAACCGGCTCCGCCAAGTTTGGAATTATCCGCTATGACATGAAAAACCATTGCGGGAGCAACCCAGTAGTCAATCTCTTGACCTAAAACAACTTTCTTTGTAGAAGAAGCTTGAGTCGAAATCAAATCTTTTACACTAGCCACACGGGAATCAGACATTATGTGATGGAAAACCATCTTTATCTGCTCCTCATTGGCAGATTCCAGATTCAAACCTTGAGTCGCAAGAAAAACCTCAACGGTATCCAGAACAGAAATGATCCCATTGACTTGGGTTCCTAGATCAAAATCATAATAGCTAGCAAGATATGATTGTTTTTCTAAAGTTCCATTTGGTTTATCTTCTTCTGTGACAGATAACTCACCCTCAATATCTAATGCAATTAAACGATCCCTATTTAACTTCAACTCCAAAAGCACTTCCAGAGACAGAACATCGCCTTTTTTTGCCTCCAACACAAAACTCGCAAAATGAAAAGGGGTGGGAAATTTATCATTAATTTCTTCTTGAAGTTCATAGACTTCACCTGGAGGATTAGAAGAAGCTTGTTCTGTGGGAGCTCCAAAAAACAAAGGGGAAATCAAAATCAAGGTCAGAAACAAGGTTATTATTAAAATCAAATAAGGATGATTCGCAAGAAAGTTGGCTATAACTGGATTTAATTTCAATTAACTGGCATTTCCTGACAAACTAGAAAAGAACCATCGGCAAAAGTCTTACTTTAATAATCCCACAACATATCAACAAAAGGATAGAGGGTCTTATAATTCAAAAGTCTGCCGAGAGGAGTTAACTTTATTTATGAAAATAGTATTTATGGGGACGCCATATTTCGCCATACCTGTTCTAGACAAAATTTCAGCCGATGGACACGAAATAGTAGCTGTCTACACCCAACCAGACAGAACGTCAGGCCGAGGAAGAAAAGTCACCATAAGTGCGTTAAAGGAGCATGCTTTATCTAAAAATTTCCAGGTGTTACAACCGGAAAATTTCCAAGCGGACCTCTCCCTGATTCCTATACTTGATGATTTTAAGGCCGATATCGCTGTGGTTGCTGCATATGGAATGCTACTGCCTTCTGAAATATTGGGTATGTTTCCCTATGGTTGCATAAATCTCCATCCTTCCCTATTGCCAAAATACCGAGGAGCTTCACCCGTATCAGCAGCTATTCTTGAAGCGGAAAAAGTTACTGGGATTACAATTATCCAACTAGATTCCGGAATGGATTCAGGCCCTATACTAGCCCAAAAAAAGACCCCAGTTGGTGAAGGGACACTGTGTAACGAATTAACAGAGAAATTATTTTATATAGGTGCAGATTTAATTGTAGAAACAATTTCAAAATTGGCTAAAGGAATAATAATACCCAGAAAACAGAATGATGAAAATGCGACGTATACGAAAAAACTAGTCCGTAAAGACGGTCTGGTAGATTGGAAGGATGGAGCTGACGTAATAGGGAGAAAAATCAGGGCGCATCACCCCTGGCCCGGCTCATACACCCATTTCAAGGGGAAAAATTTAAAGATCATAGAAGCAAAGATTTCAGAAAATTACAAATTACCTCCCGGGTGTGTCTCAATTCATGATAATGCAGTGTATATTGGCACTTCCGATGGTTCCTTACTCGTATCGCAACTACAAAGCGAGGGTTCAAAAATCACATCGGCAACTGACTTTGCCAGAGGTCACAGGGATTTTGAAAATTCCATCCTGAGTTAAGTATCCCCAAGTCTCAACATTTTGTTTAATACGAGTCTCCGTGCTAAGAAAATCAGGGATCCTATGACGGCAGCAAAAATTAGGATCATCGCCGCATAAGTTATCATTAGATTAACCCAATCTACTTGTATCACAAACGGTGGAATTACCTGATTGCCATAATCATCACTACTCAAAAACGGCATAACCGCCTCAGATAACCTTCCTCCCATCCAGGTTCCAACGATCATTCCTAGCGTAATTATTAAAACCTGTTCCACCCAAATAGTTGTTATAAGCTGACGAGTAGAAAACCCAAGGGTTCTAAGTAACGCGAACTGGAACCGCCGGTTTCTATATGATATATAGGCATGAGAAAAAAATCCGATCGCACTTAAAAGCAAAATTGAACCAAAGGCGATTACCAATATTGCATGCCAGCCAGCTTTGACTAAGGGATCAACACGATTGATCTCAAGCATGGATTCTGTATCCCATAATTTGCCGTAGGGAAAAGAAGGATCATTAATCAACTCCTCTTTAAGGCCCATCTTGGTTTCATTTGTAATTCCGTCCTCGTAATCAATCCAAAACTCGTTTGGATCGGTACTTCCAAACAAAGAGCTGATATTAAGCCGGTGAATCAGTGGGTCCAATCCAACTACTATAAAATCGTCCTCGGTAGGATTGATTGTAGGAAAATACTTGACTTTATCACGCAATACCACATCAATTCGCAGACCACCTATTGATAACTTTAGCTGATCACCCAAAGAATATCGGGAGTTAATTAAGAAATCGGAATTAACAATGGCGGAAATAGGTTTAAATTTCGTAGAAGGATAAATGCCTCGCATCGTAATTGGAGGACCTTCAGACCAGGTAAAAAAGGCTGAAGAATCTGATTTCGCACTTATTTCTGAAATTCCTAACCTATCATTTGCGGATGAGATTGATGAATCTATTATTTGCCAACCGTTAATATCCCTGAAATCTTCCAAATTAACCACTTCGCCGGTTGACAATCTTACCCTCACACTATCTATCAAAATGGAACCGGAAGTTAATTTTTTTTGAGGAATAGTTTCAACTATACCTATCGATATCAATGTCAGGGGTCGAGCCGGAAACACTTGAAATCTTCCTCTATTACCGAAAATTTCCACTTGCTTCAGAGTCCATCCCCCACTATCCAAACTACCTAAATCGTATGACAAATATCTGCCATTTTTGTCTTTCATTCTAGCTACCAACACCGTAGTCGGCCTACTTTTGTCGGATTTAACCAATACTCCAAATGATCGGGACCTATCCGGCAATTCAATTCCTTTGGTATCGGTATCTTGCAATGTATCGGAAATTTTTGATAATGAAGATTCTGAGAAATCGTCTCTATACCACGCGCTTTGTTCAAACTGATCAGTATCGATACCCAGGACAGTTATAGAGTCAGATCCAAATGTTTTTGTTACATCAGTACCTATCAATCGAACGGACGGGCTAACGGTCGACACGCCATTTATAGATTCTATTCCCTTTGTGAGGGGTTTACTTCTCCCTCTGGGATTAAGTGAAACTGAACTTAGCCTGATATCGGAGCCATGGGAATAGTAAACACGGTCTTCAAAATTCTTATTGAGGGTTCCACCAAAACTAGAGACAAAAATACCAAGCCCTGTCATCAAAATTAAAAGTAAAAGCAGTCTTGAATAATTAGAAGGGTTACGTGAAATTTGCCACATGATCAAAGTAATACCAACTGGTAAATACCTAGATAACACCCGGCTTGCAATGCTCATGACAAGTGGAAATATCCTCAATATAACCAGAGCGGAAGCAATCAACATAATGGCTGGGACAGCTAACATAATTTGATTGACCTTAACATCGCCCAAAACCCCCCGTGCTGCCATCGAACCCTGCTCATTCAATTGATTAAATAAAAATAAAGAAACTATTAGGACTATGACATCAATGTAGTATCGAGATATAAACGTGAGTCGATTAGGCCTGTTCGATTTGGTTCTTTCGTCAGACACCGTCAACCTTGATGCTTGGATAGATGGAATCATTAAAGCTAGAAAACTTAAAATGCCACCCAATATACTCATAAATAAGGCTTGATAAGTTAACCGAGCAGAAAGAAAAGCACCATCATTAATTTCATGGAACCCTGGCAAAAATCCCAACAGGCTGATTCCGCCTACAGCAATTAGTGGGCCAAGCAAAGTGGCGAAAAATGAGATGGTAGCCCCTTCAATTACAAATACACTCAATATTTGTGACGAGCTAGCACCTCTACTCCTGAGCTTGGAAACCTCAAAACGTCTCTCTTCGACTACCAGTGAAGAGAGTGCCACCACGTAATAAAGCACGACAAAGGTGATCATTATCAGGACAACATACATTTGAAGTTTCGTGAACAAAATACGGGTGTCGTATTTTTGCAAAGACTTATCTAGCTCAGTGCGAATGACGAACCTGTTTAACTCTGATTCTAATCGGTTCCCAAAATAGGTTATATTCGACGCCAAATTCGAGGCATTTGAGGAATTTATACTTTCCCTGTCTATATCAAACATCCAAACGTAGGTGGTTTCTAAATCAAGGAATTTTGAGGCAAGGTGTTCCATATAGACATCCTCATTCAAATACAACGGAATAGTTTTGAACGAATCGCTGGCTGAATACATGAATCCTTTTTGTTCAATAGACCAATACAAATCATCTTGGTTATTTTTTTCAAAGGTTCCAGCAACTTCCGCTGTCACATGGGAAACAGAATCGTCCCAATAAGGCACTGCTGATATGCGATCACCGACCTGAAGTCCAAAATTTGCCGCATCCTGGACATTTACTAATACTTTAATAACAGAAATCTCTTCTGATGTTAATTCCCCGAGCCCATTTCCCCCAAAAATTCCATCCGTAATGGTTATATGGGGCTGCAAGTTTGGTAGGTACGCGAAAAATGTTCGTGAATTATCTTTCCCTGCATTTTGTTCCTGGCCCGGGTAACTAAAGAAAAGGGTTGTGGTTCTTCCCCCATGTAAAATTTCACTAACATGAGAAGAAAGCAATCCTTCGGAAAAAGAATGGATCCTTTCATTCAAAGTTGAGGCTTCGTCAGCGTTAGTTGGACCTTTTTCAGCCTGCACCAATATGTTTATCTCTTCCTTATCTAGGGATTTAAGAACATCATCCAGTGCTATCTCTTTAAGTGAATCGAAAAATACCACGGTGCCAGACATAATCGAACAAGCCAAAACTACCCCAATGATTACAGTAGACAGGGTTCTCCAATTAACTATCAATCGTCTTACTATCAGGGGCCAAACCCTAATAATTTTCGCAAGCCCCTCCATCTTCATCACTTAATTTTCCAACCTGGACAAAGTCCCAAGATTCAATCGGAAAAAATAAAAACTGATCCATATGACCATAAACATAAATAGGATCAAAAATATGCCAGCACATATCAATAATGAGAAGGAATCCATCGTGATTAAGGCAGGAGGAACCAAGGGGGCAGCATTGTCCGTAGTTGTAATTGCTGAAACCATGAGACGGGTCATACCCACCCCTGTCCAACTTCCTAAACATACACCCAAGAGAATTATTAGAACCTGCTCAACAAGAATCATTCTAAAACTTTGCGATAACGTCATGCCTAAGGATCGTAAGGTACCCATTCTAGATTTAATTTGGCCTGACAAAAAGATCATATGAATAAAATATCCAAGAACTGCTACGTAAAGAGCAACTGTGATGGAAATTAATGACATCAATTTCCATCCTGCTGAGATAAGAGGGTCATTGTCTAATTTTTCTAATAACCCTCTGGTCGCATAGACTTGTCCTCCTTTCCCAACTTCGTTGGAAATGGCAGTCATCGTGTCATCAACTGAATCATTTAGGTCCAGAAAAATCTCGTTCACAGAGCTCGGAGCATACAGGTTAGTCAGGGAAGATAAATACATAACAGCATCAAGATCTGCAATCAAGAATCCCGCGGTTCCAGGATTTAGCGTTGGGAAAAAATCTACTACACCTGTTATTTTGCTGATAACTAGAGTTTGCGAGATATCAACTAATAAATAGTCTCCAAATCCAAATCCGCTATTGTCAATAAATGTTTGACTCACAAGGACAGGCAGATATGATCCATAGGTTCCCCAAAATAAACCTCTTACCCCATTGTTCCTCTCTTTTCCAAACTCGAATGAGAATCCATACCTTCCTGATACAGCAGCGTCCTCTTGAATGGAAATGGAATCACCTGGCCCGGTGGAGGTAGGAATGACCACCCATTCAGAATAATCTTCAAAATCCTCCAATATGACCTCTTCACCGTTCAAAATAGCAAACAAATCATCAAAAAGCATCTTCCCGGGGGTACCTGATGCGCCTAGGCCTGGCTCGCTTATTTGTACCGAAACCAACTGAATAGGTTCGGCGAGGGAGTCCGGAATCGCGGCTTTGTTCTTCGACCACCTGAAGGGAGCAGGTGTACCCAGTGTTATAACTTTATATTTAAGATTCGCATCTCTTAGTATCAACCATAAAGATACGAGTGGGTAATTTGAGTCAGGCTTTACATTTATACCTATCTCTGTCGTACCGATGGGTATCTCAATGGCTGGAACCTTTACTTCACTTGACATATCAGCGAGCAGAATATCAGTCGGCTGTACCGAAAAATCTTCCCTGCCCCATAAGGTAATTTTATCTGTTTCAAAAGCTAAATAATCAAATGTAAAAGAGCCCGCTCCCTGGCCAATATTTCCAATACCTCTCTTCGCTTTTGAAAATTTATGCACGCCTGAAAGGTTGTCAAAAAAATTGGAGAGGCTAGGGACGGAATGAATTCGGCCTGCTGACCCAAGCGAAGAGAGAACTATCCTTGCGTCGGACCCTACATCGTAGGCGATTTTATCCCTATAACTATGATCTAAGGTTGACCCCAATGTAGCCGATAATACCGCCACCCCAGATGACAATACCAAAAGAACGACTAACCACGTGTACTGTAAAGGGTTCCGGGACATATTCCACAGCATAAGAGATATCCAAGGTGGGTAGTATTTTTTGATGCTACTCAATAAAAAGAAAATGCCTGTCAGCGCACTGGAAAAAACCAAAATCCATTTTGTAAGAGAGAAAGGTATGACATCTCCTTCAGAAGCATAAAACCCGTATATCAATGATGCCCCTAGCATAAAAGTAAAAGAAATAAGTTTGCTGTATTTATTTGATACTTTAAAACAGGCCAACATGCCAATTAAAAATAGTAGGAAAACAAATACTGGTAATAACAACCCCAATTTATCTGAATCAGTTAACAGATCGTAAAAAATGTTTAATAACAAAGATATTACAGAAAGAGTACCCATTAACAAGACGAGACTTGAAGATTCTCCCGTCATAAATTTAACGAGGATAGGAAATATTCTGAAAGACAACATAGCCACAGAAAAGAGCAGCAAAATCGGAGCAAATAACAAAGCCTCATTTATACCGGAAACTCCTTCTAGCCCTCCTGATGAAAGCTGCCCTCTGGCCTTAATTTCATACAAGAGAACAAAACAAATGAACATAAAGGCCAAATCAAGATAATATTTTTGAATAAAGGTCACAGATTCAGGCCTGCCTAAATGGCGTCGCCTAGTAACTATTCCTCCTGAAGTTCGTAAAATAGGAGGTAATAAAAAAGCGATGAGACATAATCCTCCAAACCCAAATGAGAGTATAAAAGGAGTCCACGACAACGTTGTCGGCAATAATTTACCATCTGAAATATTGTGAAAATAAGGCAATATACCCGACAAGGATACGAGGCAGAAGGCAAGAATTGGGGCGAAGATGATTGAGGCCAAAAATAACAAAAGCCCTTCCAACCCATATTGCCTAAAAACAGCGAACCGGGAAGCGCCTCGGATCTTTATTAGAGAGATATCTGATTCTCTGGCCGGCATGAGGTATGAACTTATCATAAATACGAAATATAAAAGGGAAGAACCTATCACAGCAAAAAGCAACAACAGAGGAATGCTGGAAAAAAAACTTTGGGTTTTAAATTCCTTTAACATCAGAATTATCCCAGATCTAAGTTGAAACCCCGGTATTTCTTTAGTAAGCAATCCTTCAAGACCATCAATGGAACTGACGATTTCAGCCCTAGTCCATTCTCTTAAAATTAGGTTATCGATTTGCTGATCCCAACGTGCCTCGACCATCGACCCTGGGTAGGCCAGCGGAATTGAATTCATCATAGCTTCTTCAGATATAAAAAAAGCCAGATAATATGTTTGGTCCTCCCACCAATTTTCAGGCACTTCAGAGCCTTCTTCTTTGGGAATCACAGGCATTAAGAATCTATCTATATCGTCTTTCCAGATGGGGTCATATGGATCCAGAGGCTCAAAAATTCCGCTCACTCTAACGCCCAATTTGATTCTGCTATCAGGATAGGGAACCCCCAGTAAAACGTCCCCGTGTTCAATTGACAGTTTTTCTGCCAGACCTGTAGAGAGAGAAACCTCTAGTAACGGCCCATCTGGATGGTATTGGAAATCGGAAGTTGGTGATGATCCTATGATGTAATCAACCTTTCCCTCCATATCCTGAAAACTGTGAAAATACCCCTCAAGTGATCTAATGGAGCTATTCTCTAGGTCCCTTATTGCCGATCCCGATGACCTGTAGAAACTAAACCCATCCGTTTTCAGGTACCGGTTTAAACCAACAATCGCTTCTGACCAATACAGGTTCACAGCTTGCTGTATCAGTTCATCTGAATGAACAATGCGTTCCTCATCCAGAACCATCGAAGACACGAACATTTCCAGTGCCAGATAATTTTCAGACTCATTTCTGGTAGTTAAATCTACTGTCTGCCTTATTCCCTGTTGATCCAAAGCGGCCAGATACATTGGTGCGGAAGACATCAAGGTAGTAGCCACGAGCATGCCTGATAATATGGGTAAAATGAGACGGCGGTCATTGAATGATCGCCTTACAACTAGGGAGAAAAAGTTTAACGATGCCAATTTTGCGATATTCCCCTCACTAACCTGATGAAATTATCCTTTGTAGAACCTCGAACGATAGACTCAAAGGCGGACCAACCTCCCCCACCTGGCCTATAAACCTCTACAGAGTCCATTGCACTGAGGCCATATCCACCCATGATAAATACCTCGCCATGAGTATTAAAATCGGGGCAGTTAAACCCATTTTTACTATCAAACTGATAAGACACATGACCCATCCTAGCTTCCCTCATACTTCCGGCCGATTTCCATTGCCCAGATTTCATATCAAATAATTCTGCAGTACCTGAAGGGCTGTTATAGTCCCGGGTTCCCCCAGTGATGAGAATATTTTCATCCTTAAGAATTATCGCGGAATGGTGTGACCTGGCTTCTGACATATCAGGTAATTTATTCCATTGATTGAAATTTACGCGAAATTTTTCGAATGACGGCAAAGAAGTCCCCTCGGAACCATATCCACCAATCGCATAAACATCCCCATTTTTGTCTTTAAGAAGCCTGTGGCCACTACGAGCTTCTTGCATGGAAGACAACAACTCCATAGTAGAATTAATTGAATCGTATTTTTCAACCGACGACAACGGTGACCCATCGTCGCCCACACCACCCGAGATCAAAACGGTTTTGTCATCAAGCCGAACCATTGAATGACCCCATCTCGCATCTTTCATTGGAGGGCCAATATCCCATAAATTGTTATCGAAATCGAAAATCCACGTATTTGAGGCAGCACTTGAACCGTTCCAACCACCGGTGAGAAATAACTTCCTTCCTCCAATATAAATAGCCGAATGCCGCTCAAGAGGTATCGGCATCGACTTAGCGGGGACCCACTCATAAGAACCGAATTTATTAGGCTTTAGAATCTCAACTGAATCTGATTGAAATGAAGGATTAATGTATCCGCCAGCTACTACCACGGACCCATCTGTAATTTTGGTAGCTGAGTGGCCAAATCTAGGTACATTCATTTTCCCTGTCGTTTGGTATCCGCCAGTGGTTGGGTCAAACAAATATGCTAAATTAAAAGAACTACCGTCATTTCGTTTGCCTCCAACTATTAGTACATTTTCACAGTCCAAAGGAATTGCTGTGTGACCCCATAAAGCAACAGGCATTTTTCCTTTTATACTCCAAGAACCTGAGTCAGAATCGTAGAGTTCTATTCTCGTTAAATTAGTAAACAGGCCTGCCTTGCCAGCAATTATTAAAACTTGCCCGTCATTTAGAGGAACAGCGGAATGCAAGTGTCTAGGGCCCATTAGGTTTTCAGTTTTCACCCAACCTTTTTTCGCATCATAAATTTCGGAGTAACTGATCGGTACGTACGTAAAACCACCAGCTATCAAAACCCTTCCATCAGAAAGTAAAGAAGCAGTATGGCCAGTTCTTTCATATAACATTTCCCCTGCTGACACCCAGGTTTCAGTGTTGGGATCAAAAATTTCAGACTCGACAACAGACGAATAATTATTTGTTCCGCCAGCCACGAGGACTCTACCGTCCTCGAGCAAAGTAGCAGTATGTCCCCATCGGGGGGTCAACAGAGAGGAGGATTCTTTCCAGCTATTGTTAGTTGGGTCATAAATCTCAGTTAAGACCGCAGCGCCATCCTTACAACGATATCCCTTAGTTACCCCAGCTGACGGAGGAGCCTCATTTGAATTTTCACACAGTAATAGGGAATTCTGATTTGATTTCTCTATTGGTATCTTGCCACCAACCACTAATATCATCCCATTCTTCAATGCAGTTACCGAATGACCGATTCTTGGCAAAAGAGATTCTCCTGAAGATGTCCAGTGTTGAAGAACCGGGTCATATATTTCTGCGGAAGAAAGAGTTCCCGAACTATTGGTGCCTCCAACTACAATTACTCTCCCATCTGTGAGAATGGAGGATGCGTGTTTCGTTCTGGGCTGTAGCATATCTAAAGAAGAAGTCCACGTGTCGGTATTTGCATTGTATACAACTGTAGATGCCGTTGGATTTTCCCCATCCTCCCCTCCTGCGATTAATACCGACTCTCTACCAATGAGATTGGCGGTATGCCCAAATCTAGGATTTGGCAATGACTGTCCATTAACCCAGCTACCATTTTCGGTGTCATATATTTCAAGGGAACTTATACCTCCGTTATTGGATTCACCTCCCACGACCAAAATTTTCCCACTCCTTAAAAAAGTGGCTGTGTGGTAAATTCGTGAGTTGAATATGCTTCCCGGAGCAACGGGAGAACCTGGGCTAGAGATTGGATTAGAGGTCTGCGCAAGATCATGTTCATCATGTCTCGTAAATTCACCACACGCTAGAGTGCCGAGTAAGAAATATAAAACTGTAGTTAAAAGCAGGTGTCGAAGTTTTAACTGATAGAGCATAACGATGCACTCCAAGTGCATGTTCAAAGCACTTAACGAGAATTTTAACATCTGCATAGCAGCTACCTCTGATATGGACAACCGGTTTATACTTAAGGTGTACATTGATGTGGGCTAAAAAGGATGTGGGCTAAAAAGTTAACAGTAATAAAAATGGCAAATTCATTAGCACAAGCAACATATGAACTTTCAAGTGAACCACTCCAAAATATGACCTTGGATTTGAGTCAGCTTCCAAATGAGCTGGCCGGGTTCTCACTACTCAGAGAGAGTATTTTGGATAATAAAACCATGGCCACTCACGGATTCCCTGGTAATACAGAGGAAAAATATGATGAGGCAGGTCGACTTACTGGGTACTTAAGGGAATTCGCATCACCGTCTGCCGTACCACAGAGTGAGGATGGTTCAGATATTGTGGCCGCTACAGTTGTTCATCTTTTCAAAGATCAAGAATACTCTGAAAAGTGGATGACAGATACGTTTGTTGAACAATTTAGGAATAATGTAGGTAATGAAGTTGGAGAAAACCAAATTTTAGTTGCTGTTGAAGAACTCGAAATCGATGACTTTTACGACAAATCCGTTGGGATAAGAGCAGTTCAATCTGGTGAGGAGGGAGTATTGTCCACGACTGTCATTGATTTCAAAATTGGACGTCTTTTAGGAGTTTCCTTTGTAGTAACCATTGGAGACCATGGTAGAACAGAGCTCACTACCATGCTGGGTCTGGAGCTTGAAAGAAATATTGTGAGAGAACTTTTAGCCACCAGCTAGAGAAATGTCTAACTAGAAATTAGTGCCAATTATGTGCAGAAGGTAATCCAATCTTCGGTTCTAGGGTTTCTAAATGAGATACAACCACGCTAGTAGTACCGTCCTGTCGTGATATTTTTCCTGTAGCCAAAATAATAGGGTCTTTTAAAACTCTCATATATTTTTTGTGTATGTCTGGCCAAAGTATTAATTGAATATCTGAACTTTCATCCTCTACGGTAACAAAAATGGTCCCTTTATGCCCTCTTGGATGTTGTCTAGCAATTCCCATTCCACACACAGATACTAATTCACCCTCTCCCATTGAATAAACATCGTAAGTACTCGAAACATCCGAAGGCAGAAGAGGCCTAACAAAATCCATGATGTGGCCTTTCGGGTACATATTTATGGCCTTATATTCCAATATCATTTTTTCATAGCTGGAAAAGTCAGCTAAACTAGGTATATTGTCGCTCATCGAAATAGGTAAAGTTATTTGCGACCCAGATGGGCCTTTATAAAGCCCTGATTCCCATAAAGCCAATCTACGATTAGATATAAGGGAATCAAATGCTCCAGAAAAAATTAATGATTCAACTGAATCTGGTTTTATTTGAACCCTGCGAATAAAATCACCCACAGAATTAAAAGGACCTCGCAAATCACGCTCATCTATAATATTTTTGGAATTCTGTATACCAATATCTTTAACAAATTCCAGCCCAATTAGAAGTGAATTACCATTAATCGTACATTTGTTTTGGCTATGATTAATATCAGGGTTATAAAAATCGACTCCAAATTTCCTCGCATCTTGTTTAATAGTCTCCAAAGGATAAAATCCCATGGGCTGATTATTCATAAGACTGACATAGAACTCTAATGGATAATGAGTTTTTAACCACGCTGACTGGTATGCTGAAACAGCAAAAGCATGAGAGTGAGACTCCGGAAACATATACTGCCCGTTTATTTTAGAAAATATTTTGTAAGCTATCTCTTCTGAAACCCCATTTTTTATGGCACCTTTTACAAATTTCTGCCAGTAAATTTTAATAAGACCCTCGTTATTAGTTTTAGCAAATCCTCTCCGCATCTCATCTGATTCAGCCTGGCCTATTCCTGATATATCTGATATTAGCTGTACTACCTGTTCCTGCCACACAATAATCCCACAAGTCCGCTCAAGAGCACGTTGTTCTAAACGATGATCATATTGCCACGGTATTCCATGTCTATAGCGCTCCACAAACTGTGAAACTGAATTACCCTGCATACCTACTCCAGGCCTTATTAAAGCAACTTGATAAGCAAGGTCGTTTAAACTTCTTGATAGGAGACGTTGGCCCATCTTTAACTGCGCAGGCGATTGGAGAAGAAAAACACCTTTTGATAAACCTGTGTTTATCATGTCAAAGACCTCATTATCTTCTGGATCTACTTGGCTAATATCAACTAACTTACCTGTTGTATCTTGAATTAAAGATATGGATTCATCTATTTGGTCCAAAACAGGAAGAGAGAGTATGTCTATTTTTGCAAACCCTGCATCAGCAATACTATCTTTATCCCAATCAATGATGTATCTACCCTCAAGTGCACTTTTTCTAAAAGGGACCATATCTGAAATGGGAGAAGAACTTAGAATCATTCCCCCTACATGCTGGCCCAAAGTCTTGGGAGCGTCTTTAAGCTGAGAGGCAAGAGAAATAATATTTTTCCATTCTGGTAAATCAACCACATTTTTAAATTCTGGAATAGACAACATCTCATCTTTCAAGGAGGTAGGATCTAAATTATGAATTTTTTTTGAAAGGTTACTGATATCTCCATCTGGTATTCCAAAAACTTTACCTAAATCTTTCAAAATTCCCTTTAGTTTATACCTGGTTATCATACCTGTGAGTACTGCAAATTGAGGTCCAAAATACTCATGGACTCTAGGTATTAATTTTTCTCTTATTGACCTAGGAAAATCTATATCTATATCAGGTAATGTTTTTAAATCCTCTGGCACAAATCTCTCTAATGTTAAGTTGTATAGTAGAGGGTCGACATGAGATATACCTATTAAATATCCAGTTAGCATGGCAACCGAAGACCCTCTACCTCTTCCAGGTGACCTAATTTCTATAGGTTCCTCTGAATCCAACTTACCCATATCAACACTTATTTCTCGTGCTATAAGAACGATTTCCCGGTATAAAAGCATGAAGCCTGCTAAGTTATGTTTTTTTATAAGTCTCAACTCCTCTCTCAATCTATTGTCTACAGAATTGTTCACCTCGCCATAGCGTCTTTGTGCAGCTTCATAACAAAGGCGACTAAGATACGTAAAAGGAGTAAATCCATCTGGAACACTGGGTGATGGTAGTTCATAACCAAGATCAGAAGACAAATTGAACTCACACATATCAGATATAGCGAGTGTATTTGTAAGGGCTTTGGGTATAGATTTAAACAACCGTTGCATTTGTGATTCTGATTTTAGATAAAACTCGGAATTTATCTTAAGAAGGTGGGTTAATTTATCTAAATTCGTATTACTTCTAATTGAAGTGAGCGCATTTTGTAACTTGTATCTATCAGCAATATGGTAATGAACATTGTTCGTTGCAACTAACGGAAGTTTCATATCTGACCCTATAGAAATTAACGAATTTATACGGTTAGAATCGCCATACATAAAATTACGATTTAATTCTATATAGATGGAATCATCTTCAAAATACTCCCTGTATTTATTAAGCACAATTTTTGCTCTTTCTATTTTGTGTTCTTTAATAGCATTTGAGATTAGGCCATTCTGTGCGCCAGTGAGTAGTATGATTCCAGAGGCATATTCAGGTATATGCATAGGATCTAACCTAGGTTCCCTACGATCCGATCCATTAGCTAAAGTGAGTAATCGTGATATGTTGGAATATCCGATCCTGTTTTTAGCTAGTAAAACTATGTGAGAATTGTCCTTAAGAATTATTTCAGCACCCGTTATAGGTTTTATCCCGAAATGATCCGATTGCCTAGAGAATTCTAGTGCCCCACACATGTTGTAGTCCGTAAGAGCCATCGCAGGGTAGGCTAGTTCATAAGCTCTAGTAAGGAGTTCATTTATATGAGAAGCCCCTTCACCAAAAGAGTAAAAACTATGCGCATGTAGTTCCACATATTTAGAGTTAACGTACATCAGTAGTTTTGACGATACCAACGTTTTCCAACACTATCTTTAAATATCGTCATAATCTTATGGTCAGGTGTACTGATATTATAATAAGTACGACTAATCGGATCCGGGATCCACCATAAGTCAATCTTCCAGATGTCTAAAACTTTAACTTTTAGATTATCTCCATTAGATAAAGATAGAAATTTAGGAATATTATTTAGTTCTTGAACTGTGATTTTTTGGGGTAGATTAATAGACATAACAGAAAATTTTGTATCAGGATCTATAGAAATCTGTAGTGCCCTTCGCTCAGGAACCGGATGCTCTGCATTCACAGTAAGAAGCTTGTAAAGAGCATTCTTGGCAGGTATTTTCTTGCGAATGTGACGGTCTACTTTAACCAGCTGATCTCTCCTTTCATCGAGGTGATCTCGAATTTCTTTAAAAGCACGATACTGAATACCGTGCTCTCCAACAAAATCTGAAATTGTAATCGAGATATCTTCAACTGATCCGGGCAATTCCAAATCTTCTAATTCTGATCTAAGTAATAAACATAAGTCATTGGAATTACCAAGCGGCCTTTTTAAGATCAAACTTTTGGCCCAACCCTGAGATCCAACAAGCTCAAGTAAAATAGATATTTTTCTAACATATTTACTTTTCAAAACAGGTCGCATAAAAGCCCTCTGTACCAAAAATTCTAACGTTGTAAAAAGAACCGAAAGAGAATCAGAAGGAAATGGTAAAGATACGTGCTCAGTTATATCCTGAGCAGGTTTATTAGAAGAAATGTAATCACTATTTTCAGCGCGAGACAGCAATAAAGCTCTACAACCCTCATCTCCAAATTTAGAATAGATCAATCCATAATCCTGAGCCGCTATATCACCAATTGTATGCATACCAAATTTATGAAAATTAATAATGGTACTTCTTTTGACAGGTAATATATCCACACTAAAAGTAGCTAAGAAAGAATCAATATTTTTCAATATTTTTGTAGATCCACCGGGGGTAGAAGAAAAAGCTGCGGTATATGCAGAAAATTTATTTACAGATATCCCAAATCTTGGTTCTAGAAAATATGGGATTGAATCCAATATATGAGTAACTAATTTAGCTTCGCCTCCATACATTTCACTCAACCCATGCATATTTATATAAATAATCCCCAAATTTGATCTCTCAATTTTTGGAGTTATTCGTGCAATATTTGAGATGACTGAAGCGAAGATTTGTTCATAATTTTTACGATCAAATTCAAATCTTACGGAATCTGGATATCTGGACAATGCAGATGAAAGTGGAATTCCTTTTGAAATATTCTTTATAGTTTTAGAAAAATCCTCAACTACAGGTAATTTAGAAGATTCGCGAGAATACAAAATAACCTCATTGTCAGAGAGTTCAGGGTTTTTATTAATCTCTGACTTAACCCCAAAATGAGTTATTAAAAGACATCCGATTTTAGAATTTTTGTTAGACATATTTTTAAATTGATTTTTTATATACTAATAAAGCTAAGGATGTGATTATAATAGAACTTATGTTCTGTTTTCAACATTAAAATAATAGGCTGCTTTTGCGTATTTCAACAAAAATTGACTGTATTTCTAGCTAATGTTATGTTCAGCATAGAGAAAGATATTTTTACAATAGCGAGGGACAAAATGAGTGTTACAGTCGGTACTGGTAATTTTAAATATGAAGCCGTAGATTCATGGCCAATGCTCCCTGGTGGAGCCACACTGATAGAGACGCCCGGAGTGGCAGTAGACTCACAAGATGAGATATACACATTCAGCCGTAATACTGAGCATCCAGTAATGGTTTTTAATAGAGACGGCAACTTCTTAAGAGGATTTGGGACGGGTATATTTAGCAATAGAACACACGGTATTTTGATAGGCCCTGATGATACTGTCTACTGCGCAGATGATGGAATCCACACAATAACTAAGTTCACTAGAGAAGGTGAACTACTCATGACAATAGGTACTCCAGGTAAATCCTCAGAAATATGGAAAGGTGAACCTTTTAACCGTCCAACACATGCTGCGGTATCAAAAAAGAGTGGCGATATATTCATAACCGACGGATACGGAAATTTTCGAGTTCATAAATATTCAGCTGAGGGGGAATATATCAAGTCATGGGGAGAACCTGGTATAGAGCCTGGCCAATTCCTTAGACCTCACAATATAGCTGTAGACGACGACGACAGGGTCATAGTGGCGGATCGTGAAGCCCATCGAGTACAAGTTTTTGACACAGATGGCAATGTTATAGACGTTTGGAACAATATATTCATGCCCAATGGATTGACTATTGGCCCGGACGGAAATATATATATTGGCGAGCTACCAGGTATGACACAAGCAGATCCTACTCCTCCCAACCATGGACACAACATAAGTATCATCAGTCCTTCCGGTGAAAAACTCGGAAGAATTGGGCATCCTGAAGAAGGTGAAGAACCTGGTAAATTCATAGCGCCTCATGGTATCGGTGTAGATTCACACGGAGATATATATGTCGGTGAAGTTTCATATACGATCAGGGGCAGCCACATGAATCCACCAAAGGAACTTCGTAGCCTAAGTAAACTTAGAAAAGTAACTTAACCTCTTAAGTCAGAGGGTCAGGTATAGGCCACCCATCGGGTATATGTTGCAAGTCATCTTCTACCTTGTACACATTCATTCCGCGCGCCTCGTAATTGGACAAAGCGTATGGATGATCTAGACTACAAGTATGCAGCCATACCCTAGATGCCCCCATGGAAAATGCGTCGTTCAAAGCATTTGTCAGAAGGTAACCACCCAACCCGCTTCCAAGGTATCCCGGGAGTAGTCCAAAGTAGGATACTTCCACATTGTTATTATCTTGGGGATCCAACATATAAAACCCAATGGGTTTACCTGAAAGTTCCATGATCCACAAAGATATGCATGAATCTGAAATCCATTCCTCCCACTTATTTAAACTCCAATAATACCTATCGACCCAGTACCATTCCCTACCAACTGTCCTATACAACCATTGCGCAAAAGCAGGATCTGGTTCTCTGACTCGGGTTATTTTCAAATCTGTTTGAACAACCAGCTTTCGATTGATATTTTCTCGTGAAAATATTTCTAGATAATGCACGGTCATAGGAAAATCTATCATGGCAATTTATATCTATTCAGCAGCTCCATATTTAATTCAAATCCAATACCGGGTCTGTCAGGCACAGTAACATATCCATCAGTATCGGGAACCATTCGTGGCATAAACATCTCTGCCCTAAGTGGGTCAACCGCAACTGGATAGTATTCCAGGAATTCCCCATGCGATATACCAGCGGCAAGAGGTAATTGAAGTTCTTGGCAACCATGCGGAGCTATCGATACGCCTTTTTCTTTAGCTAGATCGGTTATATCTTTAGCAATGTCATACCCAGGGCAAATTGCAACGTCAACGTTCAGAATATCAGCTCCCTGATGATCAAGGAGGGTTTCGAAATGGGAAAAATGATATCCGTTTTCGCCAGTAGCAATTTTCACCTTCGAGTTTTCTTTCAAAACACCATGTTCTCTATATCGATGTATTGGCATGGGTTCCTCAAACCAATACACTCCAAATTTATCTAGTTCATAAGCAAAGTCTAATGACTGATTCAGATCTAAAGCACAATTTGCATCAACCATCAAAACCACATCATCCCCTGCAGCCTTCCTAGCCGCCTCCACCCTAAGCATATCACCCCTAATACCTTCATTTGGATCACCGATTTTAATTTTCACAGCACCAGCATTCATTTCATTAATATTGAAAAGAACCTCATCTTGAAGTTCTTTAAGCCCCTTCCCCTCGGCATAATAACCTCCAGCAATATATGTTCTAATACGATCTTGGCTCCCTCCTAGTAATTCATGAACTGATTTTCCTAAGGCTTTACCTTTTATATCCCAACAGGCGATGTTTATTGCTGCCAAAACTTGTGTGTTAACTCCCCCTGGGCCCAATATCTTTATGTGTTTTTCACCCAAATCTTCCGCTATCTTCCTAGTTTCAAGCGGGTCTCTTCCAATCAACAAGTCACGGAAATAATCGACAAACGGGGGAAACACATTCAAAGGCCTTTCAGCAGCAGTACCACCATTCCAACCAAACCCATCGATTCCTTCATCCGTCTTAACTGTGACTTTATGGAGCCTGCCTGGGCCGTAAAAGTGGCCTCCATTCCAAATCCCTGGCCTTTCCCATTCAAAAACGTCACTTATCACATCAATAATTTTCATTAGACTAAAACCTCCCGTCTCTTAGCTTTAATGAACGACTCAGAGCCAAATGTAATAGCACCCGCAACTACAAATACAAGGCCTCCTAGCAATCCTCGGCCTGGATCCTCTGAAAGAACCAACCAGGCCAATAAAACACCGGCAGGTGGTTGTATAAATGAGTAAAATGTTACTGTTGAAGGTAAATATTTCGTTACCAACCATGCATTGGCAAGAAACCCGAATCCGGCGATCACAAATCCTTGATAGGCAAGCGCTAACCAAAATCTTGGTTCAATAGTGTATTGAGGGGATTCGAAAAGCAAACTGCCTATGAAAAATAACGTTATCCCTATAACAAGTTGCCCAAACATAATTTTCGCCTCAGACATGTTTTGGGCAAAATTAGACATCAAAACCAGCCGCAGCCCCAACAAAATGGCTGACAAAAGACTCATCAAGTCACCTTCTATGGTAACACCGGGTACGACAATTCCCACATCCCCAAAAACTATCGTCAGTATACCTACGTAGGACAGAACAATTGCCAGTACTTTCCATCGATTAAGAGTGTCGGCTGGAACCAAGAAATGGGCTATTACTGCCGCCCAAATAGGGTAAGTGGAATTTAACGCGGTGGCATGCCCGGCGGTAGTCAAATGTTGACCTACATTCATGAACATAATCTGTACTGTAAAAAGGGCCCCTACTATTAGAAGTGGACGGATTTCACTTTTGCTAACTGTAAAAGACTCTTTTCTGAGGAGCATGTAAGCAAAAGTTACCGTCCCTCCCAGCACAAATCTCATCCATCCAACTTGTAAAGGTGACGCATACTCAAGGGATGCTTTTATACTTACGTGATTGCCTCCCCAAAGCAAAGAGAGAAATATCTGAAAGACAGTGGGTATCAGCCCCGCCGGCTTTCTTTTTTCAAGCGTATCTACTTTTTCTTCCGAATCGGTCAAAATTTATATGAACCTGTTGCAGGGATAACATAAAACAGGATTTTACCTTACCTAGCTTAATGGAGACAGCTAGGTAGGTACTTTGTTATCCTGTCTTTACAAATATGGCATCTATAAAAGACATAAAGCTAACGGTGGTAGACCAATCACCGATTCGACGTGGTGGCACCCCTGCCGATGCGCTAAATGAGTCAGTTGAACTGGCAGTACATACAGAAAATCTTGGATATTCCAGGTACTGGGTAGCGGAACACCATAATTCCAACTCTTTTTCCGGAACGAGTCCAGAAATTCTAATAGGACAGATAGCAGCAAAAACCTCTACTATTCGTGTCGGAAGCGGCGGTGTTATGTTAAGCCATTACTCTGCGCTTAAAGTGGCTGAACAATTCAGTGTATTGGATTCTTTTCACCCAGACAGAATTGACCTCGGCATCGGCAGAGCCCCTGGGAGCGATAGAAGAACTGCCGCCGCTTTAACATATCCAAGACCCACAATGGACGTATTCAGTGACTTTCCTCAAATGGTCAAGGACCTGTTAAATTTTCTGGAAGATGAGGTGGAAGATGATCATCCTCTCTCAGGTATTAGGGCTCAATCTTCAGGTAAAGAAACATACCCGTCAGTGTGGCTCCTAGGATCAAGTGATTACAGTGCTAGATTAGCAGCAGAAATGGGCCTTCCTTTTAGCTTCGCAGATTTTTTCGGAAACACCTCGGAATACGGTCCACAAGTTACTGATTTATATAGAAATAACTTCAAACCGTCTGACTATTTATCGGAACCCAAAGTAAATGTGGGCCTGCAAGTGATATGCGCCGATACAGAAGAGAAAGCTAAATTTGTTGGATCTTCAAGAAGCATAAACAAAATTATATCGACAATGGGACTCAAGACGAAGGGTTTGTTACCCCCGGAAGAAGCTTCCGTATGGCCGTTAGACGAAAATGTCAGAGCCTATTTGGAACAAACTACTCAAAGCTATATAGAAGGTGACCCCGACCAGGTAAAAGAAGGAATCCTCTCATCATCAGAACGCTATCAAACCCCTGATATAGGAATAGTATCCAATTGCTACTACTTCGACGACAGGAAAAAATCCTACCGCCTAGTTGCAGAATCTATGGATGTGCATCCGAATTCAATACCCGATGTGGCTACTGCAGAATTTTAATTGGGGTTGGCTATATAAGCATCAGATGGGATAGGCTTTTTTGCAAACAGGAAGCAAAACCCTCCAACAACTGCTAACACCCCAAGTACAGCGAACGCTGTTTGATAGGTGCCAGTTGAATCACGCATTACCCCAGCAAAAACTGGTCCAATCAGCAACAGCACGTTCATTGGCACCTGAGATATCCCCATTATCTTGCCATAATTTTTTCTACCAAAATAATCTCCTCGTATGGAAGATGAAATAGGATTCCTTCCACCAAACCCTATCCCGAACAACAAAGCAAATCCGTAGGCCGAAAAAAGATTGGAAGGTCCAAAAGTTAAAACAAAAACCCCAAGGGCCTGACATAAAGTAAACATCATTAGTGCCACATTTTTCGCAATCCGGTCCCCAACATACCCGCCAATTAATTGGAATACCATAGAAACCGCTGTGTATGCTGAAACAACAAATGCAGCCGTCTGCAAACTGTATCCTTGATCTGTCATCATAGGCGCAAGATGCAACATAAATGCCAACAAAACCATCGATGTAAATCCATGGCCAAGGCTTATAAACCAAAAGGCCGGGGCTCTCAAAGCCTGTGATACCGTGAAATCATACTCTTGCTCGATTTTTACACCACTGATTAAAGCTTCCTTGTTCCGTCTTTCAATGTCTTCTTCTGTATCTCCGTCAGGAAGCAATCCATAATCTTCGGGTCTATCTCTAAGAAGGCTAGTCAACGGAAAGGCCAGCAATATAGTAACTATAGCTAGGATAAACGCAGTTAAACTCCACCCCGGCCTATCTAAAAAATCTGGGTCGATAAGCCAGGCTAGCAGCGGTACAAAGAATAATGATCCAAACCTCGAGAGGGCATTAGACAGACCCATGGCAAAGGATCGTCTTCTGACGAACCAATTGTTCATCATAGTATTTAGAGCCAGCCAACTACCTAAACCTTGACCAAGAGCAATAAGCAGATAAGAAAAATAGAAAATCAACAAATGATTTATACGGCTGAATACTATCCACCCAAACCCCATGATTATCATACCTATTAAAACCATGCGCTTAGTGCCAAACCTATCTACTAGATAACCTTCGACAGGGCCTAAAATACCACCTTCAATCCTCGTAAACGATAATGCTAGAGACAGTTGAGTCCTATTCCACCCAAAGGCCCTTTCCATTGCAACGGCCCAGATACCCATGGCATGGAAAAGAGGAGTAGTAGCTATCATCATTAGAGCGCCAAAGACTGGAACCAGATACCAACCATAGAACGTGTTTTTTCGTCTTTCGGCTAGTTTATTTTTGGCACTTTGAAACAAAGTTTGGATACTTTCCAATTACAGAATCTTTTTGATGGGAATATTAGTCTATTGAGATGAATATGTTATTAAAAACAGGAATTAAGATTCCCAAATACTAACTCACAAATACTTACTGGTAAAGTTCTAAACCGCAGCATGGGGCCGGGCATCACGGGTGAAATACTCTATAATTTAATCCTGATTTCGCACTGCCGGGGAGAAGATCCAAAATATAATTGAAATAGCAACGCCAAGAGCCCCCATAAACAACAAGGTTAGTCGAACAGAAGTGATCCCTGCCATCCAACCCACAAAAAAACTAAAGAAAACGACCATTCCCATACCAATTCGATAAGCACTCATCGCCCGGACCCTATATTGGTCTTCCGCTAATGTTTGAGTTAAAACACCAGTTGTCGTTCTAAATGCAGTCTGAGTAGCACCAAAAATTGCAAGGGCCAAAAAAGCTGGAGTTATCCACAAGGATTGACTTAATAAAAGAGTCATAATGGCACCACAAAGCGCAGAAAGAATACAAAGCATGCCTCGCCATTTTGGAAATCCAAATGCAGAAAATACAAAAACCATTAGCAATCCACCGGCTCCGTTGACCGCCATCATGTAGCCACCATATTCAACATCTCTATGAAGAACGTCTGTGGTGAACAAAGGCAACAAAAATATGACGGGATGCAAAACAACATTTGGTGCCGCAGACAACATATAAATGAATGACAATGGACGCTGTTGTTTCCACAAATACTTGAACCCATCCGCCATATCGGTAAACATCTGTGACACTCCAAAACTCGTAACAAAATCTCGTTTTATGAAATAAGGAGTAGACATTGGGATTAGAGCCACTATGACCCCTAGATAGAGGAGTGCTTCAATGGTGAAATTCCAAAAAAATCCCACATTTGAAACGATGATACCGCCAATAAATGGGCCAATCATTCTGGTACCAGGTATCGTAAGAACACTAGTAGCATATGCGTTGCTAAGAGCATGGAAGGGAACGGTATTAGCGATAAGAGCTTGGCGGATAGGCATTTTTAGTGCTTCACAGCACCCTGCCAGCAGTGCAAATGTATACACATGCCACACAAGGACGGATCCTGTCCGAAGCAACAAAGCGAAGGAAAGAGCCAGCAGAACCATAAATATTTCAAGGCAAATAACCAGCTTCTTCCGATTTAACCGGTCACCTAAAACACCACCCCAAGGACCAATAATAATCCCAGGTAAAGCCACAGCACCACCTATGCCCACCACAAGCAAGGCAGAATTAGAACCATTTTCAGTAAGGGATTTTACTAGCCATCCTACTGTAAGTAACTGCAACCATTGTGCGGTATTTGCACAAAAGTTTGCCGTCCACAAATATCGATAATCAGGATAGGCCCGCAATGAATCTAAGGTGTGTATGGTGGGTAATTTCATACCCGCTCAAACACGATCAAAGACTTGTCCAAACTAAATGATGTCTTGATTTTCAATCGACCTGACGGGCTTTTTTATTCAGCTGTAGCTGTGTATTGGTTTTTCAGCATATCCCAGTCAATCTCATATCCAAGCCCTGGTTTGGTCGGTGCATGAACCACACCACCTTCAAATTGAATATCCTCCACAAGCCCAAACATATTGGCCCCTGTGCATGGGAAAAATTCAAAAAATTCACAGTTAGGCACTGCCATGGTTATGTGCAAATTCGCTACGTTGTTTAATGAATTACCACCATGATGAATCTCACATTTCATATTGAAACCTTCAGCAAGATGACAAAGCCGAACCATTGGAGTAATTCCTCCAGTCACGGCCACATCTCCCCTTAGTATGTCAGTTGCATACTGGGTTATCCATTGGGTCATTCCGTAATATCTTCCCGGAGCATATTCAGTAGACATAATCGGTATGTCTAATTTATCATGCAATTTTACATAGTTATAAATATCTTCTTCGACCAAAGGGTCCTCATACCAGTAGAAATTCAGTTCTTCAATGGCCCTCCCTACTCTCATTGCATCTTCATATTGGTAGGCCCACATCGAGTCCAACATAAGTTTCATATCACCTCCTACCGCTTCCCGCACTGCCTGCGATATTTCAATATCGTAAGCAGGATTCCCATGTGGATGGATCTTGTGTGCAGTCCAACCCATCTCTTTGAATTTGATTGCCTCTTCCGCATATTCCTCTTTTGTGTCATGAAATGCGGTGCTAGAGTAAACAGGAACTGATTCTTTACAGGTACCTAATAGCCGGTGTATTGGCTGCTGGGCTATTTTCCCATTTATATCCCACAGGCAAATATCGATAGCACCTATGACATTCGTAGACACAGACCGATTCATTTTCCACATATCCCACCAAATGGCACCGATATCCTGAGGATTCCGACCCATAATCAATGGTTTGATAAATTCTATTAATCCTGGGGCAAAATGATCCGCCCCAACACGTGAAGAACCCAAAAATGAATTGCCATTTATACCTTCATCTGTCTCGACAGTAACGATCCCAAGTTGGCGTGTGTTACCAAATGAAGTACCAACACCAGTCTTCCAAGCTTGTGTAGTCCAATTGAACATTTCAACTTTAACATTCGTTATTTTCATAATGTACCTTTCACATCTGGATTATTCGCGTCTATTTCACCTAGGATATTATCAGCGTGATGAGAAATCGTACAGGATTATCCAAGAATCTGAAAATTGCCATAATCTAATTTATTGGAGGACAAAGTGAATGCGAGACTAGTTCCATTGCCTAATGCAAAACATTTTAGTAATGAAGAGATGAAATCCAGATCTGAAGAATTCTATATGACCATTAAACAGCGTCGAACTGTGCGAGATTTTTCTTCGGAAGAGGTATCCAGATCTATAATCGATAATTGCATTTTAGCCGCGGGAACAGCTCCAAGCGGGGCAAATATGCAACCTTGGCATTTCGCTGTTTCAGGTCGGGGAGAGGCTCGTAAAATCATTCGTGAAAAAGCTGAGAAAGAAGAACGGGACTTCTATGAAACAAAAGCGTCCCCAGAATGGTTAAAGGCCTTGGAGCCATTGGGGACAGATGCCAATAAACCTTTTCTAGAAACTGCGCCATTCCTAATCGCCATATTTGTTAAAAGTTACGGAATGCTGCCGGACGGTTCCCGGGTAAAACACTACTACGCGACAGAATCGGTGGGCATAGCTACTGGTATTCTAATAACCGCCCTTCACAACGCAGGATTGTCCACTCTCACGCATACTCCTAGCCCTATGGGATTTTTGAACAAAATATTTAAGCGCCCAAAAAACGAACGCCCATTTTTACTCCTTGTCGCAGGCTACGCAGAGAAAGGAGCTCAAGTTCCGGATATCCAAAAGATGTCACTTGGAGAGATCTCATCTGACATAAGTTGAAACATGTTAAGTGCAGACAGGAGGGATTGATTTCCAGAATCCAGTGGCGTCTTCAAAAGCTTTAGCAAGTTGTAAGACCCCAAATTCATCCCTATATCGACCGACGATCTGAACTCCGACTGGAAGGCCTTCAGCGGTGAATCCACAGGGAACCGAAATCGCAGGATGTCCTGTGGCTGTTATGTAATAACAGGATTTCATCCAAGCAATAAAGTTTTCCATTTTCACGCCATTTATCTCAGAAACCCATCTTTGTTCAATATTAAAAGGGGGTCTTTGGCTCACAGGGCATATAAGAAATTCATATTCGTTCATAAACTGGTTCATGCGTTGAAACAATTCCATTCTTTTAGCTTCGGCCCATCCTACATCAGGTCCAGATAATTTGACCCCCTGCTCAATATCCCAAATCATTGTATCTTTCAATTTATCTCTGTTGTTCCTTAAATTATCTCCCTGATTTATTTCTCTTCCCCACCCCCGCCAAATCAAAAACTGCTCATTTACATCGGAAAAATCAGGCTCAGTTTCCACAATTAAGCATCCTATATCTTTAAAAACTGACCTCTGAGATTCAATTACGGCGGTGGTTCGGGGATCGATTGGTAATCCTCCCAAATCTTGACTCCATGCGATTTTCGTACTCTGAAAATCCCTGTCCAAAGATTCCAAAAAAACTTCACCCTTTTCACTTATTGATATGGGAACACGAGAATCAGGCCCCGCTATAGCAGCCAAAAAAAGAGCACAGTCAGAAACAGTTCTGGCCATAGGACCTTGTACTGATGTTGGACTCCAGCCCACCTTGGATGGATAAGTAGGTACTCGACCAGGAGATGTCCTAAATCCGACAACATTACAAAAGTTTGCCGGGTTACGTAAAGACCCCCCGGTATCACTTCCATCAGCAATTGGGACCATTCTAGTAGCGAGGGCCACAGCTGCACCGCCACTGCTGCCGCCACAGGTTGTGCTGGTGTCATAAGGATTCAAAGTTTCTCCAAATACCTCATTGTAAGTTTGGGAACCTGCTCCGAACTCCGGCGTATTGGTCTTGCCAATTGTGATAGCCCCAGCTCTCTGCATCCTCTCCACTATTAATGCACTGTAGTCGGGTATGTAGTCAGCATACAAAGGAGAACCGTATGTCGTCCGAATACCTTTAGTCGGAACTAAATCCTTATGGGCCGTGGGAAGTCCGTGTAATATCCCTAAATTTTCTCCTTTGGCAATTGCTTCATCTGCGAGTTTGGCCCCGTCTATTCCTAGCTCTGGATGAATGGTAACAATGGCGTTTACTTTAGGATTCACAGAATTTATTTGACTTAGGTGGGCATCCATCACCTCTGATGCTGAAATGCCCTTGGTTTTAATTAATCTAACCATTTCAGTGGCAGTCATATTAACTATTTCTGATTTAGACATATCAATAACTCCATTCTCACGTGGTGATTTTTAAATTTTGTTCGAATTTCTCTTCTGATTTTTGCCAATCCGGTATCAATAGTTTGGCAGGATTCTCTAGCAAAATAATACTCACGGCGCCTGCAAAACTCGCTACCACACTGATAGCGAATGCAGGATTATAGGAATCAAAAATATCAAAAACTGGACCTCCAATCCAACCGCCCAATGCCATGCCTGCGCCAGCTCCCAGCATTTGAAACCCATGCGCCCCTCCCATAGGCGCATGCCCGAAGTATTTCCTATTTAGAATTGGGAATCCCCCAGTTTCTCCTCCGTACCCAACCCCAAAACTAACAGCAAATATTAAGAACATCCCATCCATCGATGAGAATATCAAAAGTAATACTGTTGCCCCCTGCAAGATGTAAAAAACTGTCATTACAGTTCGCACACCCAACCTTTCACATAAAATCGGAGTTGTTAACCTAGTGACTATGCTGACTGCCGAAAACAATGTGAAAATTAGCGAAGCATCTATTGCACTCATACCTTTACTAGTGGCCATTGGAATTATCCAAATCAAGATCACTGCATGCCCCACGCAACCAAGGAAATGAATAGAACTCATATTCCAAAAGGCGGCAGTTTTCCTCATGTATCCCTTGAACTCATCGAGAAGAATAGCAGGAGGGAGTTTGTCACTAAGTGGTGGATCACCTTTGAAAGTACCATACGCCTGAACGCCTACATCTGCGGGCCTGTTTTTAAATACAGAAACCAAGGCCAGCATTATTAATGTGGAAGCAATCCCTATGGAGACAAAAGCGACAGTCCAACCAAATGTCTGAATCATAAAGGCCACAAAAGGCGTGGCCAATGCAGGCCCTACTCCCCAGGAAGCCATAATGAGACCCATAGCCAAACCTAGGTGCCTTCTAAACCAGATCATAGCTGCGGGTATAAGAGGTACAAGAAAAATTGCCTGAGCAATACCGAGGATGACCCCATATGTAAGCCAAAATTGCCACAGATCTTTTACAAAAGCGGTAGCCAGCATACCAATTAAAAAAACAAAGGTTCCGACAAGCATAGATTTTTTTGCCCCAAACCTATCACCCAAATTGCCTGCCCACGGAGCCACAACAGCTGACACTATGCTACAAATTGCATAGGCGAATCCAATACCACCCTGACTCCATCCAAATTGAGTCTGCAATGGATCGATGAACACCCCAAAAGCCATTCTGATGGATGAGCCTACTATCTGCATCCCAGCAATAATGGCAACTATCATCCAGGCATAATGCCAGTAAAAAGTTTTTGGCTCAGAAGTGCCTAAATTATCCTGAATCATTTTTGAGAGAATTCTCCAACCTCAGTGAAGAGGACACATCCACAGTGCTGCCGATTCCCAGGTGTAAATTTCCGTTTGCCCTGCTTCATATCGAACATCTTTCCGTTTTTCTATCCGAGCCGAAGCTGACATCGCTAGCACATAAATAACAAGCAATCCCGCAAAAAAAACAACCAGCCCAAATTGTAACGGCATTCCCAAAATAAAAGTGTTTTTTAACAATTACTCACTACATGTAAAAAAGAATGGAAGACAGTTTCATGAAATATATGTGAGGATTATATTCCGTAACTGTCTCCCGTGACTAGGTTAAAAATGGTGTGTTTACAGTCTTAATTTGAAACAGATGAATTGTAGGTAATCTTTCTGATAACCTACCGATACGATAGAAAGATAAATATCATGGAGGATGCGATGCTTAAGCCTAACTTAATCAGACAAAAATTAAGGTCGGAGGAACCCACACTTAGTACCCATATACACAGTGTGTGGCCCGCAGAAATAGAAGCCATCGGGCATGCAGGCATATATGACTATGTTGAATTCGTGGCCGAGTATGGACCATCAGACCTGCACGACCTTGATAACATGTGCCGAACATCCGAACTCTACAATCTTGGCAGCATGATTAAGATAGATCAAAGCCTTATGCCCTTCCTCGCTCAAAGAGGAATAGGATCTGGTTACGAAAGCGTGCTATTTACAGACGTACGAAGCATAGAAGAAGTCCGGGAATGCATCAAATCAGCTAGGCCCGACCACCCCGATCATGGGGGTCTTTATGGCGTTGCTACAAGGAGGAACTCCTACATGGGATATGGCGGCACACAGGAATATGTAGATATGCTTGGGGATGTGGTATTGGCCTTCATGATTGAAAAAAAAGGCGCTGTTGACAATCTGGAAGAAATTTTATCTGAGCCAGGTGTGGAGATGATCCAATGGGGCGGTGCGGATTTTTCAATGAACATTGGTAAACCAAGACAGATGAACGACCCGGAAGTGCAGGCGGCAAAAAAGAAGACTTTTGAATTAGGCATAAAAATGGGAGTTCCTCCAAGGGCTGAAATACAATCGGCAGACGAAATGAAAGAGTATCTAGATATGGGAGTAAGAGATTTCTCGCTAGGTACAGACATATCAATACTTTACTCATTTTGGAAGAACGAAGGAGAGAAAGTACTAAGGGCAATGGAAGGCAACTAGTTAACTGTCATGGAACTTTCCATAAGTGGGAAAAAAGCGATCATCACCGGCGGCAGCAAAGGAATTGGTAAAGCTATTGCCAAGGAATTGGCAAAGGAAGGCGTTGATTTGGGGTTGTGCGCCAGAAACGAATCTGACTTAATAGCAACCTCTGAAGAGATAACATCCAATTATAATGTGAAGGTTTTTACTGCAGTGGCAGATACCCGAGATGATAACTCAATTTCCATGTTCATAGATGGCGCAGCCTCTGCCCTTGGGGGGCTGGATATTCTAATAAACAATGCTGCCGCTCCAGGTGGATTGGTTATGGGTCCGCTAGATCAGGCCGACCCATTAGAACTTATAGACGACATAGATACCAAGGTTGTTGGGTATCTGCGATCGACAAAAAGGTCGGTGCCTTACATGAAAAAAGCACAATGGGGCAGAATAATAAATATTGGAGGTTTGGCGGCAAGAAGTGGAGGAGCTATCAGTGGCCTGCGAAACCTAGCCCTAGTCCACCTAACAAAGACTCTTTCCAATGAATTAGGGCAATTTGGTATAACGGCCAATATCATTCATCCGGGTGCCACCAGAACAGAAAGAACACAACCTATGCAGGAAAACATCGCGAATGCCCAAGGCTTAACGGTCGAGGATATTGAAAAGAAGGCTACAGAATCTATCGATATAAAAAGAATGGTGGAGGCGGAAGAGATAGCCTATCTTGCGGTATTTTTATGTTCTCCGAGGGCCTCCGCTATAACCGGGGAATCAATAGCCGCAGGTGGCGGTGTAGGATCCGCCGTGTTTTCCTGATAATTAATTCACAAACTAAATTAGAGGAGTAAAAATGTACACAACAGAACAATTTGAAGGCATCATAGCCGAGACTATCACTATAAATGGTACAAATGGGGACGCAATACACACGTATTTTGCCAGACCAATGGGGGCAGGCCCATTCCCAGCCGTAGTTTTGGCTCATCATCTGCCAGGATGGGACGAATTATATCGAGAATTTACCCGCAAATTGGCGCATCATGGGTACCTCGCGATTTCCCCAGATCTGTATTGCAGAGAGGCACACGGTACCCCCGAAGATGTTGCAGCAGCAGTAAGAGCAGAAGGGGGAGTATCAGACGATCAAGTCATGGGTGATTTGGAGGCTGCAGCCAAATACGTTCTTTCTCTGCCGAATTCAAATGGCAAAGTGGGGACATTTGGAACATGCTCCGGAGGGAGGCACGTATTTCTAGCCGGATGTCGACTAGACTGTTTTGATGCCATAGTGGAATGTTGGGGTGGAAACGTTATTATGTCTGATGAACAACTAACGGATAAGCAACCCGTATCGCCAAACTCGTATACTCAAGATTTGAACGCACCTTTGCTAGGCCTCTTCGGGGATCTGGACCAGAGCCCGACACCCGATCAAGTAAACCAACACGAAAAAGAGTTGAAAGCCGCCGGAAAAGATATTGAGTTTCATAGGTATCCAGAAGCTGGTCATGGCTTCTTTTATTTCGACCGACCTATATACCACCAAAGTTCCGCAGTTGATGGATGGGACAAAATGCTAACGTTTTTAGGTAAGAACTTGAGTTAAATTTAGAAGGAAATACTCATTATGTGCACAATGATATGCGAACGAACAGAGGTGGAAGGAAGCGGAAAGGGCAGAGACGGCTGGTTTCCACTAGAAATGGTCAATGTATCTTACGATCATCCCTTCAATGCCCCTTGGGAATACGGTGTCAACATAGATTTTGTGAACCAATCTCGGGGGGTTGGATCGAGAGTCGCTGTGGAATTAAGTCCCCAGTCGGCCAAAAGGCTCGCTGAAACCATAATCGAGGCACTTAAGAGAGGAGAAGCTGACCCACAAATCCAAGTTTCGGTTCTGTAGTAATTAACTTCTATTTGGAGTTTGGACGCGTCAGTATATACAACGTACCTATAACGGCAAGGGAGATGACTATAGTTTTGAATTGCCAACCGTAAGGCGTTATCGGCGATGTTGATATGGCTGAGAAAACCCATATGCAACTAATAGAGATGAATTTGGCTCTTTTAGGCATAGCTCCCGTTTCCATAAATTGCTTTATATGCCTTCCAAAAAGTCTATGCTCTGTGACCCAGCGATACATCTTTTCATTTGACCGCATGAAACAAACGGCAGAAAGAATAAGAAATATAGTGCCAGGCAACATGGGCAGAAAATATCCTGCTATTCCGATCCCCAGAAATAAAAATCCAAAAATGTAAAGAACGACCTTTTTAAAGATGCGAACCAGAGGATTGTCCTTCAAGGCCGACAGGCCAACCAAGAAATATCCCGTGATCAGTAACCCTGAAGGAATAAAGCAACAATACACCCAATCGTTAGGCCCAACTAACCTAGGCCCCCAATCATAAATGCCGAAGCTCACAGACCCTGGTTTATATAGTCCCTCAACCCCTACTATTACTAGCGACAGGCCAATACAAATGGGAAACAACACCCACAATCGTGCCACCACCACTCCGACGGATTGCTTCCAAGACGATACCAAATGTATAAACAGAACCTTATAGCCCCCGCTTTTATAAACCCTTGAAATATTACTTAGTCTATAATAACTTTCCGTGAAACCATATATAAATCAGAGTCAGCCCCCTGAATCAAATGCGCCAGTAGGGTTTACACTTTTTGCGTAATAGAGAAGACTCTACCAATATAAAACCTTGGTCTGCTTTCAGGTTTCCAGATTTCAGAATGCTATGGGTATCGGGATTGTCTGCTTCAGTTACCATGCAGATCCGGTTGCTTGGATTTGGTGTGTGGCTTTATGAGGAAACAGGCTCAGGAATACAACTCGGGTTACTAGGATTGGTGCAGCTCGCTGTCCAAATGCCGGCCTCATTGTTTGGAGGAGCATTCGCTGACCAGTTTGATCGTAAGAAGCTGATATCGATCACCCAGTGTTTCAGCTTTTTTTTAATAACCCTTGCTACAATTCTATTAATCAGCGATTCTTTGAAGACGTGGCACATATATGCAATGGTCGCAATACTTGGAGTGACCAGCACAATGGGTGGACCAGCCCGTTCGGCAATTACAGCCAATGTAGTGCCCACTTCCCACCTGCTGCATGCTGTCACTTCTAATACAGCTACATATCAAATAAGCTCCATCCTAACCCCTCTAATATTTTCGGTTGCCTACAAATTAGTCGGGCTACCTGCTGTATTTTTAATAGGTGTCTGTTTCTCCCTACCAGCCTCAATAATACCGTTGTTTATTAATGCCAAATACGGCACCGATGGATCTGATAAACCTTTAGAAGGCTCTATGATTTCAAGATTATGGGAAGGATTCACATTTGTTAGAAATCACCCCATACTTCCTGGCCTCTATATCATGGACGTAGGGGTTACAGTCGTAAGTTTTTACAGAGAAATCATGCCTTTAATAGTCGATAAATTATTCAAGCAGGGTGCCTGGGCTATAGGACCTCTTTCCGCCGCCAATTCTCTGGGCGGAGTTTCTGGAAGTTTCCTTGTCCTTTTCTTGGCCAATTATCGCTCCAAAGGGATGCTGGTTCTATACGCTACAGGAATATATTCCCTTCTGTTGTTCGGCTTCGGTTCAATTCAATTTCTCAACGTACATCCATTGCTTTTATTGTTAATCGGAGGAGGAATAATTTCCGGACTGGGTGCGACCGATGCCATAGGTATGACCACCAGACAAACTACAGTGCAATTGACGACTCCCGACCACATGAGAGGTAGGGCTGTAAGTTTTCATTCTTTTAGCGCGATGGCAGCAAATAACATAGGAACATTCGAAGTCGGCTTCATGTCTGAACGAATTGGAGCTGGAAACACCATGCTATTAGGTGGAACAGTATCAGTTTGCGTAGTTCTTCTTGTATGGCGTCTAATAGCCGGGTTAAGAAATTATAGATACCCTTAGATTATTGCTAATTTGGGCTCTGGTTTAATGGAAACCCTTGTTGACGTTATGTTTTCCTGTTCTTCTGTGGATAACTGTTGGAAGCGCGACCCAGCATCTAAAACTTTTTCAAGTAAAGAGAACTCCCCACAGCTAGGAGCCGTATCTATTTTTTGCGACAACTGCCACCACAAAGCCTCATCTATTTCTTTCTGTTCCCTATAAGGGTCATACCAGGTCGCACAGTCTTTTTGGTTATCGGCCCATCCACCCCTGGCTATCATCTTTATTGTCTGAATTCCTACATCATTTTGATTACAAAATTGAATTAAGGTATCTGAATCTTTTCGGTATTCATGATTTCTATACATCGAAGCATTCACCGGAAACATCACAGTATCGAAATCAAACCTTCTCAGCGCCTCAAGATGGGTAGACGGTGCTGAAGGACCATGTCCCGTAATGCCAAGCCATTTCGTTAACCCTTGTTCCCTCATCTCTACTAACGCCTCCAAGGCTCCACCTTTTCCTGTCACCAGATCTAGAGTTTCAAGATCTATTACCGAATGCAACTGGAACAAATCAAAAGAGTCCACATTCATACGACCCATTATGTCTTTAACATTGCTCCACACATCATCCCTGGTTCTCATTGGAGTCTTACAACCCAAAAACATCTTTGAGCGTAACTCCGGCATCCATGGCGCAACACGCTCCATCGATTCAGAATACCCAGGTGCTATATCTATATGATTAACCCCGTAATCCAAACACATTTGGATGGCAGAATCGGCATCTGGCTGACTCAATTTTCCTATTGAATAGGCTCCGAAGGTAATTACTGTACTGCTATGTCCAGTTCTTCCAAGTCGACGTCTCTCCACAACTAGCCTCTTTTTTTGCAATAATGTTCAGAAATATATTTACTCCAGTATAACCACATAAATCAAATGACTATTACAATCTCAGCAACTGAATTAAGCAACTACGCAACACGATACCCGTGCTTGAGGTGTGCCTGGATAAGGATGCACGTCAAGGATCTTCCCTATCAAACATTCCCTTCAATATTTAGTTCAATAGACAGTTTTACTAAAAACGTCATTTCTGCATTTTTTGAAAAATTTTCCCGGTTGCCTGATTGGTTTGAAGAAATTGGAGAGGTCACTGAGAACATAAAACCTCCAAATTGGAGGAAATTTTACAGAGATGATAAAAACACCGGCGTGAGAGTGAGAGGGGAAGCAGACGCCATATTTCGCCTTTCAGACGGATCCTATGTGATTGCCGATTACAAAACATCACGCTACAACCCTGAAAGAAAATATGCCCTACTGTCGTATCAAATACAGCTGAATGCTTACGCATGGATAGCAGAATCCTCCGGATATAGCCCTATCAGTCGTCTCTATCTGATTTTCATGGAACCGGAAAGTCAAAAAGAGTTCGCATCATCTAGTTCGGCTATTTCAGAGATGGGAATGGCTCTCGGATTTAAATCCAATATAATTGAAGTTGAAAGAAGGCCAGAAAAGCTGATACCACCTATCCTAGATTTAGTCCATTCCGTGTCCAAAATGAAAATACCCCCGGAAGGAAGAAATAGGTGCCGGGACTGTGTGAGACTGGATGAAATGATTGTGCAAATGACCTATGGAATTACCAATGACACCAACCAATAAAGATAGCATTGTCTGGTTGGGGGTGTATGGACACCCGGATGATGAAACCTCTGCCAGTGCTGGCACTATGGTGAAACTAAGTGACGAAGGCCACCAAGTCTACGTTATCACAGCTACGGGTGGAGAATTAGGTACATTGGGAACCGGCGGCATAAAGATCAGAAGAGAGGATCTTGCCTCCGTCAGGGAATCCGAATTAAAGGCAAATATGAGCACCTACGGAGCAAATCCACCCTTTATGTTGCGGTACATGGACCAGGAGCTGGAAAAAGAAGACCCTGAGGTATTAGCCATAAAAATTCTAGACATAATGCATACGGTTGAACCAGATGTTGTATCGACCTTCGGCCCAAGCGGAATATCCAACCATCCAGACCATATAGCAATCCACAAATCCACTCTGATTGCCTACAAAAAATATCATAATCCTACAAGTGAAAACTCACCGATCCTGATTTACCCGTCCATTCCAGAAGATATAGCCAAAATGTACAACCTACAATTAAGCTCAGTAGAAAAAAAAATGGACTTGCTCATCGATATTGATGACACCATTAGATACAAAATAGAGGGCCTAAAAAATTATAAAAGCCAAGAAGACGCCCAAGAATTCGCAGCCCGCCTTTCTGAAATGGAAGGTCCCCATTTTGAATCATTCGCCGTCAGTGACTCCTCCCCGAACGACTGGGAATCATATCCAGTAGTGAATTATCTGCGCTCATTATAGAACGAGATAACTTAACTTTAGCATCAGCCTTTAGTGGTATTTTCCCGTGTCAATTTCAAGGATAACGCCCCAAGAACAAATATTATAGACGTGATAACAAAGGCAACTGCGTAACTACCCGTGATATCGAAACTCACCCCCGCTATGATGGGTCCTAAAAAGGAAGGTACAGCATTGGATATAGAGATAACCCCCATTATCGCACCAAAATGTTTCACTCCAAATGCGTCAATCACTATTAGTTGATAAAGAGCTCCAAAAGCTCCTAGAAAAAACCCCATAGCGGGAACAATTACCCACACTGGAAGGCCGTCTCCTGCGTAAACAAGAAGGGATGCAAAAATTGCTTGTCCACACAGATCTAGGACCAGCGCCATGCGTGGACCATATTTATCGGACAAATTTCCGAAGACAAATTTGCCCGCCATTCCACAGGTGGCAAACAAGCTTAAAGCTATGGATGCGGTACTTTCTCTCACACCATTAATAATGAGATGGGAAGAAACTTGAGGTAATAGTGAACTATAGGTAAATGTTCCGCATAGTATCGCGAAGGTAATAGCGTAAAAAGTTTTTGTCCGAATTGCCTCTTTCAAAGTAAATCCAGTCAAAATTTCAGCTTTCTTTCCTGGCTTTAATATTCCTTTGCTTTCAGAATCCGGATTTTTTACGACCAAATAGGAATATATAGATACTAAAATTCCCAAAACCCCCACAACTGCATAACCAACCTTCCAGTTATAGGCAGTAACCAAAAAGGCAATGATTGGTTGTATCACCATTCCGCCAAAATTATTTCCCATTGCAGTTATTCCAATCACTCTTCCTCGGTTTTCAGGAAACCACAACCCAACCAATTTACCTGGGGGCAACATTGAGGCCCCGACGATCGAAAAAGATTGAACAACACTTAGGAAATACCAATGCCACAGTTCCGTCATGAATGGTCTAACAAGATAACTAATACCAAATACAGCCATAGAAAAAGCCATTATTCGTCTTGATCCGTGTTTATCTATGAGAGATCCAATCAATGGTGATATAAACGACCCAAAGGCGATTAAAGATAAGGACAGCCCTATTTGGGTACGCGTCCAACCGAAAGTATTTTCCAGGGGCTCAACGAAATGGCCAAATGAGTATTGGGATCCACCTACGGCAACGGAAGAAGCCAGAAAACACGCTGCGGCGATAGCCCAGCCTCGATGAAAATTAATGTTATACAAAATTGAACAAAGTTAGAGCAGTTCCGCCCATAATCCATTCAATTTCTGCAGGTTCTGCAAAAACAGAGTTCTCCATACCTGTCTTCATTGCATTTCTATAACCTTCCCTGCCACTAACGGGAGGGTAATCACTACCCCACATAATTTTTTTATACCCAAAAGCATCTTTCGCCATCTCTAACAGGGGAGGGATATCATCAAAAAAATTCCTGTCGAATTTTTCCTTTAAAACATTTGGTCTAATATTAAATTCGCCTAGTCCATGAATTTTTAAATATGTGTTCCCAAAATCACCCAATTGCATAGCCTTTTTATATTTAGAAAACGGAGAAACCGGAGCCTTCCCATTCCGTGGGAATGCACTCCCTTCTCCCCCCCCTGCTAAATGCTCAATTATTATAGGAATTGTGGGAAATTCAGATACAAGCTCTGCAAATTGATCAGACGAGAAATCGTCAACGGTGCCCATGCAACTAACAACCATGTCAAGTTCAGCAGCTTTCCGCCAAATAGCAAATTGGTCTGGTCCGGGGGAACGGGTGGTGGCTGTGAGGCGAACACCCACAGCTCCTTTTTCTTTATGTTCCTCCAATTTCCTCAATGAATCCTTCTTATCAGAGTCTACAATGACGACTATGTTAAATTTCCCTGGAAACCTTTCGACGCATTCGTATAAGTAACTATGATCATATGTTCCATATTCTGGTCTGCCATGTTGTATTAGAACAGCATGATCCACCTGATTCAGGGTCATCTGGTACAACAACATTTCCACGGGTTCAAACCAGTTAACTCCGGCATGGGTGTGAGTATCCACTACGGTCATTAAAATCTCCAGCCTATCAATTTACCGATTTTGGTAAGTGTTATATCCTCATTAAGTTTCCAGGTTCACATCAAGGAATACTAGGAGTAGGATATGCCAAAATTTGTTTTTATGCCGCCCCAAGATGATCTTAAACGTGAGTTCGCTGCCAGACTTTCTGACACCTTGCCCGAATATGATGTTCATTCCCCTGAAACAGATGAGGATGCTATAAGAGTGATTAAAGATGCTGATGCAGCTATGGGCTGGATACCTCCAGACGCTCTTGATGCAGCTTCCAAGATTAAGTGGTTACACAATCCTGACGCTGGACCTTTTTTTGGATATTACTACGAAGATCTATGTAAACATTCTCTAACGATCACAAACCCCAGAGGAATTTATTGGGATCACATCTCTCACCACATCCTAATGTTTATACTCGCTTTATCTCGAGGGCTGCCATGGTATATGGACGCAAAAAGGGCACGTATATGGGATAAAGATGCCCGCAAAACACCTTACGTTTTTCTCGGAGATGCTACTGCTTTAATCAACGGAGTAGGTGGGATAGGTCATGAAACAGCAAGGCTATGTCAGGAACTTGGGATGCGAGTGATAGGAATTGACCCGAGACAAGAATATAAAATTGAAGGCGTTGAGATGCACCAGCCTGAATCCCTTGCTGAACTTCTTCCTCAAGCCGATTTTGTGATTACCACGGTACCTCATACACCTGAGACTGAGTTTACATTCAATAAAGATACTTTCAGCCTTATGAAAAAAACCTCATATTTTATTAATATAGGTAGAGGTATGGTCTGCAAGTTAGATGACTTAGCTGAAGCGGTGGAGAAAGGGATTATTGCTGGATGTGGACTTGACGTTTATGAAACAGAACCTTTACCTTCAGACCATAAACTATGGGGCCTAGATAACGTTCTCATGACGCCTCACATTGCGGTAGCAGACGCAGAGAACTTATCTGAACGAAGATATCAAATATTGATAGAAAATGCCCGGCTATTCCTAGATAACGATGAACTGAATAATATCGTCGATAAAGAGAAATGGTTCTAATAACCAAGCAAACGAGAGGAACCCAATGAGTAACTTGAGACAAAATAAAGCAAAAAAGAATTTAAGCGATGGAAAAATAGTGTCAGTCCCTATGGGACCTATGAATGGAGATTTAATAGAGCACTTTGGTCCTTTGGGATTTGACGCAATGTGGCTAGAAGGGGAGCACGGTCCTGTAGATTTCAACAACATACCTGACTTAACAAGAGCCTGTGACCTCTGGGATATGACACCTATCGTGCGGGTTCACCAAAATGAACCGGCCACCATCTATAGAACTTTCGATCTTGGTGCCCAAGCAATCACAGTTCCTCACATCAATACCAAAGAGGAGGCACTTTCAGTAGTGGATTCCGGTAAATTCGCGCCGATAGGGAACAGAGGTTCTTTCACCAGTAGGCAAGGTATAGGAGTGGATGACTATTTCAACCAAGCAAATGATCAAACCATGCTGATCATCTTGATCGAAGATATCATTGCGGTCAATAACCTCGACGAAATACTCGAAGTTGAAAACATTGATGTGTTCTTTGTAGCCCCAGGAGATTTAGCCCAAACCATGGGCTACCCTGGAGGAGCGGGCCGGCGAGAAGTAAAAGAAGTTGTGGAAGATGCCATCAAAAAAATCGGTTCCTCGGGTAGAACAGCAGGCACACTAGCCGGAACCGAGGCAGTAGGAAGATACATAGATTTAGGAGCCCGCTTTTTTTCATTCAGCTATCTTCCATGGCTGGCCGAGGGGGCAGAAAAATTCCACGAAACTGTAACAAAAGCGATCAAATAAGAAACGCCATGACAATTTTTCAAGGGAAGTACCCGTGCAAAAATTCATAACTTTCGGGGAAACCATGGTCCAGTACAACGCCGACTACACTGGATCATTTAACCCCAAAAAACGATATTTCCCTGATGTGGCTGGAGCTGAATCGAATGTTGCAATTAATCTATCAAAGATAACTAAAGATCGAGCCGAAATTTATTGGGTCAGCCGCCTCGGCGAAGATGATGCAGGTAGGCTAATCCAAAAAATTGTTTCGCAACATATCAAAATTGACGCCCCCATTTATTTTGGTGAAAAAACGGGAATTTCCTATCTAAACCACCATGCAGACGGTCAACATGTAAAAACGTATTTTAGAAAAGGAAGTGCCGCTAGTGAGATACCGTTTCAGCAGGTAAAAAAACACTTACAAAAAGCGGACGTGCTGCACATTACAGGGATCACACCAGCACTCAGTAAGACGAACTTAGAAACTGTGATCAAGGCTCTAGAATTCTGTGATGAAATGGATATCCCTGTTTGTCTAGACGTTAATTACCGAGAGCAACTCTGGAACCCAACTGAGGCCAAGAACACATTAGAAAAACTTTTGCCATTCATATCTATATTTAAAGTGGGGCACGATGAAGCAGAGGCAATCTGGCAGCTAAATCTTTCAGCGGATGAATATGCTGCTAACTTCCATAAACGGCCAGGCACACTAATTATCGTAACAGATGGAGAATCTGGAGCAGTACTTTTCAATGGAACCAACCACATTCGTGAACCCAGCATCGAAATCGAGGTTATTGACCCTGTCGGAGCAGGCGACGCGTTTGTGGCCGGCTTTCTCGGTACCTTAATTCGGCAAAATATTTCCTTGCGTGATTTCCTTAAAACTGAGCATGAAAGTCAGGTAGCGCCACTGACCAAAGCATTGAAAGTAGGGAATATCTGCGGGGCCCTTACCTGCACCAAAAAAGGAGATACTGCTGCGATGCCTACACTTGGGGAAATTGAGGATTTTATTGGATTACTTTGACCTATCTATACCCTGCAAACTTCCCGTCAGTTAATATGTAATCAAAATAAACAAAACCGGAGTTAATCAATGTACAGAATCAGACGTGTTTATAGAACCAAGCCTGGCGAAGCAGGTAACGTGGCAAAACTTGTCTATCAACAAGCAAAAATTTATCGGGATTCAGGGCATCGAGGTGAATTCACCGTTTCATACAATGGATATACTCTACCTGGAGAACAAAATATCGTCATATTGGAATGGTTTGATGATGCAATCATGTCTCCAGGTAGGCAGGGAAATAACATTCCTAAGGAAGCGATGGAAGCAGGAGCCAAATATAGACCTCTTCTTGAAAGCCAACGCATAGAATTTTATGAAACTGTTGATCCATCACTGATGGGCGATTAATCCCAAACCATTAACAACACAGACCTACATATGCCTTCTAAATTCCAAACCGGTCATATCCCTTTAAGTCACGTTAAGGCACCCGACGGTTCGGAAATAAGACTATTTCATGAATTGAAAGGAGGGGGGTTAAGTGAGTGCACTCTAGCCCCAGGCCTAACTTCTAGTTCTGTATCCCATAGAAGTGTCGAAGAAATATGGTTTATTACCGAAGGTGAAGGTTTGGTATGGCGCCAACAGGGGGATCTAGAAGAAACGGTAACCGTTGAACCCGGGGTGTCCCTCACTATCCCAAAACATACAAAATTTCAATTTAGAAACACCGGGAAAAAACACCTTAAGTTTATTATTTCCACTATGCCTCCATGGCCGGGGCAATCCGAAGCAAAACCAGAAACAGGTCCATGGCCTACAAGCTTTAAAAATAACCAGGAGTAACAGCTATGACTTCATCTTTTGATATTCGTTCTGAAACATTCGCAGAAATACTCAACGAAGACTCTTCGGTCGAACACATAGCAACGGGATTTGCATTTACTGAAGGACCAATATGGGTGAACGGATATCTCCTCTTCTCGGACATTCCGAATAGCAGGATTGTTAGATATCACGTTGATGAGGAGGGGGCAAGTATATCTACATACAAATATCCGAGTGGCAATTCCAATGGTTTAACACTTGATCATGACGGTAACCTGATAGCTTGTGAACATACGAATCGGCGTGTATCCATGACTGATCCCAGTGGCAATATAAAGGCAGTAGCCACTCGTTACAAGGGAAAAAGATTAAACAGTCCGAATGACGTGGTGGTGAAATCAGACGGTTGGATTTACTTCACCGATCCTCCATACGGTTTGATGAATAGAACCCAGGGAAAAGAATTGGATTTTAATGGCGTTTTTAGAGTGTCTTCGAACGGCACGGGGCTGGAACTATTGATCAAAGACATGACAGGCCCGAACGGAATAGCCTTTTCACCCGATGAAAAAAAATTGTATGTAGCCGATTCAATGGAAAAATTTATCAATGTATACGAGATAGATGATGATGGCTATCCCGTCAATGGCAGGCAATTTGCAAATTTGGACACGGGTGAAGAAGGCGTGCCAGATGGAATGAAGATCGATACTGAAGGGCGGGTTTATTCGACTGGACCGGGCGGGATATGGGTATTCTCGACAGAAGCCGAACTACTGGGAAAAATACTTATGCCGGAAATCCCAGCAAATTGCGGATGGGGAGAAGATGGCCATACCTTGTTCATCACAGCCAGAACAGGGCTATATAAAATCAGGCTTAATTCCAAAGGGAACACATCGTTTCCCTTACGCACAAACTAAACAAGTAAAAGAACACAACATGACCAATTACGACATAACCATAAACCAAGCTCGCGTAATGGATCCAGAATCAAGACTTGACCAATTAAAAAATGTAGGTATATCTCAAGGCAAAATAGCGATGATCAGTGACTCACCACTGAATGGAGAGCAGGTGATAGATGCCCCCGGACAAATATTATGTCCCGGCTTTATAGATTTGCATTGCCATCCCCAAGATACTCAAATTTTTGAAGTGCAAGCATTAGATGGTGTTACAACTACCCTTGAACTTGAAGTAGGAACAAGTGACATAGAGCATTTCTATTCCAAATGGGAAAACCAATCACCTATAAATTTCGGTGCAAGCATAGGACACATACCGGTTAGGATGAAAGTGATGAAGGACCCTGGAGTATTTCTACCTTCAGGAGATGCCGGCAGGAAACTGGCAAGCAACCCAGAAATAGCGGAGATGCAGCACCTTATAAGGAAAGGCCTCGAAAAAGGGGCCCTGGCAGTAGGCTTCGGACTAGATTACACAAGGGGGGCTAGTCGCTGGGAAGTCATACAAATGTTTAAAGTTGCTGCCGAATATAATGCCTCCTGCCATGTGCATCTCAGGGGCAAGGGCCATTTGGAACCATCCAACGCTATAGAGGCCTTGGAAGAAGTTATAGCAGCTGCAGCGATTACAGGAGCCCCTCTCCATGTAGTCCATTTGAATAGCACAGGAATGAGAGCTGTTCCACAACTCTTAGAAATGATTGCCGGGGCAAATCGGTCGGGTCTGGATGTCACTACTGAGTGCTATCCATACACTGCTGGTATGACAAAGATCGAATCAGCATTGTTCGACGATGGTTGGCAAGAGAATTACGGCATCGACTATGAACAACTTATGCGGCCTGACACAGGAGAATATTTAACTGCTAAGACATTCTCAGAGTATAGGGAGAGTGGAGGCTGGATAATAACGTTCTCAACTCCGGAAGAATCGATGAAAGCTGCTGTAAAAAGTCCATTAACCATGATTGCGACCGATAGTATTATTGAGGATGGGAAAGGACATCCGAGGACGGCCGGCTCTTACACCAAAGTACTTGGAGAACATGTGAGGGAAAACGGTGATTTAGATTTAATGTCTGCACTTTCAAAAATGACTATTATGCCCGCTCAAAGACTTCAGGGGCGAGCTCCCGCTTTCTTGAATAAAGGTAGAATAAAACAGGGAGCAGACGCTGACATAGTAGTTTTCGACCCGTTGACCGTAAAAGACCAATCGACCTACACAGACCCGATCAAACCGCCTATAGGTCTAAACCATGTGATTGTTAACGGGGTTCCTGTGGTATCCAACTCAAAATTAGAAGAAGGAGCCTTACCTGGTAAAGGCATACGCGCAAAAATCAGATGATCGGGAGAAATAGATAAATTTAGAAATTAAGGGGAATACATACCAATAGCAGCACCAAGGCATAGGGCAGCTGTTACTGAAGGGTTCGTAGTGTCAGGATACGACGGCTAACGAAGTGATTGAGGAATCACGATAGAGAAATCCTCACCAATTTGGCTAAACTTTATCAGGAGTGCAACATCTGTACTACCTACCTCTGACAACCCTTCCATACCAAATACCTCCGAAAGAAATTGGCCACCGTTACTTAAAGAAAATTCGGAGATAATTTTGGAAATTTCGTAATCATCAGAATCCACCTCCAACTTTACCTCCCATTTTTCAGGAGAGAATCTTCGAGCGTCCTCTTCAGTAGCAATTAATTCAAATAATGGAGTGACGGAACCCACCGTTCCACTCTCATTAAATGAAAAAGTGATTTTTTCTTCCGCTGTCAAGATATTGCTTCCACTAACATCAACTTTCAAAAAAGAATCCGCAACAGCCTTCAAAAAATTATCTGATATATGTCCGATTCCCAAATTTTGACTATCTTTCCATTCCTCCAAAGAAGATTCCCGAGTATAGATTTTATCTCCCAATTTGGCAGATTCCACATACAAGCCTATGCCTAACAAATTAGCTTCAAATTTAGATAGGGCGGCGGAAGAAGTTACAGCTCCCGATGCTGAAAGTGGCACGCCTATCAAAATACCTCCCGCATCAACTTGAGCCATACCTTCCAGGGTATATTTAAACGAATCTATTTTAGAAACAGAGTCAAATGTTTTTTCCTGGAGAGTTTTAACCTCGATTTCGGATTTGAATATTTCTCTAATTTTTACAGGAGTTACTGTTGGTATAGGAACGGCGGTGTAAATGGGTGTAGGTGACGGGCTAGGAGATACAGAATGTTTATCAGCAGCAGTAGCAACAGGAAGAATTACCACGACAGATGTTGGCACCTGAGTGGGTTTAATAGGTTCCCCTTTCTCCGACTCCACAAAAAAACATCCCTGAATGGTAACCATCACAAAAATAGCCATACATGTATGGCTTAGAGATCGGATGCTCATGATCGGCAAAACGCCACGTTCTAACCAGCTGCCTCTGGGTTTAAACAGGCAGGCATCGGCTCTCCTTTGAGGTGTGAAATAACATTGTCAGCTGCCATCAAGCCCATTCTCCGAAGCGTGGCCGCGCTGGCACTAGCGATATGGGGGGTGATGATGACGTTCTCCATGTGGACCAAAGGATCATCCGGCGATATTGGTTCAGGCAAAGTAACATCCAAAGCCGCTCCTGCTATTTCTCCGGCAGTTAATGCTTCTCGAAGAGCATCTGGGTCTACTGTCCCTCCTCTGGAAGTATTTATTAAAAAAGCGTTCTTATTCATCTTTTGAATTTCTTTTGATCCAATAAACCCCTGGGTTTCCGGCCCGAGGGGAACATGGACAGACACATAATCCGATGCAGACAAAAGTCCATCCAGATCAGGAACCCACTTAAGTCCATATACGTCTTCAACATCCGGTTTACGTGTCCTGGAGTGATAGAGGATATCCATATCGAATCCTCTTGCCCGTTTGGCGACCGCTGTGCCTATCAGGCCTAGACCAATCAACCCCAAAGTTTTACCGTACACATCGGTACCCAAATATGGGGTCTGATCAAAAATCTTCCAATCTCCAGCAATGACCTTTCTGTTAGAGCGGGTTACTTGACGAGCCAAAGAAAGTATCAATCCCATCGTAAAGTCGGCGCACGACTCATGTAATATCCCGGGGGTGTTACCAACAAGGACACCATTTTTAGTTGCTGATTCCAGATCTATATTGTCAATTCCTATTGCTCTGGTGCCGACAACTTTCAAACGGTCAGCAGCGGAAAACACTTCGTCATCCATGATGTCATTAGACTCAATCATCATTCCATCACACTCTTGTGCTTTCTGTATAACCAATTTCTTTGGTGGAGGGACCGGCTGATCCCAGATCTCCACTTCAAAATTTTGTTCCAGCTTGGAAATTGCATCTGGAACTATAATCCTAGTAACAAATACTTTCTTTTCTGGCATATATAAATCTCCTATTCATCACATGCTCGGGCGAAAAAGTATACACCTATGTATTAAATACTAAACTGCAATGAAATTTATGCCTTGCACTAGGAGAGTTAGCACCTCAAAATCTTATTGCTGCGTGAGCAATTTCTCATTGGCCAGGAAACATCGTTCGTTAATGAAAGAATCTTCACAACAAAACATTTCATCTGGATCACTCTTTTTATCATCTTTGGGTATTGCCCTTTCATTTGGGTCAACAATAGTTACCAAAAAACTAATCTAGCCATAATCAATTATCAACAAACATAGAATTAACTGAAGTGTAGTCAGGGACACCATTTGTTGTGTAACGAATAGCCCCAAATTGGTCAAAAATTATGAAAGTTGGTACCAACTTTCCTTCGTATTTGCTATACAAAATCTTCCCAACATGGCTTTGCACTTCAAGCCTGACGAAGATTAACTTCTCATCCAGTTGTGCTTCCAACCTGTCGACGGCAGGTTTCATAGATAGACATCCAATTCAAAAATCGGAATATAGGTACAGTAATATGGGACGACCAGAATTGTGCAATGAGTCCCAACCAGAAATATCCTTTATCTCATCAGATGAGCTGGTCAAGGAATTCTGGAAAAAAATCACACACACCACAAGGATTAGAACGGACAATAAAGCGATTTTTATCGAAAAAGTACGGTAGACCAACAAAAAAGCTACCGTCAAAACAAAAAGAGAAATCAATACGTATGAATATTGATTTAAGATAGTGAACATAAGTGATATCAAATAAAAATGGGTCGCTTTTGAGCGACCCATTTCATTACTCTGTTCAAATTAGTCCACCTACGCGGCAGCCATATCATGTCCGCAGCACATTGGTGACTTGATTTTGCCACAGCCGTTAGTACATTCTGCTACACCAACTGTAGTACCGTCATCCTTCTCAATATTTACATGGGTCAATTCTGTTCCACATTTCCCACAGGTAATAGGATGTACTTCCATTCCGCAATCCCCACAGCTATATTTCGCCATTTTTTCTCCTTAATTCACGCTCATTAATAAAACAGTATCAAGTGACTCACGTTCTCTGCAAAGAGTCTATCGTTCACTAAAATTACTGTCAAACAACACAAATGGAGATTCCATATATTGAATAGATTCAATTAACAAAGTATAGTTCCGATCCTACAAAAAAACCTCTACCTAAGTAAGGCTTCTGCGATCAGATAACGAATATTTCAAGGAGAAAGTAATGGCAACTAAACCTTTACGAGTAAGTTATGGCGAGTACACATATGAAAATGTTCCCGGATGGGCTCCTTTACCAAGTGGCTGGGAATGGAATCACGTGGTGGGGGTATGTGTTGATAGTCAAGATCGTATTTTCGCCTACAACAGAAGCGAACACCCAATGATTGTATTAGATAAAAACGGAACTATTTTAGGCACGTGGGGTGAGGATAGTTTCTCATCGGCCCATCACGTACAAGTCGGCCCCGCCGATTCCATATGGACAACCGATATTGGTGACCATACTGTACGAAAGTGGTCTGCCGAAGGCGATCAGTTGATGATGCTGGGTACCCCAAATGAGCCCGCACCTGAACAAAGTGGCGAACCATTTAACAAACCCACTGACATAGCTTTTGGTCTTGATGGATCAATCTATATTTCTGACGGATACGGTAACTCCAGAATTCATCATTACACACCTCAAGGGAAGTTGATTGGATCATGGGGTGAAAGAGGAACGGGACCCGGACAATTTATGATTCCTCACGGCGTTGAAGTAGACCCTTCTGGTCTCGTTTATGTGGCAGACCGTGAGAACAGCCGAATTCAGATTTTCACATCATCAGGACAATATGTCTCGGAATGGAGAGGAGTCCACAGACCGAATGAAATTTTGCATGGTAGTGACGGAGCAATGTACGTGGCTGAACTTGGCATGAGGCAGGGAACTAGTCCTGATGCAGATGAAGTCAGCGTTGTTACTCCTCATTCCGGAGTCAAAATTATGACAAAAAACGGACAGTGGCTGGGTGGATGGGGCGCAGACACACATACAGCTGGTGATTTAGTGGCCGCTCACGCAGTTGGGGTCGACTCAGAGGGAAGCCTATATGTTGGCGAAACTTTAGACGGTGCCCGACTTCAAAAATTTATTAGAGTTTAGAATCGACAGCCCTCTGGTCTCGGAAATCTTCTTTCCTTGCCGGAGGGCTAGCTGAAACAAAACATAAGAACGATAAAAACAAAAATCCCAAAATTATTTTGAAAGCTAGATCGTAACTTCCCTGACTGTCATAAATAGCCCCGGCTAATAAGGGACCAACTATCCCGGGAATTATAACTCCCTGCCGAATCAAACCATTCAGAGTCCCGTAATTTTTCATGCCAAAAAGTTCAGTTACAGCCAACGGCCCGAGAGCACCTATACCTCCCATTCCAAGACCAAAAATCGATAATGAAATAAATATCAAAACAAAGTTATCAGAGGAAAAAAATACAAAGGCCGCCACACCTACAACCTGAATCCCCACAACCATCGCATAGGCCCACCTGGCAGTAGTATTCTCACTAACCCTTCCAAATATGATTTTAGAGGCTACTCCACCAAATGCCAGAACGGAAAGACACAGACCTATTTTGTCAGGTGAAAGTTGAATATCTTGTAAGTGGGCAGCCAGTTGTGTGACTAGAGTGGTTCTCACAAACTGCTGTAGGGTCATCCCGGTCGCAATAAACCAGAATGCCCTGGTTAGCAAGGCTGACCGAACTGATAACCCATCAAACACTTTTTTCGAAGAATACTGATTAAGGCCTCTGGGGGCCCAACGCTTATTTTGTTCCCTTAACACGAATTCAATACCGTCTCTTACGAAAATGAAGGAGACAATCGACAATACTCCCAGAAAAATTGCGGTAAAAAGAAATCCGCTTCTCCAACCTCCAAAAGCAATAACAAGAGTTAGTACCGGTATCGAAACCATACCCCCAAAATTGTTTCCTGCAGTAACAAACCCCATCATGCGACCACGAGTTTCAGGAAACCATAACTGCACCAAACGTCCAGTGGCCAATCCAGTACCTGGGGTGCCGGTAAAAACCAGGAGAGAGAACAAATAAAATTGCCATAATTCAGCCATTATTGATCTGAGGAAAAACCCTACCGCTATAAAGCCCAAAGAGACCGCCATAACATACCTAGATCCAAAGACATCTATAGTGCGACCTATTAAAGGTGAAACAAAATGAGCTAATACCCCAAGTGTTATAGCAAAATTGATCTGAGTTCTTGTCCATCCAAACTCTTCTTGCAGGGGAACTATAAAAAGACCAAACCCATATTGAGCAAAACCTATTGACCCTCCAATAGATAGAAAAGATACAGCTACTACTACCCAGCCCTTGTAAATACCACGGGGGGAGTTTTCAGATGAATTCTGGGTTATTTCAGAAGGCAACAGACACTATGAATCGAAAATAAATCATCCCCAAACAGTAACATTTAATTGATTAACCAGCTATCATTCCTGTCATGGAATCTATTGCGGAGTGGTCGGAGAATCATCTCACGCAGGGACACTAAGTCTTAATTATAAAAAATATCATGACTTTTCATAAAACCAAGACACTTTGAATAAAAAGTCGGATAACTTCAATAAAGGTCCTTCATCCTGGAACCCGTTAAATCCAATTAATGGATGGTGGGCGGTAGCCGTTTGTTTTAGCATATCAACCGCTCTTGTCGGGTTCAGCACCTATACATTCGCTTTGTTCGGTGATGAGATGTCAGCAGAATTTGGTTGGACCCGTACGCAAATCAACGCTTCGCTTTCCTTCCTCGCAATTGGCCAGATTCTCGGTCCTTTATTTGGCCGCATTATAGATCGTAAAGGACCTAGAATCATAGTTGCCCTATGTGTAAGCCTTACGGCCTCAAGCTACATCCTGAGGCCAATGATGACCGAGCTGTGGCATTGGTACGCTTTAAGTTTCCTACAATATGCCGGATTCTCTGCCACAATGACCCCGGTCGGCAGAATTGTTGGTTTATGGTTTCCCAACACAAGAGGCAGAGTCATGGGAATTGCAATGATGGGAAATAACTTCGGCGGGGTTGTTATGCCAGGGATTATCGGGGTGGTGATTGCTCTCGGAGGATGGCAATCCGGTTACTACCTACAGGGGCTATTAACTTCTTTGGTAGCAATGGCGGTACTTATCGCACTTAGGGAACCGAAGGCAGGGCCACTAAACCTAAAAGTACCGGGCAACTTATCAAGTGCTTCTTCAGAACCAGCACAACTTCCCGGAATGTCCATGTCGGAGGCGGCCCGATCGAAAGCCCTCTATATACTTCTATATATATTCCTGGTGGGGGCTACGCCCTTTTCTTCTTTATTACCACAACTCATTTCTCATTATGTAAATGAAGGAGTGAATTCAACTACGGCCGCAACAGCTATCAGCATTTTGGCACTTGCAGGAATGAGTGGAAAACTGGTGTTTGGAATTCTCGGGGAAAAGATAACAGCCCGATATGCAATGATGGTATCTTTTGTGGGATTATCTGTAGCCCTCCTCCTGTCAGTAAATCCTACGGTTCCCGGCATTATCTGGATTTGTTCCCCACTATGGGGTCTTTGTATGGGAGCTTTTGGGACACTTACAAACATGATTGTTCAGGATTATTTCGGCCTGAAAAGTTTTGCCAGTATCATGGGAGTAGCAGGATACGGTACAGCCATATCATTCGCTGTTGGCCCTTTACTAGCTGGTTTATCCTACGACAACCTTGATAGCTATCGTCCCATCTTCTATGGAACTGTCATCGTTATGATAATAGGAATCTTTGCGTTGAAAGCTATGGGGAGTCCCCGGGGAAATGTTATGTGCCAAAGACAAGGATTAGATACCAAGTGGTAACTTTAGCTGTATCTCATAACACCAAAATTTTTAACGATTCTCTTCCAAGCACTCTATTAGAAACGCTAAAGACGCCTTGGTAAAAGAGACCATATTTTCCTCTCTTTGTTCGACAGCGGTTTCCAAAGTTTTGGTGCGAGACAAAGGACCTGAAACACCAATACAAGAATGGCCAGCAGAATCTCCATAACGGTTCCCTGTAGGGCCAGTGGCTCCAGTTTCACTCAACCCCCATGTGGTACCCAGCAATTCACGTATGGTTTTAGCATTTAGGGAGGCATATTGCTCTGTGGAAGCTCTCAACCCCTCCATTTGTTCATCATTTACCCCTAATAAATTGCGTTGCGCTGCTCTGGTATATATAACGGACCCACCCATAAAATATCTGGAGGCTCCAGGTATCGCCAGTAAATGTGCAGCAATTAAACCACCAGAAGATGATTCTGCAATTCCAATAGTGTGATTAGATTCAATTAAAAGATCCGCTGCCAGGTTCGCTAATCGCAAAATTTTCGTGTCCATGCCTACTCCTCTATCTACCTAATAAAGACTGTCCTTAAACAATCTATTTGTAATGTCCTCTTACCGGTTAAGATAAACGTTAAAGTCAATTAATACAAAGGGAAATATTCTATGAGTAAGGGTTGGTTTATTCTTGTCGGCGTATTTTCTGTGTCATTGGGACTCGTTACTGGAGGACTCATAAAAGGAAATATTGAACTTACAGCGGCCGGCTTCGTAATTGGAATCGGTGTTTTTTTGATCCGAAACTGGCTTAAATAAATCTATATTTATTATCTACCGCCTCGCCCTCACATACTGAGGTGGCCATACAGAATCTTGACCATCCAACTCAACCTGGGCGTTCAACGGCCAGTAAGGATTCCTCAGTAGTTCTCTCCCCAGAAGAATAGCATCTGCTTCTCCATTTCGCAGAGTTTGCTCAGCTTGAGAAGCGTCGGTAATCAATCCAACTGCTCCAGTTAATATCCCAACTTCTCTTTTTATAGCAGTGGCAAACAGTACCTGATAACCAGGGAATGCATCCATATTTTGAGACGGCGAATTCCCACCGGATGAACAATCTATCATATCGACACCCTCCTCCTTTAACCAACCTGAGAGTTCTATTGAATCTTCAAGCGACCATCCGTCTGACATATATTCTGTTGCAGATATGCGAGCCAATAACGGCATAGACTCTGGAATAACTTTTCTTACTGCTGAGACAATATCTATGGGTAACCGACACCTGTTCCTCAACGTTCCCCCATAGCTGTCGTTCCTATGATTGGATAAGGGTGACATGAATTCACAAGCCAAATAACCATGAGCTAAATGTAATTCCAAAACCCTAAATCCCACTTCAACAGACCTGACTGCAGATATGGAGAAGTCTGAAATGATTGAATCTATATCCTCTATTGTCAATTCATCAGGGACGACCCATCCTTCGTCAAATGCAAGCGGGCTCGGCCCCCCTATATCCCATCCACCATCCTCCTTTGTTAAAACATCACCACCTTCCCAGGGTCTTTTGTGTGATGCCTTCCTCCCTGCATGGGCTAGCTGAATGGAGGGGGTTGCGCCTTGCGAATCAATAAAACTGGCAATCGGCCGCAACGCAGAAGCCTGTTCATCAGACCAGATACCCAAATCTTGCGGCGATATTCTTCCCTCCGGGGATACTGACGTCGCCTCAGCCATAACAAGCCCAGCACCTCCTACTGCCCTAGTCCCTAAATGAACCATATGCCAATCTGTTGCCACGCCATCTTCATTATTAGCCGAATATTGACACATAGGGGCTACAAAAAGCCTGTTTCGTATTTCTTCCCCTCTTATCGTGATAGGGGTGAATAAATTGCTCATATCGTTAAAACCTTTTTATGCTTTTTACCCTGCTCTTATCAATTGAAATTCAACTTTCCCTTGTTCAACCAATTCTTTTATTTTTCTTTGCTTGGTAGACATCTGACTGGAAGAAGACTTGAATTCCACCAAAACTATTTTGTCTTCTTCAAACTGTATCCCATCGATTGGACTGCCTAGAAATCTAAATTGTTTGCTATCCCAAGGATAAGCTTCCACTAGGGGTAAAAACTGTTCAGTTATTTGTCCGTATCGGGTGGACTGACTTCTAATCCGTGATTTCAGCTCCGAGACTGCAGATTTAAGTTTGAAGCACACGCCGGTAACAAAAAATAAACCCACCAATAAAATAAGTAATAACCACCACGAGACTAAAAATTCCATGGGTATACCTCTTAGTTGATGGTGATGTAGGCCACTACAAACATGCTAATTTATCTTCTAATTCTTTTCCGAATTCTAGATATTGCCATTTCCTTACTTGAGGTTCTGAAACCTCTTCCTTGAAACTACTTGGATCTTTGGAGAGTCTGTCGAGACTAATCGTTGGCCACAAAAGACTAGGGTCCATACAAAGACCATCGCCCAGCGTCTTCCTCCATTCCTTTAACTCTTTCAACCTGACATTAGCCTTTTCTCTTTCTTTATTCGACATAACGTTTGTTCTTTTATTTTGCCTGCGAGGTCGTTCAACCGGGGGCTGATTGAGGGCTTCTGCCGCTATTTTTCTAATCCGTTCCGATACTTGAGGACGACCCCACATACCAATTCCCTTAATCTCTGAATAATTCGAATGAGGTTTTCTGGCAATAGCCACTAGTACTGAATCCCCTACAATTTTGAAAGGGGGACGATCTCGGCCTATAGCCTCATCTTCTCGGAGGGAATATAAGGATTGCAACACGGACAAAGCCTTACCATCTAGGTTTTTGCTCCCTTTAACGTCTAAAAAGGCTGTCTCCTCATCCCTAGGATTGAACTTTACAAGTTGCAACCTCTCACATTCCTCTTTCAACCATGAAATCCGTCCCAGGTTTTCAAGTTTGCTCGTCATAACTTCCATAGCCCTGAACAAATATCTGACATCATCCGCCGCATACTTCCTAGCCTCTTTGCTAAGGGGTCGTATACTCCAGTCACTTCTCTGAAGCTTTTTATCTTTGGTCACATCAGCATCGATATATTCTTTCAAAACAGAATCGAGACCCAGTTTCTTTGATCCTAAAAGGGCAGCGGCCAGGCTGGTGTCGAACACATTGTGGAAGGAAAAATCATAATCTCTATTCAGGCTACGAATATCATAATCACCGGCATGAAGGATTTTGACAATTTTATCGTTATCGAGCACCTTGCCTAGAGAAGATATGTCATCTATTGCTAATGGATCAACAAGGTAAATATCCTCACCCACGCAAAGTTGAATCAGGCATACAAATTCTGGATATCTGAAAAACCCGTTTCCCTCTATATCAATGCTTACATAACGGTTAGACAATGAATCTTCAATGATCTTCTCTAGATCATCTGATGAAGTTAGAATTTTGGGTATGTCGTCTATGGCTCTTAAACTCATATGTGAATTTTATTTCTTACATGAAGTATAACCTAATAGAATTCGCCCTTTAAATTTGCAGAATTTTCGATCTTTATGTAAGTTTCAAATCCATAAAACAAGCAAGGACAACAACATGGCAAGAATACCCCCATGGAGCAGAGAGGAAACAATCCTGGCGCTTCACACGTATATGAACCATGGGCGTGTACGGGAAAATAGCATTGAGGCCAAAGAGCTAAGCGCCTATTTGAGGCATCTTACAGACCCATCTACTACATCTGATCCCATTAAATTTAGAAACCCCGATGCTATTGCCCTAAAGCTTCGTAAATTTGCAACCTTGGATCCTAGGGAGGCCTCGGGTATGCAGAAAGGAAGCAGAATGGAATTGGCAATTTGGAAAGAATTTTCCGCCAATCCCGAGCTTTTATCTCAAGAGGCGGGAAGGATTATTGGTTCGATTAATATGCCAACCCAGATTCCTGATCCGAATTTAAAAAACTCGAGAATCAGTTATGTAAAAAGTGCTGTGGATGCAGGAAAGGAGACTTCCGTCGCGGTAGGAAACAAACTCATGCCATTGTATAAATCAGCTAGAAAGCATCCTCTGAAAATCGTTGTCGGCTCAGCCGTTGGTTTACTGTCCACTGCGGCTGCAGTTCTATTGATCAAAAAAAAGAAATGACCCCAACTTAATAATAAATTTCTAAATAAAAGAGGGAGGCCAACATGAAAATCACCGATATTACCGTGAATCGTATCCGAGCACCTCAGGGAAACAATGCAAGAAGCTTTGTGGGCAGGCCGGGCCGTCTCCTCTTGCAAGTACACACTAACGAAGGTATAACCGGTATTTCCGAGGCAGGAAGAAATTTAAAAGTTGTGAGAGCTTATTTGGAGGAATTGATCAAACCTCTATTGGTCGGAGCTGATCCCACCCGGCCTCGAAAAATATGGGAATTGCTAACCTTAGGTGAAGGACAGCAGGCAACACGTTTTCCTTCACAAATTGTCGGTTCGGTTGATGTGGCACTTTGGGATATAGCTGGCAAGTCGGCTAATTTACCGATATATCAGCTTCTAGGTGGTGCCAGAAAAACCGACATTCCTCTTTACTGGAGCCGGGGTAATGGATGGAGCAAAAGTCCTGAAGAAATGTTAGAGGAGGTACAAGAGGGGTTTGACAAGGGTTATAGAGCGTTCAAAGTAAGAATGGATTGGAGAGATTATCGACAAGATTCAGATCCTAAAAAGGATTTGGCCATTTTTCAAAAGTGTCGCGAATGGTTACCTGATGACTGTCCATTAAGCTTTGACGCCAATTGTGGATATTCGGTCCCTACAGCAATTGAACAGGGCAGAAGATTTGAACAAATAGGGATAGCGCACTTTGAAGAACCACTTCCGCAATACGATTTCCCAGGCCTGAAGCAAGTCGTTGATGCTCTTGATTGTGCAGTTTCTACAGGGGAACAGGAAATATCGTCATGGCGGTTTCGAGATCTAATAGAGCTTGGCAACCCGGACATACTCCAACCAGATGTATTAAACGTTGGTGGTTTATCAGAAATGATACGTGTCTTCGAGTTAGCGGTGGTTCACAACAAAGTTGTTATGCCTCACAGCCCCAGTGTTGGAGCAAATTCGATGGCCAGCCTTCATCTCTACTCAACCGTTACCAATGCAGTCCGACCCCACGAATTTTCAGAGGAGTTCACAGGTCCAGCCGAGGAGGTATCTAAGCTGTATAAGGAACCGGTACTGCCGAAGAATGGGGTCATTTCCCTGCCTGAAAAACCTGGTCTAGGTTTAGAAGTTGACCCCGACGCGCTCAAAAATTTTATAGACGAATAAACTTCACCAAAGTAAATAATCCAATTTGATTTAAGGAATATTCACAGCATGAAATACGACACAATCATAATCGGAGCAGGTTCCGCCGGATCCATCTTAGCTACCCGATTAACCGAAGACCCTGATAAGTCAGTGCTTTTGCTTGAAGCTGGACCTGACTACCCAGATCTAGATAGCCTCCCGGAAGAGATCAAATATGGCTATGCTACGGGGACAGAAATATCCACCAGTGATCACGATTGGCAATACACAGCAAGGGGAACTGACGAAGCTGAGATAACAGTCCCAAGAGGTAAAGTTACAGGCGGCTCGAGCGCAATCAACGGCCAAATATTTCTGAGAGGCATCCCTCAAGACTATGATAACTGGTCTGATTTGGGCAATGATTTATGGGATTACCAGCAACTGGTGCCATATTTCAACAAGGTGGAGACCGATACCACATACCAAGATGACCCAGGAGATTTTCACGGGTCTACTGGCCCAATAATTTGCCATAGATTTCCAAGAGACAAATGGCTTCCAGCAAGTGAGGCTTTTGAACAGGCTTGTTTGGATGCTGGTTTCCCCGCCTGCGAAGATGCCAATGCACCAGGCACGACGGGTGTTGGACCGTTACCACTTAACAATCCAAATGGAATAAGGTGGTCAACAGCTATAGGCTATCTGGGGTTATCCAGGCATAGATTAAATCTAACAATACGCCCGGAAGTAGTGGTAAAGAAAATTATATTTGATACCTCAGGCACCGAACCTAAAGCTATAGGAGTGGAAGTGGTGTCAGGAGACGAGACTTTCGTTCTAGAAGGGGAAGAAATAATACTTAGTGCTGGTGCAGTGGTTTCCCCTCAAATACTCATGCTATCCGGAGTCGGACCAAGAGATCATCTCAGTAGCCATGGAATTGAAACGATCCATGATGCCCCAGCAGTCGGCCAGAACCTAGCTGACCATCCAATGGTATACGTCACATGGAAAACAAAGCCTGGTGTAGAGCTAGACTCACTTGGGCCGAGAATACAGCTGACTCTTCGATATACAGCCGAAGGCTCAGGTCTTGAAAACGATATGATTGTTTATATGATGGCTGTTGCGAGCGACAGACCAGAAAGAGGTGGATTAAGAATCAACCCGATAGGAATACAGACGAATCTCTGCATTAATTTGGCCAAAGGGAAAGGGGAAGTAAAGTTAAACTCAAATGATTACAGAGACCAACCATACCTTGACTACAATTACCTAGCAGAGGAAGAAGATCGAAGACGATTCCGTGAAGGCGTGAAAATGTTAGTAGGTTTAGAAAATCATCCTGCCATGTCATCTCTCATTGAGGAACGATTAACCCCGCTAGACACTGATTTGCAATCGGATAAATCGCTAGATTCCTGGTTGATGAAGGAGGTCACAACAGGCCACCATATCTCCTGCACTACCAAAATGGGGCCTAAATCTGATCCCAATTCAGTAGTTGACCAAACGGGAAAAGTCCACGGCATTAAAAGTTTAAGAGTTGTCGACGCCTCTATTATGCCAGAGTGCGTTAGGGCAAACATTAACGTTACTGTTATGACAATTGCTGAAAGAATATCTGATTTCATCAGAGAAGGTAGCTAATACAGAAATACTTTAGTGCACGCAATCTAATCGAATTTAACTATTGGAGCAATCGAAAATGCCTAGCCAATTTGATCAAGGTTTAGAGATGAGAAAATCTGTACTTGGGGAAGAGTATGTGGAGGAATCTTTTGCCAGAGCAACAGATTTTGATAGACCTTTCCAGGAATTCATAACCGAAAATGCATGGGGAGGAGTGTGGACGAGAGGACCTCTAGATAAGAAGACAAAAAGCCTTATAACCCTCTCAGTTTTGGTCGCGCTCCGTGCTGAAGGTGAAATAGGCCTGCACACAAGAGGTGCTATAAACAACGGCGTCACACCCGATGAGATAGTCGGTCTTTTGATACATGCCTCAGCTTATGCAGGTGTGCCAGCGGCCGTTTCATCCATCAAAATAGTAAAAAAGACTCTGCAGGAGATGGGCGAACTAGCCTCGTAAATTGTTAATCAATAACCGATTTAATTCGATCCTCGGTGTAACCTAAAACCTCAGAAAGAATTTCTTTTGTGTGTTGCCCCAATAAAGGGGGTGTAGTTATTTCTGCAACTGAATCTGAAAGCTTGATAGGACACCCTAGCAGTTGAAACTCTCCCCTGTCAGGATGCTCTATATCGACTATCATGTCCCTTTGCTGTAGGTGTTCATTGTTGTAGATGTCTCGGGCGTTTAAAACAGCTCCGCAGGGGATTCCTGCATCCCCCAAAACTGACATAGCCTCCTGTTTAGTATTTTTTGTTGTCCAATCCTCAATCACCAAATCTATTTCTTCTGAATTTTTATTGGGGTTATCAAAAATTTCAGAATTACACAAATCTTCTCTGCCTATCGCATTCATGAAATCTTCCCAGATATTTCTCCGTTGAGACATGGCCAAAACATAAACGTAATCATCTGGTCCACCAGGGGCACACTTGTATATACCTGCGCCTGCACGGCCCGGCGTTCTGGGACCTCTTCGGGCAGGAGGTTCACCCGTATCGCTGTATGTACTCATCGAAGCCCTGGACAAACTGACTACGGCATCTTGCATCGAGACCTCCAGTACCTGGCCCTTTCCTGTGGCCTGTCTCTGTATGATGGCAGCTAATATTCCAACCACCCCATGCAAACCCGTACCACTATCTCCAATGTTCGGGCCAGGCTTCAAAGGAGGCCCTCCCGGTATGCCAGTTACTGCCATGGCCCCCCCCGCTGCCTGGGCTACTGGATCAAAGCTTTTATACCCACTGTAAGGTCCATATGTCCCAAACCCTTTTAGCCTTGCGAATATTATTTGTGAATTGATATTGGACAAAGTGTCATAGGTATACCCTAATCTCTCCAAAACTCCAGAAGCGAAGTTTTCAACCAAAACATCACATTTAGTTACCAGATCTCCAAACACTTCCCTGTGCTTATCGTCCTTTAGATCTAAAGTTACACTTCGCTTATTACTATTGAAATTTAAAAAATACGGCGAAGTCTTGTTAGTATCTGAAAGCTGTACAGACCGGCCAGGATCCCCCTTCCCCGGCTGCTCGACTTTAATAACATCAGCCCCCAACCACCCCAACACTTGAGTGCAAGACGGTCCAGCTTCATATTGAGTTAAATCCAAAATTCTAATACCTTCTAAAGCCTTTTCCATCTTTACTACCTCCGTGTAACATAACTGATCAAGTGGCAGTATATACCTGTTCAGATAGTATTAGAACGCCTAAAATGTGGAGCCAATTCAGAGGAGTTATTAATGGATTCCATCAAAATGTACGGTACGACGTGGTGCGGAGATTGCACTCAAGCTAAGGCATTTTTTGACCGAAATGAAATATCCTATTCTTGGACGGATGTCGACAAAGAACCAGAGTATCAGGAATATATCAAGAAATTAAATAACGGTAACCAACGAGTTCCCACTATTATTTTTCCAGACGGATCGTTTCTAGTTGAACCAACAGATGAAGAATTAGCAAAGAAGTTGGGACTTTAGTCAAATCCTATCTCTTGCATCGTGCACATACATGCCCACTACCTCACCATCTTTAGACACCACATTTGTATAAGGAAATTTGACCGTCAATGTGCAAGCATGTCCAGGCGCTGCCATGACAAAATCTCCCACATTTAATGAAGTTCCATTCAACCTAACAACAGCATGTTCCTCATTTTGAAAAACGAGCTCAGTATCAGGGTATTGAACTAGTTTGAATCTATGTTCTAGAGGTTGGTCAGACGAACAAGATTTAGATCCTATATCAATAGTGACGGTATCCATCTCGGCATCTTCATCAACTATCTGACCCAATATTAAACTGGCTATACGAAACCCCAATTCTTCCATTTCAGCATTTCGAGTGTCCCAGTAAATCCAGGTTCCGGGCGTTGGTCGAATGTTGGGATGGTCTGCATAGTGTTGAAACGACCATGATCCTCCCGCAAGATTATCTTTAACTTGTATGCCACTAGAATTTGCAGCACACCAGATTTCCTCCATCAGCGCGATGTTCCTCTTAACAATACGGCTTCTTTCTTGAAAATTTGGGATATATAAAGTCTCACCATCAAACACATGTAAACCAATGGGGCTTAATCCATCGGTATCATCAATGCTTTGGTAGAATTCATTAGCGGTGATGCCGGGTTGAACTCCGGTCCTACGCATCCCTGTGTCAAGGTCCATATAGACGCCAATATCTGCGTCTACCACTTTGGAAACTTCAGATAAAAGATTCAAATGCACTTTGGTGCTGGCAATTGCCCTAAATTCTGTGCCTGGAAACGATTTGATCAGGTCAGAAAACCTCTCCAGTTTCCTTGGATGCACCATCGGATATGCAATGACAATTTCGCTCGCACCGCATCCTGCTACCACTTCGGCCTCTTTCAATGTCGCACATTTATAAGATTTTATTCCTCTATTCAATTGGATATTCAGAACATCAGAAGATTTATGTGTCTTCGCATGCGGTACAACATTTTCTGGCTCACCACAAATGCGAATAATTTCATCAATATTTTCTTCCACAATATGAGAATACGTAAGCATAGCAGGTGTATCCAGAGCGTTTGGATTAGCCAATTTATATATGCCCTGTTGCATTGTCCCTCCTGTCAAATCGTTAACTTAAATATTTCCCTGTCAGCTCTCCAAAAAAGACTTTATTGACTCCGTGTCCAGTAACGGATAGATATCAAATTTCACTGGAACAATTTCTGACCATTCGTTAAGAAGACGGTGGAGCACGTCGTTGGAATCGACGTCAAATATGGCCACTGCACCTCTTCCGGTACGAGCATAAAAACTTATCGCCAAACCTTTGTCTAATTTATCTTGAGCCCACGGCCAGTATTTCCGTCTTTGTTCTTTGACTTCAGAAGGTCTTTGAGGATTTGGTGAACTAATTACTAGAAATAACATACTTGCTCCCGTGACGGAAATTATATACTCAGGACACCGATGAATTGTTACCGGAAAAAAAATTACCAAAAAAAGGGATACCCGGCATGAATTCCACTAACATCGATGACATCAACCCCCAAGAACAACCCGTATTTTTTTATGGAGATGATGCGCCGTCTTACAATATTGAATTCATTAACCACCTTAAACATATTTCAGAATCTAGAAAAATATCAGAGGATAGCTATTCTATTGGCGGTGAGGTGGAAACTTTAGAAACGACTATGGCGCAAAAACTGGGCAAGGAAGCTTCTGTTTTTTTCCCGACCGGAACTTTAGCCAACCACATAGCAATTAGGAAGTTATGCCTATCAAACAAAAGGGCCATTGTTCCGGAACAAAGCCATATTTATCAAGATAGTGGAGATTCCGTCCAGCAACTTAGTGGAATAAATTTAATTCCTGTTGCCCCGAACAAACCATATTTTAGTCTGAATGAGTTAAAAGGGGCATTAAATACATCAATCACTGGGAGGGTGGCTACTCCCGTAGGTGCCGTGGTTATTGAAACACCAGTTAGACGATGTTACGGAAGGGTAATGCCATATGAGGCGATGAAAGATGTAACCGGTTACTGCCACGAACAAGGAATCCCCACTCATCTCGATGGGGCTCGCCTTTTTATAGCGAGTGCTGTCACTAAAATTGGTTTGGAAACCTACAGCAAACTCTTCGATACTGTTTATATATCAATGTGGAAATATTTTGGAGCCCCTTACGGAGCGGTACTGGCAGGAACGAAAGAATTTTGTGAGGGCCTACACCATGTGAGGAGAATGTTTGGCGGTAGTTTGCCATCTGCCTCTTTAGCAGCGGCTCTGGCTCTAAACGGACTTGAAACTTTTCAAACCGATGCAGAACTGGCAAACGAGAAATCTGCTGAATTGCTGGAATCTCTTGATGAATTTGCAGATATTAGTGTGAAGCGATACCGAGACGGTTCTAACATCATCCCTGTCGAAATCGATCAGGACATAGACCTGGCAAAATTATACGAAAGTCTCCGATCTCAAAATGTCTTCATCAACATCGATACAGGCTCAGAGAAAATTCTACATCTGACCGTGAATCTTTCCATATTGAGAAGGTCAAACAATGAACTTCTCAGAATATTTGCCACGGCTATCGAAGATGCTAGGTCAATTTAACACCGATTATGAGTACTTACCTGTAATCTGTGGTGCTGTGTCACTGTGACCTTGTTCTTCTCTTTCTAATCGAGTTGCCCTCTCCCACTCCCTTTTTAAATCATCTCTAACTTTTAAAGTCAGCAAACCCAATCCTTCTCCCTCAAGGGTTACTGTGTCGCCGTCCATAATGGGGCTTAAGCCTCTGTGGTTAGTTCCCGTAGCCAATACATCCCCCGGTTCCAAGGTGTGTATTGAAGTTATCCACTCCAAAGCTCGAGGTATTTTGTGAGCCATATCATCAGTATTAAAATTCTGTTTCAGGTCCCCATTCACATGCAGATTGATTTGTAAATTTTGCGGATCTTCAATTTCGTCAGCAGTAACCAAATAAGGCCCCATAGGAGCGAAAGTATCTCTTGATTTCATCTGAAAAAATACACCACCTCCGCTGGTTAATCCTCTGGCCGACATGTCTATAAAATTCATGTAGCCAAAGATGTAGTCAAAAGCCTCTTCAGCTTTAATTTTAGTGGCCTTTTTCCCTATTACCAGAGCCAACTCAGCTTCAGGTTCAAATATCGTAGCCGGTACATCAGGTAAAACAATAGTCCCCCCGTCCGGCAGTACAGCGTTTGGTGATTTTGGAAAGGCGTTGATGGGGGCAGGTTCATCCCTGGTACCATCTTCCATATAGTTCACCGCCATACAAACAATGTTGTGTGGCTTAGGAACAGGCGAATTAAAAGTCACAGAGGCAACATCCACTCCCTGCTCAGCAGCAACCAATTCTTCAATTCCAGGTCTGTAATCATCGAAAGATTCTATAATCCTGTTGAGCAATCCTTGGGCATGGTTATGCTCATTCACAGGAACTGCTTTGGATATATCTACAATTTTGTCCCCTTTAACAACCCCCAAAGTAAAATTATTAAAAAACGCCAGTTTCATATCTATCGCACTCCTTCCGAAAAAAACCGTTTCCAAAACAACGATCGTTAGCATATCATTAAGCTAAAGAATAAGTGTGATGCAATAAAACATTAGGAGGGGAACTATGCCTTCAATAGCGGGATTAGGACACGTAGGTATATACACTCACGATCTTTCAAAAATGCGCGATTTCTATTCAAGAGTGATGGGTCTAGAGATCACTGATGAAGAAATTGAAGAAAGAGGCATCGTTTTCATGTCCTCAAATCCAGAGGAAGAACATCACGAATTCGTGTTGATGAAAGGAAGGGATGTACCTGAAGGTTCCAAAATGGTTCAACAAATCTCATTTTATGTAAATGAGTTATCCGAACTAAAGGATTTTCACCAGATGTTTCTATCTGAGAAAGTCCGTATAGAGAGAACTGTAAGCCATGGAAATGCCTTTGGTATGTATGCCCTGGACCCTGAAGGCAATACCATTGAAATATATTACCGAACTGGTTTTCCAGTACCTCAACCATGCGCGGACCCAGTGAATCTGCAAGACTCTGAAGAATCCCTTATAGCTCAGGCTAAGTCTAGGATTCCTGCATAGGAACCTTGAGTACGACGTGGCCAACTGATCAACTCGAAAAGCGGCAAGAACTGCTTGATGCTGTCGATGGTGTTCAAGTTGACATAGAGGAGAATTTCCAAGAATCAGAGGACCAAGGATATCTGGCCCAGGCCACTGCTGATGCCTTGCTTAACGCGGGATTACTCGGCCTGAAGCTACCTCGGGAACTGGGTGGCGCAGAGGCAGATCCGGTCACTCAAATGTTGGTAATAGCCAAGCTGGCCATCATAGATACCTCTGCTGCATGGTGCACCATGGTATCAGCCACAAACGTAGGATCGGCAGGGGCGTTTCTACCCGACAGAGGAATAGATGAGGTTTTCGACCGAGGAAACCATCCCATGATTGTTGGAGTGGGAATACCTTTTGGAAAAGCTAAAGTAAAAGAGGATGGTTCCTTTGAAATATCAGGACAATGGTCATACGGTAGTGGAATAAAAACTTCCAGCTGGGTCACAGCTGGTGCAAAGATACAGCAGTCAAAGCAAGAACCAACTGAAATCCGAGCCATTTTAAGGACAGAAGAAGTAAAAGTGATAGAAAATTGGGATGTTTCAGGTCTCAGAGGTAGCGGCAGCAACGACTTTGCTGTTGAGAAAGTCATAATCCCCGAATATATGGCCTGGTCGGGAGATGATGCTCCGAATCGCGGAGGAAATCTATACAACATACAGAGACCTGCTTTTGTAGTATTTGGTCATGCTGGAATAGCGTTAGGTACAGCACAAAGGGCTCTTAAAGAAATTACAAATTTTTCCCGAACCAAATCGAGAAAATTACCTGGCCAAAGCTCCATATCATCAAATCCCATATTCCAATCTGATATAGCACAGTTAGATCTTAAACTCAGAGCGATGAATGCTCTGGCCTCGAAAGAATTCGAAGAAGCCTGGCAATCTGCACAAAGAGATGAAAGGTTAAGTATTAGGGAACAAGCAAAAATCAGAGCCATTGGGTCCTGGGTCACTCAAGAATCATTGCAGATAGTGACAAAATCTTTCCAGTATGCAGGCGGTGCCGCCCTTAATAGAAACAATCCCCTGCAGCAGTGCTTTAGAGACATGTATGCCGCTTCCCAACATTACATGGTCAGCACTACGCATTTTCAATCTTATGGAAGCGAGTACTTCAACGCATAAATGATATCAGCAATTTCTCAAAAATTTCTTGGTCCAGCGATGGCCTACCCTTCTTACCGGGCTTACTGGTTCGGTACATTGGCATCAGTTATCGGGTTTCAGATGTTGAACTTCAGTCAATTCTGGATCATACATGATTTAACTGAATCACCTCTATATCTGGGTTATGTTGGCTTGGCTAGCGCACTTCCCGCCATAGTGTTGAATATCTTTGGTGGAGTCGTTGCAGACCGGCTAGACCGGAAAAAATTAATAGGCATAACCCAAACAATTAATGGCCTAATAATACTGGTTCTAGCGGGGTTAACTTTCGCAGGAGTTGTCCAGGCATGGCACGTCATAGCTTTAGCCTTCCTTACCGGAGCTATCAATGCTTTTGACCAGCCAGCGAGAGTAGCTATATACCCCAGCTTAATCGATAAATCAGTAATGATGAACGCTGTGGCACTAAATTCAGCAATCTGGACAGGAACCAGAATAATAGCCCCGGCTATAGCAGGAGTAGTAATTTCCCTAACTGGAACGGCTACGTCTTTTCTAATTTCAGCCCTGGGGTTTTTTACAATGGCTGCAGTAGTACTCTCACTTACAGTACCCAAAAATGAACCTGAAGCTCAACCTTCATCGAAAGGAAATGATTTATTGGAAGGTGTTCGTTTCATATGGGAAAACAATGTGTTTTTGATATTAATCTGTATTACATTCTTTAACAGTTTCTTTGGTATGGCATATATACCAATGATGCCTGTCTTCGCCGTAGATATACTCAAGGTAGGTGCAGATGGTCAGGGAGTTTTGATGGGTCTAGGCGGGATTGGCGCGCTATCGGCCACAATGATTATTGGAAGAACCGGAAATTTCAAACAAAAGGGACTTTTAATAATATTTGGATCCGTATTTTTTGGTCTTTCAATAGCTGGTTTTGCCCTCTCTTCAATGCAATATGGGAATTATTACGCTGCACTCATTCTTCTTTTTATCGTCGGTGTAAGTAGTTCGTGCTACATGATATCGATAATGAGCTCGCTACAAATAATGGTTCCAGACCATATGAGGGGAAGAGTTATGGGATTTTACGGGATGACATGGAGCATAATGCCTCTAGGTGGAATGTACGCTGGGTTGCTATCAGGATATATTGGGGAAGACACCACCGGAGTCCCCATCGCAGTAGCAATAGGCGGGATTCTCATCGCCGTTTTCGCAATCGGGCCTTTCTTTATGAATCGAAATGTAAGAAATCTTGGAACGATATTGCAGACTCATCAAGCGAATTAAAGAATACCTGGTTGTTAAAACAATACGGCCGATAACCTACTCACGATGCAGTCATCCGGGGCTCTCGTGACAAGAAAACCAGAATGGCCCCCAGAAGAAGAGCTCCGATCACCAATACAAACCCTGGTCGGTAGGTATCGGTGACATCAAACAACAGCCCAACCAATACCGGGGCCACAGCTGTACCGAGTATTCTGACTGGTTGTGTTATACCTCTTATGGACCCTATATGTGCCCGGCCGAAATATCGTGCCCACAAAGATTCACTGAGAGGAATGGTTCCTCCAAATCCAAAACCATATAGGAAAAACCCTGCCAATAACATCGGGATCAGTGAAATTGGACCCGATACCAACATTAAAGAAACACCGATTGAAGATATAGTGTAGGCTGCCACCACAAGAAATCTCGGGTGAAATCTTTGCATTGCAAACCCCCATACTGGTTTTGACGACAGATTGGCAAGGCCGTTGACTGAAATACCAATTGCTCCGACAGTTCGGGCGAAACCTGACTCCTGAGAAAACGGAATTGCATGTATCAACACACAGGCAAGCCCTGCCGCTATGAAAGTGAACCCAAAGACTAGAAGCCAAAAACTACCGGTTTTGATTGCTTCTGAGCGATTGAAAGGTCGGAATTCAGATTCAGGCATATCTGACGAACCGTGATCATCATAGTCATCAATCCCGTCAGGTAAAAGGCCATGATCCTCTGGGGTTCGGCGCATAAAGAAACTTACAGGGATAACCAGAATAAGTATAAGAACACCGAGGGAAAAATACCCCGTCCTCCAACCAAAGGTGTCTACAACTCCAGTCAATATCAGAGGGGTTATCAAGCTACCCAGAGATATTCCCGACGACCCTAGCGCCAGTGCCCATCCCCTCTTCCTGATAAACCACTTATTAACAGCAGAATTCACAACAAATGGACTAAATAAATTCCATCCAACGAATCCAGCGATTAAATATACGAATAAATAAACCATTAAACTGGACTGGATCCCAAGTAGAACCAGGCAGACAGCACTCACGGAAGCCCCAGTGAATATCAGCGGTTTGGGTCCTCTCTTATCAAGAATACTTCCGACTACTATGCTCGAGAACGCTCCCGTACCAATTGCGATGGAGGGTCCCAACGTATATTGCCAAACTTTCCAGCCTAGATCGTCCACCATGGGTAGAGTGAATACGCCAATGGCAGATTGGCTTACACTCAGGAATGCAAAATTACAAAGGATAGCTCCTAAAACTATCCACCAGCCGTAATAGAGACGTGAGAACATCTAAACATACTAATGCATTTGAATTGGAGAATAGAATAGGTTTTAAGTTGATAAAACTGGAGTTTATTCATGGCATACCAACCAGTCGTTAACAATGCTAGAGTTGTTGAGCCTCAGTCGCTAAATCTCAACGAGAAATTTATGTATTTTGCAAACAGCTCTGAATGAAGAATCCGGGCTTTTTAATACTGGTATTACTAATACTGTTTTCCTGTTCCTCTGTTTCTGAGGATGGTCCACAGGAACCTTTCGCTTCGCCAACTAAATTAGTGACCCAGCCTAAGGGTCTTGATGTAGAAACCAAGAATGCATCAACAGCGACACCACCATTTGTATTCGTCCCCCCAGCTAATATTACCCCCTCTCCGATACCCCTTACCCCAACTTCCACATCGACTCCCCACACACCTCTTAGTTCCCTGAATATCGAGAGAGTGTTTCCGAAGGTCTCTTTCAAGAGAATGGTTGACCTAGTATTCTCGGGCGTTGGTACCCCGCAGGCGTTCCTCGTTTTGCAGCCAGGTAGAATCGTGGTATTTAACTTCAATGAAAGAGATCCGCAACCTCAAGAATTCTTAGACATCCGGGGCAGGGTAAGTGATAAAGGCAACGAGGAAGGTCTTCTGGGAATGGCCTTATCTCCAGATTTTTCGGGCGACGGGCATTTCTACCTCTACTATTCCGCCGCGAACCCAAGACGTTCTGTACTTTCCCGATTTACCATCAGACCAGGCGATATTAGCAGCGGTGATCCGAGCAGTGAGCGAGTGATATTTGAGGTACCTCAACCTTATTCCAATCACAATGGAGGACAGATTCGCTTTGGCCCACAAGGCCTGTTATATATCGGTCTTGGCGACGGGGGTAAAAAAGGGGACCCTATCGGCAATGGACAGAACCTGACAACGCTGTTGGGTTCAATTATTCGCATCGACGTTAGGACGTTAGACTCGAAAGGTACATACACCGTCCCTTCCGACAATCCTTTTACAGGTTCCTCCAACGCAAAAGGCGAGATTTGGGCGTATGGGCTACGAAATCCATGGCGATTCAGCTTCGATTCTCAGACAGGAAGCTTATGGGTTGGGGACGTTGGACAGAACGATTTTGAGGAAATCAACCTGGTGACAGAGGGGAGCAATTACGGATGGAACATAATGGAAGGATCTCATTGCTATGCTGATTCGGATGAAGCATGCGACCAGTCAGGGTTAGAGCTTCCTGTTGCGGAGTACGGCCGTGAGGAAGGTTGTTCCGTGACGGGCGGTTACGTTTATAGAGGTTCGAGATTACCAGAATTAACAGGGGCCTATGTATATGGAGACTATTGCACTGGAAAAATATGGGCTCTAAGGCATGATGGTAACGAGATTACCGAGCACCTGCAGATCGCCGATTCATCCTTGAACATATCGTCGTTCGCCCAATCTCCTGCTGGAGAAATATTCATACTTTCCTTTGACGAGAAAATCTACCGGTTTACCCGTTAGTCTGATCCAAATATTTTCTCTCGACGAGGCTCCGATTATTGATCCTGACTCATATACCGGTTTAGATAGCACCTATCTATGGTGTCAAAGACCGACGAAATATGATGTCACTCATTCTACAAACTCCAGTATTTTTCTGAAATAATTTTCTCCACCAATGATATATGTATCGTTGTGGTCCGCCCCTGCAACAGCGTAAAAAGACTTGTTAACATTAGCTAAATCATAAATCTTTTCTCCCATCTCAATTGGAACGATCGAGTCATTTGTGCCATGAATAACCATGAGTGGAGAGCCAAGACTGCCGGCCACTGAACCAGAAGCATACCTGTCACGGATCAGTAGATTGACCAAAAATTCAGGAAGATAAGGGTAGTGAATTTTTGCCAAAGCCACTGTAGAGGTGAATGGAGCTTCTATTATGACTCCGCCAACGTCATAAATTGATGCCATTTTAAGAGCGACTGCGCTACCTAAGGATCGCCCGAAAAAAAACACATTCTGAGCGCCTTCTTCCGATCCTACTCGATCTATCAAAAAGTCCACTGCAGCTTCAGCATCCAAATACAACCCTGATTCCGAAGGTGATCCCTGACTTAATCCATAACCTCTATAGTCAAAAATAAAGATACTGGCTCCCACATAAGTATGCATCAGTTTTATGTAATCCAACCGGTCACCTATATTTCCAGCATTTCCATGAAACCAGGCCAGCACAATCTCACTCTCCCCAGGTATGAACCATCCGTGTAGTTCAATTCCGTCTGCAGAAGTTAAGTAAACATCCTCATAATTTAGACCAACATCCGATGGGGTCATAGGCAGTTCATGGCTTGGAAAATACACAAAATATTTATCTAACACCAGGCACCCGGTTTGAATAATCGGAATGAGAATAATTAACATCACAACAAAGGTGACAGAACACAATTTACTCCTAATAAAAATCAACATAAAGAATGTCCGAAATCAAATAAACCTAAAAATATTAAAGTAGTCTAATTAGTTTAATTCACTCAGAGGCCAATGCGGTGATTACGGAAGAACTGGCGATATCAGCCTTGACAGGGACAAATGGTGAACCGCTACACCACGGGGCTGAGTAATTACGTTTCATCCCTCAAATTACTCTTGTAAGTTTCCCGTAAGTTTCCTGTAAGTCGCCCCTATAGAAAAGCTCCTATTCTATTTTCAAGTTCAGATGTTTAGATGTACTAACACTGAATAAAACATAAACAGAACATACATAGGAGGTATAAAAATGTACATCGACTTTTTAAACGAATCCCCACTTTGGTACTGGTACCACTCTGGAGGAGTAATAGCAGGATTGGTAATCACAATCATACTAAGGGCCATAGTGTTTGGCCAAAGTAATTGGAAGACAGGGGGAATACTCCTGAAGACTATCCTGGGAGCGGCTTTCTTTTCAGTTATGCCACTCGGATTAGCGAGACTTGGGTTCTCAATGGCAATAGGCAACGCAGAACTCGTCGGATATTTAAGTGTGGGAGGCACAGCAGTTGCTTTAACAGTAGGCCTTGCTTACTTCACTGCCACAGCCTTTTCCAAAGGTAGCGCCAGCTTAGCTGCTGCGACACCTGCCGGATCAGCCCCCACTAGATATGAAACAGTTGCTGAAAGAGACAGGAATTTAGGAGTCATATTAGACACACATAACAAGGAGGGTAAAAACCCTGAAATGAACAAGCCAGAAACGAACGTAATGGAACGACCTGTAGAGATAAAAAGGGAGCACCCAAAAGTTAAATATGAACCAAACCAAGATCTTGATATGACATATGTCGGGGGTAATAAACCTACGAGAATTGGATGGTT
>ERZ651768.9-NODE-9-length-164875-cov-7.130954_pt1 | contig 164875 bp, 148 predicted proteins | sample MGYA00514754_ERZ651768 | MGnify/ENA metagenome assembly ERZ651768
AAGAACACTTTGATGTCCGCGATCTACTGCCTATCGACCCACGCGAAGCCAGTTGAGCGAAAACTACCGGGAAAGCCAACGCTGTCTGAGCACAATATACAAGCCGCTGAAGAAATAGGTCACCGTGTATGAAATCAGTTAATTGAAGAAAACCCAGACGTGCCTTTTCCAATTAAACTACCTCCAGAACCCTTTCAAGATTCAAAAAATTAACGGAATATGTCTATTCCTTTGGCTGCTAGATTCGGAAGGTGTATCCGGGTGCTTTGCTGATTAAAGAAATCCCCTTCGATGTCTAGATACCGTAAATTTGGTAGGGAATTGATTGGGCTTATATCTCTTATGTTGTTAAATGAGAGCCCTAGCCAGCTAAGACTGGTTATTTTCGACAAAGCATCTATGCTGGTAACCCTATTACGCCCAACATCTAGTGATTCTAGAGTTTTTATGGTTGTTAAAGGTCCGAGATCTCGAACATAATTTCGAGCCGCATGTATCCAAGTAATTCCATCAATCGAGGATAAAGGATCTAAATTAGAAATTTCATTACCTTCAATATCGAGGCTTTTCAATTCCTCCAGATTCGAAATAGGAGTCAAATCTTCTATGTTGTTTTCGTTGAGATTTAAAGTAGACAGTCTCTCTAGACCCTCAAGTGGCGCTAGATCGTCGATGTCACAATTTTTTAAGCGTAATGAAATTAATTTACTCAACGATGAAATCTTCGAAAAATTTGCGATTTGCGAATCGCTCACATCTAAATTCCTTAAATCATCCAATTTTTCTAGTGGAGAAAAATGGTCAATATTCGCGTTAGCAATTCTCAAACTATCTAACAGGGGTAAGGCATTCAGGGGAGACAAATCAATGTCACCCTCGCAAATAATGGTCAAATTAATAAGACTAGGAGTCAAAAAAAGATCATTTATATCCTCTTGAGATGCACTATTTATCTGCAGCGTGGTTATCTTCAATAGATCTGCAGCATCCAATTCGCCCTCATGGATACCAAGCTTTGTTCTTATTGTTCTTTCAAATTGATTTTTCATTTCTACAAGGATTTCGACATTAATATATGTTTCTACGCAGGGAATTATATTTGAAACTCTTATCAAAAAGTTGTCTTAAATCCGGCAACTAAGATCGAATTTTAATCGATTCCTTTGAGTTTTAATTTTCAAGATGATATAAATCGACTTATTAAATTATGTGAAATCCTTTTGATTAGTTGATAGAGGTGGCTCATGACCAATAACAGCTCCAACCCAGAAATTAACGGGCCACTTACTGGGATAAAGGTCTTGGATTGGACTATCTGGCAATTTGGCCCGGTTAGTACTTCTATGATGGGAGACATGGGGGCGGATGTAATAAAAATTGAAGCTTTGGATGGGGATCCTTCGAGGGGCCTTTCAAGAGCTTCCAGTATGAAAATGGACCTTGGCGAAGGCAGGATCGCCTATTTCGAAACCTGCAATAGAAATAAAAGAAGCATCGCCGTGAATTTAAAGACCGAAGAAGGGCGCAAGATAATTTATGATCTCTGCAAAGATGCCGATGTGTTTGTACAAAATTTTAGGTCCGGGGTGGCAGAAAGGCTCGGGGTTGGATATGAAACTCTCAAAAATATTAATCCCCAATTAATTTATGGTTCTGCCAACGGGTATGGTCCGCTTGGCCCCGACGCAACTCAGCCATCATTTGATGGATGTGGCCAAGCAAGGTCGGGTTTGATGATGTCCGCGACTCAAGGAGGGCAAGAATACCCGACGCAAGTAACTCAGGGGGTATCCGATCAAATTGGTGGAATAATGCTCTGTCAAGGAATTCTAGCGGCTTTAGTGTCCAGAAGTATCAGGGGTATAGGTCAGAAAGTAGAAACTTCACATTTAAGTGCCAACATGTGGTTACAAGGATTAGGGGTAAGTATGAGTTTACTCCAAGGAGGAGTAGGGTTTTCACCATATAACCGAAGAGAACCTGTGAATCCTCTTTCCAATGTATATAGGACCGCTGATGGCCGTTTCATTATGATGATGCACCTGCAACCCGATCAGTACTGGGAACCTTTACTGGAGGCCATGGGACTTCCAGAATTCATCGGTGATATCAGATATTCCGACATGCCTAGCAGGGCAAAGCATTCATTAGAAGTGGTAGCTATATTAGATAAAAGATTCGAAGAGAAAACGGCTGCAGAATGGGATTCCATATTTAGAGAATTTTCTACAGATTTTATTTATTCCCTGGTTCAGACGGTTCAAGATCTACCTTATGATCCTCAGGTCATCGCAAATGACTTTATCACTAAATTCGACCATCCCGTACTTGGAGAAGTACAAATGTGCAATCACCCCTCCATATATAGTGAGACTCCAGCGGGAATCTGGAAAGAAGCTCCGGAAGTAGGTCAGCACACCGAGGAGATCTTGGTCGATGAATTGGGATACGGGTGGGACGATATAGAGAAACTTCAAAGTACAGGAGCAATCCTGTAACAACAAAACAGAAAGGAGGTAACATGGGACAGATTGACGGCGGTCACTTATTTGCAAAGGCGTTGAAGAAAGAAGGGGTTGAGTATGTCTTCACCTTGAACGGTGGACATATCTACAACCTATACGAAGGGTGTGCTGATGAAGGTATTGAGCTCATAGATTTCAGGCATGAACAGGTTGCTGCCCATGCAGCCGAAGGATGGGCTAAGGTAACGGGTAAACCGGGAGTCTGCATAGTGACAGCAGGACCCGGAGTAACTGATGCAGTGACTGGTATTGCTAACGCTTTCCAAGCTCCGAGCCCCATGATAATGGTTGGGGGCAACGCCGGAATATTTGACCATCTGAGAGGAGGTCTCCAAGATTTTGATAGTGCTACCTTCTTGAAACCTGTTACTAAATTTTCAGAACAAGTAAAACGGGTGGAAAGAATTCCTGAATATGTGTCGAATGCATTCCGAGCTGCTACCAGTGGAATACCCGGACCGGCCTATCTGGAAATTCCCATTGACATCGTAAACGGAGTAACAGAAGAAGAAGATGTTAAGTATCCAGACAGATATAGAACTGAATCAAGAGCCTTTGGTGACCCAGAATATATTCAAAAGATCGTGGACATTCTGAAAGATACGGAACGCCCAATGGTTCTAGCCGGCTCCGATGTTTGGTGGTGTGACGCCTCCGAAGAATTAAGAGAATTTGTAGAAAAGATCAATGCACCCGTGTTCTTGAATGCTATGGGTAGGGGAAGCCTCCACTCCAGTCACCCAAATTTGGGGAGTCTGGGAAGACGATATGGGCTTGTAAAATCAGACACCGTTGTCCTAATTGGTACTCCAATCGATTTCAGGCTTAGCTATGGTGAAGACCGACTCTTCCCTCAGAATCCCAAGTTAATAGAGATCATGATGGACGCAAATAAAATTGGTCAAAACAGGGCGGTAGATGTGGGAGTTACGGGAGACGTTGGGGCCATTATGAACCAGGTGATGGAATCTCTCGATGATTCTAGCTACCAATCCAAAGGCACGGCCTGGGTGGAAGAGGTAATGACAGAGGATAAGGCCTTAAAAGAAGCCGATACAGAAATGATGGCAAGTAATTCATCTCCTATTCATCCTATGAGACTTGTAAAAGAATTAAGGGATGTCCTAGATGAAGATGCCACAGTCATTGGAGACGGAGGAGACATTGTTACTTTTGCTGCAAGGGTATTGAACATCAACAAACCTGGACATTGGTTGGACCCAGGACAATTCGGATGTTTGGGGGCAGGTAGTGGGTTCGCTGCTGCGGCACAACTCGCTAGGCCAGGCAAACAGGTTTGTATTGTATACGGGGATGGGGCATTCGGTTTGACAGGATTCGATGTTGAATCTTTTGTCCGATTCAATCTCCCAATCGTTTGCGTCCTTGGAAATAACGGTGCTTGGAACCAGACAACCCAAGGTGTGCTGGGAAGAGGCGGTAGGGCTTTGGCGACTTTCCTTTCTCAAGATACTGACTACGCCAAAATAATGGAAGGTATGGGAGGGCATTCTGAAAGGGTAACGGATCCCAACAAAATAAAACCGGCACTAGAAAGAGCATTTGCGTCAGGCAAACCGGCCCTTTTAGATGTAGTCATTAACCCTGATATTTCGTACGGAAGCATGGGAGGACGTTCAAGGCAGCAGAGGCAATATTAGATCATATACCTGGAAAGGAGGAACACATATGACTTTAGGACAACACCATTCGGATGAAGCATTTGTTGGAAAGGAATTAGAGCCACGGTTGTTCGAAATATCCAAGAAAACCGTGAACGATTACTTCGAAGGTTTAAAGGTAGACCGATCTGTTTACGAAAACATTGGGTCAGAAGATAAACTCGTGACCCCATCTATGGTTATCATTGATGCTGAGTCCATTTCTGGGGCCAGCTTTAGAAATAATTTTGGGAACCTCTGGATGCGTCAAGAAGTTGATTTCCACGCACCTCTACCAACAGAGGAAAGATTAAACGTAAGCTCTAAGGTGTTGGATATTTACGAATGGAGAAATAGGACAATAGTCCTGCAGGAATCTGAAATATTCAACGAGAAGAAAGAATTACTGGGTGCAATGCGTCACCATCAAAGTTATTTGCTAGACCAGAACTCTGGAAAGGTGGCTCTGAGAAAACCTTCTGAAAAAGAAGGGGTCCGAAAATTTGATGTGCCGAAGGGAGAACTTCTCGAACCTGTATCGAGTGAAATAGACCTTGAAATGTGTGGAACCTTTTTCCATGGAAATAAGAATTATCATACGGACAAAAGAGCCTCTGAAGAACTAGGATTCGAGGAAGTAGTGGTCGGAGGTAAAATGACTATCTCATATATAGGGGATATGCTCGACAGAACTTTCGGTGAGCGGTGGTATAACGGCGGTAAGCTAGACGTGAAATTTACAAATATTGTTTGGCCTGGGGATAGAGTCACCGCAAGAGGTGTAATTGCCGATGAATCGGACTCATCGGAAGGAAGCACTGAGGTTAGAGTTTGGATGGAAAAAGAAGACGGCACGGTGACTATCGTTGGGAATGCTTATCTTTCCAAGGAGTAGCTTATACTTTGAAACCAAATCAGCAATATAGACCGATTTAATGGTAAATTGGCTACAGGTAATTTGCTGGGGCAGAGACTTCTACCTGGCAACACCGTAAGCTATGGCCTTTACTTCTTTGTCCTCAGAATTATTCATAACATCGGCGAGTTCTCCCAGCAGATCACCCAGCGACGTATCAGACCAAAGCCAGCGGTACAATTCGTTCATAGAGGCTTCGGGCTCTACCGCAATTCTCGACTCAAGATAGTATGACTTCAGATCATCAACGCAATACCGAACAAAATGCCCAATACTAAATCGTTCAGGGCGCATCTCAGAATCTTCCATCTCACCTGCAGCGTATCGTTTTAAAAATTCCATAACATCTGGAAATAAACCAGGGTTAATGGTACTTAGGCCTACCGCGGTTCTCCCCTTATTAGTTTTCAGAGCTTTTTCATAATCAGGTTTTATATCAGATAGTTCTAGCAAAAGATCTTTTTTCTCGGTGATCGACTCTATTTTTGATTCGGTTCGCGAGATAACCACCCGTTCTATTTCATCAGTTTCAAATATTTGCAGTACAGGGCCTTCTGACCTATTCAAGAGATCAAAAGTCGCCGCCAATATTTCGTGTTGATAGCTAGGGTTATTAGCTTCACCCAAAGTGTTTCCAAAATTAAAAGGGACAGACAGCATTCGAGGTGGTTTTATCTTCCTTGCATGTTCTTCAACAAGTGATATCCCTGTGGTCACTAATCCAGATTCCTCCAAGACTCTCGCTATAACGCTTACAGCGTTAGTACAAGCCGGTCAAGTAGGAGTCAACAAAACGACATCAACCTTCTCATCCAATAACTTCTTAGCAACCTCTGGACCGTATTCATCAGTCAATCCAGTGACGTTTCTCAAGGCACCCATGAACGAATAATAATTGTCAGAAAGTGACCCTATTTTCCCCAAAGCAACAAGTTCGTTCAGTCTATCAATCGGGAAAGTGATGTTGATGTCCTTATAAATGCTAGTCCGATCAAAACCAATGCTAGTATGGCTTTGTACAATATCCGCAGGATCGGTGATTCTAGGTATCACACGAAAGGAGGCATCTCCACCATTTTTTGCAGTGGTGAATGGATTATCACCTCTAACATGCAACCCAGCTGTGGTTACCAGAGCTACCTTACACTCAGATAAGGGTTTAGACATCTCGACCCAAGGAGAATCCTCATTTTCGGGACTTGGCCAATTAAGGAGTAAGTCTCTTTGCTGTTCGGTTAAGATTTCGAGTTTTGGCATCAATTCACCTTATAAATTCATCATTTTTCGCTGTGTGGAAAAGGTCTATTCTATGTTCAATACCCAAAACTGTAAATCAGATTTGTAGGTGAAATTAAGCAACAAGGCCAGCCACATAACCTGACGCCCATGCCCATTGGAAATTAAAGCCACCTAATTGACCTGTGACATCCAGTACCTCCCCAACAAAATAGAGTCCGGGATACTTTTTGACTTCCATTGTTTGGGAGCTAATTCCGTCTGTATTCACCCCACCGACTGTCACCTCAGCCGTCCTATATCCCTCAGTACCTGAGGGTTTGAGATTCCAAGAATTTAACATGGCCCCAATCCTATTGAGATCTTTGGAACTGACCTGAGTAATAGGAACATCAGAGAGGTCTTCAAACCATAAGGTTTGTAACTCCACAACTACCGCCCTAGGCAAATACTGATTCAAATATGATCGAATAGATCTTTTGTCCGACTGATTCTTCATTTCAATCAATTCCTGAGTTACATCAACGCCAGGAAGAAGATTCAATTTTAATGAATCACCCGGAACCCAATAGTTCGATATCTGCAACATCGACGGTCCACTCAACCCTCTATGTGTGAACAACAAACTATCTGAAAAAGTATGCCCATTTGTTTGAACTTCAACCATGGTGGAAATTCCAGAAAGTCTTGAAAACACGGACTTCAAGGGATCTGAAAACATGAAGGGAACTAACCCGGCATATTTTTCCGTTACTGGCAGATCAAATTGTTCACTCAGTTCATACCCATAACCACTTCCACCCAGGGTAGGTATAGAAAGGGCTCCGGTTGCTACGATTAAAGAATCGCAGTTGAGCTCAATATATCGATTGGAACCGTTAGTATCAGATAGTCCTTTTATTGAAAATCGATGCCTTCCTTTATCAAAAACATTTTGAGAATTCTCAAAATTAACTACATTTCTTATATCAATATCAGTCAAAATCTCGACCCCAACCAATTCACATTCCCGCAACAACATATCCAAAATACTTTTTGAGGCACCTGTGCAAAAGTATTGATTCTTTTTCCTTACTTCATATTCGATATCATGTTGTTCAACTAAGTCCACAAAATCCTGTGAAGTGAATTTGCTTAAAGCCGATTTACAAAAATGTGGGTTATGGGAGAGAAAATTATCTGAATAAACTAACTCATTTGTAAAATTACATCTCCCTCCACCGGACATCAGAATCTTTTTGCCAACTTTATTGGATTTTTCAAGAACAAGCACTTTTCGGCCTCTTCTTCCAGCGGTAAATGCAGACATCAAACCGGCAGCGCCGGCTCCTAGGACAACCACATCGTAGTTCTGATCTATAGGCCTCATCATGGCTATTTGCCTATCTATTAATTGGGATCAATTTCTGCTCAGTCACCTTAATCTCCGCTAAAGCTTCAGAGGTATAAGCCATTTTTATTACTTGGACTTTAGACCATATTTCAGTTTGGTCGGAATAGTGCGGGCTACCTGGATGCCCAGAGGACCCAAGAGGAACTATCCAACGTGAATTGTCCCAATCAGATGGATCAAAAACATATCGCGCCACGGACATTCCAGTCATAACAAATGGTTTTGACATAGCGAAACTACCAGCTTGAGGGGTATCTCCATCCCCCCCCATAGGAACAGGCGGAGGATTCAATAGATCTTTATGATTATAAAAAATATCAGCAAGTGTGTGGGTAGGGTTTGTATAGTGGAGCTTACCCCAAGCCCAGCTTTCAGGATCTTCCCCCATGGTCTCCCTTAAATATTCAACGCCCTCCACGAAGGCCTGAGTTATTGTTGCATCCCACGTTTCACCGTCAGGCAGCAAGGAGGGATCGTCATTTTTTAGACCTTCAATTAAGCGAATAGCCAAATGGTTCATATGGGTTGGAGCACCACGGCCCCCTGAAACCAAAGCTTGATCTGCCAATGGCCCGAGCAAAGATCCGATAACCTTTACGTGTAATTTCCATCGAAATGCCGAATAGATAGAAGGTGCAGTGGAGTCTGGGTCCATTGCGTAAATCCAATTTCTTAGGATTTCTTGAGCCTGCGCTTGCAAAGGATTTAGATTATCAAGGTTGAGTATATGAGGCACGTAAACCGAGGCTGGTACTGAGGTTCGTTCCGAATGGATAGAAACCATATCTTCAACAGTCGCCTTATCAAGGCCCTCTATTCTCTCAACGATACGTTTCGCTCTAAATTCAGGAGCGTAATCCAAAGCCATGTAGTACGGGAACCGATCTCCAATTATTTTGTTGTTAGCGGTCACTATGAATCCATTTTCAGGATTAATTGATCTTGGCATTTTTTCGAAAGGAATGTTTCCTTCCCATTCGTGTTCGCCTGTCCAACCTGGAACCGGAAACCATGCATTTTCATTGGTCCTTACAGGGACCTCGCCCCTATTGAGGTATTGTATGTCACCGTGAACATCAACAAACATATAGTTATTGCACGGGTCGACCCATTTTTCCATAGCCTGATCGGCTTCTGATACCGAAGATGCAGTCATCTGTGGGATGAGAGCTTCAAACCCATGATTAATGGAGGCAATGGAAGTGTACTTAAAGGCTATGCCTCTTGTACCCGAGGCATTTTCAGAGATAATTGGTCCATGCTTCGTGGACTTCAATGTAATTTGGTGATCAGAAAGTCCTGAGATCTTTACCGTATCTTCTTTGGATTCTACATCTAATTCCTTGTCTTTCCATTGATACGTCGTGCCGTTGGAGTTGGGCGCAAATTTTTCAATATAAAGATCCTGATAATCTGCCATGGCATGAGTAACACACCAGGCAACTTTTTCGTTGTGTCCGAAATGTGGAAATCCGGGACAGCCAGGGAATGATAGGCCAACAACATCAAAATCTGGACACGTGATCTGATTCTGGTAATAACAATTTGGAGTATCAAGGCCTCTATGCGGATCTCCCGCAAGCAAAGGCTTACCTGAGATTGTTTTACTACCGTGTAAAGCCCAACTATTGCTTCCGGCCTCTGGATCTTCTTGCATCCATGCTATCGATTCAATCGCTGATCTCAGACTTTCTAAGCCATCTAACACCGGTCCGGTATAAGTATCTAAAGGAGGTACTATCAGTAAATGTCCCTGCTGGTAGCCTTTAATCAAATCCGATGTTTTCTCTGCACCTAAATGGTTTATAAGTTGGGCACGCCAATATTTCCCTTCAAAAACTCCCATCATAATATGTCTGACCTTGTACACTCCTAGAGAATCTTTTGGAGACCACGGTTCCGGTTTTGAATTGGTTAGTTTGTACTCGACGGGTAGGGTCGCCGTCGAATTTATAAAAGCGTTTACCCCAGCTGAATATGCTTCAAGCATCGAGGTTGTTTCTGCATTCATATTGGGTAAGTCCTTAAGCACAGAATTTTCAATTTGAAATTTCCTCATAGTTATGTCAGATTCAAGACCTGCCTTGCCAACCAATTCCGCCCAACGCCCAAATGCTTTCCGTCTATCAAATTCCATATGCCATAGCCGATCTTGAGCGGTAGCAAACCCTTGGCCGAAAAAAGCATCATAGCTGTTCAAACCAGTTACATGAGGAATTCCATGTATATCTCTTGTTATGGAAATTTCATTTCTTATATGATCTGTCTGAATGTCTGAAATTGTGTCAGGCAAAGAAGCCTGCAGATCGGACTGAGTGATTTGAATTGTACTCATTACCTCTCCTTAAGTTATTGCTAAGAAACCGCTTAATATTCTGACAACTGTAGAAAAGATCAATGAATTTCTCAAGTTACTCCCTTTAATTAATACGCCTACTGTATAATTTACCCCTGTCGGGGAAGTGTCGGAATTGGTAGACGAGCTAGATTTAGGATCTAGTGCCGAGAGGCGTGTGGGTTCGAGTCCCTCCTTCCCCACCATATCACCCCGGACTCCCTTTAATTTATCCGTTGACACCCTTATTTCACTGACCTAGTATGGATGTGGGTCGTGCTAGGCGGGGAGTTAGCGGTGCCCTGTATTCGCAAACCGCTCTAGCGAGGCTGAATTCCTATCATAGGTGCGTGAGAAATTGCCTCTTGCAATTTGTATAGGTGTTGATAGTCGGGTCCTGCGCGGCGAGAGCCTGCGAACTCCGTCAGGTTCGGAAGAAAGCAGCGGTAAGCAGATACTCTCGGGCGCCGTAGGGAAGCCTGATTAGAGCCATGCTAATTGTATATGTTGTTTCTTCCCATCAAAGAAAGGTGCACGGCCCGTTTATGAAAATATTATATGTTCCCCTTAATCACATTTGGAAAATATGGCCCGCTCAATTAATTCAGCAAAAAAATCCCTAGGCCAGCACTTTCTCCATGACGGTAACGTACTAAGGAAAATTGTGAATGCCGCCAAAGTGGATGAAACCGATCATATTTTGGAAATCGGTCCAGGAAAAGGACACCTGACCAAAAAGCTTTTACTAAAGGGATGTTCTGTAACAGCAATAGAATTGGATCATGATTTAGTAATTGGCCCTTTAACAGACATAGCCTCAAATCCTAAATTAGAAATTGTCGAAGGGGATGCCCGCACGGTCGATCTAAAAAACTTCATAGCCAACACAACTCAATTTAAATTGGTCGCCAATTTACCCTACAATGCGGGTACGAATATTCTGAGAAGCATCCTGCTCTCTGACCTGCCTCCTCAATTGAGTGTCGTAATGCTACAGAAGGAGGTTGCCCGGAATATCACGGCAAGCCGGGGCAAATCTAATATTTTATCTAGCTTTTTCCAAGCGTATTATCACACCAATTTTCACTTCAATGTTCAGCCTAGATCCTTTAACCCCCAGCCAAAAGTTATGTCTGGAGTAATATCATTGGAAAAAAAAGAGAGTCCTCTGTTGCCTAAATGCCTCCACCATGATTATTTTTTATTTTTAACCTGCGGCTTTGCCGCTCCTAGAAAACAGCTACATAATTCCTTATCCCAAGGGTTAAAAATAAGTATCCCCGAAGTTAAAGATGTTAGTTCTCAATTAGGTCTTAATAGCGAACTGAGGCCTGCGGCCTTAGGCGTCGAAGAATGGGTTGCCGTCTTTAAGAAATTTCATGGGATAAAGTACATCCCTAAACCTCAATGACAATTTAAAATATGCAGATCAAAGCTCCAGCCAAATTAAATTTAAGTTTAGAAATTCTAGGAAAGAGGCAGGACGGCTTTCACGATATATCCTCCATAATCCAAACAATATCTTTATTCGATAATTTGCAAATTGAGATCGATGATCAACTTACTTTGGAAAGTCCTGGTTTTACTTTAAACCCAAATGAAAATATTGTTTATTTAGCTGCAAAAAATATGCGTGAAGAATATGCTGTAAATTTTGGAGCTAGAATGGTTTTAGAGAAGCAAATCCCTGTATCCGCCGGGCTAGGAGGTGGAAGCAGTGATGCTGCTGCAGCTATTAAAATTCTTAATAAAATTTGGAGTTTAAACCTTCCACTGACCGAACTAATTGCGTTTGGTTCTACAATTGGATCAGACGTACCTTTTTTTCTGGAAGGTGGTACTTCATTTGTTCACGGCAGAGGAGAGTTAATTCGGGAACTACCCGATTGTGAGGTGGGCTGGATTGTGATTATTGTGCCTGACCTTAAACTAGAACAGAAAACAAAATCTATGTACTCCTATCTAGGAGAAGATAGGTATACCTCCGGCGGCTTGTCTCGAAAACTTGAGGCGCGCATAAGAAATGGGGGAGATTGTCCCTCCCAATTAATGTTCAATGGCTTTCTGGATGTCGCAAAGGAGACCATCCCTAGTATAAAAAAGGCACTTTGTATCCTTAATCAAGTAGGGATACAAGAAATTCACCTGGCCGGTAGCGGCCCCTCTTTATTCACAATAGTCAAACGCAAGGAGATAGCGACTGCACTATCTTTGTTATTAACTCATAAACATCAATTGGAATCTTACGTTGTTGACAATGTTTCACGGGATAAATATCAGGTTTAGTTTGTGAATATCTTAATAGCAGGAGCGGCATCCGGATTACTTTTTGCATCGATGTCGGTTGCCTTTGGATGTTTTGCCATTTTCGTGATGTACAGAAACGGTATAGGTGCTATAAATGATTTGTTCAGCACATCAGCTCCTTCCAAGATAATTTTGTCTTCTCTAATGGTTTGGAACCCTACTTGCGTGGTGATAGGCATACTGTTTGCTCTTCTATTCTCTTACCTATCGGATATAAGACCGGGATCCGGGTTATTTAGTCCTAATTTTTTCTACACCTTCTTCGTGATCGGCATTTCCCTTCTATTTCTAGTTATATCCTATAAATTCCTCTCACTGATTTTCCGACCAATGCTAGGTATAGTGGGAGGATTTCTCTTAATTTTCGGGTGGCTGATACCATATTTGGCTATATGAATTCATTTATTCCTAATTAAGACTTGAATCACCTCAGTCCTCAACTTAGAATGTATAGGTTGACACAGAGGTTTATGTTTGTTTAATTTTGATCTTCACGTTCATACTGTCAAAGGAAGTACCGATAGCGGTTTACTGCCGAAACAGCTAATCGTAGAAGCTAAAAGAATTGGGCTTAACGGTGTTTTCCTATCGGAGCACGGTGGAGGATGGACATCAACTCAGATTGAAACGGAATTCGGTGAAGCCGACCTGACTGTGGTTACTGGCTTAGAAGTTAACACTGATATGGGGCATATATTAGCTATTGGCCTTGACTCCTATGTCAGTGGTATTCACAAACTAAAAGTGTTGAGAGAAAAAATAGATGAAGTGGGTGGGATTTTGATAGCAGCACACCCATTAAGAAATTTTTTCAATCGCCCTCCATACAATGCCAATTTACTTTTTGGCGAATGGAAAATTTCTCCTGAAACTCCTGAACAAGCGGCGGAACACAAATTGTTTTCACTGGTGGATTGTATTGAAGTTACCAATGGCGCCAACAGTGAAAAGGAAAATTCATTTACGCTTGAAATAGCCAATCATCTGAATATGCCGGCCACTGGTGGCAGCGATTCACACTCTATTCAGGGCATTGGAAGAAGCTTCACTATATTTGAAAACAATATCCCTGATCAAGAAACTCTTATTGCAGAGATCAAAGCGAAAAGGTTTTATCCCGCTGAAGGGTTGAATATTGGAAAGGTACAAAAGTTTCAAAATACGAATCTTTAACTGATTCACGGTTATGAATATCCCCGATAATATGATCCTTAAATATCTTTAAATCCCCCTTCTTAAGTTTTAACCTTTTATGGTGCTTAATTTTCACTGAGATATAAAGGGTTGTTTTATATGCTCAATTCCATTATTGGTAACCTAGCAAAACCTCTAGGTACGACCGGAGACATAGACCAAAAGGTTTATTCTTTGTCTTCCCATATGGAATCAAAAAATAGGGGAACAGCATTATTCTCGTTTCTTTCTCTTCCCACGGCGGACCAGGCCGATGTAATCCTACGATTAAATCGAGAACATCAATTAAATTTAATATCCTGGGTCAAACCAGCTGATTTCGCCTTAATTGCAGAAGAGTTAGAAACTGAGGAATTCATACATTTGATGACCGGCATACCTCCATCAGATGTATCACGCATCTTAGAACTAACTTCGCCTCCGGTCGCAGCCGACATACTAAAGAATCTTACTCAACCTGACTCGTATCTCCTAACTCAGCATATGCAGCATGCGGATGAGATATTGGCATTGATGTCTTATGACGCCAAAAATGCCGGTGGCCTCATGACCACTTCTTTCCTCAGTGTTAATCAATCGATGACAGTGGGGGAGACTACTGATTATATCCGCAATTTTTCCTACACTGATCTTGACGACATATCTAGTGTTCTTGTGGTAGATGATGAGGAATTTTTAGTTGGCATTTTTAACATAACAAGATTGGTTACAGCACCTCTAGGGGATCCTGTCTCTTCCATAATTTTTCCTAGCATAATTTCTGTAGCTGCAGATACTGTCAGAGAGGAATGTGCTCGAATTATGGAACGGTACAATTTACTTACCTTGCCGGTTACTGATGAATATGGTCGTCTTGTAGGTACTCTGAAAATAGAGGACATGATTTTCGTATTACAGGAAGAGGCTACAGAAGATATGTATCGGATGGTAGGAGTAGATGAAGAGGAAAAGCTTCTAAGCCCAATATGGCTCTCGGTCAAAGGCCGCTTACCATGGTTGTTCATTAACCTCATCACAGTCGGCTTTGCCGCCGTAGTAATAACTCTATTCCAATCAACCTTGGCACAGGTTTTGGCTCTAGCAGTTTTTATTCCGGTCATAGCAGGACAGGGTGGCATAGCTGGCACTCAAACTTTGACGTTGGTAGTGAGATCGATGGCGCTCGGGGAAATAAGAAAATCTGATTCTGCCCGCCTTTTAGGTAAAGAACTAGGTATAGGCCTAATCCATGGTCTCATGCTTGGATTGGTCGCAGGAATTGTCGCTTATTACTGGCAGGGCAGTGAGTATATCGGAGCGGTGGTAGGTATTGCGATGCTAGGAAATTTAATTGTGGCAAGCCTTAGTGGAGCATCACTTCCTCTAATTCTAAAGGCCTTGCGTATAGATCCGGCTCTAGCCTCTGCAGTTGCGGTCACCACGTTAACTGATGTCGTAGGATTGGTTTTATATCTCGGGTTAGCAACAATCCTACTTCCAGTTATAACCTGACTATTTTTAGCCATTCCCATTTTTCAAATATCAATAATGAAAGATACAGTTGTCTTGAAAAAAGGTTCATTAAAACCGTCGACAAAAAAAATGAAACTAGTGCCGTCAATATTCCACCAAGTACGTCACCAGGAAAGTGGATTCCCACATATATCCTGCAGAATGCTAAGCATAAACCAGACGATAACATCAGGTAGCCTATCTTCCTATAAGTTTTAAAAACGGGGATGGCGAGACCTACTACAGCCGCTACAGAGTTTGAGGGGAATGAAGAGTCTGTTGGGGCATAAAAAATCAAATTTGCTTCTAGCAAGTCAAATGGTCTTTCTCGAAACAAAAATTGATTTAGGATAAAGACAATTGAGCAAGCTCCCAAAAGAGTGAAAATACTATTTAGGACAGTGAGTCGGGCTTTGAATTTTCTGAGGATAGAGGTTTCTTTATACCAAAGGAAAATTAAGATCAACGACAGAAAAACTGGAACCACATAATCGCTGCCAATAATCCTAGCCGAGGAATCAATGATCGAGGAAGTTCCAACCATTGAATTAACGGCTAGGAATAACTTTTGGTCAAAATCGATAATGGTACGAATGAAATCTTGCATCAGAATTAATTAATATTTTTTCGGATAATCCTTTTCCCGGCTGAAGATAGTTTACGGATTATTAAAGCTGTCAGGGCCGACAAGGCAAAGAGAACAATCTGTTCATTTGCATCTAACCCTCCTTGATAGTCATTAACTATCCTGTTTTCTGTATTAAAAAACAGAATCGCCGCAGCCAACACCAAAATGAAACCAAGACAATACGGCATAACCGATAATGATGACTTCCGATAGGCTACAAGTATGAATAACAAGCCAGAAACGGCTAGTACACAGCAAAAATAATAATCTAAATGGAATCCAAACATTTCGAATTTATCAAACCTGTAGTTAGAGGCCTAACTCACAGATACCTCTGTACACCACCCGCGATACTTAGGATTTTCACCTCGTATTGCCTTTTGATATATCTCGTTTATAGCCGACGTATACTCTCCGGTTTCTCCATCCGCTATATTCCTACTATCTAGTCTACCTACTGCCTGAATGTGTGCAGCTGTACCAGTTAAAAACACTTCATCGGCAAAATAAAGCTCGCTTCTCCTAATCCTTCTCTCAAGGACCTCCATCCCCAGGTCTTCTTTGGCAATAGTAATTGCAGAGTCTCTTGTTATGCCAGTCAGATTATTATCAGAGACTGGGGGTATAACTAATTTTCCATCATTAATCATAAACAAATTCTCACCAGAGCCTTCTGAGACGAACCCGTCAGGAGTTAACATAATAGCCTCGTCAAATCCTGCCAAAGTAGCTTCAGTTTTTGCCAGTATGCTATTAACGTAGTGGCCTGAAATTTTGACACGTGGGGGTATGATCGTATCATCTATCCGGCGCCACGAGGAGGTGCAACAATTTAAAGCTCCGTCAGATTCTAGGTAGGCCCCAAATGGGACCATTATCAAAGTGAAATCACTACTGAGATCCTGCAATTTTAGATTGGCAATGAGTTCCTCGCTTTTATAGGCTAGAGGTCTGATATATAAATCCTGTTTGTAACCGCAAGCCTTTATCAAATTTTCAGTGATGTCGCAGAGTTCGTCTGCCGTTTTACCTATGTCCATCATCAACATCCTGCAGCCTAGCAACAATCTTATGTAATGTTCTCGCATTCGGTAGACGAACATCTTCTCTTCAGAGTCGCTCCAATTACCTCTGATACCTTCAAAGACAGCCGTTCCATAATGCAACGCATGTGTCATTACATTCACATTTGCTTGTTCAATAGGAACTATCTGTCCTCGAAAATAGGCAAGGGATTGTGACATTTAAGTCTCCTCTATATTCACAAAATTGTCGCTTATTATAAGTTGTAATTAATCTCGATTACAGCAATATCAATCGTCGAGCATAATGACGGTTACTATATCACCGGGGTCTTTGCTCTCTTCTTCCTCTGGGCATATGGCGAGACCATTAGCATGAACCATGGAAGTTAGAATATTTGAATCTTGATGGCCGGTGGTTTTAGCCGTATAACCATCTTCAGTTTGTTCAACTATAACTCTTGCGTAAACTCGGCGTGAATCATAGTTCACTATCGAATCTTTTAATACGGCCTGGATAGTAGGCCGGGGCATGTTGGTTTTACCCATCATTTTCAGAATTGCTGGTCTACAAAATTGTTCAAAAGCTACGAGGGAACTGACTGGATTGCCAGGTAGCCCAATTAACGGCACGGCTGTATCGGAATCTCTATTCAATGTGCCAAAAGCCAACGGTTTGGCCGGTCTCATTCGGACCGACCAGAACTGTAAATCTCCATGTTCTGACATTACATCTTTAACCATGTCATAATCGCCTTTGGAAACACCGGCCGAGGAGATAACTAAATCACTTTCCATCGCTGCCCTAAGCTTGTCACGGACTGATTCCATCTCATCTCGAGCTATCCCAATGTACTTTGGTATAGCTCCCAGCTGCCTTACAGAAGCAATAATGGAGCTCGAATTACTATCGAATATCTTGCCCTCAGCAGGTTTTTCCCCAGGGGTGAGCAATTCATTTCCGGTCGAAAGTACTGAAACCACAGGCTTTCTAATGGCTCGGACATGAGACATACCCATAGAGGCAAGAACTCCCACAGTAGCCGCCGTGATTATATGACCTTCCAGCAACACGGAATCACCCTTCTTTATATCCTTGCCTTTTGCTCGTACGTTAGTTCCCGGAAAGGCAGGTATTCTTATGCCTATTTCGGCCAATCCACCAGGTTTTGAAAATTCCTTTTCTGTCGTTTCTTCGAAAGGTATCACTGCGTCACAATGTTCTGGAATGGGGGCTCCTGTCATAATTCTTGAGGCTGTTCCGGATCTTAATTGTTTCCTTGGCAAAGATCCTGCGGGGATAGTTTCGAGTATTTCAAGCACTACTGGATGTTGATATGTTGCCGTTGATACGTCAATTGACCGGACTGCATATCCATCCATTGCCGAATTATCCAAGGGAGGTATGTTTATTCCAGACCTAATCTGATCCGCGATCACCAAACCTAATGCATCAGTGATTAGGAAATTTTGGGCATCAAGAACTCCGAATTGATTCAAAATATGATCCCTAGCCTCCTCCACGCTAAGCATATCTTCGTGATGATGTCCATAATGATGTGTGACCATTGGGATAAATCGCTTTATCTTTTGTTTCAGGAATACCGTTCTGAAATTTTGTATTGGTGTTCGAGAGATTTGATTATTTGAACATGAGCCCTATCTATCTCTTTTGCAGACAAGGTTTTTTCATTTGACTGAAATACGATTCTCATTGTTAGGGAGTATTTTCCGTCTGGCACCTCGGCACCCTCGTATTTATCTATGGGGAATGAATCAGCCACAAGTTTGTTTTTCATGATAGTGCTTACGATCGACTCAGAATCGACTTCTTTACTAGATATCAGGGCCAAATCCCTAAATGACGACGGGTATCGACTAGGTTCTGAGTAGTTTACAGATTGGACCTGTGCCACCGTTTGGATTGCCTCCAGGAAAAGGTGGAAAATTACAACGGGGCTAGCAGAGAGATCATAAAATTCACTCAGATCAGATTTCAATTCACCGATATGTCCGATTAAAACCTCATTAAGAAAAATATCCGCTGTTTTACCTGTTTCGTAAATGGTTCCATCACTTTTGGCAAACGACAAAGCCCCGCTCAACCCACGGAATATGTGTTCAACTATGCCTTTCGCGTCAAAAAAATCCATAAGCCGATCTGATTCCAACCAAAAATCCGTGGAAGCGCTAAATCCTGTAATGGCACCGACGATTTCTTCTTTTTCTACAGGCATAGAGTCGATTTCGTCTGTCTGCAAAGGAAGGAATACTCGTCCGATTTCAAATATTCTAAGTCCAGTTTGCTGGTCCGTACGCCTGTTTCTAGACAATGTTTCAAGAACATTGGGTACCAATGTGGGTCGGAGATATTTTTTGGAGACATCCAACGGGTTCGCGATCGATATAGGTTGCTGATCACTAGAAATTGAATCAAATAAATTTATGGTCTCAAGATCTGTAATGGAGTACGAAATGGTCTCGTTCATTCCGGCAGATACGAGTCTATCTCTCATATGCTCCCTCACTGCCTGAGGGTTTTCGGAACCTTGGCTTGGAATAGGGGAGGCTAAAGGACTAGTGGGCAAATTATCATACCCATATATACGAGCATATTCTTCGATGATGTCGTCTTGTATTGAAATATCTGACCTCCAGATTGGAGGGCTCACATTGATGACCTGGGGCACATCTTCTTCTATTTTCTCAAAGCCAAGTCTCTTTATAATATTCCATATATCTTTCATGGCCACCGGAACACCCAGTATCTTCTCGAATCGGGCTTCGGTAATTTCAATTGTTTTAATATGGTAGGGGGCACTGAAAGTATCTATGATGCCTTCGGCTGGTATCCCGCCACACCATTGACTAATGAGATATGTAGCCCTTTTCAATGCGATAGGGGCAAGTTCATGTCGTATATCCCGCTCAAACCGATATGAGGCCTCTGTATTGAGGCCGAGGACGCTTCTTGTAGCCCTAGTATTCGCAGCATTAAAATTAGCCGCCTCCAAAAATATGTCTGTTGTATCTTCATCTATTTCAGTATTTACGCCTCCAATAATTCCGGCGAGCCCAATAGGTTTGGATATATCAGCTATAACCAGCATCGGGGGAGTAAGTGTTCTACGCTGAGAATCGAGAGTTTGCAATAGTTCAGATTCAGAAGCCTGTCTAACTATAATTTCATCTCCTTCTAACTTGTTAAAGTCAAATGCGTGCAATGGTTGACCGTATTCCAACATCACATAGTTAGTTATATCTACTATGTTATTAATTGGTCGATGCCCTGATTTAACTAATACATCCTGAAGCCATAAAGGCGAAGGGGCAACCGTAACATTTTCGATAAACGAACCAGTGTATCTTGGGCAGTTAAGGGGATCTTGTATTGATATTTTTATGCGGTCATCTATCTTCGTATCCCCACTTTGGTACGAAGATTCCGGTTCAGTAATATTTTTTCCAAGTAGAGCTGCAATTTCGTATGCAGTACCGATGATGGACAAACAGTCAGGACGATTTGGCGTCAGTTCAGTGTCAAAAATCGAATCAGACAACAAATCTTTGGCCGGAGTACCAGTAACACATTCATCATCCAACACCAATATCCCACCGTCGTCTTCTCCAATACCTAGTTCTAAAGCAGAGCAAACCATTCCTTTCGATTCAATTCCCCGAATATTGGCACCTTTTAAAATTTCTTGTTTCCTTGACCTTGGGTTAAAAAGAGTAGCGCCTTCTTTTGCAAACACTATTTTTTGTCCAACCTTTAAATTTGGGGCGCCGCACACTACTTTTGCCTTTTCTCCTTTTCCAAGATCTAGCGTGGGAAGTCTGAGTCGGTCTGCGTTGGGATGTGGCTCTAATTGGATAACCTGAGCTACAACCAGAGAGTCAGAGTCCCACTTGTCGCCAATATGTTCTATAGAACCGACTTCTAAACCTGCCATTGTTAACGAGTGAGCTAAATCTGTGACCTCAGAGTCTATTTCAACATAGTTGCGCAGCCAAGAAAGTGGAATCTTCATAAATAGGAACCTGCTAAGAAAACTGCTTTAAAAATTTAATATCATTCGAATAGAAATGCCTAATATCGTCAATTCCATGCTTTAGCATTGCTATTCGTTCAGCTCCCATACCCCAGGCAAATCCGCTGTATATTTCGGGATCATAACCTACCCCTGCCAGTACCTTTGGGTGCACCATACCGGCTCCCATAATTTCGATCCATCCCGTATTACCACACACTCGGCAACCATTCCCTTCGCATATGAAGCAATCAATGGAAACTTCAGCTCCTGGTTCAACAAACGGGAAGAAATCGCATCTAAACCTGGCTTTCCTCTTATCACCGAAAATTCTTCTCGCAAACTCCTCTAGAGTAGCTTTCAGATTGGCAAAAGTTATGTCTTTATCAACTGCTAATCCTTCGATCTGGCAAAATTGCCATTCGTGAGTGGCATCTGTGGCTTCGTATCTGTATGTCTTCCCGGGAACCACCACTCGAACTGGAGGGGGCTGCGATTCCATGGTCCTAATTTGCATTGGTGAGGTATGAGTCCTCAAAAGTAATGGGCGAGAACCGTCGGCCAGTTCCCTATCAATCCATAAGCTGTTCCACATGTCCCTCGCTGGGTGCTCTTTTGGAATATTTAATTTCTGAAAATTGTATGTGTCTAATTCCACTTCCGGTCCTTCGATGGTCTGGAAACCCATTGATTCAAAGACTTGGCATATTTCCCTAACAACAGCTGTTGTCGGGTGGAGGCTTCCTAATGCTATATTCCTTCCAGGTAAAGTCACGTCCGAAAAACCAGATTCGTTTCCTGTTCGAATACTGTCACGGTTTTCAATATCAGCTTTATGATCTTTGTACGCTTTTGTTAACACATCTTTTAGAGAATTAGCTTCGCTACCAGCTTCTTTTCGGCTATCCACAGGCAAATTGGAAATACCCCGTAACAATCCTGTGACTGTTCCGTTACGTCCGAGTATGTCAATTCTCCAAGACTCGAGCTCGTCTAGGGTCCCGATTTGAGAAAGGGAAGATAAGGCCTTCTGTTCTATTTGGGTCCGTACTTCAATGTATGATTTTTCGTCCATTAGTTCATCTGGCAATTCATATGTTTCAATTCAACAAAAGATAGGCGCAAATTATACCTCACTACTAAAATCTTATCGGATAATAGTTCTGACATATATTAGGGAAATGAAATAATCCTCTGTTTTCAAGAATTTCATAGAATTTGGCTAAAACTCAGCAACAAGATTCCAATTCTAACCTTATAATATCTAATGTAACCCTAAATTTGTGAACGGTAATTAGAATGGATATAAACCAATTAACTGATTCTTCCTTCATCGGGGCCATAGCCGCCGGCCTCATTCTAGCTGCTTTTGTGACCCTAGCAATACTCCTTCGGGTAATATTGGCTATTTTGACAAAACGTACAAACAAGGATAATGCTGACCGACTCTTGTTGGTGATAGTTGGTTCTATTAAAGGCCCCACTGTTTTATTCGTCATAACTTTGGGATTGCTGTTCGGATATTTCACTATTTCAAGAATAGAGGAGGGGATATTCGCCTCTCTGAACGGAACGAGCGAATATGCTTTCCAGCTCTGGAAGGTCTTGGCAATTTTCATCGCAACATTCACTACTTCTCACCTCGCTGATCGAACAATCAGGTGGTATTTAAGAAATGTGGCAATGAATACGGCTACGACCCTGGATGACACTTTGCTTCCCATATTCAGAAGAGTATTGCCGATAACGATATATGCGATAGGTGGCCTAGTCGCTATAGACAGTTTAGGAATATCCGCCAGTCCAATACTAGCCGGTTTAGGCATAGGCGGCTTGGCCGTCGCTTTGGCAGTTCAACCAACCTTAAGTAATTTTTTTGCAGGGACATATGTTGTCACTGAAGGAGAATTAAAGACAGGTGATTTTATAGAATTAGACGGTGGGCCATCGGGTTATGTGGAAAGCGTGGGTTGGCGAAGTACCAAAATTCGGACCCGGTTTAATAATCTGGTGATTATTCCAAACTCTCGTATGGCGGGAAGTATTGTAACTAACTATTTCAGTCCCACCCCAGCGATGAACATAATAGTTACTTGTGGGGTGAGCTATGAATCTGACTTGAGTCACGTGGAGACTATTGCCCTGGAAGAGGCGACATCCCTGGTAAAAGAGTCTCCTCATTCCGTTAAAAATGTTGAACCATTTTTCGGATTCTCAAATTTCGGTGATTCGAATATAGATTTTTTTGTCTTTGTACAAGCTGTGGATCGTCAGGGCACTTTCACATTGAAAAGCGAGCTAATGAAAAGAATACATGCTAGGTTCGCTTCTGAAGGAATCGAAATCAATTACCCAGTTCGAAAACTTGTGATGCCAGAGGAATTTAATCCTGAGGAATTTATTGCTCCAGCAAAACCTGAAAATTAAATTATTCGACTTAATTCAGATGTTAGATTAGCCTTCTTTGGTGAAAAAGATACTGGTTGGCATATCCGGCGAATTCACCAAAATGGATTTGAGCCCAATCTCGAAGTTTGGTGTCAGGAATGGGCTCGTCAGAATCATTGAGATAATTTTCCCGCAGGACACGTTTTATCCATACGTCGACCGGAAATGCTTGAAGTTTATCCATTGAAAATAACAAAACACAGTTGGCTACCTTATCTCCCACCCCTGGAAATTTAAGTAATTCAGTTAATGCTTCCTGGTATTCCAAAAACCTGAAACTTTTAAGGTCTATTTCATCTCTAACAACCGATTCGGCTACTTTTGCCACGTACTTGGCCCGAAAACCTAACCCGATCTTCCTTAATCCTAACTCCCCAATCTCTGAAATAGAAACCGGTTCAGGAAAAGAGTAAAAATAGCCAAATTGATCTCTGATTCTTTCTCCGCAGGTTTCTGATAACCCTTTCACCAAAGATTTGATTCTCGGAATATTATTGTTTGCCGAGCAAATGAATGTTACGAGGCATTCCCAAGGATCCTGTCTTAAAATATGAAGCCCTTCATACAAATCTTTTGCCTGAGTGAAATAGGTATCCGATGATAATTGGGAATAAATTAGTTGTAAATCATCCTCTAGCCGAAGATATTTTTTTATAAATCCAACATCAAAGGAGTCCCCACTCTCTGAACTAAAGTGTATCCCATCTTCTTTTTGACTTAACCTTACTCTGACACCATCTAGAATCCCTTCATGCGCCTCCCCATTTAGTATGGGATGCCATCTGAAAGCCTGTCCGCTATAAAGGGTTTCGGCGAGAGCGTACGGGTATTTGGAAGACAGTATCAACTTAAATACCAAGCCAGTTGGAGACTATGCTTTCGACCTCTTCCGATTTCGGGCGTTGAATTTCCATTTTTGGCAAAGCTTTGATGAACCTGTGTCCATACCTGCTGTTGATCACTCGACTATCTAAAATGAAAACCGCTCCTCGATCTTTATTTGAACGGACCAATCTTCCAAACCCTTGGCGAAATCGAATAATAGCATTCGGAAGAGCGTATTCCATAAATGGGTTTGAATATTTTTCAGCCCGTGCTGAATAGATCGGATCACTGGGCACATCGAAAGGTAATCGTGTTATCACTAACACTTGCAAGGCATCTCCCCTGAGGTCTATTCCTTCCCAAAAAGATGAGGTTCCCAGTAGCACTGTTTCAGGATGTTTCTTCATCCTCTCAATCAATTGTCTTGGAGTTCCTGACATGCCCTGGGCCAATATGTCCAAATAATCCCCAGAATATTTATCTTTAAGCAACTGGAAGACTGTCTTCAAAGAGGAATATGACGTGAATAATGCAATGGTGCGGCCACCTGCTGCCATGGCAGCTTGATATATATTCTTAGCAACCATTTCCTCATAATAGGGTTCCCTCGGGTCCGGTATATCTGTTGGCATCACTACAGTTGCCAAATCCTCATAGGGGAAAGGGGACCCTAACAGCAACTGGTATTCTGGATTTATTCCTAACCTCTGGTTGATATGCTGAAAAGAGCCATCTGTGCTCAAGGTGGCACTAGTGATTACCACGGAAAAATCTTGGTCAAACAGTTGATCCTTTAGTTGGTCACCAACCTCGATAGGTGCTCCCGACAATGTAGAATAATCAGGGTTATGGTCGAGTGATATCCAATAAACATAATTTTGTGTCCGCTCAAAAAGAAAATGTTGAATGAAATTATTTACCTCAACAATGGAATTTTGAGTATTGTGGATATCTCCCAAAATCTCGACGACGCTACGGTGGTTTTCATATTTTTCCAAGATTCTGTTCGCGGCAATCAATCCTTTGGATATAGAGGAAACCTGTCCTTCAATATCTCTTCCCAGCGAACACAGATCGTCCCACAATGGTGGCTCTTCACCAATTTTGATTCGGTATTTATCTGATGGTAGGAAAGACGATTTATGTCCAGTTGATTGCTTCATGATTTCGGTGGCAAAGGAAAAGAGAATATTGAAACTATCCTGCAAACTTTTTAGTGATGAAGCAACAGATTCGCTTGAGTTTGATAATCCTCTTACATCCTCCGCATTCATTTTCAGTGGTGCAAATAAGGTGTTTATATTTGAGAATATCGAATCTCGGCCTCTCAGTGGTGAAAGTGTTTCACCAGCAAGACCGTGGGAAACTTGAAACCCAAAGGCCTGAGTTGCTTGATCCTCAAGATGATGGGCTTCATCTATCACTAAAGCCCCGAATTCTGGGAGTAGGGATCTACCAGATTTAAGATCCGCCATAAGGAGGGAATGATTTACGACAACTAAATCTGAAGTACTTGCTTCTTCTCGAGCCTGTTTTAAAAAACATTTCCCGTTGTACCCCCCACACATAAAGGCTCCTTCAGCGTTCAACCTTGACCAAAGAAACCTATGTTGCGTTCTAGATAAATTTAATTCCGCCTGATCTCCTGTTAAAGTCGTATCCAACCAAACTAGAATTTTCGATATTAAAATAGTTTCACTTTTGTCCAGTTGTTCTCTTGAGGCGAAATACCGGAATTTTTTAAGGCACAGATAATTTCGCCTACCCTTTAATACAGAGTATCTAACATCACTATTCGCAGCAGTTTTATGACCTGTCTTCACTGCCCAAGCTGCGATCGGTAGATCTTCTTCCATCAATTGATCTTGCAGGTTTATGGTATTGGTCGAAATCACTACCCGCTTATCGTTATCTTTTGCGTACTGGATTGCAGGAATCAAATACGCCATGGATTTGCCGACTCCCGTTCCTGCTTCTATGACTGAAGTGCTGTTATTTTCAATTGTCTCTTTTACCATCACTGCCATATCCAGTTGCTCTTGTCGCTCCTCGAAAGCAGTCAAGGAGTAGGCCAGGGCACCATGGTCGGAGAAAAGTTCTTGCAAATCAGTAGAAAAATTTCGATCTTTGCTTTGGATTTCGGTTTGGGATTCTGTGGAAGGATCTGCCTTAGGGGAGAGGGTATTTTCTTGAGTTTTCTCAGACAATAATCTTTCAGACAATAATGCTTGCAAAACAGGAAGGCTTTCCCATGATCCCTTTGTCGCCATGTTGTTGATTTCCACAAAAGTTCGCAGTTGCATATTTTTTATTGCTGTGACTAGATTAATGAAGAGATTCATAGTGTTTTCACAATCTGCCATGGCCCTGTGGGCATTTGAGATGTCCAAATCCAAAAACAAACTAAGTCCAGTTAGACTGTAATCTAATTGGGTAGGGTGAATAACATAAGATAAATCCAGAGTGTCGAATATGGTTCCTTCAAAATTAAATCCAAATTCCCTCAGGAATCCGACATCAAACCCAACGTTATGCCCGATCAATATCGAGTCTCCGATAAATTCTTTCAATTTTGGGATGATCGAATTGAATTCAGGGGCTACGAGGACGTCCTTGTCAAAAATACCGGTGAGGTCACTTATAAAGGGAGGTATTTCTCTTCCGGGGTTCACAAAAGATTGGTAGGTTTCTGATATCCCGTCTAAATCAAATTTAATGACAGCTATTTCAATTATTGCGTCGGTAAGGTTGTCCAAACCGGTCGTTTCAAGATCTATTACACAATAATTATTTTTGATTTGACCATTATTTTGAGTGAGTTGTGTCATGTTATTTGTACTACGTTACTATAATCCTATGCTATCAATGTAAAAAGTCTCTGTCGTATATCATGTATGTGAGAAAGAAATAGGTTTAGGTACCGGTATATGAGCAACAAAAAAGATCAAAATCCATTTATTAAAGAGCTATCAGATAAGGTAGGAGATTTTACCGTCTCTTTACACTATGATCGACGGTTGTACAAGCAGGACATAAAAGGCTCCATTGTTCATGCCTCTATGCTCTGCAATCAGAAAATAATCACTTTGCCCGATAGGGATGCTATCGTCACCGGATTACTAGAAATAGAATCGGAAATTGAGACTGGCATTTTTACCTGGAGGCCAGAATTAGAAGATATTCACATGAATATTGAAAGCCGGCTGCATGAAAAGATTGGTTCCGTAGCCGGTAAACTTCATACTGCCCGTTCTAGAAATGATCAAGTCTCTTTAGATATGCGAATGTATGTTAGAGATTCGATAAATATCGTTATAGAACAACTTACAGGCCTACAGCGCGTTTTATTGGATCTTGCATCGCAATACAACAACATAATTATTCCTGGGTACACCCATTTGCAAAAAGCACAGCCTGTACTTTTTGCCCATCATCTATTGGCGTATTTTGAAATGCTTACAAGAGATAAAACAAGATTTAAGGAGGCGTACCAAAGAACTGATGTTTTACCGCTGGGCAGCGGGGCTTTGGCTGGACTTCCATATGATTTGGACCGTTCTTATGTTGCCAAGGAGTTAGGGTTCTCTGAGATTTCTGGAAATAGTATGGATGCTGTTTCGGATAGGGATTTTGTAATCGATTATTTATCGGCAGCGTCAATATGTATGATGCATATTTCTAGATTCTCTGAAGAATTAATTCTTTGGACAACAGAAGAGTTTTCACTTATTAAATTACCGGCAGAATACACTACCGGAAGCAGCATCATGCCACAAAAAAGGAATCCTGATTTTGCTGAGATTTCAAGAGGTAAAACCGGAAGAGTGTACGGTAACTTAATTTCTATGCTGACAATCTTGAAAGGCTTACCGATGACTTACAATCGAGATTTGCAGGAAGATAAAGAAGGATTTTTCGACAGTCATGATACTTTAACATCAGTCTTGGAAGTTTTTGTCGGGATGCTACCTGGTATATATGTAAATTCAGAAAAGGCTCGACAGTCTGCTGAAGGCGGAATGGTTCTAGCTACTGACCTCGCCGATTATTTAGTAATTAAAGGAGTTCCATTTCGAGAAGCTCACGGAATAATTAGTGAGTTAACAAACTACGCATCCAATAACCATAAAATGTTCAGCGAGGTTTCTTTAGAAGAGTATAGAGATTTTTCTATGTTATTTGACGAAGACGTCTACGAAATCAGCGTAGAATCTTCGATTAGTGCCCGAAATACTGTAGGCGGGACCTCCTTCAAAATGGTGCAGCAAGCCATCAAAGCCGGTTATCGAAAACTGGGAGGGTAAGATGGCTGAATTTAAACTGCATCCATCGATTCTATCCGCCGATTTTTCTCAGCTGGACAGGCAAATTCACGAGGCCGAAACTTGCGGAGCTGACGGCATTCACATCGATGTTATGGACGGGCATTTTGTCCCTTCAATCACATTTGGGACCCCCATCATAAAAGCTGTGAAAAGTTTATCCCGTTTACCCTTAGATATACACATGATGACCACACACCCTGAAAATCAATTTTCTGAATTTGTGGCTGCAGGAGCTGATTCGATTACAGTTCATTACGAGGCATGCCCGACATTGATACACACATTGGTAGAGCTAGGTAAATTTGATGTTAGGAAATGTGTAGCGTTAAATCCTAGAACCCCTGTTGAAAAGATTTTCGATATTCTTCACATCGTCGACCGAATATTGATAATGTCAGTAGAACCAGGTGCCGGAGGGCAGAAATTTATACCAGAAAGCCTAATGAAAATTCAAACCCTGTCTAAGGAAATAGAATCTCAAGGACTCTCCATACCTATACAGGTCGATGGCGGGATAAATTCAGACACTACTTTGGAGGCAGTCCGGAGTGGAGCAAGTATATTAGTAGCAGGCAGCGCTGTTTTTAATGATAATTTTTCCGTATGCGATGGCATATCTAACCTGAGAAATTCGTTATTATGAACGTTTTGGGAATAGAAACCTCGTGTGATGACACAGCGGCAGCCGTTATAACGGATGGCACGTCAATTCGGTCAAACATAGTGGCATCCCAGTCGGACATGCACAAGAAATATGGGGGCATCATCCCTGAAATATCCTCAAGGGAACATCTCACATCTCTTATCCCCGTTGTCAATGAAGCTTTAAATAAAGCTGACATGACTCATAAAGACATCGATGCAATTGCCGTCACATATGGCCCAGGCTTAGCGGGCTCTCTTTTGATAGGTGTGAATTCCGCAAAGGGTTTATCGATGGCTTGGGACAAACCATTGATAGGAATAAACCACTTAGAAGGGCATATTTATTCAGCTTGGCTGGAAGGCTTGGAACCGGATTCCAAGGCAGGATTTCCCATAGTTTGCCTAATAGCATCTGGAGGTCATACTGACCTAATATTGATGAAGGACCACTTAGAATATGAATTGCTAGGTAAAACCCGGGATGATGCTGCAGGAGAAGCCTTTGATAAGGCCGCCAGAGTGCTTGGTCTAGGTTTTCCGGGGGGCCCTGAAATTCAAAAAATGTCTGAGAAGGCTCGAGATGAAATTAACCCCTTACCGAGACCCCAAATAAAGAATTCTTTAGATTTCAGTTTCAGTGGGCTTAAAACAGCGTTGGTAAGGCGGGCCGAGTCCGATGGATTTTATCCCGCTGTTGACGACAAAGGCCCAAGTGTCTACCAAACAACAGAGTATTCCTTTGCATTTCAAGAAGCTATCGTTGATTGCCTAATAAGAAATACCAAACAAGCAGTTCTTGAAACCAATAGTAAGTCTGTAATTCTTGGTGGTGGCGTTGCGGCCAATAGTCGCTTAAGAAAAAGAATGAACGAGGTTATAGACATACCAGTTTTTGTACCACGTGCTCCGCTTTGTACAGACAACGGAGCTATGATAGGAGCCGCTGCATTCTTTAACCTCAAAAACGGGTTCCCGTTGCAGTTGGACATGGATGCTGTTCCAAACCTGAGAATAGGGCTTACCGCGGAATAAAAACCCTATTCACATCGGGGTTTTTAGAATTATCAGTGTTTATATATTCCAGTATTGTGCCCATCAAATCTCTCAATTCATCGTCGGCCAAATTTTTTTCAAGGGGAAATTTCGCCGAGAATCCATTAGATTGGATTACAAGGCACGGCTGATTTTCTTGAGAATATTGATCAAACAAGAGAAACGATCCCATTAGAGTGAATACACATAAGGCAATGATTTTTATAAAAAATCCATCTAAAGCAGCCATAGCTATAAAGATTAAAACCACGAGCATTGCTAGCCAAACAAAAGTGAATCTTGACTGTCTACTAATGGATTCAACGTAAACAGATTCTACAGAATCATATTTGATAAAGCCTTCCCTCTTCCCGTCTTTCCCGGTGATGGTGTAAGAAAGTCCATTTTCCGACGGGTATATCTGGTGAGTTTCCTGTGTACGCTCTGTAAAAGATTCCATATATGTGAAGGTATCTCTTTCTGATATATTAATCGATATATTTTTAAAGGCATTATAAATGGAAAGACCCACATCAAAACCTATCGGCCATCATTATCTCGAATTAGACACTCCAGCCTTATTAGTAAATAGCAAGCTCTTGAAGTCCAATATAGAGAATGCAAAATCCTATCTAAAGGATACATCCTGTAAACTCATTCCCAATGTAGGCACACACGGGGCAGCAGGGATTGCCCGATACCAAACGAATTTTGATCACGAAGCCCCAGTATTTGTCGATACACTTCAGCAGGCGCATTCTTTTGCAAATAATGGCTTTAAAAATATAATTATTGAATCCCCGCCCGTTGGTACAGGTAAGGTGGAATCTTTGCACCGGCTGGTGAACACAGCTCATGTCACCATATCTATTTCCAATTTGGCCCATCTAAATCTGCTTAAACATTTCTCCAGCGAAAATCTCTCCGTCCTGTTCAGAATCCCGAATAAATCAGACTCAGTTGGAATAAGAACTCATCAGACATTATTAGAGCTTGTAAAACTACTCGAGGAGCATTTCGAAATTAATTGGAAAGGACTGATCACCGTCTCTAAAGGTAGTGACAGTTTAGAAGGGTCTTTTAAGGAAATTCTATCTGCTAAATCTTTTCTTCAATCTCATTTTTTCACCTCAAATGAGTTGTTGATAAACACATCAAATCAATCATTGACGAAAGCTCATGCCAACCTGCCATCGGAGATAACAGGTTTGATATCTGGAAATTATCCTTTCGAGATAAATGGGTATTTCCCAGTCTGCTCGGTAGTGTCAACAGTTATGAGTACCCCTGAACCTGGGCGGGCATACATAGATTGTGGACAAAAAGCTATTAGCATAGATCGAGGAGTTCCATCCGTCGTCAATTATGGAAATGCTGTGGTAGAAAAAATGAGCGCCGAACACGGATACCTTGTTTTTGACACGGCCGAGATGGATTTGAAAATCGGTGACAAAATTTTACTGAGGCCAGCTAACTACTCAGACACCTTTAACCTTTACGATTTTATAAACCTCATAAAAAATGATCGATTAGAGTCAGTTATTGAAACCACCGCCCGTGGCACATTCAAATAAAATCAGGAAAACATTATGCAACCATATCGGCCAAACCTAGGCGCCACACTTGATCTGATAGAAACCCCAAGTCTTCTTATCGATCTTGAATTAATGGAATCGAATTTTGATGTTATTTCAAAAACTTATTCCAATACCCTATGTAAAATGCGTCAGCATGCAAAAAACATAAAGTGTCCTGACATATTATGGCGCCAAATAGAAATTGGTGGCACTTTAAACGGGGTGTGCACAGCCAAGGTTTCAGAGGCTGAAGTCATGGTTGAAGGCGGCATACGGGATGTGCTAATCACCAGTGAAATTGTAGGTGAAGATAAACAAAGAAGGTTGGCCTACCTGGCAAAAAGAGCAGATGTGAAAGTTTGCATCGACAATGAAACAAATTTAAATTCTTTGTCTTTAATAGCTCAGGAAATAGGTTCTGAAATTGGAGTCTTGATAGAAGTTGATACATCCATGGGGCGGGCAGGCATTCGAACTGCTGAACAAGGAGTCGAACTAGCAAAACTGGCGGAATCGCTGGCTTCAATAAAATTTTTGGGTGTTATGAGCCATCAAACAGTAGATGGTTTCGCGGATAAGGAAACACGGTTCATAGAGGGTAAACGGTATATAGACAAATGCTTGGCAGTGAAGACCGCCATTGAAGATCATGGAATTGAAGTCACAATCGTTTCGTCAGGGGAAACTTTTTCTTACGACGTTGCTCCCCAAATAGAAGGTGTGACTGAAGTAGAGGGGGGCACTTATGCTCTCATGAGCGGTCCTGCAAAATATATGGAAGAATTTTCTCTAGCAGGAAAGGTTTTAACGACCGTTATAGACGTGACTGAAACTGAGATTGTAATAGACGCTGGACTCCGGTGCCTGGGCGGACCTCTTGGGGTAACACCAACCATCGAAGGACATGATGAATTAACCTTCATAGAAATGCATGATTCCTATAGTGTCCTCAGTGTAAAAGAGGGAAATATTTTCAGAATCGGTCAAACTTTATTTATCTGCACTTCCCAGCAGGATATATTGGTTAACAGATGGGATAATTTCATTGGAGTTCGTGATGGCGTGGTGGAAGCTGTTTGGGACATATCAGCCAGAGGGTGCCATCACTGAGTTAGCTAAACAATGTCTATATCTAAATGGTGCTTCGCTCAATGGTACGATGTCTTAAATTCAATTGTTGAACCCAAAGTCATTCCGTATCGACATATGACAGCCGGGAAAAGCCATGGCAAAACCCTAGAGGTCGGTGGTGGAACGGGAGCAAATTTGCCCTATTTCGAAACGACCAGCTCCTTAACCATAGTTGAACCCGATGTTCACATGACCAATAAGCTTAGCAAGAGGGTTAATAACTTCAACAAAGATATATCCATCGTAAATTCATTTGGGGAAAAACTGCCATTCGACGACAACATCTTTGATTCGGTTGTCACAACCCTGGTTCTCTGTATGGTAAATGATGTTGAAAAAGTTATCTTGGAAATTTATCGAGTACTTAAACCGGGTGGGAAATTTTTCTTCTACGAACATACTGTTGCTGGAAGTTTCTCTGGAAAATTACTACAGCAACTCCTAGACCCTATATGGATTTTTGCCACCACGGGATGCCACCTTAAAAGAGATATACTAGGTACCGTAAAATCTGCTCCGTTTACCAAATTAGAATATGACATATTCAATCTCAACGTAGGGATTCCAATCACTATTCCCAACATTGTGGGTTTGGGGACCAAATGACAGTATCTGAACGGACACTTAACCATCAAGTTGATTGTCGTGGTATGCCTTTGATAAAAGGCCCTGATGAAATCGGGGTTTCAGCATCAGGAATCATTTATGACCGATTTGGACGCGTACTTCTTCAAAAACGAACTGACATAGGTTGGTGGGGGCTACCAGGAGGCCGTTTAGAAATAGGAGAAAATTTGACCGACTGTGTGGAAAGAGAGGTCCTGGAGGAAACTAACATCACAGTGAGGGCAAAAGCATTGATAAAATTGTATTCCGATCTTACAGAATACACTGCTATCCAATATCCAAACGGAAAACTGGTCCAATACGTGACTGCATTATTTCTTTGTGAAAAAATTTCAGGCTATTTGATTATGTCAAATGAAAGCACTGATATAGGATATTACGACCCTCAAAATTTCCCGGAAAACACTTTACTCTCTACCAGACTAAGGGTAAAAGATGCACGAGAATTCTCTAGGTCAGATAAAGGATATTTTGATGTCATTGAATTGGAAAAATGATCCGGACTTAAGTTCCAAAAGTGATATGGACTACCTACAGGATTTGATCGAATCCCTCACCTCTCTTTTACATTCGGCTCCAGAAGATAAAGTTCTATTGTTCCGCAGGGGCAACGCATACCTAGATAAAGGAAAGTATGAAGAAGCTATATTGGATTATTCAGCAATAATAGGAATGGATTCATCAGATTCTATTTCATTAAACAATAGGGGAATTTGCCTACGATACCTTGGTGATCCTGGCAATGCGATCCTGGATTTCAATAAAGCAATCGAATTAAACAACGAATATAGAGATGCATATAATAATCGGGGCATGGCACTCTCCGATAAAGAGGACTACACAAACGCTATCAGTGATTTTACGCAGGCCATAGAAATTGATAGTGAATATTGGTATGCCTACAACAACCGTGGCATGGCGCTTTGGGCTATCGGGGAGAAGGATTCTGCCGTTAGTGACTATAATAAAGTAAGGTCGTTAATTGGTTCTTAAATGCTAATCCTTAAAATACACTTTATTTTGACCAACTATTTTTAAGGTTTTGTGAGGGTCTATCACCGGAGGACCATCCCCCGTTAAAATTATCGTGATCGAATCTCCATCCCGTAATGGAATAGATCGTTCACCATCTAAAGCGATGGTGCAAGGAGTCTTTTTTATCACATATGCGTGGTCCGGCACCATGTTAGAAATACTCTTGATTCCAACTTTGGCGATATTACCTGCTGTCAGAGGAGCGGAAACATATTTAGAACCGATTTGTTTTTCTATTTCAATATGAAGTCCATGGGAATCCGTTGCGGATATTGGGTTCGTAAGACCCCCGATAGAGGAAAGGCCTATGCTGTCAGGTTTGGCGACGGCCAAAAATATCTCCGACACTGTGTTTATATCCCAAATAGCCCGTGCACCAACGTAGGTTTCTGTTGAGATAGCGATGTCCACTAAAGCCATATCAACCAGGTCCATTGCCATATTTCGGCTTTTATACACACTCATTTTTTTGCACCTTGGGGCACATAACTCTTTATCGACTAGGTGACATGCCACAGTTCCTGCAGCCATTCCCGCCAAAGTTCCTTCAATCAAGAATGGAAACACATTATTGGTACCTGTAGACAGTGGCATAATCGGAACCTCGCATGTGCCAAGAGCCACTGCACGATTGGTACCATCGCCCCCCAATGTGACAATGGCAGAAACCCCTTGTTTTTGCATCAGTTTTGCTGCAGTAATGGTGTCTTGTTCGGAATTCAAAATTGTCATTTCGAGAAATTTTACAGAAATAATCTCCTGCAAATTGGATACAGCTTCTTGTGCGATATGTCCGGAATCTGGCATAAGTAATACTTCATTTACGCCGACTCCGGAAAGTCCTTTTATAACTCTCTGCAGGAGATTAACCTTTTCCTGATTTGAAACGAATCTACTTTGCGAAATAAGTCGTCTTATGTCCTTACCAGCCGACGGGTTCGCTATTATTCCAACTGTAGTCATTTATCAAGTGCCTAACATCTTTACTTTTCTATGAAGCAGATTATAGTGTTTCGTAAGGATTGTTTGTTGATATGACTGGAATGAGAAACGGATCGAAAACAAAAAAACTGAAAGTAAAAGCAGTTTCTGATTTGCTTTCGGATATTTATGGCTCTATCCCATGGAAACCCCGATACAATGCCGCCGAGGAACTGGTCTATACCATCTTGTCCCAACACACCTCGGACATTAATTCCGAGAGAGCTTTTCATAATCTTTGGGCTGTATTCGGTGATTTGGATCGCATAGCCGATGCCGACGTTGATGACATTGAAGTTGCTATAAGACGTGGCGGGCTCTCAAAAACAAAGGCTCCGCGGATAAAGTCGGTTCTTAACGAAATCAGAGAGGAATTGGGTTCCTTTGATCTTAGCTTTCTCGCTGAAATGCCCCTCAAAGAGGCGAAGGCCTGGCTTATAAATCTAAAGGGGGTGGGACCGAAAACGGCGGCCATAATTCTCTGTTTTTCATTCGGAATGCCTGCCATGCCCGTAGACACTCACATTTACAGAGTGGCCCAGCGGCTCTCTTTGGTAGGCAAAAAAATATCGGCTGAGAAGGCCCACGATATTTTAGAATCATTAGTAGCACCGGAAGAGGTTTTCCAATTCCATATGTACTTAATTAAGCATGGACGAGACACATGCAAGGCCCAAAGGCCGAAATGCTATCAATGTTCTCTCACTGATTTGTGTCCTTCATTCAAAAGGTATCAATAGGGTGCAAATACCACTAATGTACTAGAATATAGCTCCTGGCAAAATATTAAAAATATACCGAAGGTTTACTATGAAAGTAGGAATTATCAATGTCACAGGCTATGCCGGAGCAGAGGTTGCCCGAATTTTAAGTGAACACGACGAGGTCGATATTGCTTGTGTAACTGGTCGGAGTGGAGCCGGTAAAAATATTTCTGACGTTTTTCCTCATTTGGCTAATTTAGATATAGAAATATCACCAAGTTTGGACAAAAGTGTAGATTTTGTGTTTTCTGCACTACCCCATGCTGCCAGCGCAGAGGCTTTAAAAGACGCGATCAACTCTGGAATAAAAGGCGTAGATATCAGCGCAGACTTCCGTATTCGGGACCTGAACACTTATTCGGAATGGTATAACGTAGAACATCCTTGTCCAGAACTTTTGGAATCGAGTGCATATGGATTGCCGGAACTGCACCGTTCTGCGATCAGGGACTGTCAAATTGCGGCCAATCCCGGGTGCTATCCTACTGCTTCCATATTAGGCCTCGCACCAGCCTTGGAGGCGGGAATTATAGAACCAGAGGTCATCGTTGATGCTAAATCTGGAGTCTCAGGGGCTGGAAGGGGCCTGTCACTCAAAATCCATTATTCAGAGGTAAATGAAAACATAAGTGCATACGGGCTGGATGGCCATCGCCATATGCCAGAAATATCACAGGAATTAGATTTACTATCTGACCAGCATGTCAACCTCACCTTCCTGCCTCACCTGGTTCCGATGACCCGGGGTATATTGGCTTCTTGCTATGCACCTTTAAAAAATAGTTTTATCGAAACAGTAGGAGACCTAAAATCAGAAGTAAAGGCTCTTTACAAGGACTTTTACAAAGACGAAAGATTTACTCACGTTATTGATTCTCCTCCAATGACAAAACAGACTCTCGGCAGTAATGATTGCGTTATATATCCGACGGTCGACGTCAGGGCAGGTAGATTGATAGTAATCAGTTGTATAGACAACCTGGTGAAGGGTGCTGCAGGCCAGGCAATTCAAAACATGAACATCATGTGCGGAATGCCTGAAGAACTGGGATTAACCCAATTGGCGATATATCCATAGGGTTATTTTTTATCTAAATAATCGTTGCTCTATCCCAAATGAGGACATAGACTATTTAGTGTTGTTTAAACAACAGACGATTTTTTGATACTAACACGGCCCCATCGTCTAGCGGTCTAGGACACCGCCCTTTCAAGGCGGAGATCGCGGGTTCGAATCCCGCTGGGGTCACCATGAACATTTATTTAGGAAGGCCCTTTTTGAAATTTAACGACCTTGGTCTCGACAAGCGTCTAATGGCGGGTATTCAATCAGCCGGTTATACGACTCTCACTCCAATACAGAATAAAGCTATACCTTTTGCAATAGAAGGCCGGGATTTATTAGGTTTAGCACAAACCGGAACTGGAAAGACTGCTGCCTTTGCAATTCCATTATTACAAAAATTGTCAGCTGGATACACGGGCAAAATAAAAGCTTTAGTAATAGCTCCGACTAGAGAGCTAGCTGACCAAATCCACCAAAATATATCTCAGCTAAGCTCAGGATTGAAGACGAAATCCATTACCTTGTATGGAGGGGTTTCTAAAAATCCCCAAGATGAAAAATTGCAAAAAGGTGTAGACATCGTAGTAGCTTGCCCCGGTCGTCTATTAGATCACATCAGGGAATCAACTATTGATTTGTCTACTTTAAACACATTGGTGTTGGATGAAGCTGACACGATGTGCGACATGGGTTTCCTTCCTGATATACGAAAAATAATTGCTCATTTGCCATCCAAGCGGCAAACCCTATTTTTTGCTGCCACTATGCCAAGTGACATTAGAAATTTGGCTAAAGACATTTTGGATAACCCAACTGAAGTTCAAATAGGAGTGATAGCCCCAGCAAAAACAGTTGCCCATTCTCTTTACCCAGTCACAGAGAAGCTTAAAAGTGAATTGTTTTTTCGACTAATTGAATCCACAGCAACAGGCCAGGTAATAGTTTTCACTAGAACAAAGCATAGAACCAAAAGGTTATTCGCTCAGCTAGAAAAGAGAAAATACAATGCGGCTGCCCTTCAAGGTAATATGTCGCAAAATAGACGAACCCAGGCCATAGATGGTTTCCGGAAAGGTAAATTTGATTTTTTAGTGGCTACAGATATTGCCTCTCGCGGAATTGATATTCCGGATATTTCCCATGTAATTAACTATGATATGCCAAACACTGTAGATGCATATATTCACAGGATCGGCCGCACAGGAAGGGCAGAGAATCTTGGTGAAGCCATAACTATTTCCATCCCGGAAGATGAATCAATGATTACCCGAATTGAAAAAATCCTGAAATCCTCGATTGAGAGGAAAACTGTTACTGATTTTAACTACGGACCTTTGGTTGACTCCGATAGACGATCTGTTTCTAGTAGGAATTCAAAGCCTCAAAATTCAAAGACTCGCCCTAGGCGTTCATCCCGTTGGAAAGGAAGGAAAGAATCGGGAACCAATTATGGCCCTGCGAAGGCAGAAATGAAGCCAACCCGCTCTAATTAATCCGATAAAGCAGAATACACAAGCGAACGTAATTCTCTTCGAACATTGTATGTGCTAGAAGGTATTAACTGAGTCAGAAAAACGACTGCCATGTCTTCTAATGGATCTATCCAAAAAGCTGTACTCGCGGCTCCACCCCAAGCTAATTCACCTTTACTGCCAGAAACCTGTGAGGCTGCTGGGTCCAACAAAACTGAAAATCCCAAACCAAAGCCTACACCCGTGTATGAAGTTTCACTCCATCGGCCATACGCACAACTCCTTAAGTCCTCTCCGTTTGTAAGATGATTAGAACTCATCAAATCTAAAGTTTTTCGGCTTAATATCCTGTGTCCCTCTAGACTCCCTCTTCCTAAAATCATTTTGCAAAACGCCATATAGTCATCCAATGTTGATACGAGACCTCCTCCACCAGAAAGCAGGGTAGGGGGATTGATGTAAGACCCAGAATGAGCGTCATCGATCAATATCGGCTCTTTCCCTTCCCTATACTCGTAATTGGACGACAACCGCTGGGTTTTAATGGATGGAACATAGAATCCGGTATCGAGCATCCCTAAAGGTTGAAATATTTCTTCTTCTAAAAAACTATCTAAAGGTTTACCTGATATGACTTCTATTAAGTAGCCACAAACGTCTGTAGAAACCGAATAATTCCAAGCCGTACCCGGTGAAAATTCCAGTGGGATGGTACTTAACACATCCACGAATTCTTCGAGGTTTTCCTGTGACTCCTTTTCGATACCAAGTTCTCGATATGCAGCGTCAACATTCGTGCGTTCCATAAATCCGTAAGTTAATCCGGATTGATGACTAAGTAGATCTATTATTGTCATTTCTCTATCAGGATAGTTCGTTTTGTAGCTTCCAAGAATTCCTTCTTCGTATATCTTCAGGTCTTTGAAGGATGGGATATATTCTGAGACAGGGTCGTCCAACTGGAACAAACCCTTCTCATATAAAGACATCAACGCTACAGAAGTTATTGGCTTCGTCATTGAATATATTCGAAATATAGTATCCCGTTCAACGGGTTTACGGGACTCCCTGTCCATTAATCCTAGAGGAGATATAAAACCTAGTTGGCCATTCCTATATATTCCTGTAAGAGTACCTACATACCTATTTGTGTCTATGTAGTTTTCCTTCAGATAAGATTCGAGGTTTTTCAGCTTATCTGTTGAAAATCCAAAGGTGCCCATGTAGATTTGTCCTCTATTTCATTGGTATCTAAAGGTTAATTGTTGCTTATAATAATGGAATATGTCACCCATATATTTTCATTGTCCCCACTTGGGCACCCCTCCGAACCTGAACCTCCTGTAGACTTTTGCAAGCCCCAGAGGTGACAATGATACCTAGAGAATTTTTGGCTGATCCATTTTTATGACAGAACCTCTATGAGAACTAGAATTGTACAAAAAGTTCATATACATATTTTTCATCGGCTTCGCTTTAATCTCATGTCAGGTAGATTCAAGCACGGATACTACCAATAATTCGCTTAGACAGAAAATTGAAACTGCAACTCCATTTGTGCCAATTTTTGAAGATTTTGACAAAATTGTCAGAGCAACTGTAGAGGCTAGATTAGACAATTTTGAGATAAGTAGTGAGGTTGAAAGTCAGGTTTCCCTTGCTTTGACGGCAACATCTATCGCTGTCTATGGTACCGCCACAAAAACCAACACTCCTCAACCGACTTCTACACCAACTCCTCTTCCTACAATCACTAACACCCCAAGTCCCTTGCCTACATATACGCCACTTCCAACATATACTGTAGTGCCCACCGTTACTTCCATACCGCCCACAAACACCCCAAATCCGACCATTACACCCTCTCCTCTACCTACCAGCACTCCAACTTCCATACCTATACCGACCCCTTTGCCAACAATGACACCAACGCCAACAATCACCACAATAGATGTGTTAGCTCAAGCAACAAAAAAGGTGGTGAAAATCCTATCGGGATCAAGCGGGGGAAGTGGAGTTCTAGTGTCAGGAAATGATCCCTTAACAACGTTCATAATCACAAATGAACATGTGATCGAAGATAAATCTGACATGCTAATAGAACTTTATAATGGAAATAAGCACGAAGGGCAAATTATATTTGAAGATAAAGAGATAGATATAGCAATTATTGAAATAAATGCTTTTGATTTAGAAGTATTTGATATACTCCTTGTTGGTCCCCCTGCGGTTGGTTTGGAAGTTTATGCCTTGGGTTATCCATTAAATGAAAACTATTCCGTTACTTCGGGGATAGTCTCAGCCAACCTTTATGAAGAAGATTCTGGTATTCAGATGGTACAAACTGACGCGGCCCTCAACCCTGGTAACAGCGGAGGAGCTTTGATCAACAGAAATGGTGCCCTGGTCGGTATTAATACCAGTAGGAAGGAAAAAACTGGGTCTGGGCGTATTGTGACAAATATGGGGTATGCAACTTTAATTGACGAAGTGTATCAAAAAAGTCCCCATCTTTTTAATGCGGACATTCAAAGGTGAATTTGACACTCTTTCCCGTTTCTATCCTGCCAATAGTTCAGATTGACGTTTCATCCTATTAGAATGCTCTCTCGCGAATTTGGCAACCGCTTGAAAAATTGTATCGGGATCCAAACCTGCCTCTTTCAAAACTTCTCCCTCCGAGCCTCCACTTAGCCACATATCATCGTGATCCGAGACCAATGAATACTCTTCCGTTAAGGGGCCAACTCCTGCGACAGGCCACATTCTTTTAGTGCCAGTACTTACGATCATCATGTTGTACTTGGCCGAAGCAGGCAGCAAATGATCCTTATATTCTTGAGATTGCCGATTAAATAGCTCTTCTGAAACAGCCGATATTATGCGGACGTTATGACCTTCAGATTCAATCTGTTCCATTTGGGCCACCAGATTACTAGTGGTTGAAGCGCCTTGTACTACAATGTATCCTTCTTTAGGTTTAGATGTATCAAAATCCTTCAGTATATAAAACCCTTTGGCCGCAGCTTTGATATCCGAATCGGCCAATTTACTTCTATCTACCACCGGGAAATCTGGCCTTGCCACCTCTAAAACTATGACTCCCACCTTGGGATCTCTAGCCGCTATTTCTGCTGCTGCCAAATACCCTGGGGCGACATCGTTATAGTCCCAGAAATTAAGGGTTATCACTTGATCTCTTGGGAACAGTTTCCATACTTGTGGAGAAAATATGCCAAAATGTGTGCGAGCGTCGGCTGCAGTTTCCGGACCAGAGTGACCTGCAAGAATATTCAAAACTCCTAACCTGAAGGGGCTGTCTTGGTTTTGCTGGCTCCACACTCTCACCGGTAAGTACATAAGTGGCGTGAAAGCACCATAACTACCACTAAGTGCCCAGACTCCCGAATGTTTTTCAGGGTCGAGTGAGGCTGATTGGCTGACTAATCCAACTGCCGTCGATACATTGCCGGCCTCCTGTATTGCAGATCGGAGACGACCTCCAGCCGGGTTTGTGACTGGATCAAATTCTCCCCATATTGAGCCTTTCTCAACGTTGATAGAGTCAGCAAGATCAGCAGCCGCTAAAACTAGTCTATTATCAGTCACATAATTGACCCATTTAACGATTTCCGATATGGCCCTCCTACTCCCCTTAGGAACTCCAGGTTTCTCAAACATATTAATTTCTAGTTCTTTCTGTTCCCCTGAGACGGGGTTTGTTACAGTTACCGTCTGGGGTTCAAGCGAAAGGGTCCTATAATCCAATCTTTCATCCATAAAAGGGTCGATACTGGTATCGATTCGGGTTGGAATTTGATCCTTCACTTGCTCGCCGATTTTCACCAACCTGTCGGCTATCCAGTCCCCTAAACCATTTTTATCCAACACTGACATTACGATATCGATATTCTCTTTGTACTGGATCAAACGTTCTCTTTCATCCAATATTGGGCCATCTGAAATACCTTTAAATTTCACATTAAACCGATTTTCAAAGGTCGCCGCAAGAGCCAAAAAGTATTCGGAATTCATTGCAAACGTGTAGGGGTGGCTTTGAAAACTTGTGATCTGGTTCCCATATCCAGGTATTTGTCCATTTTCCGCACCAGGCCACCAACCTTTGGTGGTCTTTCCTATTAAGATCATGGGTCTGCGGTCCGAGGGATCACTATCTTCCATAGCTTTGAATGCAGCCACTACCTGGCTCATATCGTTAGCATCATCTACAGAAAATACATTCCAGCCATATGAAGTCCACTGATCTACGATCCTGTAGGATTCATATTGAGGCTGTATAACTCCACCAATTAGCTGGGCGTCAATCCCAGCGTTGTTGTAAGACAAAAGAACCCTCAGTCGTTTCCCGACCTGTTGGGCAACCGCTTGGGTCTTCATCTCTTGCGAATGACCAGATGTCATTGCAAACTCACCCTCCACTGCCATCACTTTTGGTGATTCGGAAGCACCTATAATATCCCAAAATGTAGCTTTCCCCGCGGCTGTAGCAATCCCTATTCCGGAAGGCCCTCCATTCACATCATTAGTCGCATCTGTACTCTCAGAATGGCCAGCCAATGCGCGTATGCCTCTCACTTGAGCCTGCGCCATCGCTGGGTGATCGACCAGTCCATTTTGTTCAAGTATGGTTCGCATTCCCTGCTTAGATCTTCTAAAACCTATGCAATCGATTGGAAGTAATGTTTGGTTGTAATCCGCCTGATATTTTTTATCTCCAGTGTTTTGGTATTTCTGATATAAGGCCTCCCCTAAGACCATCCAAAGGGCATATGCAACTGGAGCGTTATGTCCTCCGGCCAGCATGAATTTGTCTGAATAAGGATGCTTCGGCCTCCGATAATCATATTTAAGGCCACCCAATTCGGGGCCAATTAAGTGAGAAGCCACCGTATAAGGTGTGTAGGCCAACGGCCCACCAAAATGACCTGTCTGGCAATAGTTACCCATCATAACTAATGTCATCGCTGTCACAAATGACACATCATCTAGATATTGTTTATCAAAATCGGGTAGAGTCACTTCACGGGCATCAAGGACTGATGACAGGGTGACCGTACTTACTTTAGGCATGTGCTAAATACGTCCTATTTATTATTTACCGTCAAACCACACATTATGCCTGCCAAAAATAAAATATCCCTACAGCCAAAGCAGCAGGCATATCCTTCAACTCGGAAGGCAAAAACCGGCTAGTGAATCTTATTGGAGGTGAGTGTTTCAGTCAACCAAAAAAACCTAGTAAATGCCCTTACAGATCAGGATGGAAATTTGTAAGCCCCAAGCTCTTTTCATAGGTCCGGGCGATTCTGCAAAGCATCGGTTCGGACAAATGATGTCCTGACACTTGAATACTGAGTGGAAGTCCATCCTTATTAAGTCCAGATGGGACAGATACCGTCGGGTATCCGTTGTAATCGAAGGGAACCGTAAACCTTTGAAAGGAGGTCCCTCTTCTATCGTCCATAGGTCCATAACTTATGGAGTCATCGACATAATGAGGGGGCCTTATTACGGTCGGAGATACCATTGCATCTATACCAACAAAGGATTTCCTTAACTTTCCATTGCACAGAGCTCGCTGGCGAGATGCATCTATATATTCTTGACTAGTCACAGATAAACCATGTTCTAACCAACCCTTAAACCACAACCCATATTCTGATGCTCTTTCCGGGAAAAAGGAGGAATGAGCATTCAAGGCCTCAGCGGTACAAAGAGTCTTCCAAGCGGGAAGGAAGGAATCAATATCATCTAGTTCAATATTTTTTATTGTGGCTCCATGGTACTGTAAGATTTCTAAAACATTTCGAGTAGCTTTAATGATCTCTCCATCCACTCCATCCTCTGAATAGTTTTCTGAATAACCTATCGTCACACCATCTAAATTGGCATTTTCAATATCGTTAAATGTCGGGGCTATAGTTGGAACCGTAGTCAAATCATTTTCATCAAATCCGGAAATTACAGCCAATATTAGAGCTGCATCTCTAACATCACGGGTCATAGGGCCCACATGATCAAGTGTCTGTGCTAGATCTAAGACGCCGAATCGACTTACACGCCCGTAAGTTGGTTTAATTCCAACCAGTCCGCATGCAGAGGAGGGAAATCTAATAGATCCTCCGGTATCACTACCAAGGGAACCGGTGCAAAGGCCCAAAGCTGTGGCTACCCCAGAACCACTTGAAGATGAACCGGTCCATTTGTCGGTATCCCAGGGATTTTTAGGTATAGATCTTTTGGGGTTGTACCCTCCCATTGCTCCTTCAGTTAGGTTTAATTTCCCTAAATTAACCGCCCCGGCAGCCTTTAATCGTGAAACAACGGTCGAATCGTAGTCAGGGATGTTTTCTTCAAGAACAGCTGTGCCTCCCATAGTTCTAACCCCTTTCGTGTAGCACAAATCCTTAACTGCTACAGGAATGCCATGTAGTGGGCCACGTATTTTCCCATCTCCCAGTTCTTTAGATAATATTTCAGCTTGTTCAAGAGCCTGATCTGCCATAACAGTTGCATAACTTAAATGGGTGGAATCTAAAGATTCAATTCTTTCAAGAAAATGCTCAACCACGCTAGACGGAGTCTCTTCGCCTCCAAGGTATAACTCAGTGATTTCTTGAATGTTTTGATAATGAATCGGTGATTTAATCACATTTTTACCCGCAGTGTCGGCATCTCGAGTTTTCACTCGCAAATATCAATTGGGCATCGAGTTCTTCCATCGCAAAGTCTATCAGGATCCGAAGGGCTTTCGAATCATCCGGCAACCCAAACTCGGCGGTTTGCTCGGTGAGCCATTCGGCTTGATCAGTTTCAATCGTCGCGGCAAAGTCTGTCTTTTCATGAGCCATAATTTCCTCTCTATTTCAATTTGACTTATTATAACCGGAGGGAGCACACCATTTAACCCTACTTATAGATCAATACCGGGAGTTCTATAATGTATGGTCACAAGATATATATGGAGGCATCAAATGTCGAATGAGGATCAAAATTGGGAATTCGGGGTAAGGGATGACGGTCATTCTATAGTAAGCGAGACTGATACAGCACCGGCTGTGTTGGGGGAAGGGAATTTTCGTTACCAAGTTTCGGGACAAAATTGGGGTACCCTACCTGAAGGGTGGGTGTATAAAGAAGCTACAGCAGTAGATGTCGATTCCAAAGACAGGGTGTATGTTTTCAATCGAGGGACCACACCAATGATTGTATTCGACCCAGAAGGAAACGTCATCGATACGTGGGGAGATGGTGTATTTTCAAATCCTCACGGCGTCACACTCGGACCTGACGATGAAGTGTACTGTGTAGATAACGGAGACCATACCGTCAGGAAATTTACATCCGATGGAAGATTACTCTTGACTGTCGGAACTCCAGGCAAATCGGCAGCGCCTATGAGCGGAATACCTTTCGCCAGACCTACCCATGTTGCCATCGAGCCCAATACAGGTAATTTCTATGTAGCAGACGGGTATACAAATGCTAGTGTTCATAAATTCGCACCTGACGGTAAATTATTGTTTTCTTGGGGGGAATCGGGAACTAATCCTGGGCAGTTCAATATTGTCCACGGGGTCAATGTAGATTCAAATGGATGGGTTTATATAGCTGATAGAGAAAATCATCGTATCCAAGTGTTTGATAGCAATGGGAATTTTGAGACCCAGTGGATAAATTTATCGCGAGTCGCGATAACCACCATCGATTCTGGGAGTGGTGAAGAGTTAATATATGCTGGTGAATATTTTGCAGGTATCGGATCCAATGACATGGGCACAGACCTGGGACCGAGAATATCCGTTCTTAATTTGAAGGGTGAGGTTCTTGCTCGGATCGGAAGGCAAAGCTACGGCGAGCAAAGCGGTAGATTTTTCTCACCACATGGTATTGCAGTTGACTCCAAGGGTGATATATATGTTGCCGAAGTTTCATGGAGTGATTACGGCAGTAGTATGGAGCCGCCAAAAGAATTACGATCAATGCAAAAACTAGTCAAAATTTGATTTTGTCATCCGGGTCCTAAATAACCGGACCCGGATTGCCTCTGATAGCGCTTAATTATTTTCTAAGACAGCCTGGCCTGCTTCTAAAGTTTTTACTATATCATCCACATCAAAAACACATCCTCCCCATGTTCCTCCGGAAGCCGATTGCAGGGCAGCCCAGAGTCTTGTATCTTCTGGCAATTTAGGATGAGGCGACAAATCCCGGGGAATCGGTCTTTTAGAAAGTTCTTTATCGCCCCAACCGGACCCCATATATTCACCTAATTCACCAACGAGATTTATACTCCCAAATAGGTTAATACGGTCAATTATAATCTCGATTTGATCCCCATCTTTCAATTTGGCGATCGGGCCGTCTGCCAAAGCTTCCGGTCCCACGTGCCCTATACAAGCACCGGTAGACACCCCGGAAAATCTGGCATCGGTTATCAAGGCAACATGTTTACCGTAGGAAAGATGTTTTAATGCGGCGGTGATTTGATAAAGTTCTTCCATACCCGTACCCTGAGGCCCTGCGCATTTCACAACCATAATATCTCCGGCCTTGATTTTCGATTTATCATCAGTGCTTTTGATTGCCCGTATGGCCTCATTTTCAGAAGAGAAAACCCTGGCAGGTCCAGTATTTCTGTATATCCCGTCTTTATCCACCACCGATGGGTCTATTGCCGTGCTTTTGATTACGGAACCCTGAGGGGCAATGTTCCCCATTGGAAATGTAACAGTGCTTGTTAAGCCTCTTTTTTTTGCCTCGTCAGGCGTCATGATCACATGATCCGGATTTACAGAATTGGTTTCTGATAGCCTTTTTCTGACATCATGCCTCCTCTCAGAATCTTCCCACCAATCCAGGTTTTCGCCTAAAGTTTGGCCCGTTACTGTTTGGACATTAGTGTCCAGTAGGCCCATGGTGCGAAGATGCAACATCACCTCTGGCACTCCACCTGCAGTATAAAGTTCCGAGGTTGGAAACCCTACTGGTCCATTAGGGAGAACATCGACTATTCTAGGAGTGTTTTTATTTACCACGTTCCAATCATCCACCGTCATCCTGGCCCTACCCGCAGCATGAGCTATTGCGGGAAGATGCAACAAAAGGTTGGTCGACCCTCCGCAAGCAGCATGTACGACCATAGCATTTCTAAGAGCTGCGTCAGTAATAATGTCAGAGGACAATGTGTTTTCAGATTCCATGCGCACCAATGCCCGTGCACTACGTTGGGCCACATTTTTCCAGGCTGTTGTACCCGACGGGCATAGAGCGCTGTGTGTAATAGCTAATCCCAATGATTCAGCTATAACTTGAGATGTCCCCGCTGTACCAAGAAAGTGACATCCTCCTCCAGGAGAAGCGCAAGCCTTACATCCCACATCTTGGGCATACTCCAGCGTCACCTCACCTTGAGCAAACCTCGCTCCAATCGACTGGATCATTCCCGTATCTTCTCCAGCACGTACAGCCAAGGTAGAACCTCCCGGTACTACCACCACTGGTAAATCTCTAAGTCCAGCCAATGCCATCATCATTGCAGGAAGCCCTTTATCACACGATGCAATTCCCAAAATACCCTTAGCAGTTGGCAAGGATCGAGCCTGCCTTCGAAAAACTTGGGCCGCGTCATTCCTGTATGGAAGTGAATCCATCATCCCAGTGGTCCCCTGTGTCCTTCCATCGCACGGGTCCGAGCACATAAGAGAAAATGGGATTGTCTTGGCAAGTTTAAATTCACGAGCAGCGGCTTCGACCTGCAATGCTAATTCAAAGTGCCCGGTGTGAAGACCAAGGGCAATTGGTGATCCATCCTGATCCCTTAGCCCCCCGGAAGTGGACAAAATCAAAAAATGTTTTCTCAACAATTCGGCCGGATTCCACCCCATCCCAGCATTCTGGCTCATCCCGAAATGAAACCCGCTTGATTCATTAACAAGAATATCTTCTGTAAACGGTAAAGTTCCCGAAGGTCCGTCAGAATGGGTATCGAAAGCCCAGGTGGAATCTTTTGGATCTATAACGTCACTAATACTAAAAGATGTCTGATCTGCCATTTGAACTCCTCCGCAAGATTATTTTGAGCCAATAGTGTACCAACTCAGCTATTATTGATTAAATATACAACTAGAGGTGTTAAATAGTTGGAAACTCCAAAACATATCGTAGGTGTTCAACGCGGCTGGAATTTAATGTCTCCTAATTACCAAGCTGAAAGCGAAATATCAGTGGAGGAGGTGCATTATGCCCCCTTGTCATATGGAGAAAATTCTTTGAATTTAATTGGGGATGTTACTGGTAAAAATTTAGTGGAGCTCGGTAGCGGTGGTTCACAGAATGCGATAGCTTTGGCAAAATTGGGAGCAACAGTCACTGCTGTGGATTTTTCACACAATCAATTATCACATGCCGTTTCCGAATCGGTAAAACAAAAAACAGCAATAGATTTTCTTCAAGCGGATATTCAAAATCTAAACTACTTTCGGGATCAGACCTTCGACGGTGTAATTTCAGTCTTTGCCCTAGAATTTGTAGAACACCTAGACGTTTTCTTTAGTGAATGCAACCGGATTCTCAAAAAAGGTGGTCAATTAATATTGAGCACAACACATCCTCTTGGAGCTTTCGAATGGAATGCCGACACAAATACATTGAACGTCACCAATTACTTTAATCCCCCTGTGGAGATGTGGAAGGAGGGTGATCAAGAGTATTTTGGTGTAACTTATTTCAGAACCGTGGAAAATCTGTTTACCAACGTTGTCGGTAACGGGTTCACAGTGAAAGCGCTGCTTGAACCAAAACCACTAGAATTTGATAAAGAACATCTCAGTCCATATAAGGGTAACTACTGGACCGAATTTAGAGATAGGGTAAATGCAGTACCCTTTGCCATTGTAATTAAGGCACTTAAACAATAACTCGAATTACTCCTAACTACCTCCACCTATAGCCCTCACGACTTCAAGAGAATCACCTTCATTCAAGATTATTTCTTTATATCTTTCGCGAGTAAGAACCTCCCCATTCAAAGCTATTGCAATTGCCTTCCTTCCAGTAAGTCCCAGCTCATCAATCAGCGACATCAGAGATGAACCTGATTTGATTTCGGAGGCTTTGCCATTGAGATTGATATTCATTGGTCCAAACTTTAAATACCACTTATATTTTCTAGAATTATCCGGGATTCCAATTTAGGGTCATCAGCCTCAGAAATCGCTCCAATAACTGCGACACCAGAAGCTCCAGAATCAATCACTTCTTGACAATTTTTGCTGGATATTCCACCAATGCCTATTAGGGGAACCGATAATTTCCTACTAATGTCCTCTATTAGCTTAGTCCCGCTAGCTTGTCCTTGTGGATGAGATTTAGACGGAAATATAGTGCCAACAATCAAATAATCGATACCCGCTGATACAGCTTTTATAGCCATCTCTAAACTATGCACTGACTTACCTAGTATGAAATTCTCCTTCAATTTTTCAGTATCGGCGTCAAAAACATGTTTTTCAGGAAAATGGATACCATCAGCCCTGGCTTTCTTAGCCAAATCAATATCTCCATTTACGATAAAAAGAGCTTTACTCTCAGTTATTTCCCTTAACTTCACTGCAGCATGCAACCTTTCCGTACCATGCATATCTGTATCCCGAAATTGAATCATGTTCACCCCGCCTTCAACCGCCTGGCTAACCACGGATTCTAAACCTCTTTGAGATGTGCGATTCCTATCAGTTACCAGACATAGTAGTGGGTTTTTCTGGATATCGATAATCACCTTTTAACCAGAATTTACCCCTGCACCGGGGCTGCTTGATATTGCCGACGCTCTTCTATCAATTCGACCTGCCAGAAAGGCCTTACGACCAGCAGCAACTCCTAATTTGAAAGATTCTCCCATTGCAACAGGATCGTTAGCCTGAGCAATGGCGGTATTAACTAATACTGCGTCTGCTCCTGCTTCTAACGCCTTTGATGCATCAGAAGGAACAGCCAAACCCGCATCTACCACCACAGGAACCTCTACGTCGCTAATAATCATTTCAATTTCTTCCATGGTCAATATACCTTGACCTGAACCGATAGTTGATCCCAAAGGCATTACCGTTGCGCATCCAAGTTCAGCTAATCTGTGGGCCAGCACTGGATCTGCATGTATGTAGGGCAGAACATCAAATCCATCTTCTATCAGTTCTTTAGCAGCATAGTAAGTCCCAATTGGGTCTGGTAACAAATGGCTTATGTCAGGAATAACTTCAAGCTTGACCCAGGAAGAACCTGTCACTTCTCGGGCTAAACGAGCCGTCAATACGGCTTCTTCCGAAGTTTTGCTGCCGGCAGTATTCGGTAAAATTGTGTAGTTATCCCAGTCTAAATAGTCCAAAATGGTTTTTTCATTAACATCTTGTAAATTTAGCCGACCTATGGCCACGGTTATTATCTGTGCACCAGAGGCTATTATTGAATCTATCATTTCCTGCATAGTTCGGTGACGTCCCGTCCCGACCATCAGCCTAGAGCTAAATTCCTTACCTGCTATAACTAAAGGATCTTCCATTTAATATCTCCTCGGCCATCCAAATTGCTGGCCATATAAATTATCCAGACAAAAAAAATCACCCTTAGAGGGTGATCGGAGATTTGATCCATAACTCCCTCCGCTGGCATTACCCAGTTCAGGTCTTGGGTCGGCATTTAAATACCCTCTCAGCCATTTGAGGCTCCCCTATTTACGCGTAATTCGCTCGGCAAGAATATATGCAAGATACGTGTTAAAGTCAATGTTGGAAGCTACATACACTTAATCACAAACAATTTTAGCTTCAAAAACAAAGAGATTGACCTTAAAGAGCTAATTCATCGATTTTAATGCGTCATTATACTGCTACTGGATATGTCGTATGGGACCAGAGTGTCCTACTGCATTGGCATAAAAAGATAAATTTATGGCTACCACCGGGAGGCCATGTGGAGCCGAATGAGGATCCGGTTGAAGCGGTATTGCGAGAAATTTTTGAAGAAACAGGATTGGTTTCACAAATATCTAAAAATCCCAATGCACCGACTTTGAATTTCGATTACCCCGAAATTATTGAACCTCCAAGGCATATATTAGTCGAGGATATTGATGATCCGGAGGATGGGCATCATCAACACATTGATATGATTTATTATTGCTACCCCGTAGATGGGATAATGGACTTATTCCCTGGTTGGTCTCTCTTTTCATATGAAGTACTCAGAAATGCGCTCAAAGTTCAACAACTTAGAAAAAAACACCTGGACCCCTCAATATACCCTCCACTAGATGTATTAACATTAGGGGTAGATGCTATTGACACAACTATGTGAATACCTTTCGAGTATAAAAAAACTGATCATTTCAGGTATTATTTTACAACTCCAAAAATCATTAGTGGTGAGGTGTAACTAAATAAAATGGTTCAGAATAATATCGCTGTAATCCGAGGAGATGGAATAGGCATCGAAGTAGTAGAGGAAGGAATAAAGGTTTTAGACGCAGTCTCAGAAAACTATGATTTTGAACTTTCTTTCAATGAATACCCTTGGAGTTCTAAATTTTATATTGACACTGGGTCCATGATGCCTTCCGACGGCCTCGATACTTTGTCTAATTACGACGCAATCTTCCTAGGGGCTGTAGGTCACCCTGAAATTCAAGACCATATAACCCTTAATGGGCTGTTACTTCCTATTCGAAGAAAATTTGACCAATACGTATGTGAACGACCTAGTGTTCTATTTGAGGGTATTGAATCGCCACTGTCGGGGAAAAAACCATTCGACATTGATATGGTGGTGATCCGGGAAAATACAGAAGGGGAATATGCAAACGTCGGAGGATTCCAATACATGGATTTTCCCGAAGAAGTAGGTATCCAAACTGGGGTTTTTACAAGAAAAGGTTGTGAGAGGGTAATCCGCTATTCCTTTGAATTGGCCCGCAGAAGAAATAAAAAGAAACACCTCACTTCTATCACCAAATCTAATGCGCAAGGTTATGGGATGTTAGTATGGGATAGAGCCTTTGAAAGGATATCTCCAGAATATCCGGATATATCTACAGATTCCTTATTGGTGGACGCTGCGGCAATGGATTTCATTAGAAAACCGGAATATTTTGATGTGGTTGTTGCCAGTAATCTTTTCGGAGATATTTTGACCGACATTGCCGCAATAATCACTGGAAGTATGGGACTAGCATCGAGTGCTAATTTAGATCCAGAACGACGATATCCCTCAATGTTCGAGCCGGTACATGGCAGCGCCCCAGATATCATGGGCAAAGGTATTGCTAACCCGATGGCCCAAATTCTGACTGGGGCTATGCTTCTCAGGCACCTAGGTCATGCAGATGCCGCAACCGATGTTGAAAAGGCGGTATTATCAGTCCTTTCCGAGGGGGAAATTTTAACCCCAGATTTGTATGGTTCTTCAACAACATCTTCTGTTGGAGATTCCATAGTATCCGCCCTAGGCAAATAGCTGAAAAATCAAGAAGAGATAATTAAATGCCAATCAAAACAATAGATACGCGTTTCCCTCACGAAAGAATAGAGACTAAGTGGCAAAATCGATGGCGCGATTCCCAAATATATAAAGTTGACGACTCCGATCCTAGACCTAAGTGGTATGAATTAACAATGTACCCCTACCCCTCGGGCGACCTACATGTCGGGCATTGGTATGCGATGACTGGGGCAGACATACACGCAAGATTTAGAAATATGCAAGGATACAACGTTCTCCATCCAATGGGGTTCGACGCATTTGGCCTGAATGCAGAAAACGCAGCCATACAACGAGGTATCCATCCGCATTCTTGGACAATGGACAACATTAAAAGAATGCGCCAGCAACTCGCTTCGATGGGCCCGATGTATGACTGGGAGAGGGAGGTAGTTACATGCATACCAGAATATTACAAGTGGAACCAATGGTTTTTCCTGCAGTTCTACCAAAACGGGTTAGCTTATCGTGATTTTGCTCCTGTCAACTGGTGTCCCTCATGTGTAACCGTTTTAGCAAATGAGCAGGTAATAGACGGGGCATGTGAGAGGTGTGACACTAGCGTGACTCATAGAGATATGAACCAGTGGTTCTTCCGTATAACGGCATACGCTGAGGAATTATTGGATCAATCAAAAATGGACTGGCCAGACCGCATAAATACGATGCAAACAAATTGGATTGGGAAAAGTGAAGGTGTGGAATTCGGTTTTGATATCTCGGAATACGACCTTGACTCGGAAACATTAGTCACTTTCACTACCCGAATTGATACTGTTTACGGAGTTACCTTTGTGGTATTGGCACCAGAACATCCCTTAGTAGAGGCTTTAACGGCCCCCGAGCACGAAGATGCTGTAAAAAGCTATATAAATAGTGCTAGGAAAGTCACTGAAGTGGAACGATTAGCAATTGATAGGGAAAAGACAGGAGTGTTTTTAGGAACTTACTGTGTCAATCCTCTTACCCAGGATCGAATACCTATACTGATCGGCGACTATGTCCTAAACACATATGGAACCGGAATTGTAATGGGTGTTCCCGCACACGATACGAGAGATTTTACATTTGCAAAAAAATACGACCTCCCAATCAAAGTAGTTGTAGCACCTCCAGAGTGGGATGGCAACGAATTAGAGGAGGCCTATTTAGCTCCAGGAACCCAAGTAAATTCACTAGAATTTAACGGTTTGAACAGTAGCGAAGGCCGGCTGAGGATAGCAGATCACATTGAAGACAGGAACCTAGGTACTAAAACTGTCAACTACAGGATGAGAGATTGGCTTATTTCGCGACAGAGATATTGGGGCACACCAATACCTATAATTTACTGTAATGATTGCGGCGTCGTACCTGTCAAGGAAAAGGATCTTCCTGTGTTACTCCCAGAAGATGCTGAATTTCTACCAACAGGTGAGTCCCCCTTAGCCCTACATACCGAATTCGTTAATGCCGATTGTCCTGATTGCGGTAACCCTGGCAAGAGAGAAACAGACACAATGGACACCTTTGTGGACTCATCATGGTATTTTCTGAGGTATGCCAGCCCAAAGCATTCGGCTGCCGCATTTGATGAAAAATCTGCTCAACTATGGAATCCAGTAGATCAATACACCGGTGGAGTAGAACATGCAGTAATGCACTTGCTCTATTCAAGGTTCTTCGTCAAAGCTGCACGTGACCTTGGTTTAATCAAATACGATGAACCATTTAAAAGACTGTTCAACCAAGGAACAATAATTTACAAAGGCGCAAAGATGAGTAAGTCTCGGGGAAATGTGATCGCCCCGGATGATTACGTTTCTGTAGTGGGAGCCGATACGGTTAGAACTTATTTAATGTTTATCGGACCCTGGGAGCAAGGTGGCGAATGGAATGATTCTGGGATTAATGGCGCCGCTCGTTGGCTCAATAAAGTTTGGGACATATCCAATTTGGATCCCGGCATTTTTGCACAAAATTCAGATCCTGCCTCAGAAAGGGAATTAAACAGACTTTTACATAAAACTATTATGAGGGTGGGAGAGGATATAGAAAGATTCAAATACAATACCGCAATATCCGCTCTTATGGAGTTTACAAATTCTCTAGCTGAAAGCCATATACCCCAGAAGACCAGCTATGAGGACTGGCTGCGTCTTACTCGCGCCCTTTACGTAATGATGGCACCAATTGTCCCCCATTTATCCGAGGAATTATGGGAAAGCTCAGGTATGGCGTTCAGCATACACACCCAACCATGGCCGGAATATGATGAATCTCTGGCGCAAGATGAGGAAATCACATTGGTGATACAAATCAATGGGAAAGTTAGAGCGAAAATATCTGCTCCTGCAAATATAACTGAATCCGATGCAAATGAACTCGCCTTTCAAAATTCCAGTATCGGGAAACATATAGCAGGATTAGAGATAAGAAAGACAATTTATGTTCCCGGAAAATTACTAAATATTGTGGCCACTTAAACCACAAGCTAAAGAAGCGGAGCACACTATGAAAATATCTATAGCAGTATTACCAGGAGATGGAATTGGGCCAGAGGTAATTACTGAATCGATAAAAGTTTTAGAAGCAATAGGCAATCGATTTGGCCACGACTTCCAAATTAAGTCGGGAAGGGTAGGGGGAAATGCTATTGATGATTACGGGACACCACTGCCTCAGGAAACCATCGACACTTGTAGTGACTCAGATGCAATTTTATTCGGCGCCGTCGGTGGTCCCAAATGGGATGATCCAAATGTTGATGTACGCCCAGAAGATGGCATATTGGCTATTCGGAAATCCTTAGGCTTATTTGCTAATTTAAGACCAGTTAAAGTTTATCCCTCCCTAATAAATGCAAGTCCCCTGAAACCTGAAATTTTGAAAGGGGTAGATATGATGGTATTGAGAGAATTGACCGGTGGGTTATATTTTGGAAAACCAAAAAAACGATGGAACACGTCGAGAGGAAGAAGGGGAATCGATACCCTTAAATATACCGAAGCCGAGATCGTAAGAATTTTAAAAGTGGGATTTGAGTTGGCTATGGAACGCCGTAAAAAGCTAACTTCTGTAGATAAACAAAATGTTCTTGAATCTTCAAGACTCTGGAGAGAAATAGCGGTGGAAGTGGGGAGAGGGTATCCAGAAGTCGAGTTGGACCATATTTTGGTCGATAACGCCGCGATGCAATTAATTAGGAACCCCTCGGACTTTGACGTTATTGTCTCGGAAAACACCTTTGGGGACATTTTGAGTGATGAGGCGTCAGTTTTATCTGGCTCTATGGGGATGCTGCCGTCAGCCAGCCTATCTAGCCTCCCAGGCAATTCTGGCACAAGTAGTAAGGTAAGCCTGTATGAACCAATACACGGCAGCGCACCCGACATAGCCGGAAAAGGAATCGCTAATCCGATCGGCTCAATACTCAGCACAGCAATGATGCTTAGGCTATCGTTTGGAATGCACGAAGAAGCCGATTCCATTGAGAAATCTATTGATGCCGCCCTTTCTGAAGGCTATAGAACTGCCGACATTTCTAGCGATGGCGGCAATCAAGTAAACACAACGATTATGGGAGACGTTATAGCAGGGGCGATTTAACAAGTGTCGTTGGGTTAAAATGGCAAATCAGACGTTATGTTATAGCTATCTGCCAAGGCCTTCAGACCCTCCCACGTAGATTCTTCTACAAAAATACCTTCTTCTTTTTGCCTGGTTTCGTTTCTATGCTCTATTTCACCAGGATACAAAATTTCTTTGAACCCAGGTGCCGTCTCTGAACTTTTTAAGTAGGAAGCAAATTCAGTAACCTCTTCTTTAAAATCTTTCAAATCTCTAAAAGCTGACACATTGAAAACTGATATGAAGCAGCCGTCATTATGTCTACCGGAAGGATCATGCCCAAATCCCAACCCGGTTAATATTCCTGAAAATATTTCTACAATTGATGATAGGCCATAACCTTTGTGACCCTGGTCTCCTCCTAAAGGCAAAATGGCCCCACCATTTTTCAATTCATTTGGGTCCGTAGTATCTTTCCCATCTTCTTTTACGATCCAACCACTTGGGATAGAATCTCCTCTAGCCTGGGCTAAATTTATTTTCCCCGCAGCCACCGCGCTGGTGGCCATATCCAAAAAGAAGGGCCCTTCCAAATTGCTTGGCATAGCGATAGAAATCGGATTCGTGCCTAACCGCTTCTCCCGGCCACCAAAGGGAACCACCGCTTTTGACGAACGGCCAGAATCCGCTGTGATCATTCCAATCATACCGGCTTGGGCAGCTATCAAAGGATAGGCCGCAAGGCGACCAATATGGCTTTGTCGATACACAGTAGCAGCCGCTATATTCTGAGATTTAGCCTTCTCAATCGTTTGCCTCATCAACCGTTCGGTAACAACGTACCCAAATCCCCAATGCCCATCCACTACCGTCGTGGTAGGCGTATCTTTCACGACCTCATATTCTGCCCCTGGAACTATGTGGCCTCTATTAACCCTGTCAATATAACTGGGTATCTGAATTATTCCGTGCGAATCATGTCCAGCTAAGTTGGCACCAATAGACAAACGCGATACCACTTTTGCTTCATCTTCTGAAACGCCTGCTCCAATAAGTAAACCTACAGCAATTATTTCTAAATCATCAGGCATGATTGTGGGCATATTTTATCTCCCGTATTTAAGAAATCCATTCTTTTGATCTTTCCACCGCCTTAGCCCAGAAGCTTAATTTCTCAGTTCTTTCTTCATCAGTCATTGAAGGAGTATATACTCTCTTTGTATGCCGTATTGAAGATATGTCTGACTTAGATTTCCAGAATCCCGCCCCTATACCAGCTATAAATGCTGCGCCAAGAACAGTAGTTTCCTGGACCCTTGACCTGTTCACCCTGAGGTTACTAATGTCTGCTTGCATCTGCATCAGGAGTTCGTTGCCGGTGGCGCCACCATCAACCTTAAGTTCAGATATTTCATAATCAGAATCCTGTTGCATTATTTTCAAAACCTCTTGGCATTGGTAACTAATAGCTTCTAGGGCTGCTCTAGCTATGTGGCCTTTATTGGTTCCTCTCGTCATCCCAACCATAGTGGCTCTGGCATTCATGTCCCAATGGGGGGCTCCCAAACCGGTAAATGCCGGAACTAAATATATACCTCCGTTATCTTGGACAGAACGGGCAAGTATCTCCACTTCTGCGGAAGATTCAATGAGTTCCAATTCATCTCTCAACCATTGAACGGTCGCTCCAGCTGAAAAAACGCTGCCCTCTAATGCATACTCAACTTCACCTTTAACTTTCCAGGCCAGTGTCGAAAGTAATCCTTTGTCAGAAATCTTGATGTCTTTCCCGGTATTCATCAATAAAAAAGCCCCCGTCCCATAAGTACACTTGGCTGAACCCACGGAAAAACAGGCCTGGCCAAACATGGAGGCATGCTGGTCACCGAGAACTCCAGAAATGGGCACTTTGAATTCCCCTAAGATATCAGCTTCACATAACCCGAATTGGGCATCTGAATCGCGAATTTCAGGTAATAACTCAAATGGTATATCAAAAATATCCAAGATTTGTTTGGACCATCCAAGGGTTTTCAAATCAAAGAGCATTGTGCGAGATGCGTTCGTCACATCGGTTACATGATTTTTACCCTTGGTCATATTCCATATTATCCAAGTATCAACAGTCCCAAAGGCCAAATCTCCATCCTTGGCCTTGATATATGCCCCTGGCACGGAATTTAATATCCATTTTATTTTGGTTGCTGAGAAATATGGATCTATTGATAATCCTGTTGCCTTGGTTATCGTTTCAGCCTTAGGAGTACCAATCAATTCCTGGCATATATCTGTTGTTCTCCTACATTGCCATACAATCGCTTTGTGTATTGGTATCCCGCTTTTTCTATCCCATATTAGAGTGGTTTCTCTTTGGTTTGTGATACCGATGGAAACTATGTTTTTCAACGAGACTTTGGAGATCTTAATGACCTCACGCATGCCGAAAAACACACTTTCTAATATTTCATGGGGGTCATGTTCTACCCAGCCAGGATTTGGGTAAAACTGAGTTATCTCTCTATAGCTAGATGCAAATAATTCTCCACTAGAATTCACCAAGGCCACTGTCGTACCGGTGGTTCCTTGATCAATTGCAAGGATATATTTTTCTGTCATATATTTCACCCAGTCCTAAAACTGAAAATTTGGGTGGAATCATATGGTATGGTGAACCCTGAGTATGTCAACATTTTTTGCTCTCGAACGTGTAAATAGGAGGTTTCATGAACGAGCGGTCTATAACAATAAACGCTGACAACCTTTCGATTGATGCGACTTTGAATGAATCAGACATGGCTGAACAAATCTGGAATTCGTTACCTTTATCAGGGACAGCAAACATATGGGGAGATGAAATATACTTTGGTATTCCCGTCAGCACTGCTGAGCATCCAGAGGCTTCAGATTTAGTGTCGTCAGGAGATATTGCATTTTGGCCTCCGGGTAATGCGTTTTGTATATTCTTCGGGCGGACTCCTGCAAGTACCGATGATCAGCCAAGAGCTGCTAGTGCAGTGAATGTATTTGGTCATATCAACGGTGACGAGAAGCTTTTCAGGGGGGTGAGAGGCGGAGCAGATATCAGTGTTGTGGTTAAAGGATAATCGGATATTTAAATGAGTTACACAAAGTTACTTCGAGAAGAAGCGGATCATCTTTGGGAAAAAGAGTACATGCACCCTTTTGTGCAAGGAATAGGGGATGGAACTCTTGCTCCTGAGAAATTCCAACACTATATGAAGCAAGATTATTTATTCCTGATTGAATTTTCTAAAGTCATATCTCTTGCCATCGCAAAATCAAAACACCTTGACGACATGAGCTGGTTTGCCACACTGCTCAATGAAACCTTGAACACGGAAATGGCTCTTCATATCAGCTTTTGCCAAGACTTTAATATCCAAGAAAAGGACCTTTTAGCCACAAAAATGTCGCCGGCCACTCATGCCTACACAAGGCATCTTTTGGAAATAGGATATTCAGGGTCTACACCTGAAATAGCCACTGCTATCTTGCCGTGCTCATGGGGTTACTCAGAGATCGGGAAGCGTTTATTTAAAAAAGGAGTACCACAGAATAATCCTCTATATTCGAGATGGATCGAAATGTACAACTCTGATGAATTTGAGCAACTGGCCCTATGGATCCGCAATTTTATCGATAGAGAGGCAAAAACTATGACAAGCGTTAACCAAGAAACCCTAAGAGATATTTTCTTCACCAGTACTCAATACGAATATAACTTTTGGAATTCTGCCTACACTTTAGAGACTTGGTAAAGATAAATTACCAACCTTATATTTCAGGTAGTGATAATATTTCTATAATTTATCATAATATGGTATACTTAGTACCTTCAAGATGAGAAATTATTAAAGAGCAGCAGAGGCGGTTATTGTGGCCAAGGTAGATTCGATAGATATAGTTGAACCCATAAGTGAAAAAACATGTTTTCACCACTGGATCATAGGTGATCCCGATGGACCTACTAGTTCAGGTAAATGCAAACTTTGTGGTACTCAAAGAGATTTCATGAATTATTTTGAAGGTTCGTCTTGGGGATCTGATATTTCCTTAGACCAATTAGGAAAGTCTACTGGTGCCACCAGAGAAGCATCTTATGTGAGTGTTGCCCCCAGCATCACTTATGATGAGGAAGAATAACTAACGAAATAGATCGTTTTCCTTCGGTCTCAGCAAGGATTCCTCAACTAGGCCTTCGGGCTTGAATTCGCATCCTCTAATTAGGACCACGGGAATGTTTAAGGACTTTCCAGTGACTAACTCAGAGGCCGCGGCTAATTCATCCGCAACAGCTATCGTGGTCACCTTAAGTACTTTGCCAACGGCATCTATGGTGTCTTTGTAGTCTATGTAAGGGCTCATTCCTGCGCACCCAATGGCAAAATTTACGTGTCCGTCCCTCCAGGGACGGCCAAATGTGTCTGAAATTATGACACCGATTGAGTCTATACCTGATAAATTTTTCAGATCTTTGAGAATTTTTTTTGCAGAAGCATTTGAATCCCTTGGTAGAAGGGCAATTTTAGTATCTCCCTCTATGTTAGAAGAATCAATCCCTGCGTTGGCACAAATGAAGCCATGGATACTCTCGGTTATCAAAACCCCCCTATCAAAATCCGTCCTTACAATTTCCGATGACTGTTCCAAAATCATTTGAACCAATCTTGGGTCTTTTCCAAGTTTATCCGCCAACTCAGAAGCTTCAGAGGTAGGAATGACATCTAGCAAATCACGAACCATTCCTTCAACTTTGGAAACAATTTTTTGAGTAACTACTATCACATCTCCGGATTTTATGCCTCCAGTCGAGGAGAGCGAAGATTCGTAAATCAATTTTGGCAAATCATGCGAAATATCGAATTCAGGAAGACCGTGCAGACCTATAATTTCTATATTCCCCATAAGTCAATATCCTCAAAATTCTTAATGTTATACTCGCGAAACCATTATTATGTTAATTTCCAATATTCTCGCAAGCAGGAGGTTTTTTTGCTTTATCTGAGAAGTTTACTATTTGTCCCTGGAAACCAGCCAAACATGCTAACCAAGGCCGCTTCCTTTTCTCCTGATGCTTTTGTGCCAGATATGGAAGATTCTGTAGCATGGGACGATAAATCACAAGCGCGAGAAACTGTCTCAATCAACTTAGAAATGCTAGCAAATACCGGTACAAAGGTTATTCCAAGAATAAATTCATTAGATACTGGCCTTTGCGAAACTGATTTAGAGGCTATCGTCGGACCAAACATTTATGGAGTGTCTGTCGGAAAAATCAACACGCCTGCTGATGTGTCAGTCATCTCAGAAGCTATTGCTGGATTGGAAACTCAGTGTGGTATCGCGAAGGGATCTATCAAACTAGTGCTCTGGATAGAGACGGCTGTAGGCATTTTGAACGCCCACCAAATATTATCTTCTGATGATCGTATAATTGCCGCCGCATTCGGAGCAGAAGATTTCACCAACGATATGGGCATCGAACGAAATGAAGACGACCGTGAAATACTTTTCCCGCGAAGTCAGCTAGCAATAGCCGCGAGGGCCGCGGGAGTTTTGGCCTTGGACACCCCATTTTTCGGCTTTAGAGACCCTGATAGTTTGAAATTAAATTCCGAACAATCTAGATCCATCGGTTTTAAAGGAAAGTTCGCAATACACCCATTGCAAGTAGACATAATTAACCAGTGTTTCTCACCTTCCAAGGAAGAAATAGCCCATGCAGTGGAAGTTATTCAGGTTTTCGAGGAAGCAGCAGCAAATGGCAGGGGCTCCACTTCGTTGAACGGTCAGGTGGTGGACGTGCCAGTGGTAAAAAGGGCGGAATCCCTCCTCAATCAAGCTAAGCAAATGGATATTACCTCTTGATGAAGAATCGAGACCAAATCATGCTGAAAGGTATGATGTTTTACGGATATCATGGTGTCAATCCTGAGGAACGTTTGGTAGGGCAAAAATTTGTTGTTGATGTAACCGTCGAATGTTCTTTAGTTAAACCGTCTCTATCAGACATGGTTTCTGACACAGTCAGCTACTCTGATTTATTCAAAACTGTAAAATCGATTGTGGAAGGACCACCTCACAATCTCCTAGAAAGTGTGGCGAAAAACATTTCAGAGGCGATACTTCTCAACTATGATATTGAATCAATATCTGTGACAATTAAAAAACCAGACGTACCAATAAATGGAGCCAATCTAGATTACGCGGGGGTTACCTTAACCCGTAACAAAGGTAAATAAAATTCATTTAAGAGGGTTTAAGAGTGCCAGAAAATCTACCAGAAACATTAGGTGCATTAGTAGAATCGGGTTACAAATCCCGTTCAGTCAAAGAAGAAATTAGAACCAATTTAGTTAAAAGAATTAGCGATGACTTGGAAGTGTTTCCTGGAATCGTTGGATTTGATCAATCCGTTATCCCACAAATACAAAACGCCATTCTCGCTGGGCAAGATATTATTCTGCTAGGTGAGAGAGGGCAGGCCAAGTCAAGAATAATCCGACTTATGGTAGATTTGCTGGATGACCATATACCCTTTATCAAAGGCTCTGAAATAAATGACGACCCTCTCCATCCTATAAGCCAGTATGGCATCGAAATTCTTGCCGAAGACAAGAATGATACAAAATTAAGTTGGCTGTCCAAAGAGGATCGTTATTCGGAGAAGCTTGCTACCCCGGATGTTTCAGTGGCTGATTTAATAGGAGAAATTGACCCTATCAAGGTAGCTGAAGGGCGATATTTATCGGATGCGTTGGCAATACATTATGGGATGATACCTCGAACAAATAGAGGTTTGTTCTGTATAAATGAACTCCCAGACCTTACTGAGAGAATACAGGTTAGTTTATTCAATTTAATGCAGGAACGAGATATACAGATAAAAGGTCATCAGATTAGATTGCCTTTAGATATGATAATTGTTGCCACCGCCAACCCCGAAGATTACACAAACAGAGGTCGTATTATTACCCCTCTCAAGGACAGATACGGCGCCCAGATCCGGACCCATTATCCAGCTGAAGTTTCACAGGAAATGGAAATAGTAAATCAGGAATATAAAAAATTCTCCGATTCCGACCAATTAGTTAAAATTCCTGAGTTCATGAAAGACATTATCGGAGAAATAACCCATTTAGCGCGCAGGAGCCCAGAAATAAACCAAAGATCTGGAGTAAGTTTAAGAGTTTCTATTTCTAATTTTGAAACGATGATAGGACAATCCTTTAGAAGAAGTCTTGCCACCAACTCTGTTTCCTCACCGAGGATTAGCGACCTCTCATACCTAATAGCATCAACTATCGGTAAAGTGGAGCTCGAGACCGTGGAGGAAGGTCTAGAAACAAAAATAATTGGGGATATTGTAGATAGAGCTGTTTCAAATGTATTCGCAAAATATACAGAACCAGATGAATTTGACTTCTTATTGGGAAAATTTGAGGAAGGATTAACCGTACAATCTGGTAGTTCAATATCTGATGGTGAATATTTAGAAGCAATTAAAGATTCTGAAACGTTACAACAGAAATTGATTTTGCTTTGTAATCCGCTGACAGATAGCAGTGCAATAATTTCGGCACTTGAGTTCATTTTAGAAGGATTATATCTCGGCAGCAAGTTAAGCAAGGATTCACAGAACAACAACGCGAAGTATTTAATATAACCTGCCCGACATACCTTACTAACTGAGTTAAATTTTTCGATTTAATATTTTATGGTTCGGAGTAATAATGGCCCAAAATAGCAATCCATTAAATATGTCCCGAGCATATAGCCCGGCGGACACTGAGGGCAGAATATATAAATTCTGGGAGGAATCTGGGTACTTCAAGCCAGATACCAGTTCCAATAACCCACCCTTTGTCATGATAATGCCCCCTCCTAATGTGACGGGCGAACTTCACATGGGTCATGCACTGACAATTGCAATTGAAGACATGATAGTACGTTGGCATCGAATGAAGGGAGAACCAACTTTATATTTGCCAGGTACAGATCATGCCGGTATAGCCACTCAAGTGGTAGTCGAACGATTGTTAGCAACCGAAGGACTTAACCGATATCAACTTGGCAGAGAAAAGTTTGAGGCCCGGATATGGGAATGGGTTGAAACATATGGAACCCGAATCTATGAACAGCTTCGTAGACTCGGGACTTCATGTGACTGGTCTCGGAGCAAATTTACCCTCGATGAAATACCTAGAGCTGCGGTACGAAAAACATTCGTGGATCTCTATGAAAAGGGATTGATTTATAGAGGAGAACGGATAGCTAATTGGTGCCCTAGATGCTCAACTGCCTTATCTGACCTCGAAGTCAAATATAAGGAAGTCGACGGAAATTTGTATCAGATCCGGTATCCTTTTTCAGATGGGTCAGGGTTTCTAGTGGTAGCCACCACGAGACCTGAAACAATGCTGGGAGACACCGCCGTCGCAGTTAATCCGGAGGACGAAAGATTCAAAAGATACATAGGAAAAGAAATAAAATTACCACTAGCTAATCGGCTAATACCGATAATAGCTGATGGAGCCGTGGAGGCGGAGTTTGGAACGGGGGCCTTGAAGGTGACTCCAGCCCACGATCCAGTCGACTTTGAGATAGGACTCAGAAATAACCTTCCCGTAATAACTGTCATAGGAAGCGACGGGAAAATGAATTCTGCAGCAGGCGAATTTCAGGATCTAGATAGATTCGAATGTAGGACACTGATTGAAGAGCAGTTAAGAGTCCAAGGTTTGCTGGTAGAAACAGATTCATTCCAGCATTCTATCGGCCATTGTGACAGATGTGATGAAATCATCGAACCCTTGATATCAAAGCAATGGTATATATCAATGGAATCCTTGGCAGCACCTGCAATAAAAGCTGTGAAAGAAAATCAAATACGGATCATCCCAGAAAGGTTCACTAGCGTATATTTTAACTGGATGGAAAATATTCGAGATTGGCCAGTAAGCAGACAGTTATGGTGGGGTCACCAAATACCAGTGTGGTACTGCGAAGATTGTTTGTCCGAAACAGTCACCAATGAGGACCCCCAAGCCTGTAAATCCTGTGGGTCGTCGAATTTACAACAAGACCAAGACGTACTGGATACCTGGTTTAGCTCTGGACTATGGACACACTCGACGCTCGGATGGCCTGATGACACTGAAGATTTGAAGTCTTTCTATCCTGGCTCGGTGATGGAAACTGGATACGATATTCTGTTTTTCTGGGTGGCAAGGATGATTATGTTAGGAATATCCAATATGGGTCGGATACCATTCCACACGATTTATCTTCACGGTCTTGTTCTGGACCCGGAAGGGGTAAAGATGAGCAAAACTAAGGGTAATGTACTCAACCCCCTCGATCTGATAGATGAATACGGTGCAGACGCGGTACGATTTGCACTAACGACCGGTACATCGGCCGGAAATAATCTAAGGATGAACGAACAGAAACTTGAATCAAGCCGTAATTTTGCCAACAAGTTATGGAACGCATCCAGGTTTGTTATTTCAAATCTCAATAAAAGAGAAGATTCTATCAAAACTGCCAAACCTGAAAACATCTTAAATCGGCACGATAAATGGATACTTTCACGGCTTGACCAAGTGACTAAAGATGTGAACCGCTTTATGGAGGATTTCCAGTTTGGTGAAGCTCAGACACACATTCACGATTTTCTTTGGAATGAATATTGTGACTGGTACATCGAATTAACAAAGGACAGGTTGAAAACCCGAGATACTGAATCCCCATTATCTATTTTGGCATACGTTCTAGAGCGGACCCTCAGGTTATTACACCCATTCTTGCCATTTGTTACAGAAGAAATTTGGGGCAATTTATGTAAATCACTGGATACACCGAAAGATTGGCCCGACTCTTTAATCATGGCAGACTATCCAGTTATTTCTGAAACAACAATAGATGAAGCTAGCATCGCGGAAATGGGTAAATTAATCGATTTTATCCGAGCGATAAGAAATATGAAATCGGAATTAAACATTCAACAGAGACAAAAGATAGAATGCAGAATTGCCTCCGGAATGGAATCAAGCCTGGTGAAATCTGAAAAATCCACTCTAGAAAACTTCGCCGGCCTTGCCATTTCAGAAATTAGCGATTCAACCTTACTTCAGATGCACAGCGGAGAAATCTCCATTGTAGAGAATCTGGGCACAGCTTACATCGCGTTAGGAGAAGGCGTGGATTTAACCGGCGAATTGGAACGCTTACGGGACGAGCGGAATGAACTGACTAAATACATTTTGTCTTTGAATACGCGTTTGTCCAATCAATCTTTTGTCGACAAAGCACCAGAAGAAGTTGTTGAAAAAGAAAAGGAAAGGCTACAAAGATCCACTGACCGAGAAACTCGAATAAATGAAATTCTTGAGAGACTAAATTAGCTAATTAGAAACTTGATTTGGCACTAAGCTGCCAAACCGCAGCACCGCTTGTATTTTTTGCCACTTCCACATGGGCATTGTTCGTTTCTCCCAACTTTTGCACCAACAGAACGTTTAGATGACCTATTGGAATCATTAATTTTAAAAACAGGTTTACTTTGATTGACTATTTTGGGACTTGAACGGGTTTGAGTACCTAATTCAGGATCTATGGGAGTCCCTGTTTTAAATATGGTGTGAACCACATCATCTATTATTTTGGACTGCAAATTTTGGAACAGTTCATGGCCTTCTTTCTTATACATAACTAAAGGATCCCGCTGTCCAACAGCTTGCAGGCTAATACCCTGACGGAGGTTCTCCATGGCGGTAAGATGCTGAACCCAGTTTGCATCAATAGTTCTAAGCATGATGTATCTTTCAATGGATCTCGCGTTATCATCTCCAAGAACCGCTTCAAAACTATTGTATGTTTTTTCTATCTGATCTCTTACCTGATCAGAGTAATTTCTTTGTCCAGAACTAAAGACATATTCCGAATCAATCAAGTCTCCTGAAAGTGGAATTATCCTCTGAACGTTCGTGGTTACGCCTTGAATATCCCAATTTTCTGTCGCTGAACTCGACATACCGTCTGCGATTGTTGCCTCACATTCTTCTTCAATCATTCGCTGTATCCTAGGCCGTAGTTCTACACCATCCAAAACAGCATCTCTTTGTTCATAAATGACATCTCTATGCGAGTTAACTACATCGTCATATTCGACTAAATTCTTACGCATATCAAAATGAAACGACTCGACTTTGACTTGAGCCCCTTCAATAGATCTGGAAATCATCTTATTTTCAATTGGGGTTTCATTATCCATACCCGCCCAATCCATAATCGTCTGAATCCTATCGCCACCAAATCTTCTGACTAAATCGTCATCCAAGGCACAAAAAAACCTGGTCTCTCCTGGGTCACCTTGTCGCCCAGATCTACCTCTCAATTGATTATCTATTCTTCTAGCTTCGTGCCTTTCTGTACCAATTATGTAAAGGCCACCGACACCCAAAACCTGGGCATGATCTTTTTCCCATTGGGCTCCATCCACCGAATCCGAATTCATTGCACCCCCAAGAACTATATCTGTTCCTCGGCCTGCCATATTTGTAGCAACTGTTACCGCCCCAGGCCTGCCGGCCTGGGCGATAATCGTTGCCTCTCTATCATGCTGTTTCGCGTTTAGTACCTCGTGCCTAACTCCTTGTTTTTTTAACAAAGAGCTCAGAACTTCTGACCTATCTATGTCAGTGGTGCCCACTAATATAGGCTGGCCCTTCTCGACCCTAGATTTGATCTCTTTTACTACCGCGTTATATTTGGCAGTTTGGTCTCGATATATCAAATCCCCATGGTCGGTTCTCATAACTGGTTTATTAGTAGGGACGCTGAGAACCTCCAGCTTATAGATCTTCCAGAATTCCTCGGCCTCCGTCGCTGCCGTACCCGTCATACCAGATAGCTTTGAATATAACCTAAAGTAGTTTTGAAGGGTAATCGTGGCATAAGTCACAGATTCCCTTTGCACAGCGATATTTTCCTTAGCTTCAAGGGCTTGATGAAGCCCATCAGAATACCTTCTACCTTCCATCAACCGCCCAGTGAATTCATCTACAATCACAACTTTCCCATCTTTCACCACGTATTCCCTATCTTTTTTGTAAATGACTTCGGCCCGAACAGCATTTTCTACAAAATGAGCTTGTCCGAAATTTTCAGCGTCGTATAGATTGTCTACTTTTAGAAACTTTTCGATCTTCGCTATGCCGGTTTGGGTTAAAGAGACTGATCGGTGCTTTTCTTCTACCGAATAATCTTCCTCTTCTCTTAGACTAGGGACGATCTTGGCATATTTGGAGTATTCACTAGGATTTTGTTGAGACGGGCCACTTATTATCAAAGGTGTCCTAGCCTCATCAACCAGAATATTATCAACTTCATCCACTATGGCGAAGGCTCGTCCTCTTTGAACTCTTCTCTCAGCAATATCCACCATATTGTCTCTTAGATAATCAAAGCCAAAATCATTGTTTGTCCCATAAGTTATATCTGCCCCGTAAGCCTCTTGTCGGGTAATTCCCCTTTCTTTGACAGTATTTCCATCGAAGTTATCAGGATGAAATAAGGAAGCATAATCATGCTGTAAAGCAGAGACGGAAACTCCCAATGAGTTGTAGATTGCTCCCATCCACTCCGCATCCCTTTTAGCCAAATAATCATTTACTGTGACAACATGGACACCTTGTCCCGATAGTGAATTGAGAAATGCAGGCAAGGTTGCAACCAAGGTTTTTCCTTCACCAGTCCGCATTTCAGCAATTTTACCTTGGTGTAGAACTATCCCACCCAATAATTGAACATCAAAATGTCTTTGACTTAAGGTTCTTTTAGCAGCCTCTCTGACCGCAGCAAATGCATCAGGCAGTAGATAGTCGAGCGAACTCCCTTCGTTAAAATCATTCCTTAGGGTATTTGATACGTCCTTTAATTCCTCAGACGATTTCGCCTCATACACAGCTTCTAAAGCGTTTATTTGGTCAACCAAAGAACTAAGTTTATCCAGGGCTTTTTCGTCAGAACTACCCAGTATCTTAGTTATTGCTTTTAAAAAGGCCATTGTGTTTTGTTACCAGTTCCGTATTTCAAGAAGAATTATACGACTAGCCCATTTATGAGCACCAGCGCTTATGATCCCAAGTTAATGAAGTCTAAGACTCAAACATCGCCCCAACTGAAAGGCCACCATGGATCCTGTGAATCGCCTCTCCCAGCATAGGGGCTATGGAAAGAACTGTTAATTTCGGGCCGTGTTTTTCATCTGGTACCGGTAATGTATCAGTCACCACAGTCTCAATGACGTCGCTCTGCCCCAATATATTGCTAGCCTCACCAGATAGCACGGGGTGAGTTACAGCACAATAAATATCTTTTGCTCCATGTTTTTTTAGGGCCTGTGCCGTTGCTATCACAGTCCCTCCTGTGCCTAACTCGTCATCAACAATCAGTGCGGTTTTATTTTTGACATCTCCAATCAAGCTCACAGCTTCGACTCGGTCCTCATTGCCTATTCTATGTTTCTCCACCAATGACATACCAACATTCAAAAATCTGGCAGTATCTCTGGTTCTTTTTACATCACCCGCGTCAGTAGCAGAAGCCACTTCGATACCTATGTCATTATTTTTAAAATACCCAGCCAACATCTGTACAGCAGATAACTCGTCAACCGGTATATTGAAAAACCCTTGTATCTGACCAGCATGAAGGTCGACCGTTAAAACCCTGTCGGCTCCAGCGACTGTAAGTAAATTTGCAACCAACCGAGCCGTTATTGGTACCCTGGGCTGATCTTTTTTGTCACTACGTCCATAAGAATAATGTGGTATAACAGCCGTTATACGACCAGCAGATGCTCTTTTCGCAGCATCTATCATGACCAAAAGTTCCAATATATGGTCATTAACCGGCTGGCAAAAAGTCTGAACCAAAAAAACATCCTTTTCTCTGATATTTTCTTTAAAACTTACGAATGTGTTGTCATTACTGAATTTAAAAACGTCACAGTCCCCTAAAGGAATACGTAAATAATCACAAATATCAACTGCAAGCTTCGGGTGAGAATTACCAGAAAAAATTTTTAAATCTTCAAAAGAGGGCATATTACAGTCATCTACATAGTATTTTGATATGAATAACAACCTATTTTGGTTGTTTTCAGTCGGTTAAGCGAGCCGAATTATAGCACAGCAAAACACACTTAATCATGGAGGTTTCCTTACCATTATTGCTTATTCCACCAAGGTAACTGATACTCTTCTTTCCTATCGTTAGGATACTTATCAGGACAACAAAGTGGCAAAACAATTACCAGTAAAACCGCAGTTAAGAGATTTATCACCTCGGTGGATACAAAGGCAAGATGGGGTTTTTCTGCACCTTGAAGACGATCTAGGGTTGGCAAAGACTGCCGTACAAATACCACAAAACCTAACCCCCATGCTTTTATTATGTGACGGGACAAGAACACTCTCCTCTATCAATGGCGGCTTATTACTCCAAGGAATATCAATAGGAGAAGAAAGAATCTATAAACTTATTGAACAATTAGATGACGCTTTGTTATTGGAAAACGGTAAGTTCGCTGGTGAAAAAAATAAGGCCCTCCAAAAGTATCGGAATTCTAAGAATCGTCCAATGTCTTTTGCTGGCACAATATATCCTGCCTCAACTTCTGATCTAGATCTTTTTATTGAAGAGAGTAAGTCCAAATTCAAACGGTCTAGCCAACCGGATAGATATAGTGGGGTCTTACAAGGATTACTATCACCCCATATTGATTTCGCCAGGGGGTACGCCACCTATGCAGAGTTGTGGCGGGAAAGCGAAGAGGGTCTGGACGGAGTTGAACAGGTGGTCATTTTAGGAACAGATCACACCGGTGGGTTAGGGTCCATAACCCCCACAATGCAAAACTACCAAACTCCCTACTCAGAGCTGGAAACAGACTTAGAAGGAATCAAATTGATAGAGACGGCCATTACGGGAAAAGACCCTTACAATGAGGAATTACATCATCTCAAAGAACATTCCATCGAACTAGCCTTGACATGGCTGCACCATGCCATGAAAGGCAAATCTTTCAAACTTTTACCTATACTATGTGGTTCTTTTCAGAAATTCATCGTTGACAAACAGCAGCCTGACAATGATGAAACGATTAGGAATGTGATTGACTCGATGTCTGAATATCGGAAAAAAGCGAGAACGTTGGTGATTGCGGCAGGTGATTTAGCACATGTTGGGCCTGAGTTTGGCGACGCCACCCCTATGGATGAATTATCTCTTGCAAACCTAGCATCGAAAGATCATATTTCTCTAGCAAGTATTGAAAGAGGTGATCCTGACAATTTTTTTGAAACGAGTGCCGAAGAAGCAGATGTAAGAAAAATTTGTGGACTTACACCCATGTACCTCATGGGAAAAATTTTAACCGATTGCAGAGGGTACAGCGTTGGATACGACCAATGCCCAGCAGATCAGAACAGAACATCTTTTGTATCTATTGCTGGCACTTTGTTATTTGGCGAATGAGGGAAGGTAGAGATGAAAAGGGTTGGGTTTTTACTGAAAGTACGAGAAGAATTTATAGAAGAATACAAAACCCACCATCAAAATGTTTGGAAGGAAATGAAAACCGCTTTGCTAAAGCACGGCTGGCGAAACTATTCCCTTTTCATTAGAACGGATGGACTGTTGTTCGGCTATTTTGAAGCGAGAGAATCTTTCGCTAAGTCTCTTGAGGGAATGGAAACAGAGGAAATTAACACTGATTGGCAAGAATTTATGTCACCATATTTTGAAATCCTTGAAAGCTCAGTTCCTGACCAGTCCATGTTGGAGCTCGAAGAGGTTTTCCATCTAGATTGAGTAGGAGTAGAACATTATGAGACTAGAATCTAAAAAAGTAATTGTGACCGGAGGTGCGTCGGGAATAGGGCGGGCGATATGCAAAATATTCGCCTCAGAAGGCGCCTCAATAGTAGTAGCTGATATAGATGAATCTGGCTCCCAAGAAACATTGTCTCAGATAGAATCAGCTGGAGGAAAAACAACTGCAGTAACCACAGATGTCTCTTCAGAAGACAGCGTCTCCAAAATGATAGAAGAATCGTCATCTTTCCTAGATGGAATCGATATCCTCGTCAATGACGCTGCCGCATTTATATTCGGAAAGGTGGAAGATGTTGGGTACAAGGATTGGGAAACAGTGTTCGGGGTTAATGTTATTGGAGCCGCCAACACTGTAAAACACTCGTTACCATACTTGAAGGAATCTACCTCTCCTAACATAGTAAACATCGCCTCTGTAAGTGGATTTATAGCCCAACCTGCTTTTGTCCCATATAACGCTTCGAAAGGAGCCTTGCTTCAGTTGACCCGCTGTCTTGCTATGGACCTTTCAGAATTTAATATAAGGGTGAACGCAGTCTGCCCAGGGGCTATATACACCCCGGCCACAGAAAGGCATATAGCCTTCGAAAATGCCAACAGAGATGAATTCCTCGAAAAAGCAGGACAAGATAGCTTCCTCAAAAGGGTAGGCAGACCTGAAGAAGTAGCTTATGCAGCCCTTTTCCTAGCCTCGGATGAGGCATCTTTCATCACAGGAAGTCATCTGGTGGTGGATGGAGGGGCCACGGTATGAATCCCGGTGGATTAAAATTCGTGGATGCGCACGTCCACTTCTATGATATGAAACATCCAGCACTATACTACGGCCATTGGCAACCAGATGAAGACCATCCATTCCTGGGAGCACAAACCCGAATATTGGGATCCAAAAATTATCTCGCAGAAGACTTCCTGACAGATTCACGAATACACGGAGTAACTAAAGCTGTACACGTTCAGGCAGCTATAGGTTCGAAAAACCCAGTGGAAGAAACTAAATGGTTGCAAGAGGTTTATCAAAAAACAGGAATACCGAATGCTATAGTTGGGCATGTTGACCTCAGGGATACAGGAGCCAACACTGTAATCGAACGTCACTTGGAATACCCTAATTTCAAAGGTATCCGTGATTTTTCACATGGAGAATATTTGGTGAGTGACCAATTTAGACGTGGATACAGTTTGCTTGAGAAATACGACCTTATTTCAAGTATCTCGGCACAATGGCAAGACATGGAAAATCTTGCAGACCTGGCCAAAACCTACCCTAATATAACAATAGTCCTAGACCATGCGGGGTTTCCTGAAAAGAGAACCGTTGAATATTTCAACAATTGGAAGGCCGGAATGGAAAGAATTTCAAATATTGACAACATTTTTTGCAAAATATCGGGGCTTGGTATGGGCGACAATAACTGGACTACAGAATCTATTAGACCGTATGTGGAAACATGCATCGAACTTTTTGGAGTGAACCGATCTCTATTCGCCACGAATTGGCCGATCGACAGCCTGTGGAGTGAATATGGTGACGTAGTTAAGGCCTATCGCGAGATAACTAGGAATTACTCGGACTCTGAACTCGAAAGATTGTTTTCAAAAAATGCTGAGGAAATTTATCAGCTATAGCCTAGTGGTTTTATCAATATGCTGAAGTGGGGCTGCAATAAATTTTTATCATGGTAGCCCACCCAACAACAGGTATTAGCCATAAAAGCAACCACCACCATCTTTTGTTTTGATCATGAAGACGCCTTACACTTATTGAAAAAGTAGGGCATAGCATCACAATCCAAAACATCGTAGTCAGAGGATAAAAGGGTAGGGAACTAAATAAAACAGCGTCAACAATAAATAAAGGCAAACCGCAAATCGTTTCAAATAAAATGAAAAACCATATCTCGCCTCTAGTCGACCGACCTCTAAAATCTGACCATCTTCTAAAGGCTAAATTTATTGCAAGTGAGAAGGTCACTTTTCTTTGTTCCTATGAGATTTTAAATCCATCATAGCCGTTTTGTGCTACCTCATCACAGTACTCCCGATATGGTGGTATGCCCCCAGCGTACGGCATGAAGATTCGTTTTTTGCCAGGTATATTGGCGCCCACATACCATGAATTACAAGTATATCTCAAAGTATTTCGGGCAATTTCCTCCACTTGGTTAGTCCAATATTCTTCAGCAGCTAACTCTGCTTCGATTTCAGAGTGGCCACCTAGTTCCATATAATTTATACAGTCTCTTATCCATTCCACATGCTGCTCAATTGAAGTCATCATGTTGGAGAGGACAGAAGGGCTACCAGGCCCCGTTATAGTGAACATATTTGGGAATCCAAACATGCTTAATCCAAGATAGCTTTTTGGTCCTTCTGACCAAATTTCTTTCAGATTGCATCCATCTTTTCCGGTTATATTCATCGACAGTAGAGCTCCAGTCATAGCATCAAACCCGATAGCAAAAACTATGATGTCGAATGCATAAATATTCTTTTCTGTTTGAATGCCTTCTTCCACCAGGCCTTGGATGGGATCAGAATTGACATCAAGGAGAGTCACGTTGGCACGGTTATAAGTTTCATAATAATCAGTATCAGCACATAGCCGTTTGCAGCCAATGGTATTTGTCGGGGCAAGCAGTTCTGCAGTTTCAGTATTTTGAACTGTTTCCCGTATTTTATTTCTAACAAATTCCGCCGCCGTGAAATTAGCCTTATCGCTAGTCCCAATATCAGAATAAGCAGCTGTAAAACCTGTCCCCCCTTCGTCCCATCTCCTCTGGTATTCTTGAGTTCTGGTTGTTTCCGAAACTGATAGAGCCGAATCGATCCCAGCCTTCAAAAATGCTATTCCAGCGCGATTTGATCTTGCCTCTGTTCTTATTTCAGAATACCTGCTTTTTACACCTTCCACTTCACTGTTAATCAAAGATCGATTCTTCGCAGGAATGGAATAGTTAGCAGTCCTTTGGAAAACGGTTAAATGTTTGGCTTCCTTGGCTATTACTGGTATTGCTTGCACTGCGGAGGAGCCAGTTCCTATGATACCAACAGTTTTACCCGAAAAATCTACTCCACTATGAGGCCATCTGCCAGTTATATACCAGTCACCCTGATAATCTTTGATTCCATTAAATTTTGGTTCATTCACCGATGACAGAGTCCCTGTAGCCATCACGCAAAATCTACTTTGAAATTCTTCCTTCATAGAGGATTTCAATAACCATTGTTGTTTGTTCTGGTCATATCTAACTGAGCTCACCCTGGTTTGGAATTTGATATATCTCCGCAAATCAAACCTATCTGCTACATGGTTAGCATATTCCAATATTTCAGGCTGGGTGGAGAATCTATGGCGCCAATTCCATTCTTGTTGCAATTCTTCAGAAAAAGAATACGAATATTCCATGCTCTCCACATCACATCTCGCGCCTGGATATCTGTTCCAATACCAGGTACCGCCAACTCCTGTCGCCTCTTCCAAAACAAGTACATTTAGACCTGTTTTCCTTAGCTCGTGCAGCATATACATACCAGCAAATCCTGCGCCCACCACTATCACATCATATACAACAGTACTGTTATTTATAAGGTCGGATTCAAGTTTCAGTGAAGTCAATTTTGACCAGCCTTGCAAGTTACTTCTTAGACTTAATTGCCAAAATTATACCCAATAAAGCGACGAGAATACTAAGCTCCGCATTATTTATTTCTTTTTCGCAGAAACAACAAACAGGGGATCAGAGGCAACATCCCCAACGGGGGTAAGATCTACTGCGTTGGGGACACTCCATGAACCTGAACTGTCAAAATAGCTCCCAATCAACCTAGCCCTTTCGAAATTATCAAATATCTTCCAGATTTTTGTTGCCTTTGTGGGAAACATACGGTTTGAGTAGATCACATGAAATTTACAATCTTTTTTCAAAACTCTGTTCAGTTCATTGAATACAGAAATCGGGTCCGTCAAATATTGGATGGAAACAATAACCATGGCCGCGTCGAATTTACTGTCTTCATAGGGCAAATTTGGGTCCTTGTTTATATCTTTGATAACCCAGTGATCTAGCTGAGGATTGTTGGACATTTCTTCTCCATTCAATCCCAACCCATATACTTCGTGCGTAGCGAGTCCATCGGGAATATGAGAACGCCAACTACTCATTAGGTCAAGCAACGTGCATCCTTCAGGCAACTGGTCGAAAAGGTATTTTTTTAATTGAGTGATGGCGGCAGCATCAATGTGAACTACCAACCTAGCCTCCGAATAGAACAAGGCATCGTCCGATTCATCTTCTCGATTGAATGAACTTTCTGGATATTCCATATATTCTCAAAAATGTTATGAATTAAGGCCTAGCCTTTACGAGATCTTTCCTATCAAATATTCCCCATCATTCCACGCTGGTTCAGAGACAAGGTACTGCATCATATTAGTGAAATTTTCATGTTGCTCGGGCCTATTAGCGTTTTTAACATAAGCCTCCCTGCTTTCGAACACCGCTACACCCACTAAATCGGATCTCATTTTATCTGGTTTCATCAAGAAAAAGGCCACGGCCCCGGGAGGGTTTTCTAGCTTATCCAAACTAGCTATCAATTCTTGTTCACAGCCTTCTTTGACCTCTAGGTTAAATATCGTTCCATACATAAACACACTCCATATTTTATTGATCAAGGCGCCATCGAAGCTATATTTTCAATAAAAATACCTCTTATATTCACTAAACATAAGAGGTATTAAAATTCCCTTATACTGCCTATTTAACTCCCGGGAGGAGCATATGTTATTTCAGCCGCCTTTTTCATAGCTGCTACAGCGTCCTCAACCGATATAAGTGGTGTGGTCTGCAAGTTGGCCACACCGCCGCCAGCCGAAACTGCCATGGATAAGGCTGCTGCACTGATGTTATCCGGCATCTCGGCGATGATTACCAAATCACCAGCTCCAAACGAAAGATAAGCGGACTCGATGGATCCTCCCATTTTTTCAAAAGCTGGCCGAACGACTTCGATCCTGTTTTTCGGATCAGCTATCTGAGCTGCCCAAGCTTCAGCGGTGTATGAACCTGTTATTAAATACTTTGCCATTGTCGATACTCCTAATGTGATTTCTATGCCAAGCCTATTCAGCATGTTTCCTCAGAATTGCCTGCTGGCTAACAACCTCATAACTGGAACATCAAACCAGTAGGCGTTTTCATATTAGCATTTTTTTGATTGACATACTGAAATACAGCCAATTACCGAAAATCTCAACCTCGCAACCGATGGATCATCGTGATGGGCTTCCCAAGGTCACACCCCCATCTACGTTGAGTGAAACACCAGTAACCCATTTGGACTCATCACTAGCTAGATAAACGGCAGCCCACCCTACATCCCAAGGAGTTCCCTCTTGTTTTAAAGGAGAGGCGTTTTGTCGAATCTGTCTTTTTTCCGGTGTCATATTTGGGGCAGTCATTGACGAATATATGGGACCCGGCAAAATGCAATTAACCCGAATACCATCCCCAGCGTGATCAACTGCCATTGCTTTGGTAAGAGCAATTACCCCACTTTTTGAAACTGTGTAGGGAGTTAGTCCCCGAGGTCTGATAGCCGATATTGACGAAATATTAATAATGGCCCCACCGCCTCTTATCACCATTTCAGGCACGCTGTACTTACCCATTAACATCATAGATTTAATATTGACCTCCAAAACCCTATCCCAATCCTCTTCCGATACCTCAACGACAGTGCCAGAACCCCCTATCCCTACATTATTATGAAGGATGTCTAACTTCCCATATGTGTTTATGGTTTTTTCCACTACCTCTTGGCAGGTCACCGCCTTTGTCACATCGCCCACATAGGTTATGCATTCACCTTCCTCGGATTCAATGCTTTGCCGGGTTCTACCCAGATTTTCCTGGCTAGAATCCACCAGCATTACTTTGGCACCTTCCCTGGCAAATAAAATTGCTGTCGCCTGACCATTCCCCAACACATCACCGCGCGAGCCTGAACCAGTGACAATAGCCACTTTTCCCTTTAACCTACCTGAATTCGTCCCTGAATTCGTCGACATGATGAAACCTGCCTTTTAGATCCTAAACGTTCGGAATTTGTTCAATTATGACATTAGAAGATTTTATTTCTAGATTCAACTCAACTGAGTTGCACGATGCTCTAAATATCCAAGGTCTACCAAACGTCGGAACTCATGATGACAAAATCATCAAACTGGCAGCCTCAGGCAGTACTAAAACTGAAATCGCCTCCTTATTAGCAGGGTTGGAGGAGTACAGGCTGAGAGAAATTTCTTTGGATTTCGAAGTGGCAGGGGCAGCGAAATTAAGTCGAAAGGGACTAACCACTAGGGTTATTCAGATAGTGGTAGGTGAATACAAACCTTTCGGGCAAGGTCTCTCTGAAATCAAAAACCTCAAAACACTAGTCCTTTTATCTGCTGCTGCTTCAGTGACTATGATTATTTTTGTCGCCACGGCTTTCCTGTTTAGCAGCGCAGTGGCATTCCTCTCTGCAATTGCATTTGCCATACCGACTAGTTTCTACCTTTACGGAAACATAAAAGCCAGATTACAAAAAAACGGTCAAAACAGTAGTTAATTGAATCTGTCGGGTAATTGCAATTCTGCTGCGATATCAGTAAACCATTCAATCACCTCAGGATGGTAAGGGATACCATTTTCCAATCTTTCCTTCTCTTCCTCATGCTCAGGCAAACCCGCATATGTGACGCTATCATGTCCTGGAGCTGGTTCCGATTCCCTGAGGGTTTTCATATATTGATCCAAATCATCTTTGAACATATCCACATCAACAAAAGCGTCAATCTTGTACGCAAGGAAATGATGTGAAGCGCCCGCTCTTCTATTCGGCCCAGCACCACCACCAGATAAAACTCCTGAAAGTATTTCTATCATCACTGCGAGGCTGTACCCCTTATGGGAGCCTAGCTCACGAGTCCCGCCTAGTGGGAGTATCTTAAAATCCTCTGGTACTTGCCTCTCGTCCATTATTGGCGAACCATCTGAATCAGCAATCCATCCAGGGAGAGCATCCACTCCTAACCTCTTAGCGAGGGTGATTTTATTACCTGCAACTGAACTCATCGAGGCATCGAATATAAAAGGAGGCTCTAAACGGGTAGGGGCCGCAATTGCCAAAGGATTTAACCCAACTAACCTCTCTGAGCCATTGGTAGGCAACACCGACACACCTCCTGTGGTCATTGCTATACCTATCATGTTGTGCTCGAGGGCCATGGCTGCATGATATCCGGCCGCCCCAAAGTGAGCACCATTAGTGACTGACACTGAGCCAATCCCATACTTTTCCGCTCTTTCAATTGCTATATTCATAGCAGAAGGGCCCATCACAAGACCGTGGCCTTGGTCACTATCGATTGTGCAAACCGCTAAGGCCTCCCTAACTATCTTCCAATTTGGCGTAGGGTTGATACGGCCTTCCTGGAAACCTGCTACATAACTCTTCATCATGTTGCTGACTCCATGTGATTCCACACCCCTTATGTCTGCGTACATCAATACATCTGCTGCTTGTGCAGCATCGCTCGCAGGCATCCTCATTTTTAAAAAAATATCTTCGACAGCAGCCCTCATATTTTGTTGAGGCACTCGCACAGCTATATCTTCTGGAACATGAAATCTTTCAAGCACGGTAAACTCCCAGCTTTAAGGCTTAACAAGCAAAGCTTAAATTATCAATAGCACGTCATCAATATATTAATTAATGGCATCTCACCAGAGTATCTAGAATCGATTGTATCTATTTCTACTATCTAGTAAAGGTCTTATTATGAGCTTAATAGATTAACCTAGATTATTGACACCGACGTGACCAAACCTATACTCTGACTTTCTGTTCTTGAGAGGCATTGTTAGCAAACAAAATAAGAAACAGGGATCCATTTTGAGTAAACATAAAAATCTAGTTTTTATTTTCAGTGACCAGCAACGCTATGACACTATGGCTTGCTATGGTAATGATTGGATTAAAACACCTCATTTAAACGCTCTTAGCGAAGATTCATTTATTATGGAACGAGCCTATGTTGGACAACCCGTTTGTACTCCGGCAAGAGGTACAATTACCACTGGTCTTCACCCGCATAATGCTGGACCAACCGTCAATGTTATACCGTTGCCTCCAGAACAGAAAACCATCGCAGAGTATCTCCCATCTGAATATGAAACAGCGTGGTTTGGTAAATGGCATTTGGGCGATGACGGGAATGCCCAACATGGCTTCAAGCATTGGATTTCTACAGAAGATCACATGTCACGGTTTGTAGGCCTTAGTACTGAACCTAGTAAAAGCGATTGGCACAATTATCTGGTCGATCAAGGTTATTCACCAGATTCTACTCTTTCCAACGACCAACCTCATTTACCGAAAGAAGTCACCAAAAATGCCATTGATAACTGGGAGGTTTTTAGTCCAGAGAAAAGATCTGAGCTGCCTGCCGAACACCAAATGGCACATTTTTTGGGAAGGAACGCAGTCGAATTTATAGAAAATCACAAAAACAACCCTTTCTGTCTCTACGTGAGTACCTTTGAACCTCACTCTCCTTACAACGGTCCTTACAATGATTTGTACGACCCTGCCTCACTTCCTGTGGGCCCTGCATTTCTGAAAAAACCCGAAAACGCCCCTCTTATAAGTAGATTAAGGGCAGAGAACAACATGCAGTTCCTTGAAGGATCATCCGGGTCGTATAAAGGCTATGTCGAAAAGCAAATAAGGGGCGTGCATAATGACATAAGCTCAGAGCACGGTTGGCGAGAACTAAGGGCTAAATATCTGGCCAACATCACACTAGTTGATGACATGGTTGGAATGATTGTTAAATCTCTCGAAGAACAAGGCGTTCTCGATGATACGGTGATAGTTTTCACCAGTGAACACGGAGAAATGGCTGGAGATCATGGAATGCTCGAAAAACGTTCCATGTATGAAGAATCCGCAAGGGTACCATTAATTATAAGGGCTCCTAAAATCAGCACAGATAAAAAAGTCGTCAGCGGCAACTTTAGTCATGTCGATCTAGTTCCCACGCTGTTGGATTTATTAGGTGTAGATTTGCCTAGTGGACTAGATGGAAAATCGGTTTCAGAAGTCTTAGAGGATGGAACAAATCTCAGAAATAATGAGGTGTTCGTAGAGTGGAATGGTATAGGATCCATTGAGGATCGATTGCTTGGCACCCCCGATATAAATTCGATGCACCAAGCCCCATGGAGGACGATAGTCTACAGGGACTGGAAACTCAACCTCTGCGCAACTGATAAATGTGAACTGTTCAATTTGAGGGAAGATCCTCACGAATTGAACAACCTCATTGATGATCCTGCCAATGAAGATGTTGTGAGACTATTAAGTACAAAAATAAGAGCGTGGCAATACAAAACAAATGATAAAGCTCCGCTCTAGTTTCAAGAAGATAATTTTTAACCCCAAAGAACCTTTCAAAGGGAGGATTCAATGAAAATAAGAGTTACTGGCATAATGGCGATCGGTTTGGCCGGTCTAATGTTGATGGGATTAGTAGGATGCAGTTCCTCAGATGCAGCAGCTCCCGCCCAGCCTGTAGCACCTGCAGCAGCAGCAGCAGCAGCTCCTGCACAAGCTGGTAGTAGTTCCGGCTATGTTCCAGCAGCTCCCTCCCAGCCTGCAGCGCCCGCAGCGGCAGCAGCAGCCCCGTCGGCAGAAGTGGAGGCCACAAAAAAAGTCTCTGCAAAACCGAAACAAACTGTAGCCAAAACTGTCACTGAATTTGAGGGTGGCACCCGCGGCGGTGTCCTGAAAATAAACACCCAAAAATGGTTCCAGCGATGGGATATGACAACCCGCTCCCACTGGTCATCTACCCAAGGTCTAAACCGCCACTACAGTGGGGTATTGCAATTCTCACCAAGAGATGGCCTGACAGTTACCCCAGACTTAGCCAAAAGCTGGACCCTGACAGATGACCTCACAGGGTCTACTTTTGTGTTCAATGAAGGCGTCAAATGGCATGACGGCGAAGACTTCAGCGTTGATGACGTGATTTATACAATCAACCGTTGGCAGAACCCACCAGTTGGGGTTGCACAGCCTAGAGTAGCTGGTCTTCTCTTAGTAGATTCGATGTTAAAAGTTGGAGATAACACATTACAAATTGCACACACCAAACCAACCAGCAGAATTCTTCCTGCTATGGCTGACTCATGGCACATAATTCTACCCCAGCACATCCTGGAGCCAGCAGGAGGTGTATTAAGTACAGGAGATCAAGTAATTGGTACTGGACCGTTCAAGGTAGAAAGTTTCTCCGAAGGTAACAATGTTGTTTCGGTAGCTAACCCGTATTATTTCCACAATGCACCGGACGGAAGTCCTTTCCCATATTTAGACGGGATAACTGGAATAGCATTTGCGAATCACGATCTTTCAGCAGCGGCCCTGGCAACAGAACAAATCGACTATTACACCTCGCTAACCCCGTCCAAGTCATTCCCTATTAAAGATAAAAAGCCGTCTATAGTAATAACTCGGTGGGATAGCCCTGGGTTCCAAGGTATTTCGATGAATACAACGAAGGCACCATTTGACGACTTAGAGTTGAGGAAGGCGTTTGCATGTGGACTTAACACACACGCGATCGCTGAATTGTCTAGCACCCCTGGGGTTGTACCTATGGAATTTAGGCAGATCAGCTTCTTCGGCACAGCAGATCCCAACTACGAGAATGTGGCAGGTCTGAAGTGTATCGACCCAGCACAAAGAGCTGCTAACGAGGCAGAATCAAAAGCTATATTTGAGGCGAAAGGGTTTACGGAGGTAGAGTTCGACTCTGATACTCCTGATGATCCAATAGCCACTATTGTTCAACAGCAAATGAAGGCTTTAGGAGTCGATGTGAAGATAGTAGTTAGCGAAGTCACATCTGCACGAGAAAAGGCATACGCCGGTGACACAACCTTGTTCTTCTTTGGACAAGCCGTAGCTAGCAAAAGCCCAGTAGAAATAATCAACCAGATTTATAGGCCAGGGGCCGGCTTTGAACTTTACCAAGCAACCCCACCAGCAAAATGGTCGGAACTACTGGACCAACTAGATATGGCCACTCTGGGTTCGGAGGAAGAAAAGGCCCTCACTGCCCAAATGGACACCATAATGTGGGAAGAATGGATGCCTAAAGTTCCAATAAGAAGGCCCGATGAATTTCAAGTTAAACAAGACTACGTTAGAAATATAGACGCTATTGCCACTGCTAAATTTATCCAATCTAGATTTGTTGATGCCTGGTTAGACAAATAATAACCCGCGATTTTGAAACCTCAATCCCAACGCCAGCTCGACCCAGTAGAGTGGCCAGACTAGGGATTGAGGTTTCATTTCATTAAGTAGATACTTGCCACGATAGACTCCATGCACGTGGCTGGTTGGTAAACTGATGGTTACGTCTAGGTAAAAGATATGCATCAATACATACTCAGAAGACTACTTCTATTACCACCGACCCTATTTTTCCTGGGCACAATTTTGTTCTTTATGGTCCAAGCTATTCCGGGTGACGTGGCATCCACTCTCTTGGCTGGAGAAGAAAATGCAGTAGACCCAAAAACAATGCAGAAATTTCGGGAAGAGCTGGGTTTAACAGACCCCATGATAGTCCAATACGGAAGATGGCTAGCTCAAACTGCGACAGGAGATCTAGGTTACTCGTATTACTTCAGTAAGCCGGTATGGGACCAAATAAAACCAAAGATCGAAACGACAGCCACCTTAGCAATATTCGGAATTATATTAGCCGTGGTACTGTCGCTTCCAGCCGGTGTACTTTCAGCTTTGTATAGAGGCAGTTTGTTTGACCAGATTGTCAGAACGATAAGCGCAGCCGGAATGGCAGTCCCCGCATTCTGGTTAGGGATAATAATACTTCTGATATTATCGAGAATAATTGGTTGGATGCCTCCAGTTATTCATTCCAGCATTTTTGATAATCCTGTAGATGCCTTTTACCGATATCTTTTCCCCTCACTGATACTTGGATTTCGTTCTGCTGCGGTCATAAGCAGGATGGTCAGATCTATGATGCTAGAAGTACTCTCTGAAGATTACGTAAGAACAGCCTGGGCAAAGGGTTTACAACCAAGAGCAGTGATAGTGGGCCACGCCCTTCGAAATGCGTTACTCCCCGTAGTAACAATGCTCGGCATGCTGTTCGCCACATTAATTGATGGAGCTGTAGTGCTGGAAACCGTATTTAATTTACCAGGCATTGGTCTTCTAATGGTGGACTCGGTAATAGCCCGTGACGCGTCAATGGTTCTAGGGTTGGTCTTATCTATAGGCATATTTATGATGATCTGGATACTTTTAATTGACCTGTCTTATAAAGTCTTAGACCCAAGAGTTGAATACGATTAGGAGATAGGAATATTTAAATAGTATGACTTTAAAAACAGAGTCAAATAAAAAATCTGAATTGGCCAGTTACGCCTGGCGGTTAATACGACAAAATCCTGCAGGAGCGGTAGGGTCTATAGTGGTTTTTATTGTCCTAATGGGTGCGATATTTGCGCCATTTTTGACACCGTTTGATTACGAATCTTTTACGAGCACCCGGTATACCAAACCTATGGGAAACGCGACAGACCGAAACATAATGCTACTAGGATCTGACCATCTTGGCAGGGACCAATTCACCAGACTGCTTTATGGCGGACGAATATCGCTTTTAGTCGGATTCGTTTCCCCCATAATAGGTGTAGCCATAGGCACCATACTTGGTATAGTTAGCGCCTATTACGGAAAATGGACTGATCTATTACTCCAAAGACTTACCGACAGTCTTTTGATAATACCCGGCTTGGTTATATTAATGACAGTGACTGCTTCCTTTGGTTTTACGATCAAGGTTGTCCTATCGGCTCTTGCCTTATTCAGTATGATTGGCAGTATCAGGGTGGTAAGATCTCATGTTTTGGGTTTACGGGGAGCGCAATACATAGATGCACAAAGGGCGATCGGATCTTCAGATCTCAGGGTGATATTCGTCCATCTTCTTCCAAATACCCTGCCAGTTGCTGTGGTATTGATTGCCGTTGGGATAGCAGGAGCGATAGTGGCCGAGGCTCAATTAAGTTTTTTGGGACTCGGTATCGCCCCTCCAGTCCCCACATGGGGAAACATGTTAAATGGTGCCCAGAACAGGTTTGATCTGGGACCTCATCTTGCTATTTGGCCTGGTATTTTCATCTCGGTGACAGTCCTGGCCCTAAACCTGGTAGGGGATGCGGTTAGAGACATAATGGATCCCAGGTTGAAAGGTAGGCAATAAAGTTAAAAATTTCAAAAATGAAATCTACATTAGAAAATTCTTAGGAGTTTAAATTGGCTGATAAAAAACCCAACATAGTATTCATGTTCAGTGACCAGCAACGTTACGACACAATGGCGGCTTATGGGGCTGACTACATGGAAGTACCTCATTTAAACCAGCTTTCTGAGGAAAGTTTTATATTCCAAAATGCCTATGTGGCCCAACCGGTCTGCACACCGGCTCGAGCAACCATAATGTCGGGCCTGTATCCACATACAGCGGGACCGATTGTCAATATGATTAATTTACCGGCAGAGGTCAAAGTAATCTCTGAGATGATATCGGATGAATATTTCAAGGGATATATGGGTAAATGGCATCTTGGAAATGACATTGAAAGACAACATGGTTTCAACGTCTGGAAATCGAGCGAAGACTCCCACGGAACAGGATACACACACACTCAATTAAATAACGAAACATCCTCATACACGGAATATCTCATCGAAAAAGGCCATGAGCCCGATAACGTACCAGATATAGATGGAGATAATGTGGCTGCCGGCAGAAAATTCAATTTATTGGGTAGAAAATCTGGGCAAAGAGCACCTACCTTCACCTCGGATGCTCATTACGACATGCCGGAAGAAGACCAAATGGCATCTTACCTAGCGCGGGAAGCCACAAAATTCATCGAAGAGAATAAAGATAAACCATTTGTTCTCTATGTAAGTACATTTGAACCCCACTCCCCATACCATGGCCCTTTTATGGATCAGTATGATCCCGCCACCCTTCCTGTGGGCCCAGCTTTTCTGGAAAAACCTGAGACTGCCTCATTGGTTAACAGGGTCAGAGCCGACTATTTCATGAAATTTATGCTCGACGGGGAGGATCAAACCCAAGATGCCTACATGATGAACTATGCTGCCCCCCGGGAAGACGTCACAACTGAAGAGGGTTGGCGGCAATTGAGAGCCCACTACATGGCCAACATTACCCTTGTGGACAACATGGTTGGAACTATTAACCAAGCGATCAAGGACGCCGGTATAGAAGACAATACAATAGTGATTTTCACCAGTGAGCACGGCGATATGATGGGAGACCATGGGATGCTTGAAAAACGATCGATGTTTGAGGAGGCATCCAGAGTTCCTTTGCTGATGAAAGTTCCTTGGCTATCGAAAGGAAACCAGGTGATTGAAGGTAGTGTAGGGCATATAGATCTTGTCCCAACATTACTGGACCTGATTGGAGAAGAAGTCCCTGATCACTTACAGGGGAAAAGCTTGAAACCAGTACTCCAGGGAGAATCTGATCTTTCTGGGAATGACGTTTTCATATCTTGGAACGGGTATGACAACAACGTTCCAGATAGGTTCTTAGGAGACATTAGAATTAACAGGATGCTAAGGCTTCCATGGAGAACAGTCGTAACCCCCGACAGGTGGAAACTAGCCCTGTGTGCTGGAGACCAATGCGAGCTATATGATTTGAACAATGACCCATACGAACAAACCAATTTGTTCAACGATCCAGAGCAACAAGATAGAGTAAGAGATATGGCTGCCAGGATAAGGGTTTGGCAGGTCCAAACTGGTGACACGGCCCCAATACCATCGACAATTTAGTTAGTTTTATGTCTCGAACCTAAATAGCGGGAGATTTTGATATGCCAGGCAAACCTAATCTTGTGTTCGTGTTTAGCGATAGACAAAGATTTGACACGTTGGAGGCCTACGGCAACGATTACGTCAAGGCGCCCAATTTGAATAATCTTGCGAAGGAAAGTCTAGTTTTTAAAAACACCTATGTCACACAGGCAGTATGCGCACCGGCAAGAGCCTCCATAATGACGGGTCTTTACCCTCATGCTGCAGGTATGCCAAGAAATAAGTTGGTTATGCCAGATGAGGTAGAAACCATTGCCAATATGATTTCGAATGACTATAAAAAGGCGTATTTTGGCAAATGGCATCTGGGTAATGAAGTAATTAATCAAAGGGGCTTTGACGATTGGGCCAGTGGGATGGAGACATTACGGGAAGAATATACTGAACCCGAATATCTTGAGATAGACACTAGTTACCATGAGTTTCTTATTAAAAACGGATTCGAACCAGACGAGGTCTTATTAGGTAGAAAAATATTTTCTGATGAGATGAGGGCCGGCTTACCAGCAGAGTTCCAGATGGCATCATTTTTCGCTAGCAAGGCAGAGACTTTCATACAGGAGAACAGCGGTAACCCATTTGTCCTATACGTAAGTTTCTTAGAGCCTCATCCTCCTTGGACTGGACCCTATGATGGCTTGCATGATCCAGAAAAAGTTCCCATTGAGCCCACGTTTTTAAAGCGGCCCGACGGGCACTCATTATTCAGTCGGATCAGGGCAGACTTCTTTATGCAATCCGACCTCCACACTCCAGATGATGTTGAAAATTCAGAATGGGAGAAGGGCAGATCTGAATATAATTCCCTGGACAAAGCCATTGGAAAGCAGTTCGATCTCAAGGACCCCGGTTCATGGAAGCAAATAAGGGCAAACTATTATGGAAATATCACTTTAGTTGACGATGCTGTAGGGAAAATCCTTGGTGCTCTGGATAAATCTGGAATCTCAGATAACACTATATTTATCTTCACTAGCGAGCATGGCGATTTAGTAGGTACTCACGGAATGATGGAAATGCGGACCTTTTATGAAGAGGCAGCTAGAGTTCCCTTAATCATAAGAGCCCCCATGTATAACAGGGAGCCTAATATTATCGAGGGTAATTTTGGTCAAATAGATCTTGTCCCTACTTTACTGGACTTATTAGGTCAGGAACTTCCTGATCATCTCCAAGGGAAAAGTAAAGCTGACGTAATCAGAGGAACCTCTGATCTATCAGGAAACGAAGTGTTTATGGAGCACAATGGAATTGGCGACAGAAATCTCGGTACCCCAGCCATCAACATGCTAAATAACATGGAATGGCGCTCGGTTGTGACCCGTGATAGGTGGAAATTAAACCTTTGCGCAACAGATCAGTGTGAATTGTTTGACCTGAACAGCGACCCGTTTGAGCAAGACAATCTTTTCAACAATTCTGAGCACAAGGACAGGATCAGACTCATGGCAGCGAAGATTCGTATGTGGCAGCACGAAACAGAAGACCAAGCGCCCTTACCAGACGTTTAAAGAGCGGGAGAGATTAGTTTACAGGTATAACTTTGATCTGTGTTCTCTCAGACTTAGGCAAAACAATTTCTAGCACTCCATCTTTGTAACTTGATTTTGCCTTATCTGAATCGACCGGTTTAGGCAACTTTATAGCTCGCTTCATGTGAGTATTTAACCGTTCATTTATTAGCAATTTGGTAACCTCTTCATCCTGTACCGGTTTCTTATTGGACACTTCTATTTCTAGGTAATCTTTCTCTAATTGTATTTGCACCTCGGAGGGGTCCACACCTGGTAAATCAGCTTTCAAGGTGAAATTATCGTCATCTTCGAATAAATCAATAATCATGTTACTGAAGCCGAGTGTATGGGTCCTATTTTTGAATTGTGGATACAAAAAAGAAGAAAGGGAAGAATCAAAAAACGAATCAATAGCGGATCTATTTGCAGGGTTTAACAGTGGAAGCATTTTCACTCCTTTGGTACACCTTTTATTACTTGATTCATATAATAAGAGTTGATACGAAACATGTCAAGGTTGAGAACCGATGCCATTTTTGAGATAAATAGGGAAATATTGCTATTATCTGTCCTAATTAATTAAATCAAACTAAACATCAATACAAGGAACATAATTTGGCACCTTTAAATCTCCATGCAGCCGTTGCTAATTACGGACATACTACGACTCTAAAAGACGGCACCTTTACATCTGACAGGTTCAATATGACTCATTCAGAAATATCACCTGTCCCAATGATTTTCAGACGAATGGTAAGAAGTCTAGAATTTGACCTTGCCGAGATGGCGTTGGCCACCTACATATGCTCAAAACACTACAACAAAGGCTTTACGGCTCTACCCGTATTTCTTACAAGGGCTTTTTACCATAGTGGAATTATCTGTAATTCCAATTCGGGAATAACTAAACCTAGCGATCTTAATGGCAAAAAAATAGGAACACGCAGTTACACTCTAACACCTGGCATATGGACGAAGGCCATTTTACAGACAGAGCACAATGTTGATTTGGATTCCATCACCTGGGTTCTTTCTGGTGATGAGCACGTAGCAGAATACCAAACTCCGGCGGGTGTAATTTCTTCTGAGAAAGATGATCTCGTCGAAATGCTGCTCTCGGGGGAAGTGGACGCGGTAATTGGTGCTGGTGCTATCGATTCTCCAGATGCTGTGCCTTTGTTCGAAAGGCCCGACAAACTGGATAGCAACTGGTACAACAAGACAAAGATTTACCCCATCAGCCATTTGCTTGTTGTAAGAGACGATCTACTTGTTAATGAACCATGGCTTCAAAATGAGATATACGATCTATTCAAAGCTGCTAAAGATTCCTATGTGGAATCCCTACCTGGTCTTTCTCACCCTGACTCCAATGATTTGCAGAACAGAAAAATGGCCGATATAGTAGGTGGAGACCCTATCCCATATGACCTTGACGGCGCCTATCCGGGGTTAGATGCTTTCATAAGGTTTAATGTGGACCAAAAAATAATCCCGGAATACGTGGATCCGGAAAACCTGTTTACTATGCCGAAATAGCTATAATTTGGGGTTTTTTGAAGCTAGATATGGTCGTATAATTATACAAATCAGAATATTCGAATCTATACAGGTGTAATTACTTGGGTGGAATTGCCGTTGTAATGGTCACCTATAGCCTTTATTATTTTAAGGACATGTGAATACTAGTCCAATATGGAATCTTAATGAGGTAGAGAACATGAAGCAGCTAATGCTTATATTTGCTATTTCCGCCCTTTCTGTTGCAGCTCTAGCCTGCGGCCCCGCTGTAGGAAGGGCTGTCGGTGACGCTCAGGTTGACGTCGACGCAACTCTTGCTGAGATGGGGGAACCGACAACGGAAGCTGAGAAGGAACTTTACGGGATGATGAAAGAGATTGATCGTCTCCACAAAGAGGAAAGAGAAGACCTAGTAGGTGCCCTTGCTGATTCCGGCCAGGTCATCAATCAACTTATAATGACACTGGAAACTCTCGGCGAAGAGTTGGACCCTGAAGCTTTAGCAAAGATAAGTTCCGTTGCCGCCAGCGGGGGAGATGTTGATGAATTTTTCCAAGGCCTGAGAGAAGAGGCATACCAAGCCTCGGCAAAGGAAGCAGAAATTAATAAGCTTCTTGCAAACGAAGAGCTTGCAACTTGGAACAGGATCAAATTCCTAAATGAGCAATTGGATAAAGCCAATGCTGAAACAACAAAGGTCAAAGGCCACCTAGAAAAAGCTAAAGGCGATCTCGAAACGGCTGACAAAGACGAAAATAAATGGATAACCTCCAACCTTGATAAAGAGCACGAAAAACAAATGCTCGAAGTCAGGATGGAAAGGGCCGCCGGAAAATTTGAGGTGGTCTCAGCCCTGCTGACTGAAGTTCTTGGAGACGAGGACACGGATAAAGCTAAAGCACCATCGGACTTTGAGAAGAGTGCAGCAGAAGCCGGTCGATACCAAGCAGCAGCCATATTTAATGACTGTTTAGTAGATGGGGATGTCGCGGTTAAAGAAGCCACTAGAGAAGACATGAAACATTGTCGGCAAGGTGTATTAGACGAGCTAGAGCAACAGGGCACGAGGTCTGTTGAAATTATTGGCGGAGAAGTGATTACAAAACCAAACTATATGGCTATGCTAGATACCGACGACGTTAAGGATGTTGTCGACGCATTTATGCACTGTGCCCAAGCTGCTGACGCCAAAAGAATCATAGGTCCAGCTTTAGAAGGTTGTAAAATGGAGGCGAAAGAAATTCATCACGACGCAGCCGGCTCAGGTGATTCCTTCACAGATCAAGTCGCGAATAGGATTTCGGGTAATAATGCTGATGCAAGAAGGACTCGAAAATTCCTTGACGTTAAAGCAGAGGGCATCGGTGACGGCAAATTTACCGAAAACCTCGAAAAAGTAATGTACCGAAAAGGTGGTTCAAAAGATGAGATGAGGGACGCCCTCAAGGGCATGATAGATGATGCGAAGAGTGACCTAGATTGTGATCCTCAAGGTACGAGAGCAAGGCGATGTGACGATATTAAACTTCCTGCCATGGACGGGAAACCTGGACCTGGTCAAGGAAGAAAGGTTCCTGTAGCTCACCAGTATGAAAACCGTATGAGAAATGATAACCGAGGAGGCGGAGGTGGTCAGAACCAAGGCGGAGGTGGTCAGAACCAAGGCGGAGGCGGTCAGAACCAAGGACTCCCACCTGGTATTACAAAGGCGCAATTTAATGAGGTCTTTGGTGGTGGTGAACCTCGAACGGTTGTTAGAGAGCGGGTCGACCAGTGCGTTGCTGATGGGAATCAAATGAACGAGTGCCTGCGTGATGTGAAGAATGGTATGAGGGAAGAGTTTAAGAGTCACGAAAGCTTTGACCAAAATAAGTATTCGGACAGAAAAGAATTGGATGATCTAAGTACGAGCGCGGTACGTCAAAATACGAGAAACCCGCAGGGTGACGCCGGCCACGCTATGAATACCAACCAATTTGGTGGGCATGGTGACGGGGTTGGTAAAAGAGGAGGCCAGGACTTCAACCAGTGCATGGATGACAATGCTGGTGGAAAGCCCAAATATGACACAGACGGAAGCTTCGTCAGTTCACCATCACATGGTGACGCTGCCGATAACTGCATGGGCCATGCCTCTAACACAATGCGAGATTCCTACGGAAACAAGGACATGGGTAACCATGCCGGTCTTACCAGGACTCAGGGCGGCACGACAACCCAACAGTAGAACAAAAATCGTTTTCTAAACGAGCGTAAAAAGCCGGTTCATGGGAAATCATGAACCGGCTTTTTCTATTGGGAAAAATTCACGTATTAATACCTAGGTGAAATTGCCGTTGTTAACCCCCGAAAAAGCATTTAATATCGTAGGGAGATATTTACTTCAACCAGACGCGAGAGGTCAAAATATATGAAGCAATTGATAATGCTTTTTTTCATTTCCATATTAACCATAGCGATATTTGCATGCGGGCCTGCCGTGGGTAGAGCCGTCGGGGATGCAGAGGTAGACGTGGATGCAACGCTTGCCCAAATGGAACCACAAACAGAATCGGAACAAGAACTCTATGACATGCTCAAAGAGATTGACCGCTTGCACAAAGAGGAACGGGCAGAGCTATTAACAGCGCTCAGCAATTCCAGTGAGGTCATTGATGAACTTCTCGTTTTAATAGGGCACGATGTAGATCTTGATGGAAATTCCCTGTCAGCCGGTAGTTTAATCGACGGAGGAGCCGGAGATACGGACTTATCAGATCTTATAGGCCGGGCTAAATCTACCAGAGACCGGGAAGAAGAAATACAGAAGGCCCTTGAAAATGCTGAGAAAGTTCCATGGGATCGAATCAGGTTCCTTAACGAGCAGTTAGAGTCGGCCAACGCTGAGTTAGGTGCTCTAAATGAAGACCTCTCCGAGGCAGCTAAAGAATTAGATCATGCAGACCAACTGGAAGCTAAACTGGTTGTTGGATTAAAAGGACAGGATTCGGAATACACCGCCTTGGCAAGAAGGGCCGAAGAAGCCTCTGAAAAAATAGAGGTGATTGGACACATCCTTCAGGTAGCATTCGATGGCGAAGGTGAAGAAGAATCGGCGACTGAAAAACTAATACGACTCGATGGCAGAGAAATTATCGCCGCACACCTGGAAGATTGTATGGATGATTCGCAATCATCAAATTCCAGAGTGGCCAGAGAAGACTGTGCTGATGAAGCGATTGTTTATCACCAAGAAATGAGAGCTGTTGAACCCACTGATGTGGATGACATCAATAATGCCGCAATGTTGTCCGACCCAGACACAGAGGACGCCGTTTACGGGGTAATAGAATGTTTGGAAGATATGGAAGACATGGTATTCACTATGGACATGGTTGAAGATCCTGTGACGGGTGATTTTGTGGGAAGGGCTGAGCTATACCGACGTAACTGCTACAGAAATGTGAATGAGGATATTGTCGCAGCTGCAGATGGAAACTCCCCAGACGGCAGGGCAGTAATCAGCAGTAGCGACGATGCGGCGACGTCATTAAAGAGAAAGCTTGACTCCGAGGATAGAGAAGCCAGAGCGATGCGTAAAGCTATCCGGACTGGACTCGACGACATAAGTGACAAAAAATTCAAATCCAGCGTAGAAGATCTTTTATATGACAAATCTTTAACTGGGAAAGGTGTCGAAACCCTAATGGGAAACATCCTGAACCTCGCCCAAGATGATCTAGAATGTGATCCTCACGGTATTAAAGGTGAGCCTTGCGACTATGACGATGAATATTACGAAGACGATCTCGAGGATATAACTGGCAACACAGCAATGAGACTTCACGAAGAAATCTGTGAACTCGACGGCATAAAAGACGACTGCTGGGAAGCCCTAGAAGGTCCTATTTGGTCGATCGTTAATCAGGCAGCTGAATCTTTATACTCCGCAGCAACAGCCCTCGGTAATGATGAAGCATACGCAAAACTTGACGATATATCCGATATCATATCCCGTGCGATTTTATCTTATCCAGACCTAGCCCCACAATTTGCAAACGTCGATGGTGGTGCTCTCAACGATGTGGTTCAAAATGCAGCAGCAGGGCTAGTTGGTGGTATTACCCAAGGCGATAACTGGGGCATGGGAGAGGATGTTAGTGGCGAATTTGAATCCTGTATCAATACTCTGGTTGAATCTGAGGATATGGAGATCGGAGATGCTGCCGCTGAGTGTCTCGAATACACCTCGAGCGCTTTCTCAGCAGAATTTGGGTTGGGGAATAGAAATAAAGACGATTAGTCGACCCTCAAGGACAGACAGTTGAGATCAAAATGCCAGGCCTCGAAATGGGGCCTGGCATTTCTCTTTAGCAATTCTCACGGGTTGGCTTAATTGTTGTCATTTAGTAAAAACACATCCGATTTACCTTTGGTAATAAAAGGAATACGAACGGTTAAAGATGCGACACTATGCGCAGAATATGGTGCGGATGGAATAATCGTATCTAATCATGGCGGCCGCCAAATCGGTCGAACATTGTCTTCAATAGAGACACTGCAACCAATAGCACAGGCTGTCGGCGATACTATCGAAGTATACTTCGATTCGGGAATAAGGAGAGGTTCGGACGTATTCATGGCCTTAGTACTAGGGGCCCGTGCCGTCTTTGTAGGGCGGCCTACATTTTGGACAATGGCCTACGATGGGCATAACGGCGTGAAGTTAATGTTAAATATTCCCAAAGCGGAATTTGACAGGTGTCTTGCTTATTGTGACTACAGGTCCATATCCGAAATTTCAAACAGCTCAGCAAATATTCCATCTCATTGGCCTTCAGAAATTCCGTGAAAGAAATAAATGACCCTACTCTACTTTTTGCTAATCTGAAACCAACCCCAAAACCCATATCATTTGATTTTCAAATTTGTTTTACACATTTGGCATCACTTCTTCCGCAAACCATGCAATACGGTCTACCATTTCTTCGGGAGGATAGGACCATATAGAACCGTAATATTCACAACCTGCCTCTGCATAGGAATCAATAGTCTCCACACATGGAGCAGCCTCCGTAAAAACGTCAAAATTTTGAAGTGCCCCTTTTAGGGGAATATCTATACCCATTTCTAGCCGTAGCGCCCTGAGAGCTTTCAGTCCATCTGAGTACAAAGCGGGGCTAATGTTAGTAGGTATCCAGGCCTCGGCGTATTTAGCTGCTAGATTAAGCATCCTTTTTCCTCTAACCCCAAACCACATAGGTGGGTACGGGGTTTGGACGGGAACAGGTGATATGATTGCACCATCCGAATGATAGTTTTTACTGTCATATCGCACTTCATCACCGGCCCACAACTTAGTAATCAAATCTAGAGCTTCCTCTGTTCTGCTTACTCTTTGGCCTGGGGTCCCCCAATTACTAAATCCGTCAAATTCAGGCTGGTGCCAACCGGCACCCACCCCCAAGATAGTCCTACCTCCCGATAAATAATCTACGCTGGACACAATTTTGGCCAGCTGTGATGGAGGTCTAAAGGGAATAGGGGTAACAACAGTACCAAGCTTGATTGAAGTAGTCTGACCGGCTAGAAAAGCCAGTATGCTCCATGCATCCAACGTTTCCGGGCCATCCGGCAACATATAATGATCCCACGAAAGAAATGCGTAAAACCCGGCTTGTTCGGCAGCTTTACCTACATCTGAAATTAACTCTTTGTCCAAATAACCCCTTTTGACCGGGTATATCAGTAGATGTTCCAAGTGACGCTCCTAAACTGCATTAATTTTGTAATCCCCCGCCCAGAGTTTTTAATATATATTCGGTTTCATTCATCATGCTACAAATGATTTCAGATACTTTATCGATCGATTTTATCGGCCCAGAACCACTTCCGGCATTCACCGGCGCTACTGTTAAATCGGCATTTTTTTGAGCCAGGGCGATATCCGTCTTAAGATCTTCTTTGTGCTCCAGTAATTTTTCGTAGTTTTGATGCCATTGATCTGTAAATTTATTTCTGATAACCCTATGTCCGATGTGAAAAGGAAAAGGGGCGTCGGTGGCCAAATCGTAAGATTTTGTATTGACTGTGTCGTCTGTACCTACCTCGGTTAGGGCCTGCTTAGCCCATGCCGGTCCAAACCATTCGTTCGAAGCCACAAACCTACTCCCAACCCACACTCCACTGGCACCCAAAGCCAAAGCAGCTGCAACTCCCCTTCCATCTACTATTCCTCCTGCTGCCAATACGGGAATTCCAGGGCACGCATCTACTACCGCAGGAGTAATCGAAATGGTACCTATATGCCCGATATGCCCTCCACCATCAGCACCTTGAGCAACTAACAGATCAACTCCTTTCTCACTTGCATGGATAGCTTGTTCGACTGTTTGAACCTGTTGGAGAACTTTTATACCTGCATTTTTTGCATCAGCAATATACGGAGAAGGGTCAGAAAATGAATGCCCAATTAGATCTACTTTATTTCGTATGGCCACCTCCACAAGTTCACCTATGCCATCGACACTGGTTATAAAGCCCACTCCAAAGGGGTTATCAGTTATCTCACGTACGCGTTTAATTTGAAATTCCAGCCATTCTGGATCAGGAACGGTGCTCCCCATTCCCAGCATCCCAAAGCCACCAGAGCCTGATACAGCCCCTGCTAATTCAGCGGTAGCACTGGTTGCCATAGGTGCATTAAATATTGGGTATTTTATCTGGAGAAAATCTGTAAGCGCTGTTCTAATCATAAAATTAGTTCCATAATTTCATTCCTAAATGTACTTCCACTCTACTCTATATATATCACAAAGGGGATTTAATAGCCTTATCCACCATCAGAAATTAAATAGTCGAATACCGTCAAATATATTTATTTACTTGCTTAATAAAGGATTAAAATGAATTACCATGAAGCTCTCCCTTTCCTTACTAGAAATCACAAAGGTGTTATCAGTACAAACAGGCCGGATGGGTCGACACATTCCAGCATTGTAGTCTGTGGGATTTATAGCGATAAACCAGCTTTTGTATCTGTATATCCCAAATCACAAAAAATTCTGAACTTAAGAAGAAATCCCAAATGCACTCTTGTATCAGTTACTGGGGATTGGCGAAATTACGTGGTCGTGGAAGGATTAGTTTCACTCACTGATTACGGTAATACCGATAAGGAAATAATGCGAACCCAGCTTAGGGAAACATATATGTCATGCAGTGATACCCCACATCCGAACTGGGACGAATACGATAAAGCAATGGTACGACAAGAGGCGGTGATAGTTATTATTGAACCAACACGAATGTACGGCTTGTTACGTTAAATACCATTATGTGATATAACGAAATAAATCAGCATTAGATAGGGCTGAAAGGGAAAACCATGGTAGTTTTCGACAAGAAAGAATTTGAATTAAGAGCTCATCTACTCAGAAGAGCAGGGTTCGGGTCAACTAGGCCGGAACTGCAAAAATACATGGAAAATTCATACGAAGATACCGTCGAATACCTCCTGACCCCGAATTTTACAGATTGGATGGGAGACCATATTGTAAGAAGATTTGATGGGGAGGCATCAGGAATGATAAACGCCCCGGGAGCATCCCGTAATTGGCTATACAGAATGATCAGCGCTGCCAATCCTTTAACAGAAAAAATCCCACTTCTCTGGCACAGTATTTTCGCTACTGGGGTACCAAAAGTTATTAATGGGAGGGCGCTATTTGATCAAATAAATATGCTCCGAAAATATGGCCCTGGAAGGTTGGACGACCTACTATTGCAGCTTTCAAAAGACCCGGCAATGATCGTATGGCTAGATAATCAAGAAAACCATAGAGATGCGATGAATGAAAATTGGGGCAGAGAGCTTTTGGAACTATTTTCCATGGGTGTTGGAAATTACACTGAGGAAGACGTAAAGGAATGTGCTAGAGCATTCACCGGCTGGACTATAGGAAATACTGAGTACATGATGGTACGAGCAAAAAGGGACTCAGATTGGCCTTATGGAAGAATCGCCTACCATTTCGAATACCGAGAAGACGATCATGATGCGGGACAACGAATCTTTTTGGGACAAAGGGGAAATTTCAACGGTCAGGACATTATCCGAATAATTTGCGAACAAGAAAGTACAGCGAGGTTTATTTCAAGACACCTTTATCACTTTTTTGTGGCGGATGAAGCACCCGTACCTTCATGGTCTACAGTAGCACCTAGAGACCCAGAGGCGATTGACCAACTGGCTCAAGCGTACTTCGACTCCGATCACAACATAACTGAAATGCTGCGGAGCCTCTTCAATTCAGATTTTTTCAAATCTCAAGCTGTCAGATACCAAAAGGTTAAAGGGCCGGCGGAATTTGCCGCAACAGTTTTCAGGCTTAGTGGACAATTTAATATACCAAATCGAGACATGATTCCTAAATATCGACAGATTGGTTGGATGGGTCAGGAGCTAAGCAATCCCACTAGTGTAGAAGGTTGGCACGAAGGGAAAGAATGGATTGATACTGGAACACTGATAGAGAGAATTAATTTTGCATCGGATCAACTGGGCGACTACGGAAACCCGGGTGTTCGAGAAATAGTCAACACATTGATAAAAGATGGTGCCGGACTCCTATCTAGTGAAGAGACAGTTTCAAATTGCCTTGACCAACTGGGCTTCCTGGAAGTCTCCAATGAAACTAGAGATGTTTTAGTGAGATATGCCGAAGAGGTAGTTGATCCTGTGTCTAGAATAACTGGCTTGCTTCGTCTTTTAACCACCTCCAGAGAATTTCAATTAGCGTAGTTGAAAAATTACTCAGTAAACCCAATAGGCCAGTATCAAAAATGATCGAATATTTGCTTACCCTAGGAATTGTCGCGATGGAGGGGCGGGGCTTTGAGTATCCAACAGACTCCGTGGTAGCTCCAAACGGCCGCTTGTATGTACCTAATAAGTCGAGAGATTATGGAGAGAGAGGGGTTAGATTAACTGTCTTAGGCCTCGATAGTGAATTTTATGGGACATTTGGAACCTATGGAGCATCGGAAGGAAAGCTGCAATCTCCTTCAGGTGTTGAGGCAACGAACGACGGTAGAATCCTTGTCTGCGATGACTATACCCACACTATAAATGTATTTGACTTAGAAGGTAAATTTTTGAATCGCTGGGGGCATTACGGTCAAGGTAAAGGTGAGCTTGATGGCCCTTCAGGCATAGCTGTTGATCCCGAAAATAACGTATATATATCAGATACCCGCAACCATAGAATCCAAAAATTTAACATTGATGGTCTTCATCTAGCCACTTTTGGTAAACAAGGAAAAAATAGAGGTCAGTTTGAATTGCCCTGGGGTATATCATTTACCCCCCGAAACACGTTGTGCATCGCCGACTGGGGGAATAGCCGCATACAAGAATTAACCATAGATGGGGATGTATTGTCGGTCATCGATAACGAATCAAGCCCTTCCTATGAATTGAAATACCCCTCTGCTGCGGTGGTAGATGATAATGGGATAACTTACATAGCCGACTGGGGGAATGAAAGAGTTAAGTTGATAACAGATAAAGACATCATGGTCCAAAATTTAAGAGGTGAGGGCACAGTTTCAAAGTGGGCGGGTGAATTTCTAAACACTAATGTCGAAGAAAACAACGCGCGACAAACCTCAAACATGGATATAGAATTGGATTTCCTTGAAGACAATGACCCACACAGTGAGTCCGCTCACATCGAAAAATACTTTTGGTCCCCAGTTTCAATCAAATTGGATACTCTAAACCGTGTATACGTGACAGAAACTAATCGCCACCGAATACAGGTATATCAACAAGCATAAAAATATTACAAAACATCACTCGACAAGTATTTCCTCAACCCAAGACTTAGCGGAAGTATTGCAAAAGTAACCAAGCCCATTACATAGGTAGAACGAACCAAGCCAAAAGCATCTGCCACAAAACCGTACAATAAAGGGGCCCCAATGGTACCTATCTCGTTGGTAGTATAAAAAAATCCGTAATACCTCGCCCTCCGACTAGTTGGGACAAACTTAGCAACAGTGGCATAGAGAGCACTAGAGGTACCGTTTAACCCAACCCCCATTACAAGTACAAGAGGCCAAATAAGAAGGTAAGGAGTGTAAAGCGATAACACCACAAATACCGCCGTCATCCCTTTAGTTATCCAAATAATATTAACCGTGCCGATTTTGCCGTCTAACCATCCACATACATATTTGCCAGCAGCTCCACCGGAAAACAAAAGGAATAAGGCAGTACTTATTTCACCGGTGCCCATACCGTGACCAACAAGAATAAAAGGTAAGAAAACGAGTACCCCGGTCCTAGTAGCATTGTCTAAGGCCCCTATGAAACTCAATGAAATGAATGCCTTGTTTCGGGGTGATTCTCCTAGAGGATCTCCCGAGGGTAGGGTGGTCACATTTAAATTAGGGCGTCCCATATTAAGGTTGCGGTTAAAAGCTGAGGTCGCCAACATTAAGAAAACTCCTGCGGCCCCTATGTACAACATAGTGCCCCCCCAGCCGAATATAATAAGTAAAGTTCCGCCCAAGGCAGGAGCAATCATTTTTCCCAAATCCCCTGAGAAATTCACGGTTCCTACCGCTGCAGAACGGCCAGAATCGTTATATGCTCTAGAAACCATACTGGAAGCCAGTGGGTGCTGTGTCCCTCCTCCCAAACCCCCAATAATTGCGAAAATAAATAGCAACCAAAACCCATTTGATAACCCCATTCCAACCAAACCGGCAGAGGCCCATAAATTACCCGTAACAAGCATCCAGAATTCTCCGAAATACTCTGCCAAAAAACCTGCTGGGACCTGCAATACAGCGGTGGCTCCACTATGGGTTGACCGGAGCAACCCAACCTCGGCATAAGTCAAACCTAGACTGTCTTTAATCGCAGGTAGAAGTGGTATCAGCAACGCAAATATTAGATCGCTCCATATATGCATCGAAGATCCAAAGATCAAAATACGCCGGGGAGTCATTTTTGGATTGGACATGTATTGAAATATCTCGTGGTTAGGTAAAATGATTTGTGATGTTATCAGGGGTCACGTAATAATTCACATTCAGGTGTAGAAAATGAAAACCAGTTTGGATACTTCAAAAATAGGGAAAACCGATGTTAGGGTTACCAGGATAGGAATGGGTGGAGCTCCTTTAGGTGGACTAGATTCTAAAACCGCCCAAGACACCCTGGAATATGCCTTTGAGCAAGGAATACGGTATTTTGACACAGCACCTTTGTATGGATCAGGGTTGAGCGAAATACATAACGGAGGATTTCTTTCAACATTACCGAGAAATGACTTCGTACTGTCTAGTAAAGTAGGACGGTTGATAATTCCCGGTCAAGATATCCCTTTTAATTACACAAAAGAGGGGATCCTTAGATCCATAGATGAAAGTCTCACAAGACTGAATTTGGATTCATTAGATATAGTACTGATACACGACCCAGACAACCATTATAGTTCTGCGTTGAATGAAGCCTTCCCCACACTGGCAAAACTCCGAGAGCAGGGAGTGATAAAAGCCATAGGAGCAGGTATGAACCAATGGGAGATGCTAAGACAGTTCGCCAAAGATGCAGATTTCGATTGCTTTCTTGTGGCAGGCAGATACACTTTACTCGATCATTCAGCCCTCCACGAATTAATGCCGTTGTGTTTGGAAAAAGATATAAGTCTGATACTTGGCGGGCCTTACAACAGCGGAATACTGGCATCTGACCTAAATACCAAAAGCACCTATTTTTACGATCCCTCTCCCCCTGAAATAATTGAAAAAGCGAAAAAAATAAAGCAGGTGTGTGATCGTCATCAGGTGCCCCTCAAAGCGGCAGCGATACAGTTTGGACTGATGCACCAGTCAGTAGCTTCAACTATTCCAGGGCCTCGGAGCCCGAAGGAAATTGAGGACAATATAGTAATGGCTTCAATAAAAATAGAGCCCGATTTATGGAGGGAATTAAAACAAGAAAAATTAATCCACCAGGATTGTCCTGAGTAAACCTTTTACTAAATCACAGCCGGCGCGATATGAAATTTTTCATGATTTCTATTGCTTCATCAGATTCAGGTTGGGGGTCTCTCACAAAACTGTGCGGCATACCATCAAATACAACCAATTCTATCTCCCCGCCTCTAGAGCGATAAGTTAATTCGAAGTTGGCAGGAATATGATTCGGAACATTAGCATCCTCTGACCCATGTATAAGAAGAGACGTCGGCAATCTTTCAAATTCTCCATTTTCTAAAATATATTGAGGATTTCCAGCTTTCATCCTTTCTTCATCACCAAAATATGCCAAACTACCCGTAATTAAGTTTTCCATACCCTCGTCCTTGGCATACAAATATCTTGCATGTGAATCGAGTACAGCAGATATTCCAATGTAGTAGTCAACTGAAGCATCGACCTGGGCCCCCTTTACAAGAAGGGGCCGTTTTATGTAGTCAGACCTCGCAGGACACAACGCATTTAACATAGCTGTGTGACCACCGCTAGAAACGCCTAGGATCCCAAAGCTGGAAGGGTCACCGTTATAAACTTTGGATTCATTTTTCCACCATCTAGCACCATAATTCACGTCTATTACTTGAGCGGGGTAGGGGTCCTCAGGAGCAACTCTAAAATCTATGGCTGCAACCAATATCCCGCTTTCTGCTAGTTTTTCATCCATATAGTAACCATTAAGACGAGTGCCACCTTGCCAGGCACCACCATGAACATCAAGCAATACTGGGAAGGGACCGGCTCCCTCAGGCTGGTATATTCTGGCTTCAAAAGATTTTTCTCCACCTTGAATATAAATCTCGTCAGTAATGTTTATAGAGTGTGTTCTCTGAGGATTATAGGTAATAGTCGTCAATTCAATAACTCCGAATAAATGTGATCAGTCGTTTAACTTGGCGGTTCCACCTTTGTTTCGATTTATCTGATCTATATCCCATAAGGAGGAAAAACTGAAAGCCCTAGGGCAATGACCATAGGCTTCTTCAACGTCCACTAATACACCCTGCAAAATTTTTGCCTTTTCATCTGGATTGGACACCTCCAATTGTAGTTTGAGGTCTACCACAGTCTCATCTGAAATTACCTCCGCATTGCCATTAACACGCAAAGTTTCATTCAATCCGGGGATGAAAAATATAAGCCCTATATGAGGATTAGTTTGTATATTTTGATATGACTGAAAAAGTTTATTCCCTGCGACATCAGGCAATAGGAGAGTATTTTTGTCTAAGACTTTAACAAATCCTGGTAGACCACCTTTAGGAGAAGCGTCACATTTTCCGGAAGAATCTGAGGTAGCCATTACCATAAAAGGAGCTTCTTTTATAAAAGCAATGTGCGATTCGCGCAAGGATTCCACTACTTTGTTGGCTGCTCTGCCTTTCGGGAATCCAAACTTCTCAGTAAAAGAGTTATCAAAACGTTCTTCTATTTCAGTCTGCGCCATTTCTTGTTCACCCCTCACTGGTTCCTATGTTTATGTATAACGGTATGTTAACACGACTGCTCAGGCGCTATTTGCCCAACGGCCTGCACTAAAAACTCTTGCTGATATCAATACTGCTTATGAATTAGTATCATAGCCATCAGGTAAATTAGTACGTTGACTCTGACTATTGGAAAGGATATGACATGAGTTTGTCAGGCAAAACTGTATTCATAACAGCAGCAGCTCAAGGGATTGGAAGAGCCATGGCGGCCCCTAATTTGATAACACTTAGAGGCACTTAATATGAGTACAATCCCAGAAAGAGACAGTATCCCAATAGTGGCGCCGACACCAACACCATTTGATCATAATGACAAACCGGACCTCCAACTCCTTGAAGAAAATATATCCCGATGGGTTGGTACAGGTTTAAGTGGATTTGTTATTGGCTCTTACGGTGGGGAAGAATTTCATCTATCACAAACAGAAAAAACGGAGATTATTAAAACTGTCTCCCAAGCACATCAGGGACAAAAGTTTGTAATAGCAGGGATAGACACCTTGTCCCCAACCGTGGCATCCATGCAGGCAGAGGAATATGCAAAAGTCGGTGCCGACATGGTACGGGTTAGGATTCCGAAAATACCTGATAAAAATGGATCGGATTCAGTTGTTGATTACTTCGAAATGGTGGCCCGAAACAGCCCCGTCCCAGTGATACCTATTCATCAACCCAAACTATCGATGGATGTAGATGCGACACCGGAAGAAATAGGCGAAATAACCGATCTTGAAGGTATATATGCCTACATAATCTCCCTGAACTTTAGATGGGAAAGTCGGTTGCCTTCATTGATAAACCCGGAGGTTCAACTCTGGACTTGTAATGGAAGTCTATTGATGCCAGGGGCAATGATAGGGGCTGAAGGGGCTTGTTTATTCTTTGCAAATTGGGCCCCAGATTTATGCCGCAAAGTAATTTCTCTGGTGAAATCAGGAAACTTTAACGAAGCACAAATCATTCAAGAATCACTTGTACCCGCAGACTATATTGGAATGAGTAAAGGTGTGGCTGCTCTGAAAGCGGGTTTGAATCTTCTTGGCTATAAAGCCACGAAACCCCGAAAGCCTACGCCCGAATTATCCATAGAGGAGATAAGAGAACTAAAACAAGCCTTCCAGCAGGCAGGGATACTTTAACCTTTAACGTAATCAAACGTTTCGCCCGTTGATTTGATATTTTGTTGTACGCTCTAACAGTACTGTAAATTCAGATTTAATCGACAATCTCGTACAGGACACGGCTCCCTGAGGCAGTGTCGCTATTTATTGAACCGATTAAACCTTTGGTAGCTTCATCCATCCCAGCATAAAATTCCCTTTGTCCTGTGAAATAGCCGTCTAAGCTATCCACTTCCAATTCCATAGCGACAACATCCATTGTCCCTGATATATCAACGTACAACCGGCATCCCACTCCCATATTCCTGTAGCTTTCCGCGATAACTTTGAACCCTTCCAAGGCCTCAGGCCCTTTACCCCTTTGGCATACCCATGTATTTCTTACTGCAAATTTCATGGAAGTCTCCTTTTACTTTTAAAGCTTTACTTTGAACCCTTATCCATTCTGACATTGCTATTATTTTTTAATGGGAATTATACCAATTCGGTAACTAACTCTAGGCACAGGAATATTTTGTTAACAAACAGGCCCTTCCAAAACTTCAGATGAAATGCACCTCGGAAGAAATTCACCATGGGATGGTCCCGACAGAAGTTCACCCTCCAATACAGCTATGTTCCCACGCAATACCACCGATTTTGGCCATCCTTTTACTCGATACCCTTCCCAAATACTATAATCCTCCAGATGCAAATCACCGAGGGACAAATCCTTGTCCACTGTGGGATCAATAATAGTGATATCAGCATCACTTCCAGGAGCTATTACCCCTTTACGAGGATATAAACCAAGTATTTTCGCCGCGTTGGTTGATGTTATATCGACAAACCTTTCTAAAGTCATTCCTCTTTTCACCACCCCTTCCGTATAGGCAACCCCCATCCTGGTTTCTATGCCATTATGGCCACCTGTCACATCTGCAACTGTCCTGAATTTTATCTTTTCCTCCCATGTTGTCGACACCAGATCAGTTGCTATAGTTGATAGAGACCCTTCCATTAATCCTCCCCACAAGGAATCACGATCTTCCTCGCCCTTTAAAGAGGGATATGTGTGGTATTTCATACCATTTTTACTGCGATAGTCTTGAAATGTAAAACAGGCATAATTATGTAAAGTTTCGCCGTAAATCGGTAGCCCCTGAGCCCGACATCTAGACACCTCTTCTACTCCCTCCTTCGCGCTGACATGTACAAAATAGACCGGACACTTTTTCAATTCTGACAGGCGTGATACCCGCCTAAACGAGACATCCTCCGACTGATTGGTATGAACTCGATGCATATTCCACCATTCCCATTCATCAGTCTCTTTGAGGCGATCATAGTTGTAATGAACCATCTCATCGTCTTCTGAGTGCACTAGTAGGATCGACCCTGAATCAGATACCTGTTCCATAATGGTTCCCAATCTTCCAAAATCGGTATGGTTATTTTGCATCTGGGGGCTTGGAGGCCTAATACTGGTTGTAAATATCTTGAAGCTTGCGATCCCTTCCCTCGTCAGTTGCTTTATCTGGGATATGCTGTCCTCATCCGCCCCATTAGTCAGAATTGGATGGTAAGCGTAATCGGTATAGGCATTACCAGACCACCGTTCTTCGGCCTCTTCCAAGGCGTGGTACAAATCGTATCCAGGTATTTGAGTCGCAAAATCCAGTACTGTTGTTGTGCCACCCAATAGGGCCGCCTTGGATACCGCTTCGGCACCAGATCTTTCAGGTTGGCGTGGACCTCCTATATGAGCATGTGGTTCTATCCCTCCAGGAACTACAATCATGCCTTCGGCATCAATAACCTTTTCAGATTTATCAGAATCTATTTCATCAGTCGATAAAGAAGTGATCCGCCCGTCATCAACAAAAATACCCAACTTCCTCGGGCCAGATGCTGTTACAACAGTGCCTCCTCGAATTAATAGGTCATGCATAATCTGCCTCCTTCCAAACTTAATCTACCGAATAGGCGAATATTAACACCACAGAGGCCTGGGCCCCATTTCTAGGTCCCGAGAGGCCTCGTCGAATTTCTCAATGGATCGAACCGTTTTGGATCAAATGTTAATTTTTTTTCTCGGCAATTCCTTGTATCGATCCATTTCCTCATTTTGGACGTTGTATGTGGTTGATTCAGCAAAACTAAAGGCGGCCGTTTCTCCGTCTTTGTCCATACAAACTATGTTCATATAGGTACCAAAATGGTCCTGATAATCTTTCAGATCTTCCATGGCTTTTTGTCCGGCATCCATCAGAGTCATCCCGGATTGAAGATACATCACCACAGATCTAGCAGTGCAAGCCCTCATAGACAATTCACCTCTACCTGTACAGGCAGCTGACCCATACCTGTTGTCTGCGAAATTTCCGGCCCCTATTATTGGTGAATCTCCCACCCGACCCGGATATTTCCAACCCAAGCCACTAGTTGATACCCCAGAAGCTATGTTCCCTTTCCTGTCTCGTGCAATAAAATTGACGGTTCCAAGATGTTTAGCTGTGGGCAAATTTGAGCTATATTTCCTTAGATTTTCAAGATATTTATCCATTCCCTTCAGACCTTCTCCTCTCTCGTCAAGGCCTTCAACCCATTTCTTTTTTGCCGCGGCAGTGAGCAAATTCCTAGGATGAAAACCCATTTCTTTTGCAAATCTGGCCGCACCCCTATCCACCAGCATGACATGCGGAAGTTCTTCCATTACCTTTCGGGCAATAGAAATTGGGTGTTCAAAATTCTTCAGCCCTGCTACAGCACCAGCATGCAAAGTTTGTCCATCCATTACGGAGGCGTCCAGTTCGACCTGTCCAAGCAAATTAGGCAGGCCTCCTCGCCCAACAGAGTGGTCTGAAAGATTGCTTTCAACAGCCCTAATACCAGCCACAATAGCATCCAAGGCAGTCCCACCATTTTTTAACACTTTTATGGATTCCCCAATGCCTACATCACCGTTCGCTGATGTAATAACTAAACCCGTATACATAGAATCTCCCGTAAAATATGAATATAAACTCTAGGTTCAAAAAATCTGATATAGGAATTGGGAACAAAACCATGATACATAAAGACTTTAATTGTGACATTTATTTTATACGGCACGGAGAATCAGAATCGAATGCTACTCCGGGTTTGGCAGCCGGTGTTAATTTTGATGCACCACTTACTAAATTAGGGCATCAGCAAGCCAAATCGTTAGGGGAAAGATTTAAAAATGAAAAGGTGGTTTTTGATAACGTATTTTGCTCAACTTTGACCCGAGCTATCCAAACAACAGAAAACATTTTCATAGGTATGGATAATCCAAAAAGAAAATTCAACAAAGTCCCAGAGATAATAGAACAGCAAATTCCTGGATGGCGGGGGGTCCCGACGGAGGAGGCTTATACCAGCGATACAATGACTTACATTATGGAGAAGGGTAAAGACTTTGTAGGGCCCGATGGAGAAAGCATAAGGGAAGTACAAAAAAGAGCTACTAATTGGCTTGAAGATGAACTGATCTATAATCGCAAGCTCTGCAGCACCCCTCAATCCTTAAAGGTAGCAATCGTAGGTCACGGAAATACCATGAGGTCAATATTCCATTACATCATGGGCTTTGACCAAAGACTGATGTATAAAATTGGCGTAGACAACACTTCAATTTCCAGATTTATATTCAATAGCAAGGGATGGTCCGTTGTTTGCCTAAATGACAACTCCCATTTAAGAACCGGATCTTCTGGAACGTTCGAAGCTAGAAGTTGAATTCCCCTCTTATACCCTTGATTTCTAAACTTAGCCTCTTTATTCTGATGGCAAATTCGGAAAATTGTTAACCCCCTTTTGGTTCACAAAGGATAAAGAATGAATTTTGGAAGCTTCATGGAATTCCATACTAGAGAAGGAAATGGACAAGAAGACGCTTTTCAAGAGTCCTTCAACCATGTCGCACTCGCTGAAGATCTCGGGCTGGATACGGTTTGGCTAGCTGAAAGTCACTTTAATCCAAAGCGTTCAGTGTTATCTGCTCCGTTGGTTTTAGCCGCGGCGATAGCCGGTCGAACAAAAAAGATCAAAATTGGCACAGCAGTACAAATATTACCGCTTGGCAACCCTCTTAGAATCGCCGAAGAAGTAGCGACCCTGGACCATGTCAGTGGAGGAAGATTTGAATTTGGTATCGGTAGGAGCGGGCTTCCTAGTGCCTATGATGGATACAACATACCATATACTGAAAGCAGGGAAAGGTTTTATGAATCCATGGAAATAATCAAGAAAGCTTTCACTGAAGACAGCTTCACTTATACAGGGAAATATAACAGCTATGAGGATGTGTGTTTAACCCCCAAACCGTTGCAAAATCCATATCCCCCAATGCGAATAGCAGCCACAACCTCTGAAACCTTCACCACATTGGGACAGATGGGAATACCAATTTTCGTCGGGGTAAGAGGACTTTCTTTATCCGACGTTGCCCAGCAAGTGGTTTTATATAGAGAGGCCCTTGAGAAATCCAATCACGCTACCGGTAGTATTTTTCTAAGAGTCCCGGTGCACGTAGCAGACTCAACCAAGGAGGCTTTGGCAAATTCGGAAGCAAGTTTCATGAAACAATTCAGGCGCTTGGGGTCTCAGTTGGGCAGCAATGCAACAGCATCATTAAATACGGAAGGCAATACTAGCAAAAGACTGTCGGAAATAGACTGGAACGATATACAAGGTGAAAAGGTAGCGGTAGGAGATCCGGCTAAGGTGGTGGACCAACTCAAAAATATGATTAATGTTCTTACTCTCGATGGTATTGCAGCGGAGTTTAATGCGGGAGAAGAAATCCCTGCACCTAAAGTAGAAAAGTCACTCGCACTATTTTGTAAAGAAGTAATGCCACAGTTGCGTTGAAAGATCCTATTTTAGGAAATTTTCAACCACTACGCTCTTTCAATGAGATCAGCTTCTACTTTCATAATAGGTTCAATTATTTTGATTGTTTATTTGATATATCGATTTTTTTTCGCCACAAATTAGGGAAAATTAAATGCCCAGCAACGATTACACTTCTTTGGTTCCTAAATACACATTCTCATCCATACTTAAAGAACAAGAATCAGAACTGAAAGATAATTCCCTCACAGCTCGTATGGCAGATACAAAATACCCACGAGTAATCAATTCCTAAAATTTACATACTGTAGTGGCTGATCATTATCCATTTTTTTTATGAAAGCTATGGCTTCTTGGAGTTCATCACGTTTCTTGCCTGACACATGAAGTTCACTCCCTTTTATTGAAATTTGAACCTTCATTTTGGATCCCTTCACCGCTTTGTTAATTTTTCTAGCAAGTTCCGCATCAATACCTTGCTTAATGGATACTACTTGTCTTAGTGAGTCTCCTGAAGCATTTTCAGCCTTACCAAAATCGAGTGCCTTAGCATCGACCTTCCTGCTGGCAAAATTTTGCCTCAATAGATCGTGTAATTGCGTCAACTTCATGTTGTCATCGGCCGTTATAGTCAAGGTATTGTCACTTCGCTCAACTGCACATTTAGTGCCCGCAAGGTCAAACCGTTGTGTGATTTGGCGTTTTACTCCATTAACAGCATTATCAACTTCCATAAGGTCTGTCTTTGAAACAATATCAAATGATGGCACTTGTTATATCCTCCCTGAATTTGTCCTTAATTTTTCGTGAAATCAAATAGGGTTTATTACTCTAATAGGGGTACCTTGAATAAATGCAGTAATACATTCTACTGTCTGTTCGTAAAAAATTTTATACGTTTCTTTTGTAACATACCCGACGTGTGGGGTAATTATAGTATTTTCCAGGGTGATCAAAGGATGCTCTGGAGGTAGTGGCTCCAAGCCAAATACGTCCAATCCAGCACCCGCAATTAGATCTTTTTCTAATACATTAACCAGTGCCGACTCATCCACAATTGGACCTCGAGAAGTGTTGATAAGAAAACCAGTCTTTTTCATTAATTTGAGCTTAGATGAATCAATAAGGCCTTTAGTCCTCGGACTAAGCACAGTATGGATGCTTATAAAATCGGATTCAGCCATTAGAGTTTCTAAAGAAGCATATTTCGCATTTTTTTCTTTTGCTTTTTCTTTAGTTAAGTTTTGGCTCCAAGCGATTACATTCATACCAAAAGCATTCCCATAATTAGCAACCTGTCCGCCCAGATTACCAAGACCTATCAAGCCAAGGGTTTTCCCTTTCAGACCAACACTCAAAGTTGTTTGCCATTCCCCATTTTTAACCGCCTCATTCTCCCTGGAAATATTTCTGGCTAAATCCAAAATTAATCCCCAAGCTAATTCCGCCGTAGGGTAGGGAAGCCCATCGGTCCCGCAAACTGTGACACCCTGGTCATTTGCAGCTTTTATATCTATGGAAGCGTTTCGCATACCAGTTGTTATTAATAACTGTAATTTTGGTAGCCGGTGCAATATTTCCTTAGGAAAAGGGGTTCTTTCCCGCATCGCACATATAATCTCAAAATCTCTTAGCCTTTCCACTAAGGAGTCTGAATCATGAATATGATCATTGAACATAATAACGGACGCTTTTCCGGCCACCTCACCCCAGTTGGCACTTTCAAAAGCCACATTCTGGTAGTCATCTAATACAGCTGTATTAAGCATCTATTCCCTTTTAAGTCTCCTCAAGAAACTTGTTCAGCTTTTCAGGCAGTCTTTGATCTACGGATCTTACCGCAAACTTCAAAAATTCGGGGGTTTTCATTGGATGAAGATCTGTCAAAACGAGCAATCTTTCGCCATTCTCGTCAAGATATTTACCAGCGAGATATTCGTTACTGACATCACCTTCACCAAAAGCATCAATTTGTCCAGACAATAATTGCGATACTATCTCTTTTTGCGAAGGAACTACGGGAATTATCGTTGCACCTATCGTCTTGTACCTTACATCGCCATCTATATGGGCACTGGAAGTTGGGGTTACGACTATTTTCTTGCCTTTAAAATCTTCGGGCGACTTAAGAATTTCTTTGTCAGATCTGCGTATCAATAATGACCTGGTTACAAGCATATAAGGATTACTCCACACTGCATTATCTCCAAGAATTCGGTCCCTATGTTCCATCATGCCTGCTGCCGATACATCACAATCACCCTTTCCGGGTGCTTCCCATAAACCAGCGAAACCTCTCTTAATAATCTCTACTTCTAGGTGCATCTCCTGTGCAAATGCCTTCAACAAACTAATATCAGTACCTACAATCTCTCCACCATCTTCATACGAAAAAGGGGCAAACTCAGTATAAGTACATATTGTGAGTACATCTGGGGATACAGTTGAAAATACACCTTTATTTTCCGACAAAACCTAAAACCTTTTACTGAAGTTTGAAAATTTATCCCTGCTCCACTGGAAACCCAACTATGCTTCCCCATTCCGTCCACGAGCCATCATAGATCTGCACTTTATCTATACCTAAAATTTCCTTGATAGCAAACCACGACAAAGTGGCCCGATGGCTTAGCCTGCAATAACTCACAATTTCCTTTCCTCCGTCCACAGTAATGCCCACTTCGGCGAATTTCCGTTCAAGGTCCTTTTCTGATATAAACGTATCATCTTCATTTAATAAGTCGCGGAAGAACAGGTGCACTGCACCAGGGATTCGCCCCTTTCTTTCCGCACCATGGTCGAATCCTCCGGGAGGGCTAACTCTTTCTCCCCGATATTCTTCCGGAGAACGGACGTCTAAAAATATATTGTTTGAGGAATTTAGTTTATTTAGAACCTCAACTCTTCCAATCCTACTTTCGGAATTGGATTTTGGGGTTTTATTCTTAATAGATTTGAGTGTTGGAACCTCAGATGCCAAAGGATTGTTGTCTTTAATCCATCGTAACCTACTGCCGTCCAAAATCCTCACATCCCTTACTCCTGCCATTGTCATTACCCAGAGAGCATATGTTCCATATTGAACTGGGTCGCCACAAAGCACTATGGTGGAATCAGTAGAAATACCTAATTCACCTAGTCTGTTGCTAAGCTCAAAAGATGTGGCAAACTCTCTGTCAGTTTCATGCCATAAAAGGTCTTTCCAAAAACAAAATATTGCTCCCGGTATATGACCATTTTGATACGCTTTGGCTTCAGGGTCAGATGACACTTCCAGCACGGTAACATCAGGGTCATAGAGGTGGTCTAATAGCCAAGAAGTGCTTACTAGTTTTTTGGTTGTTTCAGCCATGGATACCTTCCAGATTCTATTATTTATTATAATTCTACTAAACAACAGGTTATTCATCATTGAAAGTTTGTGGAACATATTTTTCGTGCACTTTTAATCGCCTTATGTAATTAGTATTATTACGAACACGAATTTATAGGCAAATATGTTTAAAGGGATTTAGATATGAAACTAGGTTTATTCCTTATGCCCTCCCACCCTCCAGAAAGATCGCCGTACGACGCCCAGCAATGGGATCTCAAATGTTTGCGTATGGCTGACCAATATGGACTCGCAGAGGCTTGGATAGGGGAGCATTTTACTGCTCCATGGGAACCGGTACCATCACCAGATATTCTTATTGCACAAGCCCTAATGCAGACCAAAAACATTAAATTAGGAACCGGTGCCCACCTTCTACCCTTTCATCACCCTATAGAGCTTGCTGCAAGAGTTGCATATTTGGATCATTTGGCCCAAGGCAGATATATGTTTGGAATAGGTTCAGGCGGTCTTCAGTCAGACCATGAATTATTCGGCGTCGATATGGAAAATGGTGAACATAGAGAAAGAACTAGGGAATCACTCGATATAATCCTAACCCTATGGAAACACGTAGATGGACCTTTTAAATATAAGGGTAAATTCTGGGACATAAATATACCCGACCCCAAAGACTATGCGTTTGCCGATCTACGTCATCACATAACGCCATTTCAAAAACCGCATCCGCCTATAGGGGTCGCCGGAGGCAGCCCTGGGTCTGAGACTCTTAAGATAGTTGGAGAACGGGGTTATATTCCCATGAGTCTAGGGTTAAATGCTGTTTATATGGCTAGTCATTGGGACGTAGTAACTAAAGGTGCAGAGTCAGCCGGGCGACAGCCACCGTCCAGAAGTGAATGGCGAATTGTACGAGACATTTGGGTAGCTGATAGTGATGAAGAGGCTAGGGAAGGAGCTATAAATGGGATGCTTGGAAGAGCTTGGAAAGAATATCTCCGACCTTTATTCGAACAAGGAGCCTATCCCTTCGTATCATTTATGAAGCATGACGAAAATATGTCCGATGATGATGTAACTATTGAATATATGATGGAAAACCTCTGGATAGTCGGATCCCCAAAAACCGTCACGGAAAAACTCCGAAATCTCTATGCGACAGTTGGGGGCTTTGGGCATCTTTTGTGGCTAACATTCGACCATTCTGAAAACAGCGAAGCATATGAAACTTCCATGAGACTTATGGCAGAAGAGGTGATGCCTAATTTATCGGACCTTACCGGAGACCAGCTGCCGATGGGTTAATTATTCTTACCTTCCAGTGAAGGTTGGCATTACTTCTGCTGCAAAAATACGTAGCTGAGATAAGTATTCGTCCCTGGGCATACCTTCTGGCCAGTGAAGAATAATGTTTTCGAGGCCAGGGTATTTTGCTTCAACTTCTTTAAGAAATTTGATTTGGTGCGAAGGGGGGCCACATATCCATGCCTTCTGCTCAACTCCATCCTCTATCCGGGGGGTCCTCGCTGGGGCGCCCGGAGTTCCCCAAACGCGCCCCTCTTCATCTGCATATCTGACAAACCCAAACGGCGCAAACCATTTAAATCGCTCATCATGGTACGGGCGTAGCCTCTCGACAGCCTCTTTTTCGTTTTCCGCTATATAAAATCCAATTCCCAGAGCCAAATTACTCCCCATTACATTTCCTCTGCCATTTTCTTCACATGCGTCTCGAAACCTATGAAACACTTCGTCTACCAATTTTTCTCCAGTCAAGGCAACCACGCCTTTGAATCCATTTCTGGCTGTAAAATCGATACTTCCGCCGCTCACAATAGGCTGCCAGGTTTCCACCGGTAGATTCACGGGCTTTGGAACCAAAGTTATCTCCTCAAGGTCATATCCTCTATACGGGACGCTTGCAGGAATCGTATAGTTTTTCCCGTGATGGCTGAATGATTCGCTGTTAAAAGCTTTTAAAATAACCTCTATTTGTTCTTCAAATAATTCCCTATTTAAATCATTATCTATAACTGGGGAACCAAACGTTTCTACTTCACGGGAGTGATAGCCTCGTCCCACCCCGAATATCATCCTTCCCCCCGTAAGTACATCGGCCATGGCATAATCTTCAGCTAACCTAAGAGGATGCCACATAGGCACAATATTAAATCCACACCCGAACTTTAGTTTTTCTGTTTTTGCGGCCAGATGTGTGCTTAGCAATATCACGTTCGGAATACATTCATATCCCTCCCTTTGAAAGTGATGTTCTGCCATCCAAAGAGCATAATAGCCAAGTTCATCCATAAGGATCGCCGCCTTTTCAGCTGTCTCCATCGACTGAACCAACTGCTCATTCTTGTATCTCCTGTCATTAGCCGGAATTCCGTCGAGTCCCACATCTTCCAAATCTATATTTCCAACATAAAAAACCGAAAAGTTTTTAATCATCCAGTACCTCTAGTTTTCATATTCAATTGTTTCCACTAAAAAGCGGGCCATCATTTTTCCCGTTCCTTAACTGGCAACCATGGCCCTGGAGGCCCTTCAGAAGGTTTACAAACGAGGCAGGCTCTAAAACCTTCCTCATAAGCCTGTTTTAAGGATCCAAAATATCGCCTATTCTGAGGTTTTGTACGTCTACCAGGAGGGCAGTTCGGTCTGCATACAATTCTTGTAGTAGTACAAGCGTTAAATTTAGCGTTCATGGTCCCATAGACCGCGGGTACCTACATCTACGCCGCCATCCACAGCCAAGATCTGCCCAGTTATCCAAGCTGATTCATCTGATGCAAAAAACAACGCTGCATTGGCTATATCTTGAGGATAGCCGGTACGGCTCAAATTAACCTCGGCATTTACTACCCTTCCATCTCCAACAGTCCCCCTAAACAATCCAGCAGCTATAGTATTTACTCTAATGTTGTCTGCATATAGTTCGCCCGCAAGATTTTGTGACATTCCAATAACAGCACTTTTGGCAGCACCGTATGAAGCATTTCCTGCCTGACGCACATTGAAGCTAGCTGCAACTGTTACTATCGATCCGGCGCCATTTTCTTTCATAACCGGGCGAACGGCCTGAGCAAGGTTATAAAGACTATTCATTGTGTTGGCTGCCGTACTGTCCCAAAAGCTTTGATCGATATCCTCTAAACTGCGGTTCGGGTCGAAATTGCCTCCAGCTGCAGCATATAGAATGTCTATTTTCCCAAACTGATCGACTACGTTATTCACAATTTCCTCAACCGCCGGTTTTTCAGAAAGATCACCAGGAACTACGATCGCAGTTCCTCCCAGACTCTCTATTTGACTTGCTGTCTCTTTAAGACGTTCTTCTCCTCTTGCCGAGAGAGCCGTTTTGGCTCCTTCTTGGGCAAACAATCTGGCTGTAGCTCTGCCCATTCCTTGTCCAATACCAGTTAGCAAGGCAACCTTATTTTCTAATCTCATATTTCTCACTATTTAACTACTTCGTTATCAACGATAATTGGATTTTACGCCCCCGAACTATATGTATTGGAGGAGAAATCTACAACTCCAATTCAAACGATCAGCTCTTGAAAGCAAATCTGTCCGGACGATACGGGTCTAAATCACCATTAGGTATTCCCGTCACCATTTCCAATGCTGCCAAAGCACCCACTAATGGGGCAAGTGTGACACCACTGTGCATCAGGGTAAGATAAATATTATTATGCCCGGGTGAAAACCCTATTACCGGAAGATCGTCCTCCGGCATAGGCCTAAGACCCACAGGAACCCTTATAGCCTCAACACCTGATAGTTGGTCAAAATATAGAGCTGCTCTTTGAATGAGCTTATCAGCATATTCTTGTGAGTCATCTTCAGTCTCACTTTCCTGGTCGCCAGCACCGATCATCACCGCGCCATCAATATCTTGCCTGATATGTATTTCTTTCTCTTCTTTGCTGATAGGTGGCAGATATATGGTGGCCAAACTATGGATGAAGGAGGGCAGGGGGGTTGTTTTCACAACCACCCCGGGACTTCTTCTCTGAGGCAGGTTTATACCTGCGGTCTTCGCCAATTTAGTGGAGTCTATTCCCGCAGCTATCACTACTTGGTCAAATTCCATTTCCTGGTCATCCAGGCGCAGAAAAACTTTGTCAGCGCTTTGGGTAATGGAATCAACAGGAGTGTTCACATAGGCTTTCCCACCAGCTTCCTGAATCTTATCTATACAGGCTTCCGCCACCTTAACAGGTAAGACGTGTCCTTCGTCAGGGGTGTAAATACCAGTATGAAATTGCCCGATTCTTAGGTTCGGTTCAAAACTGGAGAGCTCCTCCATTGATATTAGCCTCGCTGAATATCCCCATGAGTTAAGTCGTTCACACTCCGAAGCCAATCTTCGACCTTCATCAGGATCCGAACAGTAGGTGACGTTACCGCCCCAACGGAGACCAATGTCTTCACCCAAATTTTCAGAAAATCTAGGCCAACGATCCATGGAACGATAGTTTAAATCATAATAATGACGAGGTTGTTTCGAGAAGGCATTGATCCAGGCGAAAGAGTGACCACTAGCACCGTCTCCAGGCTGATTTTTATCGAATACAGACACGTCGATCCCATGTTGGGACAAGTGGAAAGCCACTGATGCGCCTACGATCCCCGCACCAATTACTGCGATTTTTCTGTTTCTCATGATTTAAGTTTTAAAAATATGTTTTTTTCACTCAACCGGGTAATAACTCGACACTCGATTTTCACATCAAGTCATCTTAAGAAAAACTGGTTCATTTAACCATTTTATCCGGTGTCAGAAGTTCATCAAATTCAATCCAATTTTCCTCAGTGAGAGTCAATAATTCTCTCCAAATTTCAAGTGACTTAGATGGTATTTCGTTCTCTTCTCGAAAAACTGATTTCAAGGCTTCGTCTGCCCATTGCAAAACCACGATATCTTTTTCTCCCGGGGTAGTACCAGGATTAAAATAAACTGAAAACTCACCACGCTGTCCAGCGCCGCTATAGGTTTCTGCGGCTTGATAGGCAAGTGTTGCTACTTTACGTGACTGACCTGGCTTTGCCTTAAATACTCTCTTTATGTGAAACATTGCTTTCTCCTGAGTACTGAAATTATCGGTTAATCCTATCATTGTCATCATGGCATGTAAGTCATTACCGGTAAATGAGTCAGAAAATTTATCCTGAACGTAAATTTCCGCCATTGGCTGCCTGCAAATAACAATTCTGCCCAGCCTGAATATCTTATTGTTTCCTCTGGAAATCCAAATTAGCTATTCTGACTCTGACAGTGTCACTGTTGCGGTAAATGATGAGCTGTATTCACTGCCTGGATTCTCTATTGTTGGTCGGTAGGCTTTGATTCGATAGAGACCAGTTTCTTTAAGAGGGTAGTCATGAATTATCGCAACACACTCAGAAACAACTCCAGCGATATAGCACCTGCTAACCTCGTTTGAGATTTCACTAATACCATTAGGTGAAATCAGTTCCACTCCTACCGAGGCATTGCCCCCAATGTTTACACTTATGTTGACTCGTTGGCCCAAAGTTCCCTGGAAACTCAGGTACCCTCCGTTGACATGGGGCTGTTTTTCATTAATTACTCCTGCTTCGGTTATAAAACGAATACCATAATCCCAATCAAACCAATTTCGGGGATCGTTGTATACCGATTTTTGAAAAGGAACAACAAAATCCGAATCCATCCTCTTCGATTCACCAAAAGTTATTGGATCTGGTTCAGATTGTAGTTTCAGCAATGGGGGATCATTAGGATTGCCCGCCAGCGATTCTAATTGTGTTTGTACCCTACTATTATTAGGTCCTCTACCCGAACCAGGCGTTGCTGATGGGTTTGTATCAGAGATATAGATCTCAAGTCTATAATTGCCAATGTTCTCCCCAAATAAGGGGCGATCGGCAATGCCTCGTGCCCTGACCGTATAAACACCATCCTGTTCCAACTGATGACGAATCCCTAAGAAGCTGGGCCAAGTTTGGCCGCCACCTGGACGGTAAGGAGTGAGTGCTACACAATTTGGGTGTGGGTCAACCATCCAGTCGGCAAGCGGCAAATCGGCAGGACACCGGCCAATTAAAGCTGGTTCCACATTTTCTGCAACAACAACTGTTCCCATTTGATTTAAAGAAATGGTGTATGGGCCAGAGGTTTTGTAGAGATGAGCTCTATCCATTTTCTTATGCCAATCATATGCCCCACTACCCCCCAAAGCTCGAGCATTTATCGTATACCATCCCGTCTCTTGCAGAACCCAGGGCCTGGTCTCACGCCCGCCGCCCAGCTCCTCATCCACAAAAACCAGATCTATTTCCACCGCTGAACCAGATCCCGGTCCCTTATTGGAGAACACTTCAGTAACACCATTTGGGGATATCAGTTCTATAAAGGGGTCAATACATGCAACACGAAGGTAGCAGTCACTACTACCAAATTGCCACTCCTCATCAGGCTCCATGGAAATCACTACCGATTCTCCACGAATGCCATAGAAGAGATATGAGTCAACTTCAGCTGCTACGGATATTTCAGCACCCCTAGTTTCCCCATAAACAATAAGTGACCCGACCGAACCAGCGGGCAAAATATCTGGTCTCTCCGAGATATTAGGGGCTGTAGAAACACTATCGACTTGAAGAGTATATACAGGTGTAGAGTAACCAAGTCCTTTAACTCGGATTATATGTGGACCTGTTTGCCTTATCACCAATTTATCAATCCGTTGAGCCCCGTCTTCAGAAAAATTATAGAGGCTTGCCATTGTTACCGGCGCAGCCTCAAGGACCGAACCAGTCCAATTGGCCCCAGGGCACTCAGGAAAGGTATAGGGATAGCAATCTTCCGGGTTGTTAGATGGACCGAAAGCTTCCAAAAGAAGCGGCATCAATTCGGTTCCAGGCATGATTTTAGTAACTATACGAATTACCTCACCGGCTGTTCCCATATACTGCCAATCATCAGTTTGCTTAGGTTCTGAAATCGAGTTACCTCTGATTTCCCCGGCCTCAATTTCCCCAGCAGAACAAAATCCGTAAAAGCACGAGATATCAGATTCAACTGATACCGCGGGGTTTTCAGGTACTAGGTTTGCTAGTTCAATATTCGCTGCATGCGGATCGTTTGGTGCCACAAGTTCTAGAATTGGGTCCAGCCCCCCAGACCAAGCGGCATCCATCAAGATCTCCACCCATTGGCCAGAGAGACCATTGAATGTCCATTCATCAATTTCACCGTCAATTGAAATGTCACTCATTGTGCAGCCTGATATGTCCTTTCGGTCATACCTCCAACTGCAGTTATAAATATTTTCTGTGTGATATCCCCCTGACTCAGCAATAGTGCTTTCCCAATTCACCGATCTAACGTAGGGGACATATTTGTTTTCAGGGTCAGGTTGAGGAATTGTAAATTCATTCAATTTTAAAGGTGTGCTTTCATTCCCTTCAGAATCAGTAAAAGTTAAAAGACAGTCCGAATACACTTTTGGTGTTAGTGGCGCAATCTTTATGTCATTGCTGCCCGCGCTAACAACGACTGGCTGCCCTGAGCACTGACCGCTCATGGATACAGTGCCGTCAGAGGTAGATTCAATCGAGACATCTACCCCGCTGGCTGCCAAATCCAGAGAGAGAGAGGTCTCGGTTAGTTTAGCCTCTTCCTTTCACTGATCAGGTACTTCCTGAAATCTGAAGTAACCATAGGCCTGCATTTCATCCCACATTGCACCGGATGCAAATTGGACCTGCCCTTCTCTCACGTGATCTTTGTAAGTCATCGACTCCGGGGTCTGATGTTTTTCTACGTTGTACGTAAATGTAGCGGTATCGCCAAAAGTATATCCGGCAAGGTTATCTATATTCCCACTCGATGAAGCACTTTGTATTCCAGTTTTTATATCCCCTACGAGCTGGTCAAATGAAAGGGTAACGGTAGCAACCCGGCTGCCACCACCAAAATTTGGATCTTCAGCAAATGGTGCGATTTCCAGTACCGGCAGTTCTATGGTAGTGGGCATTTTAGACAAGTCATCTTCGTAATTAGCCCCATATGGTAATTGTGGTGAGTACCACCATGGGAATATGTTGTATATCCCAGGTGAACGGCCGTGAGTAGCATCATTAGAATCATTCCCCGATGTAATACTTGGAATGCTAGGGTAATACTCTATTATGTCTGAATGATTTCCATTTTGGAACAAGAATCCAAAGTCGCACTTAGGTAGGTTAGTAAAGTACTGTTTGCAAACATCGGTTCGTACTTTTTGCTCTGTTTTATCCCATTTCCATATTGCTATTCCGCCCGGAAAGGCGCCAGGATTATCAGTAAAATTAACTGTGTCGGAGTTAACATATATTTGGGAATCATAACCGGTAGACCCGTACAGCTCTAGCAGATAATACCCTCTAACCAATCGAGTATCTCTCTCTATGATTGCTGGCACTTTGATTATGTTGAACCCTGATGAATGTGATTTGCTATACATAGCAGCGGTACCGCTGGGTGCATTATCAGAACTGTTGTCTATATAAGAGATCAAATCTGAATCGTCAAACAATTGATCCGGATCTTCAAATTCTGATTTAACCAGGCTCCAAGCCGTAAAAGGCGGCCACTGTTTACCAAAGCTATGACCACTTCGATCACCCATAATATCTAGAGGTCCTGTTTTGTTCGGGCCTGGTGAACCTGTGTAATAGTAGTCTGGCAATCCAAAATATGCGTGGCCCAATTCATGGCCCCACGTCCTGTGAGTCTCTTCGTGTGATATATCGAGTGCTGTCTGCTGAGACCCCGTGGGCGGCGATGCCATTCCTATTGTGGACCAAGGAGAAGAGTCAGGACCACCGACCCCCCAGACATAAATGGGAGTTATATTCCTAAAATAGTGTTGACCGTTGCCTAATTTATCCTGCTCACCTCCTATCCCAAAATTAGAAATCGTCGCTTCTCTAGTAGGTAGATAGGGAGCCAACAAATTATATGATCCATTTTTGTGGGTTATATTTCTATACCTGAATCGATCGAACAAGAGATCCATTTCTGCTCGTAGCGTGGTATCTTGGTCGTAGTCAGGGCAACCTGAAAAAGCTTTCAATCCTTCTTTTTCAAAATGACGTCCACAATTCCCCCCAATGTACGGTTTATTTCTATCTATTTGGAAGGATTTAACGACATGACCAGCCCGGTCGCGAATTGGAGATACCACGAATTTACCAGAGCTCATCGAGTCAAAATAGTGACTTGGTTTGTCTTCTTCCATACCGTAAAGAAGCTCATCAATCTCATCTAATGTTAGACAAAGAGATTCTCCAATCCTATTTGCGATTTTGGGTTCTTGAGCTCCTCTACATTCTGAGTCGCTGTAAGTAACCAAAAGAGGTATTGTAAATCTTGTCATCTCTGCTGTGGTGAATGTCCATGAATTAACATCACCTATCAAACCTGATAGTTTTTGGAGGTTACCTCCAGCTAACTCGACACCTGAATCTGAATTAACGGAAACCTTGTATGTGGTATTGCCGTACAAGGGCACTTCCGGAATGAAACTAAGTATCTGACTAGAGGTCTCTCCCAACTGCTTTGTTTGTCCAGTTACTGGCGTTAATTGTGAATCCTCACATACTGCATCAAAACATTCATACAAAGAAAAAGCGCCATCAAGATTTCTAATAGTCAAATTATCAGATGAGGATATTCGTATTCCAATCTCAGGATCCCATGGAACTTTGTCTTGTGCCGGTGAAGGCAAAGAAGCAGCGGCTACGTCAAGGAATGCCAAATTGACAGTTATCTTAACTATCGCTGTAACAGGGTGTCCTCCTTGTCCGTCATCCAATGAATACTCGAACGAATCGTCGGAGCTAGATCCCCCGTGGGTATACGTCAAATTTGATCCATCCATAGCTACTGAGCCATATTCAGGGCTTGTCACTATTTCGACCTGTAATTCTGGTCCATCGGGATCAGTATCAGAATCGACTACATCCACATTTACAGAATTCCCTTGATCAACATCTAATGAATAATTCAATGCAAGTGGAATATCGTTAACGGGGGCTACATTAATCGTCATTGTGCCCCGACCAGTTCCTCCGTCCTCCTGAACTAGTTCATAATTAAATGTGTCCTGTGTTGTCTCGGAACCGTCATGCGTGTATTGCAAATGGTATCCGGTAATTTCACCTGTTTCGCTATCGACAATGGGTTTGTATATGTATGATCCATTGGAAGGCTGAATAGCTGTTGGATCCGTATAAAAGATAGAGTCCTCTCGGGTAGGCCTCAGGATATCCGATTCGGGATCTAATTGCTCAGGGGTGAACCCCGACAAAACTCCAGTCACAGGGATATGCACTGTTTCCCCTTCGTCAACCGAGGCCGTGACATTCTGAGGAGTTGGAACAGAATTTGTTATTTCTACCACTACATTAACGTTTCCGGAAGCTTTAGCTCCAAATTCATCACGAACAGTGTATGTGAAAATATCAGATGCATCTCTGAATCCCGTGTGGCTGTATTTAACCGAGTCCTTATCCAAAATCTCAACTGACCCATAGTTACCTTGCGTCACTGAATCAATAGGACTTGAAGTAGGAATCCCGGTCAGGACATATTTGCTAGTAGCACCCTGCTGGGTTTGAATATTCTGTTCCAAAGCAACTGGAAATTTGTAATCCGTTGTAAGGTCCACAACGACCGTCCCAACTGCAGAAAGACCATTCTCATCTGATAATGTGTAAGTGAAGGTATCCTGACCACTGAAATTTCCTAGATGAGTTGAGTAGTATACGACCCCGTTTGCGATTGACCCACAGAATGTATCATCACATAACACTACGTTTGCCGTTTCACTAAGATTAAGAGTCTCTCCAGGGTTTATGGAGGAACCATTGATATGTGTTATTTTTAAATCGTGTCCATCCACGTCGGTATCGTTAGTTGTGAGTATAATGGGTGAGGCACCACCCGACTGGATTGAAATCGAATCGTCAACAGCCACAGGAGCACTATTTGGTTTTAGGTAAGTCAGTGTCACCCACATCCTTACGTCGAGAAGTTCTCCATCTTCACCTTTTACTGTGGCAGTGAAAGAATCCACGGCATTTGAAGAACCGTTATGAGTATAATAGATCTCCCCATCAACTACGGATGCAGTCCCATGTTCTGGAGTTGAAACCCCCACATAACCACCTTCTATGACGGTAATAAGTAGTGACTCAGACACACTTTCTTTTGCTGATGAAACCGCAGACTTTGCAATTGCCTCAGCCTCAGCCGCCTCTCGAGATTGTCTGGCCAGATCTTCTTGAGCAGCTTTTTCTGCAATACTCGCTGAAAGAGCATCCAACTCAGCCTTGACGGCTGTTGCAGAACGCTGCGCTAATTCAGCTCTGGCTGCCTGTGCTCCAACCTCCGCCTTTGCTGCAGATTCAGCATTTTTCGCCAATCTAGCCAGGGTTTCAGCCTCAGCTAACCGTGTTGTTTGAGATTCAGTCGCCGCTCTTTGTCTTTCTGCTAAGGCCTCCAATCTCGCTTCGGTCATTTCAAGTATTCGGTCTGACTCTGCCTTACTTTCTCGAAGTTCCCTCAATTCGGCTTCCAGTTCTGCGACCCTATCTTCAGCAGTTTGGGTCGCTTCATAGGCCGCATTTGAATCGGCTGCAACCTTTTCCAAGGACTCGATATCATTAACTACCATTTCATCCAAATTCTCAGATAAATCAGTTAGTTCTTCCAGTTTATACTTTGCATCATCCCTGGCTCGTTTTGCTATACCCAAGGCCATATCAGCCCCTGCAGAAGCCCTTTCCGCCTCTTCAGCGACAATAGAGGCTAAGTCAGCTTCCCTTTGTTCCCTGCCAGCATGATATTCAGCTATCTCGGCAGCTTCTGCCAATTCAGCTGTCGCGGCGGCTGCGGCTAACTCACCCGAGGCCGCGAGCTCAGCTTCGATCCTCATTAAATTGTCAGTAATCGAATTCAAAATGGACCTTTCTGGGTTGCCTGAGATTGTAAGGTGATAATCTCCTGTAGATTTCCCTCCGTAACCTCTCGCAATCGCCAAATGAACCCCGTCCTTTTCAGCAACATAGGTGATCTGTGCGTCCTGACCCACATAATCGTCGCTGTAAGCGACTCGTACACCGTCAGGATCAAGCAAAGTTAAAATAGGGTCCAAATAGGTGATCCCGTCTAGAGCGATAACCAGGGTATCTCCCTTCAAAACCGGAATCTCCCAAATGTCTTCGTCGGTACCAATCTGTATTTCACCGTAGGAAACACTCAAACCTGAGGCATCAGTTTCCGCGATTTTACCCCCATCGTTATCTACATATGCACCTTCAAAAAAAAGTGTCAATTCATAAGGCCCGAAAGCGAGACCATATCCTCTTGCTACGACTGTGTACTGTCCGGATTCAGGAAGCACAGTGACAATACCGGCATGTACGCCGTTGTAATCATCATTGGAGGCAATTTCCTCACCATTAGGGCCTTCCAGTAAAAGTAAAGTGTCTATAGTAGTTATCGCACCAGGCGCAGTTTCCAAGTGTATTTCTGCGGTGTGACCTTTCTCACCTTGAAATGTCCATTTGTCTACGTCGGGGGCAGGAGTATCAAGTTTCCCTGAAACTTTATAAATGACCCTAGATTCCGGTGGTGATGGCATCTCAATAGCCCCACCATCGTCTTCACCACCAATAGCTCTACCAAGGGCAGTATCGCATGCGACTAACGAGAGTAAAAAGATACTGAGTACCAGAAAAAGGAAATATCTCATTATTGAATTGAACCTAGCGATGCTTCCCACTAAATTTCGAACCTGTTCTTTCAAGTATTCTGACGAACTAAACCAACCCTACTGATTCATAGCTGATTTTATAACCAAAGTGAAATTTTGAACAGGGTGGTTCCACCTGTAACCTATCACGAAATTCACTTACGAAAACAACCAAAATAGCAAGCTGTTTACTAAAGTTTTCCTACTAAATCACTCAGAAGTTGCTTGCTCCGCATTACAGAATCATCGAGTTTTGGGCCAACAGGGAATATTTGAACTGCAATATCAGTAGCCCCAGCATCAGAGTAGTCTTTCAACATGGCCTCAACTTCTCTCTCATTACCAATAAGTGCCATTTCGGCGGAACTTTCAACACCTTCTCGGTCAAGCATCGCCCTGTAGCTGGGTAACTGCCCGTATCTACCGAAGTATTTATCAGATTGTTCAAAAGCTGCTTCACGATCATCAGTAACCGCAAGTGGAACGGCGGCAATCACTCTTGGCGTCTCTCGTCCAGCCTCTCGAGCGGCATCGTTTATAGTGGGCACAATATGAGTCTTCAAGGTCTCTACACCAGTCATCCAGGTAATAGTCCCATCAGCTAACTGTCCAGCGGTCTTTAGCATTCGTGGGCCTAGTGCAGCCAACAAAACAGGAATCTTAGGAAGTGATGGCATTGTTAATTCAATGTTCGCACTGAACATTTCCCCCTGGTAATCTACTTTCCCTTCTCGAGCCAAGGATTGAACGATCTGAAGGTATTCGTACATGTGTCTCCAAGGCCTCTGAAACTTCATACCTAGACGGTTTTCTACTACCGGCTTGTGGCTAACACCTATTCCTAATGTGAATCTTCCATTTGCCACCTTTTGTACTGTTATGGCCTGTTGCGCCATTGCTATTGGATGCCTCAAAAAAGTAGGAGTTACCGCAGTCCCTATTTCAATGCGGGTCGTCTGCTCAGCCGCCAAGCACAGCATCGACATGATGTCCACATCCATTATGTGTGCTGCCCAAAAACTGTCGAAACCGGCTTTTTCGGCTTCGACAATTTGGCTAATTTGACGTTGTAAAGTTCCAGCTGAACCTGCACCACCGATAAAGAGCCCTATTCTCAAGATGAATCTCCTTTTTTTCTTATTACTTTCCCAGACTGGACGGAAAGAAAAACAAAATCGTCACCAGTGCAGGAAAAATAGATACCACATTCTTTGCCTTTCCGAAAAAAGGTTTCCCCTAGACTACTACCAAAACCGGTAACAACCATTTTTATAAAATAAAAGCAATTTATTTCCCAATCCAATGCTCATAAAAATTGTTAAGCTGCCTGGCGTTTTTGATACGTATCACGGGGGTGTTTGGTGGAATATATTCAGAAAACTTCGCCTCACGTTCAAAAAACTCCTTGCGGTTCGTTATGTACCACCACCAAAGAGCGTTTCTGCTAAAAAAAAGCCGCCAAGTTTCTATGTTATCGCCACACACCTTAGTTCTGTCTATTAATCTCTTACACGATCTTACAAGTATGCGGCGAAAAATCAAAAACCAAGGTAAGTCCAACCAAATTACCATGTCAGCCCTCGAGGATACATAATCCTGTAATTTCGCTTTGTAATTCCCATCTACGAGCCATTTTTCCCCAGAATCTTTCAGAGCCTTTGAGACGATTTGCTTAAAGTCCTCAGGTTCTCTTTCCACCCAATCGGGTAAAAAATGAAGATAGTCTAACTCTATATTTTTGTAGGCATATTTGGCAGATAGAGCTTTGGCAAGAGTTGTCTTTCCTCCACCTCCAATCACACTTATTTTTTGCCCTAAAGGATGGGTAAAATCCACAACATTCATATCTTTCTACTAATCCAGTAATCCAGGTTGCCCAGTCAATTTAAGAAACCGGATACATCAAAACTTGAATCGGTCTAAAAAGGGAACAATACGGAAGTATGCAGTCTTGAGAAATACTCAATGCTACGGGTCAGATTATTTCTATCTGGCCGTTTCTTGAGAAAGAGCCCTTGCAGGAAATCCACTGGTCCTACAACGGCTCAATCCTCTAATCTAACTACAAATATCCATAGGGATTTACAAATTTAGTCCCTATTAATCCCACTAAGCCCGTTCCCTATTCCCTGCAAAGCCCATGTAGGCCAGGGCATAGTGAAGAATTTAAATCCCTTTTCAACGTAGAAATTAGGATCCATCTCCGGTGGAATGAAATACATACCTGGAACGACTCCATGGTTCTTGCACGCAGCTGCTATTTTATCTAAGCCCGCTTGATATGTATCGCTGGGGTAATCCAAAGGCACATTAAGTTCAATCGAAAGATCAGACGGCCCGACCAAAAGTACATCAATGCCAGGTACACTGAGAATCTCGTCTATATTATCGATGGCCTGTTGGGTTTCAATCATTGGTATGATCAAGAGTTCTTCATTAACAGTATCTAAATAGTCCCTGTAACTATCAAACTCGCCCCATTCACCCCTAATACCTGCATTACTACGGTCGCCAAGAGGAGAATATCGGCAGGCTCTGACCATAGCCGTAGCTTCCTCTTTTGTATTGACCATAGGTACTACTATTCCTCTAGCCCCGAGATCTAGAGCAAAACAAATCAGTTCAGCCCGATTTGCACTAACTCTGACTATCGGTGCAGCTTTCTTACCTCTCATTGCCTCCATAGAACTTTTGTATTGCTTGGGTTCTACTGGAGAGTGCTGGGTGTCAAAAAGTATGAAATCTAAACCTGAATCAGCCAGCATAACCATGTTGTCCTCAAAAACAGATCCGGCTGTGCCAACTACTGTTTTACCGGATTTTAATCGATCTCTAATGGGGTTCATTTATTTCTCCTTTTATTCCTATCCATAATGCTTTGCCTTGGTCATATAACCAAATTTACATGCTCATTCCTTACGGCAGGGCTGATTCTATCACTTACTATTGGGGATGTGACGTCGAGAAAGGAGATTGCTTTTCTAAAAGGGGCCTGTGCTGATTTTTCGGTTTACCGCTGAGCTATCAATGTGTCCTCTATCCCAGGAAATAGGAAGCCGCCTGAGGCCGTGTTTATTCGTATCTTAATGCCTCAGCAGGATAAGTTTTACTGGCCTCATTAGCAGGTATTACGCTCGCTAAAATAGAGGCTATTATGGTGATTGCAATTAACACTCCTACCTCTCCTATAGGAACAGCAAATTTTGCGCCTTCCAGCTCCTTGGAAATCTCCCGAAAAATTAACCAAGATTGCAATATACCTAGACAAATCCCGACAACTATCCCAAGAAGAGTTATGAATGAAGATTCAATCAAAAATTGAGTCCGTATCATGCTTGATTTAAATCCTATCGCTCTAAGTACTCCTATGGATTGTCTTCGTTCCACAACAGCCCGGACCGATAGAACACCGATTGCAGCTACACCAACTACTAAACCCAAACCGCTAAATCCTTGAAAAAGCTTGTTGAATGCATTGCTTGTTGCCCGCTCTTCTTCCAATTGCTCTAGAAGGCTCTCTGCATTCATTCCATTTGCCAGGAAAATTTTCTCTAGTTTTTGAGAATAGTTGGCCGCCTTGCTTTTATCTTTCAATGAAAAATAAAAAGTGTCTGATGGAATCTCCTCTTTTGCTATTTTGGCGCCTAAAGATCTAGGCGAATAAAACCTAGCTGAACCTCCTCCATATCCTGTTCCTGAAGCCAGACGTTCTATAACTCCTATAACTATCAATTTTTCTGGTTCCGCAGAACTCCTTCTCTTTTTCATTTCTATGCCAAAAGATTCCATCTCTTTCAAGTCCCCTGGGGCCAGGTAAGATGTTTTAAAGCTCCTGTCTGGGGGTCCGAAAGGATCTTCAGAAGGAATTATGGTCGCACTCGCGATAACCAGATTTTCATTATCAGCTATTGAGCTCCATATTTCTCGATCAGTGGTGCCGTACTTTGGATCTAGATGGGTCATCCTCCATTGGGTCGATTCAAAGAAGCCATTCTCCAATGAGACAAGCCTCGCGCCTTTATATGTATTGTTTTCCCCCTCATGTTCCTTAACTTCAACACGCACATTCGATGCCCCCGCTACTACTGTAAAGTCGGACATGTTTAAGGAATTTCTTATGTCCCCTGTAATTGGGAGATCAGGGGTTATTGTAGCCTTAATGTCATAACCTCCTGTGACCCGCTCAGGTTGTTCTGTGGTTACGTCTTGAATACCGTTTAGGACCGAGAAGATCATCAGGGTAAATATAATTAATGCAAACATGGCAACCGTTAGGCCGGTTCTAAATTTTGAAGCCATCGGGTAGCTTATGGCGGTTTTTGTTACAGCTCTCAAACCGGAGAATCTCGACAATATTAAATTTAATAGGGCTATTAAAATCTTCGTATTTGACATAAGTAACCAAACGGCCGCCGCAGTTGAAATAGCACCTCCCACGGGCCAAAACCATGGTCCTGGCTCAGATAAATCAGCTAACCATCTGTCAAAAAAATCAAAAGGCAAAGAATTAGAAAGAAGAACTAGACCACCTTCCATAGTACCTGCGATCTGATTGCCAGTCTCAAAGTCATTAATAAATTTTTGGGACAAAAACCTGACAAATAAACCAATAGACAATGCAATCCCAGTTAGTCCTATAAAGAAACTCGCACCGGTGTCTGTCAGTATCCCAGACACTAATAACAGTAAGGAAAACGCCCCGAGAATCATGTAGGAATGTTTACCAGAGAGTTTAAACAAGGAAGTCAAAACATTTATTGGCCATACAAATGGAAATATTAATAACAAAACGAGGTTTCTCACTCTACTTCCATTTCCTCGGGCAATCCATAACATTTGTTTGGCTGGGAATATTAGATTCCAAGCAAAATCCAATATCTTTTTCCGCATTGGATCCGGTGCTTTTTTTACAAACTCATCCTTGAGGCCTCTGATCGCCACAACAATATTTAGATTACTGGCCCTATATGCGGAAAACACCACGGTAATGAAAGTTAATATCAATCCACTGGAGAAGGATATCAATAAGGAAATTGTGGAATAGTAGGGTGTGATTACAAAATCGTCAGTATCAATCAAATCTTTGAGAATGAACACCAATCCAAAACTTAGTCCTACCCCGACAAGTGTACCAACTATCGCAGCAAGAAATGCATATATCGCGCCTTCATAGGTAAATAGCTGAACCAAATCCCTACGCTTCAGTCCCACAGCTCTTGCCATACCTAATTCAGTTGACCTTGCTGCAGCCAGTAAAACAAATACCAGAAAAATCAGCAACATGCCTACCATGATGGAGAATGACCCAAATATGGAAAATATAGTGGTGACGCCAGAGGCAACTCTTTCTGCAAGCCTTATGCTGTCACTCTTTTGGTCATCAACTCTTAGAGTAGTTAATGTAGATGAAAGAACCAATATACTTCCAGCTTCTTCCTGTAATCCGGATTTATCCAATATTCCCAGAATTGTTAGTTGAGTCTGATAATCACTTATATCTTTAATGAAGTCATCCCCGAATTTGTTTGCCTTCAAATTCTCTGACATTTGACCGAGAGTCTCGGATGTATCTTTGTCTGTTTGTCGAACAGAGTTGGATTCTTCAAATAGCAAATCAGGGATTTTTTTGGTCTGAAGAATGGAAAAAATTTCGGTTGCGACATTTGCATCGGTCAGCTCAGTTCTAAGAAACTTCGTAACATCCTCGGATAGATCTAGGGCATCTTCTCCAGTCCCCGTGTTTGAAACCCAAATATTTGTAATCCTTCCTTCTTTGTCTAATAATTGCTGCAAAGTATTGAGGTTAAATAGGATGTATGGCCTTCTACCACCACCTGCCAGACCACCATTTTTTAGGACATCCCTTACAGTAAACTCAGCTTTACCAGATCGTGTATAAACACTAATATCTTCTCCCTTACCAATCGTTAGTGTTTCACTGGCACCTAAGTTAATGTAGGTTTCGTCATCAGAAAGAGAACTAATAGAAACGATCTGACCTTGTAAATTTTCTAACTTATCAAAATTATCAGAATAACCACCATCCACACCTCTAACCCTCATATTACTCTCAGCCAATTCCAGATCGTCATTAGAGGCTGGTAAATTAATTTCTATTAATGGAAGCAGCGCATCTATATTCTTGTTATCTTGGGTTAGTTGCCGGATCCTTTCAAATTCGAAATAGTCAAAGTATTCTTCGCCAACAAGTTGCCTACCTGGGCCTTTAATGATTTCATCAGTTGGTCCAAGAAAATCCAAGGCAACGGACCTAACCGAATATCTAACTGTATCTCCTATTCCTAAAGAGGTCGCAATTATGGAAGAACTGAGCATAAGTCCAATTACAATTAAGATACTCTGACCTTTTCTTCTGGGGATGTTACGACTACCCATCTTCACTAAAATAAATCTTCTGGCTGCTCCGATACCGATAATCAAAAATATAACGACCATAAGAGCCGTCATTACCAAGGCCAATTCTGTTGCCGGCAAGCCAAAAACTTTTTCCATCTCCTACACCACTTCCCCATCTTTCATTTGTATAATCCGATCCGTTCGGCCTCCAACATAATCGGAGTGGGTGACAATAACGAAAGTTTGATTGTTTTCCTTATTCAGCTGAATTACTAGATCCATAACTAGCCTTTCATTTTCGCTATCTAAGTTACCCGTAAGTTCATCTGCCCAAACAATGGCAGGATCATTGGCAAGAGCCCTCGCCAATGTGACTCTTTGCCGCTCACCCCCGGACAATTCCCCGGGAAGATGGTGTTGCCAATCTTCCAACTCAACCTCCCCTAATTTTTCTAGAGCCCTCGCCCTAGCCTGTTTTCCAGAAAATCCTGAAACTAGTAATGGCAACTCAACATTTTCTACAGCAGTTAATACAGGAAGCAGATTAAAGGTTTGAAAAACGAACCCCATTTTTTTGGCCCTTAATTCACTCAATTGATCGTCATTTAAATCCGTTAGCGTATTGCCTTGGATGGATATATTCCCGTCGTCAATTGAATCCAATCCGGAAAGACAGTTAAGAAGAGTTGTTTTACCGCACCCACTAGGCCCCATAACTCCCACTATTTCCCCCTCTGCAATTGATATACTCACTCCTTTTAAGGCGTGAACTTTTTGATCTCTCGATCCATAAAATTTATGCAGGTTTTCAGTAGAAATTACGATTTCTGGCATATTATTTCCTATCTCGAATAACAAGGTACCGAATTGATATCTCTACTTATATTGTCGCCTAAGAACACAAAAATTTGAAGCTCTAAATGAAGGCAAGTTGTTGCTAAACCAACACATTTCTCCTCTGGAGGCACCAATACTGTTTATTCTCGATTTCCCGACCCTCTACTCCAGCATTTTGGTCAGCGATACCCGATTAACCCATTCGTATTTTTTAATATTTTATTGACACTTAATACTAAATTGCCATAGGTTAATCTCGTCAGAAGACGCATCTATTTACAAGTTACTTTATCAACAAGGAGAGTTTAATATGCTTTTTCACGTAACAGCGACCCATGACCATGAAACGTGCCCTGGCAGGGAAGGGGGACCAGATAGCGAAGCCGTAATAAATTATCAAAAGTGGCTGGAAGGAAATGATGAAGTCAAAGTGTTGGGAGTATGGGGATACAACGTTTCTCATACCTTATTCAGTGTCATAGAGGCTGATGATATGCAGGCTATTACCAATCTGTTGAGACCTCAGATGCATACTGGAAATGTTGAAGTCTTGCCGGTTATGGATAGTATCGAAATCAGGAAAAAAGGTGGCAACTGGGGTAAATAAGCTTTTTTCACCCTGATAAAAACTTAAGTAACGGTACCGTATCCAGAAACACACACGGATGCGGTATCTACTCTATATGTAAAATTCTTATTCGAGGTTATAAAATTCAGCTGCAGTGCCAGATAGGAACCTATTTTTTTCTTGCGGCGACATATCTCCCATGGCGAAAAGGGCCGCATCCAACACGTCTTGATAATTACCGGCAAGCAAGCAAACAGGCCAATCGCTACCCCACATTAACCTGTTTATGCCAAAAACTTTCCTAACTTGTTGTACAAATGGGCGCAAATCCTGGGGAGTCCAGTTATTGTGGTCTGCCTCAGTTACCATCCCAGACACCTTACAAAAAAGGTTACCGTATGGCTGTAACTTTGAGATGCCATCGCTCCAAGATTGAAACACCCGATCACGAATGTTTGGTTTGGCTATATGGTCCACGACCATTTTCAAATCAGGCAATTCATTGCAAACAGTGGGTATCTGGTCAAGATGCATCGGCTTCACGAGTAAGTCATAAGATAGGTTCCGATTTGACAGTTCTTTCAAACCAGCTAAGGTCTCCTTTCTGAGTAGCCAATTCTCATCAACTTCTTCTTCCACCTGATGTCTTATCCCCACAAGGGGTCCGAGCTCCATCAGCTCGTCCAAGGTATCTCCGACCTTCTCATCTTGTAGGTCGACCCATCCAACCACACCTCGTATCCAGGCGAAATCATTTGCGCATTCCAGTAGGAATTTAGCCTCTTCAACAGTTTGGTCGGCCTGAACGACCACACTGCCTTCAACAGAACAATGTTCCAAGATGGGAGCCAGGTCGGCCGGAAGGTAACTTTGACGTAAAATGGTGTTATCTTCTGGCATCCATTCGTATTGAAAAAGACTTAGATCCCATAGATGATGGTGTGAATCAACAATTTCCATGGAAGCCTTATTTAGGATTTAGGTCAAATACTTTCTGCATCGGAGCCCACCAATCACCATCATTGGTAAAAGGAGTCTTTTTCTGGTATTTCCTCATCAATGTATCCCACTGTGCTGCCTTGTCAGAGGAGTCAGTATATTTTTGGAAATCCGCTATCAAGTCAAAGTCATCTTTAGTATCGATGACCATAAACAACCTATCACCCAGGAAATAAATCTCCATGCCCTCAATTCCAATTTCCAATAACCCTTCCTTCACCTCTGGCCAAACATTTCTGTGATATTCCCTATATTCCCTTATTGATCTGGGCTCGTCCACCAGGTCCAGTGCCATTGCAAAAGTTTTCATTTGGGTCACCATTTTCTTAAAACTCGTGAATGAAATTCACGATTCTAACTAACGATTGTTCAATTTTCTCCACTCTTTAATTGTTTCTTCTGTTGGAGGATAGTATTTCCCGGGAGCTACTCCTTCAGCTTTAATCTTGTCCTTTACAAGGTTTTCTGCACCTTCATGCTCTACAGCCCATTCAAGAACCGCCTGTGCCATCCAAGAAGGAACTACCAATACTCCGTCATTGTCTCCGACCATAACGTCACCGGGGCGTACCAAGGCCCCACCGCACTGAATCTGAACGTTCTCTTCTGCCGGAAGACTGGAGGGATTACCATGAAAACTTCGCGCCTTGGCATATATGGTGAGATCATATTTTTCATCTATTAGGACATCTAAATCTCTGATTGCCCCGTCTATGACAACTCCGTCAGCATTATTCATAGCCAACTGCAGTAATTTCACATCACCTGCAACAACGTCTTGAACTCTACCGCCGATGTCAGCGACCAACACATCTCCCGGTCCACAACGTCCCATTGCAATATATTCAGGTGAATCTATACCGCCAGGTTTATCATCACTGATATCTGGACGAATCGGCATAAATCTCAGAGTTCGAGCTCTAGCCGCGAAACGTTCTTTACCTGGGGTAAAGGGAGTGTAATTTTCTATGCCTTCACATACGCAAAAAGTTGATCCGAAAGATCTAAGGGCATTGTATATTGTGGCTGTCGGAATTGCTTTTAAGCTGTCAAGAACTTCCTGAGAAACCTCAACTGGTTTCATATCAAAAGTAGCCATAAATTTTCCTCCGTCTAAGAACAGTAATCTACCTTCGGTTGGCAACACTATCATGTAGCCCTGACTTCTTCCATCACAAGTTATAAAAATAGGATATCCAGTAATCCATTTGACTAGCATCTACCTGGTTTTATATAACCTGATGGTAAAAAAGAGTTAATTCATTGTTTTTCTGATATGCACCTAGTTTCCTAACAAAGGATTTTCGTATGGAATATGGAATTGTATTGCCAAAACACATCAATGCCGATGAGTTAATTAAATTTGCCAAAGCGGCCGAAGAGTTGGGATTTCATTCTCTATGGGCGGCTGACCATGTAGTCCTTCCAATGGAGGAAACCGACCTTTATCCATATACAGACGATGGCCGTTTCACAGCGAATGCTGAAGACCCTCAGTTGGATGCCTTTACCTTGCTGAGCTTCATAGCATCGCAAACGAATCGAATAAACCTAGGTACCTCAGTCGCAATAATTCCTTACCGAAACCCCATAGTACAGGCTAAAATGTTTGCTTCTCTCGATGTGCTCACAAAAGGAAGGGTTATATGCGGAGCTGGGGTAGGGTGGTGGAAGGAAGAGTTTGCAGCCCTGAATGCCCCTTTTGAAAAACGCGGTCTTGCAACAGATGAATATCTTCAAATTTTCAAACTATTGTGGACTTCCCGTATCACAGAATTTCATGGAGAGACCTATGAATTCTCCAATATCGCCTTTTTCCCTAAACCTGTTCGAAAACCAAACGGTATCCCAATTTGGATTGGAGGCCACACAAAGAGGGCAGTGAGAAGAACTGTTAAATATGGCGATACATGGCATCCGACTAGACTTAATCCTGACCGGATTGAAAATATGCTCCCTTTTATGAATCAGCAATGTGAAGAATATGGCCGTAATAAAGACGAAATATCGATCTCATTAAAAAGAACACTCCATTTCACAGATATCGGTATTGAAACCAATTCAAGAATTCGTTCTCAAGCGGCTTTGATCGACTCCACTCAGGCAGTTATCGAGGATATCAAGCACTGTGAAGATCTGGGAATCAAAAATCTCACCTTTGATTTCCAGACCAATAAGACAGGGGAGTGCATAAAAATCATGGAACATCTTATGGATACAGAAGCCCGATTAACGTAAAACAACAACAATTGAGTATAGTTTAGAACTGATATTGAACCCCTGGATTAATATCATTAGTAAGCGTTTCTACCCCATGTTCAGTCACAACTACCGTATCACTACATCCAATCGCCCCTAGATTTGGGATTCTCATGGTTGTTATTAAATGAAAACACATTCCAGACATTAACGGTCTAGACTCATCTGTATTAATTGAAAATATGTCACCCTCATCCCAACCGGGGGGAAAAGCTGTCCCGATACCATATGCAATCCTTCTCCCCTGTTTGTAACCTATGTTGGCTTCGTTTATTACCGAACTTCCTGCTTTAAACACGGAGCAGGCAGCTACACCTTGCTTCATTGAACCTTTTGCCATTTCCAAAGCTTCGGTGGCAACTCGGTTAGCCTCACGTACTGCTTCGGGCGGGTCCCCAACAAAGACACTTCTCGATTGGGCAGCATGATATCTGTTCACACTCCCAGGTATTTCCATAAAAACTAAATCTCCTGATTCGATCAATTTCGGAGACCATGTGGCGTGTACCAATTGTGTTCGCTCACCGGAGGTTATAAAAGCAGGTAACCCCGTATATTCTGAGCCTGCCATATCCAATTCAGTGTGAACCGAGGCAGCTATTTCCAATTCGGAGGCTCCTTCAATTACCGCTGCTATACCCGCCTTCATTCCTCTAGATGAAACTTCCGCTGCTTCTCTTATGTAGTCGATTTCACGAGATGATTTTAGTAACCTGCAAGACTCCACAAGTCCACTCCCGTCGGCTAAACGAGAATCTGGCAGTAACGCGCACATACTCTGATAAAAATCCACCGTAAGGAAACGTGATTTAGTTTCTAACCCTATTAAGCTTGTGGCTGATTCTATCTCCTTCAAAATTTCAGCAGTTACCTGAGACCAATCAGAGGTATCAGGATATATACGCGAATCTTCTATCCAACAAAATTCTGGGATTAAAGCGGCCTCGTGGGGAGGTGCTATGAAAACGGGGGCAGACTCAAGAGGGAGAATAAGAGCTTGATACCAGTAATATCCTGGGGTCTGATACCCGGATAAATAATAGATGTTTTCAGGACTATGGATTACTAAAACATCAAGCCCCTTTATTTCCATCAATTCTCTTACCTTCTGAATTCGTGCCTCATATTCCTCAGGTGTAAATAATTGTGTTCTAGGTAATTTCATATTCTACATTTTCCAGATTTTTGGATTATGAGGGAAAATACATCATTGGACCATCTGCTGTACAGCATTGCATCAAATACCTCTTAAATGTCTCGTTCAGGGCATGCAGCTGATATACATGGTACAGTCACATTAAATCGGGAAAACAAATTAAATCTATAAGAGTGCATTCGAGGAACAAACTGAGTAATGGAAGATACCAATTCAAGATTTATAAATTGTACTGTGATAGATGCACTTTCCCTTGAACCAAGAGATGTTCACGTCTCGGTAGAAAATGGAGAAATAACTGACGTGTCCGATAGTGCTATACCAGACAACTCTGACACAAAAACCATAGACTTAAGGAATAAATATCTACTACCCGGTTTGTGGGATGTTCACACCCATATAGGAAGGGGCATTCCCGATCATGAGGCAAGAGATGAGACCACTGCTCAGAGAACAGTACGTGCTGGTGAGAATTGTAGGAGGGCCCTCAATCTTGGAATAACATCCTTACGGGCTGTAGGGGAGAAAGATTTTATAGATGTGGCATGGAAGCAAGCATTTGATTCAAGGGAGTATGTCGGACCTAATTTATATACATGTGGTTGGTTTATAACCACCACCGCAGGTCATTTCCTAAAAAGTGGTTGCGCCATCGAAGTTGACGGACCAACTGAATACATTCGGACAATTAGAGAACAGATAAAAAATGGAGTCGATTTCATAAAACTTAATCTTACGGGAGGGGTTATGGGGCCAAAATGGGATAAAATGCCCAATACCTTCCCTCTACAAGACGAGCTGAAGGCGGCTTTCGATGTATGTGAACAAAGAGGATACAAAGTTGTAGCTCATGCAGGAGGGGTTGATGGTATTAAGAAGGCGATATCATTAGGGGCCCATACTCTTGAACACGGATACCAATTTGATGACGAGGCCATCAATATGTTGGCTGAATCTGAAACCTATTATGTTCCGACCCTCAGCCTTACCCATATGAACCGCGGAGAAGCATTCGCTGACTCTGACTTTCAGCTTAGATGGATGAAAGCACATCCAATAGACGAGGGTTACAGGGAAAGAGCTATAGAAGCGGCTGTGATGCATGCCTCGGGCTTTAAAAAAGCGATAGCCGCAGGGGTGAAAATTGCCTGCGGTTCTGACCTTGATTTGCCGTACGGTGCTCTATTTGAAACAGAAATGTTGGTCAAATGCGGAATGACAGAACATCAGGCAATAACAGCTGCTACTCTAACATCGGCGCAAGTCTGTCTAGCCGATGAAAAAAACGGAACCGTCGAGCCAGGTAAGAAAGCGGATTTCATCATCCTAAACAACAATCCATTAGAAAATATCAGTAACCTGCAGGATGTATACATGGTCGTTAAAGACGGGCGTATCGTACGGAACGATTCCAACCGGTAAGGAATGTAGCCTAATTTGATGACATTGATCGGTTGGTTGCCTCAAACCCTAATCGCCATGTTTTCGCGACGGAATTAACAAGGTTATTTAACTTATGCAGATCAAAGATCGGTTCCTTTCTGCTTTATCTCACCGGGATTACAGAATTATGTGGACTGGACACATTGTGGGTGAATCCTCTTCATGGGCTCTGGGTGCTGCGGAAGGTTGGCTAATTTTTAATCTTGCTGAAAATAATCCGAGTAGTTGGGTCGGTGCTGTTTTTTTTGCGGCTATGATTCCCTGGTTTTTTGCCCCAATTGTCGTTGGATTCTTAACCGACAAATTTTCACGGCGAAACATTCTGATTCTGGCGTATCTCCTAAGCCTTTTTCACGGTATAGCATTAACAGCTCTGATATTCACGGGTGTAATCGAGGTATGGCACATTCTCGTACTAGCAGTGGTCAACGGGATCGCCCGGGCAACCCACATGGGAGCAATAGAGGCATTGGCAGCCAATCTTGTCCCAACAAACCATTTACCTAACGCATACACATTGATATCTGCCGGTTACTATGCGACTCGACTGATAGGACCTGGCCTTATCGCTCCTCTTATGGGATTAACGGATATAAAATGGATATTCCTATCATGTGTTATCGCCTACGCTGCAGGCGTATATTTGGTAACTCAGGTTAAAGCAGTTTCTACAGGACGTATTGATCCAGAAAAAGGCTTAATCTATAACACTTTTTCTGGATTCAGGTACATCTACAGCCACCCTGTTTTAAGAAGTGTGATGTATCTCGTCATGTTTCACTGTACTCTCGTCATGTCTTTTGAATCTCTATTACCAGCAGTGTCTAATAACCAGTTAGCATCGGGTGGGAGCGGAGTTGCGTACCTTCACATGATGATAGGACTCGGCGCTTTAATTGCTTCAATAGCCTTGGCCCCCATACGTGGTCACGGTACCCTAGGGCAGTTGTTCTTAGTTTCTGCGGTGGTGAGCTCCTTTGGCAACTTTATTTTGGGTGTGTCTGCCGGTTTGCAATACGCAATGGTAGGTACGGTAGTTATCGGTATTTCACATGCTGCTTTTATGACTATTGCTACCATCATGATCCAGTCGGTATCACCAGATTACCTCAGGGGAAGAATAACCAGTATTTACCTTATTCACGCAGGCGGCCTCATGAGTTTCTCATATTTTGCCAACGGGGTTCTTGCTGACCTGTATGAACCGTCAAGAATACTCATTATCGGAGGGATAGCTTTCCTTACCGTTGTTATTATTAGCTGGTTTATCCACACCCCGAGGCTAATATACAAGCGTGGTGCCACAATTCAGGATTCCTAAAAGTCAGATGATTGGGATGAATACTGTGTATCTATCTAAAACTCTGGAGAACATGATATCGACTGACTGGGGTGACCATTGACGTTGAAGACTGGTAGTCTATAAAAGTCTTACATCCTTAAGCTATGGTGGATTACATGTGGCATATTTCAGAAGATGATCTTGAATCAATAGCAATTGGGGCAGGCATATTGGGTACCGGGGGGGGAGGAAATCCTTATATAGGGATGCTCCGTGCTAAACAAATGATCAGAGAAAACGGGCCCGTAAAAGTCTTATCTCCCGATGAACTCGATGAAAATGACAATATCGTTTGTGTAGGTGGAATTGGAGCTCCTACTGTTGGAATCGAGAAAATTCGGGACAAGCAATCTTACTACGCATTAAAAGCCATTGAAGATTTCACCGGCAAGAAAGCTACCGCTATCATCTCCAATGAAATAGGGGGAAGCAACTCTCTAGAACCGATCATACCAGCATCACTAGCCGGCCTTCCCGTAGTTGACGCAGACGGGATGGGACGAGCCTTTCCTGAAGTTCAAATGAAGACATATTTTGTATATGGCGTTCCCAGCTATCCAATGGCGGTATGCGATGAAAAAGGAAATACGGCCTTAATTACAGAGGCCCTCGACGCCAAATGGGTTGAAAGGATGGCCCGGTCCGTAACAATTCAGATGGGAGGAGTTGCTTGTTATGCCTTGGCTCCAATGACTGCTCAACAAGTGCAAACCACAGCTGTTTTAGATTCTCTGAGTTTAGTTAAGAGGCTTGGAAATGCTGTTCGCAACGCTCGAACTAACCACGAAGATCCCATTAAAGCTTTGTTGAATGTCCACCCAGGAAAAGTATTGTTTCAAGGAAAAATCGTAGATTTAGACAGGCAAACCACCGCCGGATTCGCAAGAGGCCAGGTAGTAATTGAAGGTATGGATCAATTTGAGTCAGATAAATTAACGATCGAATTCCAAAATGAAAATCTTATCGCCCGGTTGAATTCGGAAATTATTTGTATCGTACCGGACCTAATATGCATCGTAGATTCAGAAAGAGGGGAGCCAATCACCACAGAACTCCTAAGATACGGATTTCGAGTGACAGTTCTTGGGTTCCCAGGCCCCGAATTGTGGAAGACTCCAGAGGGACTTTCTACAGCCGGGCCTTCTGCTTTTGGATACGACGTTGAGTATTCAGACCTGGAGTTGACTTAGATTTTTTGTGTAGCATCAACATTTCAAATTATCTCGGAAGGTAGGTAGCAAAAATTTATGTATATAGGAATTGACGTCGGAGGAACGAACACTGACGCCGTCTTGATGGATGGTGATGTGTTGGTGGGTAAAATCAAAAACCCAACTACTCCTGATGTTACATCTGGCATAATTTCTTGCATAAACACCCTTATTAACTCCAGACCAGACGTTGGACAAATAGACGCCGTAATGTTGGGTACGACCCATTTTGTCAATGCGCTTTTACAACGTCGAGAATTAGCCCCTTCTGCAGCTTTGAGACTTTGCTTACCCGCAACAACAATGCTTCCCCCTCTAGTCGATTGGCCCGGTGATTTAAAAAAGTCGATAGGGGCACATACATATATGGCAAGAGGCGGCCATGAATATGACGGGCGCGAAATTTCTTCAATTGATGAAAAAGAATTACGGGAAATAGCAAAACAAATGACCGCTGAGGGTGTGAGGTCAGTTTCCATATGTGGAGTATTTTCTCCCGTTGATGGCTCCCACGAGAAAATTGCAGCAGAAATCATTAAGTCGGAAACCCCTGACATGAACATAACTTTGTCGTCAGAAATCGGCCGCGTCGGCCTATTGGAGAGAGAAAACGCAGCGATGCTCAACGCTTGTCTGGTTGAAGTAGCTGCTAAAACGGTAGACGCGATTCGCGCAGCTATGGCCTCAGCAGGATTAAATGTACCTTTGTTCTTTAGTCAAAATGATGGAACTTTAATGCAGTCGGAGTTTGCGTCCCATTACCCTGTTTTCACTATTGCATCAGGCCCGACTAACAGTATGAGGGGTGCTGCTTTTCTATCCGGGGTGTTGGATGCAGTAATAATAGACATTGGAGGAACTTCCACTGATGGAGGAATGTTGATGCATGGTTTTCCGCGGGAGGCGGCAGTATCTGTAGACGTTGCCGGAGTTAGAACTAATTTCCGAATGCCCGATGTTTTTTCTATAGCCCTCGGAGGCGGAACTTTAGTAAACCAAAACCCATTGATCATAGGACCGGAAAGCGTTGGTTTTAAGCTAACCAGTGAAGGGCTGGTTTTTGGTGGCGCTCAAGTCACTACAACAGACATGGCTGTTGCTAATGGAATGGCCGAAGTCGGTGACCCGGGACTCGTATCCAATATTGATAGCTCTTTTGCCGAAGATGTCATTAATGAAATTCAAAAACTTGTAGAAGACGTAGTCGATCGAGTGAAAATTAATGCGCAACCCGTGCCTGTCGTCTTAGTGGGTGGAGGCAGTGTCCTGGTAAGAAACTCCTTCGACGGTGCTTCAAATGTCCTACGGCCCTCCAACGCAGAAGTAGCTAATGCTATTGGAGCTGCCATCTCACAAGTCGGCGGACAGGTCGAGAAAGTGTATTCTCTGACAGATATGAGTAGAGATGAGGCATTAGACCTTGCGAAAGATGAGGCCAAACGAAAAGCTGTTGAGGCCGGTGGCGATCCAAAATCAATAAAGATTGTGGACATAGAAGAAATTCCGTTAACGTACCTTCCAAGCAACGCCTTGAGAGTAAAAATTAAAGCTGTAGGGAACCTTCTTTAGATTTAATCTCAACTTATCAAAAAGTAGAGGAGGGATTAAGGAATAGCTCTTCCGCTAAATTTCCCTGTACATACCTCATTGTTGACACCTATGTCGCCGTTCACAATCACAAATGGAATACCAGTCGGATATTGGGTAGGGTCATCATAGGTTGAATTGTCTATAACGGAATTTGGATCAAACAAAACGATATCTGCAAAATATCCTGCCTCAATACGACCTCGTGATTCTAATCCAAACCTACGAGCAGGATTATCAGTAAGTCTTTGAATAGTTTCCTCAAGTTTCATTACGTTGTATTTGCGCTGAAATCTGCCGATGATCCTAGGGAAGGTACCATAAGCTCTCGGATGTGGATTGCTACCTAGCGGTATCGAGTCACTACCGACCATGTAATCAGGGCGAGACAATAATTCAATAGCATCGCGGTTTATTTGATCCCATATAGACACGCTGACCGGAGGAGAGGCCCAGTACCCAACCTGTCCCTCGTTTTCCAAAAGAATTTCACAAAGAGTTTCCCCTAGACTTTTACCTCTTAAAACGGCAATTTGTGGTAAGGACATTCCTTCCAGCTCAGGATGGAGTGGCACGTACGAAAATACAGCATCGCTTATCGGACGAGGGTAGTCATTATCAAGGTAATCTGACAGTCGTTTTCTTTCAGCAGAATTAGCCAGTCTGTCCATAACCGCTTCTGGGCCTCCTTCATGAGCATAACTTGGCAAAAAGCTCAGCGGAAAGCTACTGCCTGTAGGGTATGGATAAAGCTCAAGCGATACGTCGACTCCTTCACTAATAGCTTTATCAATTAGTTCGGTTTGGGCCTGCACTTGACCTGCAGTACCTTCATTTGTCCGAAAATGTGAGAAATGCACTTTCACACCAGATCTTCGCCCAATCTCTAGTGCCTCGGCTACGCCTCCACCTCCAAAGGCTCTATCGGTATTCTTATCCCTTAAGTGAGTCACATAGACCCCTTGGTACTCAGCAACAACCTTGCAAAGTTCTATCAGTTCTTGAGTGTCACTCCAGGCGTTAGGAAAATAAGACATCCCAGTAGCCAGCCCCACAGCATTTTGCTCCATGCCTTGTCTTATAAGGAGTTTTGCTTTCTCTAAATGAGCTCCAGTCAGGGGAACATCTTCAAACCCCACTGTCTCAAGACGAATCGCACCATGAGCAATACAGTAGGCCGTATTTATGGATACTTGGTTATGATAATGAGACTTAAAACTTGCTACTGATGACATATCTAGGTCAGGTGAGGGAAGTCCCAAAATACCAGAAAGATACTTTCTATTAGCAAGATAATTTTCCTTAGACAATGGAGCGTATGACAATCCGTCTTGGCCTAGTATCTCGGTAGTTACTCCTTGGCGAAGACTATTGGCATGCTGCGGATTTTCAAGAAGTTTCCCGTCAGAGTGGGTGTGGGTATCGATAAAACCAGGAGAAGCTGCAAGACCATCTCCTTCTATAACATATGTTCCTTCAACCTCATCTATACTACCAATTGCCTCTATACGATCATTTTTGGTCAATATATCGCCCAAAAATGGTGTGGAGCCTGTGCCATCATAAATTTTGCAATTTCGAATTAGTATTTTGGGAATTTGAATCAACCTCTGTAATTTGTTTGGGAGCCTTAATAGCGGCATTATACAGCTTGGCTTATTGCCAATGGAGCAACACATAAACTCTTGCATTCGGAACAGGAATAAAACCCTCTCTAAATGGGCAAACCCTAATATAAAGGGATAAATAATTTACTTTGATAAGGTATATTGCTAAAAATATATATTCAATGCGGAGGTATTATTATGATTTTCCATATCAGTGCACAACATGACCACAGTACTTGCACTAGAGTGCTGCATGGGCCAGAGGCTGTAAGGTCGGGGCAAGCTTGGGTTGAAGGAAATGACTCAGTAAAAGTTGTAGGAGCATGGGGGTACCCGGTCTCTCATCGTAGTTTCGCGGTGGTTGAGGCAGATACATTTGAAGATGTCGCCTCCCTGTTAGAGTTTCACCTAGCTATGGGGCCTGTAGAAGTTTTACCCGTCAACGATAATGTCCAACGCCGAAAAGATATGGGTTATTGGGGGCAAAAATAAATCCTTGGTAAGCATAGTATCGACCCTCGTATTTGGGGTCGGTACTATGTTAATACCCGTAAATCTACGATTTATTTACTAATGGTTTAGAAGAATCAGTTACTCAGGTACCTCCTGAACAGATAATCGGTAGGTGCCTCGGCGGCCAGTTTTGTCGCCCCACCCATCATTTTTTATTAAATATTTTCTGGTTTTCCACAACGGCGAATTCCAATCGCCGAAGGGAAATAATCCGAAATATTAACCTATTTAATCCTCAGAAGGAATTCTAACCTCAACGTTACCCGCTCTCTCTTCCTGTAGAAGGTGATAGACCCTGTAATTTAAATCAGCCCATTCCTTCCTGTTTACGGCTGCCGTCATGTCATTGTAGGTCCCAGTGGCTATCTGAAGAGGTACGTTAAGTTCACGTCCCAATTCCAACACCAATGCCATATCCTTTCGAGATATCGCGAAGGTTGATTCCGACCCGGTTCCTCCGTCAAATTTACCCTGCAAATACGTATCCGGCATGGAAACATTAAGGATTCGTCCGCTGCCACCGGCACCATTTCTTATGCACTGCATGAGTGTCTCCGCAGGCACTCCCGCTTTTACACCAAGGGTGAGTGATTCAACCAATAAACGTTCCAAGCCATATTGGAACATGTTATTTGCCAATTTACAGATCGTTGCAGAGCCTATTTCGCCCGTGTACGTAACCTTATTACCAAAGGATTCAAAGATTGGTTTGAGCTTCATATAGATGTTCTCATAGCCTCCCACCATTATTGATAAAACCCCATTTAACGTCACACCGTTTTCATCTGATCGGCGTCCGCTTACAGGAGCATCTAATATTGAGGCACCCTTAGAAGAAAATGTTTCCTGCAGTCTCCTCATTAATTCAGGAGAGCTTGTACTAAGGTCTGCCCAGACTGAGTCACTAGTTATCCCGTCGATTATCCCATCCTCACCTGTGGCAACAGCTTCAACTTCAGTGGGACCTGGTAAAGAAGTAAATATTATGTCGCTTTTTTGTGCCAGCTCCTTAGGAGTATCTGCCCATGTAGCCCCTAGTTCCAATGCAAGTAAAGCAGCTTCTCTGTTTATATCATGCACAGTTACGTTGTAGTTCTTTTGTATTAAAGCAAGGCACATATGCTGTCCCATATTGCCAAGACCGATAAACCCGATATTTATGTCATCCATTTATTGTTACTCCTTTGCGATCAGATACAATGCGTCCCAAATGGGTACACGATATCACCTAATAGAGATGCTCTGATTAACGAAGTCAGGGCCGGTTAACATTTACACCGAGGGGGCCTGACATGAACTCAAGCAATAGACCCGTAGCAGTTGTCATAGGAGCCACATCCAAATGGCAATCTGATGGACGAAACACAAGATTGGTTCATGGTGACAATCTTGACGATAGTGATTTACCTGTAGGGGTTCGTTGGGGTGTAGGGGGCGCCATAGCTCAAAAATTCGCTCAGGAAGGTTTCTTCGTAATACTAACCACCCGTACGGCGTCAAATGCTTCTAAACTTCAAGAGGCTATCATTGACCAGGGTGGCGAAAGCATGATTGTCGAACTAGATTTGGTATCGAGCGACTCGATATCAACTGCATTTTCCCAAATACGGGAACAGGCCGGAGATCCTGAAGTTCTAATCTACAACGCAGGTTATCTTGAAGGTCGGGACCTTCCACCTGAAAAAGAATTGCTTGAACATATTCCACTTGAAATGCTTGAGACCGCGCAACACATCTCAGTTCGAGGGCCATTTTTAGTAGCTAAAGAAGTGATGCCATCAATGCGAGAAAAAGGTCAAGGTTCCTTCCTGTTTTCCAATAATGCTCAATCACTGCGTGGTAGAAAACGGATGACGGGGCAGTCACTTTATTACCCTCGAGTGATGATGCGCACTTTAGCTCAAGTGCTCACTGAAGAGTATTCAGAATTTGGAGTTCATGTAGCCAATGTAGTCATTGACGGTACTATCGACTCTCCAGGGACAAGAGCTATGCCAAGATCTCAGCAGAACCCTGAATTGATAATAAATCCTGTCAAGATCGCCGAAGCTTTTTACTACCTTCATACCCAGGATAAATCGTGTTGGACTCATGAACTCCAGCTCACCCCATATCCTACCAAGCCAAGTTTCTAGAAACTGAATCTATCTGATTTCATCACATCTATTTACACCACCTGAGTAACAGGTTGAGACTTTAATACCCAAATTTCATGCATCCCCCAAAGCTTGTTTCACATACACCGATAGCGGCCAAATTTCTCGCCAGGGTTAATAGATTTGTCATCAGATGCTACCAAGAAAATGTCGGTGAAATTGAGGCCTACATGGCTAATCCTGGTAGGCTGGGTGAATTGTTGTTACCAGGTGCGGACCTTCTTATTGAGAAGGTGGATGATGATACTTCCAGAAAATTGCGTTACTCCGCCAGTGCTGTGCTGACCGATAATTCGCACATAGGCCTAAACACTCAACAAACTAATACCTTAGCTAGATATTTATTAAAGAAGAGGCTCGTTCCCACCCTTGAAAAATCAGAGATTGTGAGTGAAGAATTTCATGTAGGTAAAAATCGTTTTGATTTTCTTATGCAGGAAAATGGGGAAAAATTCCTGCTCGAAGTCAAATCGGTCACTTTAAGTTCCAATGGTATCTCGATGTTTCCAGATGCAATTACAGAGAGAGGAACCCGCCACTTAAACGAATTGTCACAACTAAATGAATCAGGAATCAAACCCACCGTATTATTTATTTCTCAAGGGTCAGGTGATGATCTATTTATGCCGGATTACCACACAGATCTGGTATTTTCGCAGACCTTATTATCTTTAAAAGATTACCTCAGCATCATTCCAATTGAAATTAAGTGGAAGTCTAATCTTGAGTTAAGTGACCGTGTAAAACTGCTTGAAATACCTTGGAGATTCCTTGATACCAGGATGGCAGATACTGGAGCGTACATTTTGGTAATGCATATATCGGAAACTCAAGCTATTTCAATCGGTTCAATCGGAACAGTACAAATAGGCCCTGGGTACTATCTTTACGTAGGATCCGGGATGAACGGTCTATCTGCAAGAGTAACCCGGCACCTCCGCAAAAAAAAGAGGCTTCACTGGCACGTGGATTTTCTTCGCCAGATAGCAAGTACCGTGAAAGCTTATCCAATCCGAACGCCCCACAACATAGAAACACCATTGGTGGTTGCTCTGGAAAAAATATTCGCTCCTAGCATTCCTGGGTTTGGCGCCTCTGACTCTAGCCAAGCGACACACTTATTTTTTAGTTCATCAGATCCGTACCTATCTAAATCCTTTCAACTGCTACTTAGTAGCTTTCGATTCAGTAGGCCCCATTTTCACGAGGTATAGAGAACCCGTCTGCTTCACCTATCTAATATCAGTGCATCGGACTTACCTTCTTTCCAAGGCAGACAACTCTACTGCCTAGCAAAACTGCGCAACTTTCAATATACGAAGTAGTTTCTAGGTCAGTGATTTGAGTTGGTATCTCACGATATCTCCATGTGAGAGAGCATTGAATGATTTATTATAGAAGCTGTGAAAAATGTGGAGGATATATGCTGATCCGAAACGAGATATGCCGTAATCTTAGGTTTTGCCTCCACTGCGATTTTTGTGGTGGTATTTCAAATACAGGAGGAAATCATGCCTTTTTATGAAAGAGGACCGGTCAGTATTTTCTATGAAGAGGTTGGGTCTGGATTTCCCTTAATGATTATCCCCGGAGGAGGTCTTAATTCCTCGATCGCTTCCTTAGATACCTCTGTTCCATTCAATCCAATGAATACGTATAAAAATGACTTTCGTTGTATCGCTGCTGATTTGAGAAATGCCGATTCTGGCCAGTCCAGTGGACCACTGGAAATCGATCGACCATGGGATGCTTACTCAGACGACCAACTAGGTCTTATGGATCATCTTGGTATTCAGGAATTCTTGGTGATGGGGTTTTGTATTGGCGGACCAATGATTCACAACCTCTTAAGATTGGCCCCAGACCGAATCCCTGCCGCTGCCTTAATGCAACCAAGTGGATTTACTTCCGAGCACCCAGATATTTTCTATCAAACCAACACCGAACGCTGGGGGCCACCTCTATGCGAAAGGGCTCCAGACATTACCATGGATAAGGTTCATGATTTTCTCACCAATATGTACACCAACCGCGGCGACTTTGTATTCACAGTCTCACGTGATTTTGTCCGGTCACTTCAAACACCGCTTTTGATAGCTCCTGATAATATTCCTGCCCATCCTTATGAAACTGCTATGGAAGTAGCAGAACTAGCTCCTAATGCAGAAACAACGATTTTCCCGTGGAAAGATACCCCAAAGAATATAGATGAAGCTGTAACACACGCTCGCAGGTTCCTTAAGAAACACGAACCAGATATAAGTCCGTAGATTTGCTCCAACCAAGGCGCATTATCTTACCGTCAGCCACCTCGACCAAGATAGGCATAAGGTTAACATTTCAAAAAGGACCCACGAATTGAGGTGTTGCTTCTTTAACTAAATGAAGCTGGCCTAAGTTCAGGATTGCTGCGCAGCCATCATCTCTCTGGCCATCGCTGCCATCCTCTCTTCATGCATTACTGGGTTGATGTCGAATTCCTGTTTATAAGGAAACGAGTTTGCCCACAGCGGTATTCGTGAACTATCTTCGGTCTCCAAAAGTATGTACGACACATGCTTGGGAGCGGCGCTAACCATAAAATGGACCTTAATCCCTAGTTCAGTAGCCAGGTCACCGGAGCCTTCGATAGCTTCAAGCATAGGGGGCATCAACTCTCGGTTGTAGCCAGGACAGTTGTCAGCGGAATGGGTTGCGGTTACATGAAATAGCATATTTTTCCTCCAATATATCTTTAACAGATTATAATGTATGAAAGGTTCTAAGTATTCCGAAAGCAGCGCAGGCAGAACTCGAGTCTCCAGCGGTAAGTACACTCAATGTTGTCCACAAAACGGAGGGACGAATATGGCCAAATCCAAACCAAAGCCGGAAAAACGAGAAGAAACGACGGCGGAATTTGTGAAACGTCTGAATGAAAATAAAAAATCGAATAAGCGTAACGGGCTAAAGAGGCGAACCGGTCATCATCATCGCTGAGAAATATATCTTCTCGTTTTACTTATCCAGGCCTCGCTGCAGGCCTCGCAACATTCCCACTTGGCCTAGATGCTGAATCTCTTCTTGAATCAATTGGCGGAACATCCGTTGAATTGTGAATTCCGCAAATGGGCTAGCTGACGAAGACTCAGGAAAAGGTGACCTACCAGGAGCCTTTTCTAGCTCCCCCGGGCCGATGTTTACTAGATATTTTTGAGTTTCTGACCTTACGGCCTCGAAGTATGACTTCAGTTCATCCATCGTCAGTATTGGGAAATCTTCCAGTTCCTTGGGTTTGTATCTGGCCACTGGTTGCTTTTCATCCATGCCAAGTTTGTCGAACCACCGTCCGTCAATCCAGAGGTCGGATTTGCCCTGGCAGAACAGCTGAAACCAGCGGTCTTCAACCCTGGCAGTGTGCCATACGATAAAGGCGATGGAATTAGCGGAACTATCTGGACGCCAGTTGAGTTCCTCGGTAGTCAGCCCATCCAAGTATGTATACAGTCGGCTGTGGTATTCCTCCAACATTTTAGTTGCGAACTTTAGTAACTCCATTGAACCCTCCGAAAGGTTGCTATTTCTTGGCATGATAATCATTCTAATATTGCCGAGAGTACTAGTTCAAACCGGAGATAAATTTATGCCGTTCCCTTTTTTCTAGCTACTCAATCAGTTGCCAGGCTTAGCATAGTCAAAGTATCAATATCCATTATGTGGGCAGGCCATAAGTTACCGAACCCTGCCTTCTCAGATTCAACGATTTGGGGGGTGGTTATGGACAGCCCTCTCTAGTTTGCCCGCTTAGCGATCCACCTGGGCTGATCGCAGATCTGCCCCAGAAATTCCAGGATGGTGTGGGCGCCCATGTATGAGGTGATACCTGTTCCTATATCCACCTGTGGGTTGACCTCAACGAGATCGAATCCGATGATCTCGGTGTGTCTCGCCAGCGTCGCTAGTGAGTCCCGAAGATCAGCATACGACATGCCGTTGGGTTCCGCAGACACACACCCCGGAACCAACGGTAGGTCCAGTACATCAATGTCGATACTCACGTATATTGCAGCATCCTTCGGAACCAATTCGGTCATGCCATTCGGACCCATCTCTTTAAACTCCTTCATTCCTATGACACGGTTACCATCGTTGATAGAGTCGTCGATCCAAGCCTTGTTGTTGCGGATACTACGGATTCCAACCTGTGTAAGGCTCTCAACATGGTCCATCTGGTGGATGTGACGGAAAGCATGGGAATTAGTGTATTCGAAGCCGTGGACGAAGGGTCTATAGTCGATATGGGCGTCGAAGTGGACGACATGGAGAGGCTCATTGTATGCTCGGACAACTGGAAAGGTAATAGCATGGTCGCCTCCTAACACCACTGGCATCGCGCCTTTATCCAACACCATCCGAGTCAGGTTAGTGATATTCTCGAAAGTACCTTCAACATCAGTGGGAATGACATTCGCGTCACCCACATCTACAATTCGATTGTTATCAAGCTCATATTCTAGGAACACTTTGTTGGTGTCGTGGTCAAAGTAACCAACGCCATTAGCCCCGAATCGTAGAGATTGCTCCCTTATCGAGCGTGACCCGAATCGTGAACCGGGCATGAATGGAGAGCCTTCATCCGTTGGCGCCCCCATCACTGCGATATCCGCGTCCAACTGGTCAAGATCATGACAGACCGGTGTTCTTAGAAATGAGACTAATCCAGCAAACCCATAGTTTGGTTTACCTCGGTTGGTCGGATGTTGCGCCTTATGTTGTGTCATTTATTGATTCCTTTTTTCTCATTCCTTTCTGAATCATGGATATCAGATTCCTTTCCGATTATAGGCAATGATACCTGTTAATCGGTTTTTTTAAAGAAATACCAGTTAACGAGTAGTAATTAATTGCCGGGGAAAGAGGTTCCCGAAAAAATGTCGGTAGGCTCGACAGGGTGGGGGTGAGGAAAAAGCGGCGCCCCAGAAGGGGCTCAAACTTCCATTCTATTATGGAAAGGTCGTTGTATCCTCAGATCTCATCTGACTCCTGTTCCTCTGACCATGACCTCGCCTCTAATCTGGCAGCGTAACGATTTGGAGCATTCATTCCCCGGGTCCGCAAATCTATTCCAGCTTTCGATTGAGCCTTGGACGGCATGCTAGTTTCCTGAGGTCTTCGGTTCAATAGCCGTTCAGAAAACGCATCTATGTTTTTTTCAAATGCGTCCCTCCAGCCAGCTGTTCGATCAAATGCGGGATGGGTTTCCAAAATACCTATTTCGTTGAACCTATCCATGAACTGCATATCTGCTTGGGATTCCCCTTCCCATATAAACACACGCTTGTCGTTACCAAGGTTGTATGCACCTATCAGATTTATTGAAGGTGGCGCTTGACCGTTCCATATTGTGGCCCACAATTCCGGGTCCCTTGATCTATCAGAAGTTAATATCGATACAAATAGCACGCACTACCGTCCTTATTATTTAAGCACTCAAAGGTGAGCGATTCTCCTGTTTCTTTTTCCATTACCAGCCAAGAATTCTCTTGTTGATCCGTTAAATCCAATATCTGCCTAACCAAGATAACCGCCCATAGGCAGCAAAATATTTGGTTTACATTCAACTAGATCAATGACTCTTTTTAGGAACTATATAACCAGAAAGCCGCGAAGGAAAGTTGCAGTCGCCTTTGAAGACACACTCGTCAATCAATAGAAGCACCTTTAATGCATCACAGCAAGAGCCACTGTTTCTAAAAAGTCCTTGCTGAAAGAACCCCAAGCATTTAGTAGCTTTTACAAACACAGGCTGGGTTTAATTGACTGAAATTATTGATTTTCCCGATAGCTTTCTATGAAGGAGTGAATACTCATCGATGTCTCTTTTTTTAGGTTTAACCGAATATGAACATACATTTTTTCGATAACGTATTTATGTACAATTGACGAGACACGTAGTAGGTCTACAAACAGAGCGAGATGATGATGAAACTGTCAATTTGTATAATCGGATGCGGTGGGTATGCCCGGAACGTTTTGCATGACATACACGACATGACCGACCAGTTTGAATTCTATTTCGCCAGCCGTGACATCAAAAAAGCCCGCCGGTACTCCCAGGAATTTGGCGGCGCAGGGTTCTTCGGAGATTACGAGGAAGCCGTCGCCGACCCGAATATCCAGTCGCTCTACTTCTTCACTCCCCACCATATTCACCTCGCCAATGTGGAGTTGGCGGCGCAATACGGCAAGCATATTCTCATGGAAAAACCCATCGCCAGGAGTGTTCGAGAGGCACAGACGATCGTTGCAGCTGCCCATGATGCTGGCGTCAAGCTAATGATAGCCGAGAACTACCGATTTCTTTCGACCGTGGATAAGGCACGCGAAATAATGGATCAGGGGCCTATCGGAGATTCGTTCGGCGAGCTTCGCCAACTCGACATCTCTGCCCAGGGATACCACGAACCGCAAGGGTGGCGCAGAAGCGCCGAAATGAATGGCGGCGGGGTATTTATCGACGGGGGCATCCACTTCGTTGACATAATGTTGAATCTCGGCGGTTTCCCAGAATCGGTCCACGCCATCCAACCTCCCCAGCTCTTCACTGATGTCGAGGGAGAAGACAGCATGGTCATGACCGCCAGGCTGCCAGAGGGAGTGCCTGCGACCATCAACTTCTCCCGCTCCACGCCTGTACGCGAAAACCCACCCATGGTGCATCTGACAGGGACCAAAGGCAAGCTCAGCTTCGCTCCCAACGGCACTGAACTGTCAATTGAGAACCTGCAAGAGCGCAGAACCGTCCAGGTCCCGGCCCCCCGGAGAGGCGTAAGGCAAATGGTCTCGGAGTTCCGAAAAGCGATCCAAGATGATCGAGAGCCGGTAATGTCCGGTCACGAAGCAATCCGTGACCTCGCAATCGTACTGGCGGCCTACGAATCCGCACGCACCGGTCAGGCAGTCCCACTTATTGAACCCAAGCTTTGATCACTCGTTTCAAGTTTTCCGTGACCCTGAATGATGTAAAACAATTCATGGTAACGGGATAAACTGCGCGTTTAGATTACTATATATCTTCACCTATCAGGGTCCATATAGAGAGGATTGGATAATGACGGAAACATGTGACGCAATAATTATTGGCGGTGGGGTTATGGGAGCGAGCATAATTTCAAATCTCGCCACCAGTGGGGTCACCAATACGATCCTTCTGGAAAAATCCACAATTGGAGCAGGTTCTACGGGAAGATCTTCCGGTGCCATAAGAATGCATTACTCCACCAAAGTGAATGCCTCCTTGGCTCACGAAAGCCTAAAAGTGTTTACAAACTTTTCTGACATAGTGGGAGGAGATGTTGGTTTTGTAAAAACAGGGTATATGGTTTTTGCGCCCTCAAAAGCAGCTCAGGCATTTCGTGAAAACATTTCCATGCAACAAGCCGTAGGCATCTCCACAAGAGTAATTGATCACAAAGAAGCTACAGAACTTGCCCCGGTTTTCAAAATAGCTGAGGGAGAACACATTGCATGGGAAGATGATTCCGGTCATGCCGATCCCTCGGCAACCGCTCTTGCATACATAAACCATGCGAGGGCAAACGGAGCAACTATACACCTTGAAACACCCGTCACGGATATCAAAATATCTGAATCAGGATCCCACCAAGTTATCACCGAAAAAGCTTGTTTTGAGTCAGAAACCGTGATCATAGCTACCGGACCGTGGACAAGCAGTCTTTTGAAAAAAATAGATGTTTCTCTACCCCTTTTGCCAACCAGACATGAGGTTTTCCTAATAAAGAGGAACCTTAGCAAAATTCCGACTCACCCTGGAGGAGGAGATATGGCAAACTTGATATATTTCCGACCAGAAGGCCATGACCTCACCTTGGTTGGGAATGGCAATCACGAGGAGACTGCGAATCCAGATTCTTACAACCAAAAATATAATCTGTCATACGCCGCCGATGTATGGACCCGTTTGACTAAAAGAATCCCCTCTATTGCGGACGCTGAACTATTTACAGGGTATTCCGGTCTTTATACAACCACTCCTGATTTACATCCCATCATTGACTCTGTAGACGGCATAAACGGCCTGTTCGTCTGTTCCGGTTTTAGTGGACATGGTTTCAAACTTGCTCCAGCAGTCGGGACAGTGGTGGCGGAGTTAATAACCCAAGGGAAAGCCACCACTGTGGACATAGAACCATTAAAAATGAATCGATTTGCAAATGGAAAACTCAACACAACGAAATATTCCTTCAAAGTCATCGCCTAGTCATTGTTCTTGTGTCCTCAAAAGTTTGTGAGCATTTTTGTGGACACTAAGGTCAGAGCAGACCAAATGATTTATCAAAATATGTACCCAACTTAGGCGAATAGTAACATTTTGACTAACACACGGTGTGATTGGAATTCGCACTGTTTGGGGTAGATAAATGGGGTACGCACGAAGGGGTGTCAGAGAGTAACGAGTCTCTCGAAAAGAATTTTTATTGATATTCAATTAAAATTCCCTAGAAAAAATGAGCATTACATCCGAATGGTGTGTACCATCCTCTCACTGGTAAAAACGCAGCTACGGACTGCTCAAATTAGTTCATTTTAGGAATCAAGAAAGGAGTGTGAATCATGGGCGAGATCACCGGAGAACAAATTATCGCGAAGGCACTGAAGACGCAAGGCGTGGAGCATGGATTTGGGGTTGTAGGTATCCCAGTTGGGGGTATTGCCGGTGCCATGATGAATGAAGGAATGACCTACCACGGAATGCGCCACGAGATGCCAGCCACATATGCGGCGCAGGCAGTGTCTTACCTGAGTGGGAATGGGGGAATCGGAGTCGCGCTTGCAGTATCAGGACCGGGTGTGCTGAATGCCGTAGGCGCCTATGCGAACGCATGGTCAAATCGATGGCCGATGTTACTACTTGGCGGATCTTATGAAAGATCTGGGCACATGCAGGGATTCTTCCAGGAAACTGATCAGCTGACTACTATGCGACCCTACTCGAAATTTGCTGAACGTGTGGAAGACCCATACAGATTACCGATCTATATTGCTGAGGCAATAAAAAAGGCGACTCATGGTACTCCTGGTCCAGCGTATCTGGATCTCCCAGGTGATGTTATACAAAATAGCTGGGACGAAGACAAAGTAATTTGGGCCCCCAAGGTGATCAGTCCTAGGAAAACCTTATCTGATCCGGCTGATGTTGAGGCCGCAATTGAGGCTTTAAAAACCGCTAAGCAGCCACTGGTTATTTTCGGCAAGGGCGTGAATAACGCTGATGCGGCCAGCGAGATGAGAGAGTTTGTTGAAAGAACTGGGATACCTTATCTCGCTATGCCTATGGCGAAAGGTATTATCCCAGATGATCATCCACAATCCGCGGCTGCCGGTCGTTCATTCGTGCTACAGAATGCCGACTTGGTTGTGTTAGTAGGAGCTCGAATGAATTGGATGTTGCACTTCGGACTTCCGCCACGATTCAGAGAAGATGTGAGAATAATTCAGTTAGATTTCAACCCAGAGGAAATCGGAGTAAATGTGGCGACTGAGGTTGCATTGATTGGTGACGCCAAACTCACTCTAGGTCAGATGATTGATGTATTGGACAGAGATCAATGGCAATTCCCACAGGATTCAGAATGGTTGAATGAAGTGGGTGCCAAGGTGCGGGAAAATTCTGAGACTGTCCAGGAGATGATGCAGGAAGAGACCTCGCCTCTTGGATATTATCGGGCGTTACGTTCCATCAACGAGAGTTTGCCGGATGATACGGTCTTTGTAGCTGAAGGTGCTAGTACGATGGACATTTCACGTACTGTTGTCAACCAGATGCAGCCACGAACGCGTTTAGATGCGTCTTCGTATGGATCTATGGGATTAGGACATGGGTTCGCTATTGCCGCTGCGGTGCAGACAGGTAAGCGAGTAATTTGTCTCCAAGGTGATGCAGCTTTCGGTTTTGGCGGAACAGAGTGTGAGGTCGCGGTGCGACATAACCTTCCTATTACGTGGATTGTATTCAACAATGGCGGAATCGGCGGTCATGATCCAGAGATGTCTTCGGGCGCTGAATCAGGGTTTCTTCCACAAGGAGCCATGAACTTTAACGCTCGTTATGACGTGATGATGGAAGGCCTTGGAGGGGTCGGTTACAACGCTAACAACTCAGAAGAGTTAGATGATCATATCGACGCAGCCTTAAAGGTGGATGGGCCATCTCTGATTAATGTTCCGTTGGCTCCTGACGCAAAGCGAAAGCCCCAGAAATTTGCTTGGTTGACTCGAACATAAGTTTAGAAGTGGGAGTAGTTTTTTTCGAACTATAGAGCCATAGAAAAAAGTGGGGGAAAATTGAGAGTCGGTGAGAGTCTCTGAGAGAATATGGTGAGAGTTGGTTGTGCCTAGAGATAGTCTCTGATAGCTACTGAGGCAGTTCGGAGTCCCTTTAGGAAACCGGTGCTCTATCCTCCTGAGCTATAGGGGCCAATTACACTTCTCAGCAAAAGATTGTACCGAATAGGAATCTATAAAACGGGTTATGGGCCAAGTTAAACCTACGTACCTAAAACTATGCCCGAATAGAGACGGGTCGAATTCTAATGAAACCGTCTATTATAGAAATGTCGCTAACGTGGCCATTCGGGAATCACTCATTTCTTATCCGACTCTATGTGGTCTAAGAAACGGGTAGAACGAAGGTCTCTTTCTGCCACAAACTTTAAATATTTCCTTAAAACCGTCACAACTTCGAATAGTGCCTCTTTGGGAAATAACACGCCTGGTGGTCTCGCTATGTCGCCATGCTGGTTTTGAATCCACCTTAGAATCTTCATCGCGTCCGTGGATAATTGAAAACTAGATGAAGATAAGATCGTGTCACAAGACCCGCATAGCACTCCCCCAGAGTCGGCATTAAACGTATAAGGCCCAGGCTCGAGCTCTTCTCTACATTCAACGCATTGACCAAACTCTGGACGAAAGCCACAGTATTGGAGTAAACGAAGCTCAAACGTGGGAATTAACACATCGCTGATGTTTCCATCGTTAAGAATCCGAAGTGTTTTTTCAAGTAAATTAAATAGTCTGTGATTTGGAGCCCAGTCGTCGCCAAAAGTATCTATCAGTTCAGCAAGGTAAATTCCCTGGGCAATCCTTCCTAAGTCAGATTTGAGATCTACAAACGAATTGATAGCTACGCATTCATTAACATTGTCTAGAGACCTACCACGAGAAAGGGAAATATGAACGAGATTCAGTGGTTCCAATGTGCCGCCAAATCTACTACCAGGTCTTCTCAGGCCTTTTGCTACCGCCGTGATCCTGCCAAAAGTTGACGTATAAAGTGTGACGATCCTGTCAGCTTCGCCAATTGGCCTATATCTCAGCACTGCTGCAGTAGTTTGATAGCTCCTGCTTCTGGTCATCTCATTGCTTTTGAGAAAGACGGGCCATTATCGAACAATTAGAATTGTTGTCTACCTTCAAGTGCCCGGCCTAGTGTCGCTTCGTCAGCATATTCTATATCACCTCCAACGGGTAATCCCCTGGCAGGCCTAGTTATCCTGACACCAAGTCCTTCTATTAATCTGTGAATGTACATGGAGGTAGCCTCGCCTTCAAGATTGGGATTGGTAGCCAAAATAACCTCTTCAATTTCCTCCAACTTAAGCCTTTCGAGAAGAGGTTTGATTTTAAGATCTTCAGGTCCAATTCCATTCATCGGTGAAATTGACCCATGTAGAACATGATAAATACCATCAAAACTTGACGTTTTTTCTAGTGCAACAACATCGAGCGGTTGTTCCACCACGCAAAGTGTTCCCGTCGCTCTATTGTTATCAATGCAAATTCCGCACGGATCCATTTCCGTAATATGAAAGCATCGCGAGCAAAATGTAATATTCCTTTTTACCGAAACGATTGCCGAAGACAAATTCTCAGCCTGCTCTGCCGGCATCCGAATAAGATAATAAGTAAGACGCTGAGCCGATTTTGGGCCTATACCAGGCAGACGACCAAGTTCATCAACCAACCGTTGTACCTGGGGGGTTCCCCCATAAGATTCATTTACCATGACTGATGCCTGATTGTATAGCAATTCAAATCGATCACATCAGCCCGGGAATGTTTAATCCACCTGTGAGCGCCCCCATCTTGGAAGACGCTAGCTCCTGTGCCTTTTCAATTGCTCCATTCAAAGCTGATTGAATCAGATCTTGAAGCATTTCAACATCATTCGGATCTACCGCATCAGGGTCAATTTCAATGCTTTGAACAACCATCTTACCCGTTACCACAACCCTAACAGCCCCCCCACCTGAAGAGTGCTCTACAGTAGATGCTTCAATCTCTTCCTGAAGTTTTATCATCTGCTTTTGCAATTGTTGCGCCTGCTTCATCATATTCCTATTCATCAAGTCGACTTACCTCTCTCTCTTCAACTATACGGGCTCCGAGCGATTGAGCAGCCCTGACTAAATGACTTCTCTGAGAAGCAGGCTTGCTATTGGCTCTAGCTGAGTCACCCATTAGTTCGATCTGGATCTCATATTGTTTCCCTAGGGTTTTTTCCACAACTTCCTTTAGTTGGCTCATAACGATCGGGTCATCAAGTTCTCCTTCAATTCTCTCGACATGAGAGGAATGTTGGAAAAGGAACACGATTGAATCGTCTCGAATATTCCTTTCCATGCATCCTCTTAGAAGAGCCCCTACATTGAATCGATTCCCTGTTTGTCTTAGGGACCTTAACAGTTCGTTCCATTTAGCATCTAAGTCCCGCTCAGACTCTGTTCTTGAGGGTTCCCGTGGCTTCTGCCGGGCGGGGTTAGATCTTGGCTTTTTAGCAGATGGTATGTTTCTACCAGTCTCTTGCCTCCCCGGTTTGTTAACCGGCCTCATGGGAAGGGAAGTAGCTTCTTTCTTTGAGGGCCTAGCTTGTGGACTTGAGGTGGCGGCGGGCACAGCGCTGCCATTACCATAAGACTGGGCGGGCATGGTAATGGCATTAATGTTAGTGTTGGGATCTGAAATAGACTCCACTATCGCAAGTTCAAGAGGAAGGGATTGGTTTGTAGAATCCTTGAAATCAACAGATCCGAATATTTTTGCTAAATAAACCAGCCTATCCAAATTTACAGAGGACGATAACTCTTGAAGGATCTCCAGTAACGATTCTCCTAGATCTTCTCCAGACGTAGCACCCACATTCAATAATATGAGAGATCTGATTAGTTCTATAACATCCGAATGAACTTGCCTGGGCTCTTTGCCTCCAGATAAAAGTTCCGAGAGAAGTGTGAGGCTTCCTTTGAGATCTCGTTCGGCTATCTTTTTGACTAGCTCTGCTGGCACAGACTCATCACCCATGTTCAACAATGTGCGAAGATTGTCTTCAGTGACCGGTGAATCAAATGAAACTATTGCCTGGTCCAACAGGTTTTCTGCGTCGCGAAGGCTACCCGTAGACTTACGGGCGATGAGGGTTAATGCATTCCTCTCGACCTCAACACCTTCCCCCTCACATAAAGACGTAAGTTTCTCACACATTGCTTCAATCGGAATCCTGCGAAAGTCAAAGCGCTGGCATCGCGATATTATTGTCAAAGGCAACTTTTGCACCTCAGTGGTTGCAAGAATTAGAATAGCGTGAGGCGGAGGCTCCTCCAATGTCTTGAGGAGTGCGTTGAAAGCCTCCTGGGTGAGCATGTGAACTTCATCGATGATATAAACCTTGTACTTTGCCTCACCAGGACCATAGTGAATCTTCTCGGTTAAATCTCTGATATCTGCAATTCTTCTATTACTGGCCGCGTCGATTTCTATGAGATCCATTGCCCTACCCTCAGTGATGGAAGTGCACATTGCACATTCATTATCGGGCTGTCCGTCGACTGGAAAAAGGCAGTTAACCGCTTTAGCCATTATTCTTGCCGTACTAGTTTTGCCCGTCCCCCTAGGGCCGCAGAAAAGGTACGCATGTGAAACCCTATCTGATCGAACGGCCTGGGTGAGAGTCTTAGCCACATGGTCCTGTCCCACAAGCTCTGACAATGAACCGGGACGCCATTTTCTATAGAGGACTTCAGTCATGTCTTGAAGCCTTTTGGATTATATCTTTTTCCATCTTTTCCATTTCTAGGCGCTCGTCGGGTTCCGTATGATCGTAGCCTAGCAGGTGAAGGAATCCATGGGCAACAAGTTTTACGAGTTCCGCTTCAATTTTGATCCCGTTTTCTTTAGCTTGCCTGCCTGCCTGGGGAACTGATATAAGAACCTCGCCGATTTGGAATATCTCCCCGGGCGGAAGTACAAATTGCCCCTCGAAGTCTCCTGCTAGGCGCCCTTTATCGCTACCATAGTACTCGCCTTCAAAATTATTTGAGAAAGACAAGACGTCCGTAATCTCATCAAGTCCGCGGTGACTCATATTAAGGCTTTGTATCGTCGAATCATCAGTAAATACGAGGCTTGCTGCTCCGGTCGAAATCCCACAGTACCGCAACACAACCGCTGCGATCTCTTTCATCCCGTAAAAGTCATGGAGAGTATTGTCAGCATCGGGGATATCGATTACCAACTCGATTCGAATCTCATCCCTCAAAGGCAGTACCTGTAGACCTCTATTTCGACAGAATGGCATCAAACCTGCAGATTTGAGTTACGGAACTTAAGGGAAATTAGAACGCGGAGAGTCTCAGCAGATGTTTAGCATTGACCCATATTTGTCGGTCCGAACATCATATGAGTTTCCTTCATAAGTGAATCGAACCTTGAAACCCGGCACTTTATTGGTAGATTCAGCTGAATCGATCGCGCAACCGAGGGATTCATCTGGCCATATTTGACTTTCCATAGAAAGGAAGGTCAAATCGGGTTGATCCACGTTCAAATCGTCGGCTAGGTACCACGCTGCGGAAACCTCTGCACATTTCGCACCATCATCTTCATCATCAGATGACAATTGCCCTGAGGGGCCGTCATTCTCGATCTCAGTAGCCTGATCTATCCCTGTACGAATTTGCTCAAAGAGTTCTCCGAAGCCCACAACTGGCATGACAACGGTTGTATCTGTTGACAGTATCTTCTTTATAGATTCAAGTGATCTCTGGAAGGAATAGAATTCTGGATCTTGCTCGAGCGCATCTGCAAATATTCCGGTGGCCTGGGCTTCACCACATCCCCTTACAATGTTGCTGACCCTGTTTGCATCAGCCATGATAATTGTCGCCTTTCGATCCGTGGCTGCTCTTACTTTTGCGTCAATTTCAGCGCCTTCCGCCCTCTCTTTATCGGCTTTACGCTTGCGCTCGGCCTGCATCCTTGCATACACACTTTCAGCTATTTCACCCGGGAAATCTGCTCTTTTTATTCTTACGTCTTCGACCGCTATGCCAAACTCAGCAAGCATTGGGGTCACCGCGATTAATACATTCTCCAGCATTTCATCGCGCTTTGTGGTAATAATCTCCGATTGATCATGGCTAGCAATTTCTCTTCGTAACTCGGAAGAGATAATGTCTACGGCCTTGCTTGAAGCGTCTTGTTCATCGACGAATTTCTGCCTGAATACTCTTGGGTTATCGATCCGGCCCCGAGCGTACATGTCAATGATGAGTCGTTTCTTATCCTTAGTTAGTAACGAGTCGGGCGGAGCATCAAATATCAGGAGACGTTTTTCATACCGGGTAACAGAGTCTAAGAATGGGGCTTTAAGATTGAGTCCGGGACTTTGTCTAACGCTAGTAATTTCACCGAACCTGGTTACTACAGCTACCTCTGTCTCGTCCACAGCGAAAAACAGCTGAGGAAGCAAAATGGCTGCGATTACTATCGCCGCAACTATAATTATGGCAAATGATTTCATATTTTTATATTACTCGTTGCCACCTGGTACTGGCACAGGGACTACGTTACTTCCGTCTTTATCGGAGGCCATTAGTATTACCTCACCAGGGTCTCCAAGAATCTTACTGATACCTGGAAGAATCTCCTCCATCGCTTCCAGATAAAGCCTCTTTCGCGTAATGTTTCGTGATTTCACGTATTCCCGCTGTATCGCTTTAAATCTTTCAGCTTCCCCAGTCGCAATCGCAATCTTTTGTTGACGGAAGCCTTCAGCATCCTGCAGTGCCTTGGCAGCCTCACCTCTCGCTCTGGGAAGTATATCTTCCTTATAGGCATCTGCCAGATTAATGATTTTGGCCTTATCTTCCTTTGCCCTGACTACATCGTCGAAGGCGTCTTTCACCTGTTCGGGGGCGAAAACGTTGAGAAGCTTTACCTCCCGTACGTTTATACCCGACTGGTAGTTATCAAGAATATCCTGAAGCTTCTTCTTAGTATCGAACTGAACAGCTTCTTTTTTATCTGTTAAGACATCGTCAATCGGCCGGCTTCCTACCACTTGCCTTAGAGAAGTTTCAGTAGCATCTTTAAGAGTAGCTCCTTCAGGAGAAACAACCTTATACAG